>Ga0187881_10004485_pt1 | contig 11297 bp, 7 predicted proteins | sample June2016WEW_19_1_2_FD_133017 | JGI IMG/M metagenome (GOLD analysis project Ga0187881, IMG submission 133017) | Peatland microbial communities from SPRUCE experiment site at the Marcell Experimental Forest, Minnesota, USA - June2016WEW_19_100 | ecosystem: Environmental > Terrestrial > Soil >...
AAAATCCGTTCCCAGCAGTGCATCCATGGCGGTGCTCAGATACCACTGCCGATGCACACGAAACTCGCTACCCGGATCCAGCAGTCGATTCACCACCAGCAGTTGCAACACTTTTTCCCAAGCGACCTCTTCTCGCGATCCAGCCAGGCGAGAGTCCCAAAACTCATGTAAGCCCAGTTGCCGCCACAACTCGCACCCCAACCAGCAACTACCGAAGACACGAGGGCGCCGCAGTTCGAGGCCACTCACTTTCACTTGCAGACTGGCGACGGCATCGGCGGGAATCTCGCGGTCGTCGGGAAACAAACTCAAGTTCGCATAGTCTTGCTGCTCTTCGTCAAACACCGACAGCGTCTTACGCCACGCCGCTTGTTGTTGATCGTTGATCTCGCCGAGATAGAGAACAGTTCGCTGCACCGTTTTGTCGGAAGCGATGCGATGGTTTTCTACGATGCTGAAGTAGCGATGATCCTTGCCGTCTTTTTTGCGATTGTTGCTGCGCAGAAACATGCCGACTGCAGATTGCCAGAAGTCTGATGTCGAAGGGAAGATACTTGGTCTCCACTCTATCGTTCTTTCAGAGACCGACGAAGCAAACACACGACTTAACAATAAAATTCATCGCAAAAAAGCCGAAAAATGTCCGCAACTGCGAAAGTTGGGCTAGGTGGCGGAAAGTGGCCCATGGCCGCCAGTCTTCTTGACCTCCAGTTCTTGAGTTCGACAGAATCGCCGCACTCTCAGGCGGGAGTCTTCGGTTCAATCTGGATGTCTCGAAGGTTCACAAAGCTGCCCAGCGGAGTAGCTTTCATCCAATGCTTAGCCTCAAACATAGCCAGATAGGTTGTTCGCAGTCGTACCACACGAAGACTCTTTCCTTGGTTTCCTTCCGAAGACAGACTATATCCCAGCCCGCGCAGAGAATCGCCGATCAGCCCTTCGAAGGCCGTAGTCTGCTCTGGAGACATTCTTGTCTTCCACCGGGCCACGGGATTGAAGGTTCCTTCGCCGGCAAATGAAGAATTAGGCTCGCTGACGGATCCGATCCCGGCCCGCTGAATCCGATCGTAGTTGAGGTCATGGTCGATGAACAAGGCAAGTCGCGACAATGTTTCCTGTGGGTTCGCGATCAGATCTTCAAAACGTACTTCCTGGTAATCTGCGCCTAACCGTCGCCCCTGCTCCTGCCCTTTGCGCACCGCCCACTCCCAATACAGTCCCGCGACTCCAAGGCGTTCGTCTCGATCCCAAGGCAAGGGATAGGACCAGCCTTGCTTGACATAGGAAAGAGCGACATCGCGGCCATCGCGAATAATGTGGATGAACAGCGCATCCGGGATCTGGCGCTTGATCTCCTCCATGTACAGAAGGTGGTCGGGCGTGCAATCTGCCCAGCGTCCGGCTCCCTGCTTGCGCGCAACCTCCTGCATCACGATTCGCAGGAAATCTCCTCCACCGCGGCATTCAGCCATGATCTTGGCGCTGATTTCACGAGCGTCCAATCCTGAAACTCGAAACAGCTTGCTTCTCAACCACGTTTCGAGAAGCTCCTGCCGGTCCGCCGCAGAACGCATTCCTCGAAATCGCGGGACCAGCAGATTGAAAACGTTCGATTCCGCCCGGTAAACCGCGAAACCTCCCGCCGAAAGCAACATGTGATAAAGGACGGTAGTCCCCGATCGCGGGCAGCCCAATACAAAAACCGGAGCTTTATTTTTCTTCGCTACTGCGAATTCCGTTCCACCCGGAGTCGCCATTTCAGCAATTAATTTCACGTTGGATTCAGTCCCTTTTTCCCGATCCCTTTCCACACTGCTACCGTAACGCTCGCGTTTACTGTACTTCTCCTCGTGATCCCGAGATCAGTGTGCGATACGCACCCAACCATTGTTCGCGCACCGCCCTCCACCCGTAGCGACTGGATTCCTCGTAGGCATTGGCAGCCAGCCGGGAGCTGAGTTCCGCATCCTGCAGCAGTCGCAGGATGTTCTCCGCGAGAGCGGCCGGGTCGCCCGGCGGCGACAATAATCCTGTCCGGCCGTGATCCACCAGATAGTTCATCCCTTCCGGAGAAGTGCTTGCGATAGGTGTTCCGGAAGCAAAGGCTTCCAGAACAGAAACCGGCATGTTGTCCAGGCTTGATGCATTCACAAAAATATCAGCCTCGTCGTATACTTTGCCGATTTCAGCCCGCGACACCACCCCCAAGAATTTCACTCCGGAAAGCTTCAATTTCTGCACCAGGTCACGTATCTTCTTCTCCATTGGCCCTCCACCAGCCAAGTCCAGGCGAGCGTCCGGAAAGATTTTCTGAACGTCTGCGAAAGCCTGCACCACCACGTCTACCCGGTAGTAGGGATGGAATCCTCGCGTACAAACCAGGTGAGGACGAAGCGGCGTGCGGGTCCTGAAGCGGAACTGGGATAGGTCCACGATGTTGGGTATAACCTCCGCCTTCAGCCCGAACTCACCAAAGACATTGGCCAGATATCCCGAAGGGACGACCAGCATATCCATTCGACCGAGGATTGGACGAGTTGTGCGGAATCGGCGCAAGTGATCGCGAGCTTCCCCACTGTGATAATGGAGCAGCACCTTTTTCTTGCGCATGCGTGCCACCAACCACGCGGGAACCGGAGCAAACAAGAAGGACCAATAAGATGCGGAGAAAATGTGGGCGACGTCAGCGCTTCTTAAACCATGCCAGAGAGCTTGCATATACAAAGGCTCGCGCGCGAGCGTCCGCAGACCGGGAATCCCTTCCACCCACTTGAGGCCGCGCGGGAACGGAGGATCTATAGGTACAAGTGCCGCCTGAACCTCTGAATCGGTCTGCCAATGTCGTAACAGTAAATCGGCCTGAACTGACTGGCCTCCGACGTAACGCAGAGAGGCCGCCACGATTGTCACTCGTAACGGACGTTGGGAAGATGCTCGCGGAGCGTGAGTGGACGATGACTTTGGACGCCAGCCCTTTCTGTCTAGCAGTTCGGCATAAAGCTCCTCATGCTTTTTCCGCATCTGTTCGATCGTGAAATTCTCTTGCGCGAATCTTTTCGCGTTTCGACCCAGCGTTTCGCGGAGTGCCACGTCTGCGGCAATCTGCTGCAAGGCGCCTTCGAGAGCCTGTTCGTCATCCGGTGGCAGCAGAATTCCGCTGTCTTTGGCAATGAGTTCAGCGTTGCCACCAACAGCGTACGCAATGACCGGCACGCTGGCAGCCATCGACTCAAGGATGGCATTGGAAAGGCTTTCCGAGGTGGAAGGCAATACGGTCACATCCAGGGAAGCCAAAATCGCTGGGATATCCTGCTGGTCCCCTAGAAATTGCACCAGGTCGTTGATGCCTAAAGCCTCGGCTTGGCACTCCAGTTCAGGGCGCAGTGGACCATCGCCCACCAAAACGAGCTCAAAGTTCGGAAGGCGATTGCGAAGTCGAGCCGCTGCGTTCAACAGAATCCGGTGATTCTTGGAACGCGCGTTCATTCGCGAGATCATGCCCACGCGAAGAAAACCGGGACGCCGCGGAGTACTCGGCTCGATCTCAGCGAACGCAGTAGGCGGAAGACCGTTCCCGATCACTCGCAATTTCTCCGACGGCAATCCTTGTTGGACCAGGCGCTCGGCTGCCGCGTGGGAGTTACAAACCACACAGTCGGACCATCTGAGCATCGCAAGCTGAGCGCGCCGTTGGGTGGGAGTAAGCAGGTCGCCCAATTGGCGCTGGCTTCCAATTACGACAGGTGTGCGAGCCAGCTTTGCGGCAGGAATCAATGTGAGGTTGGTGTAGTAATCAAATGCGTGAGCTATGGCAACTTCAGACCGTCGAAGGTAAGCCGCTAAACTGTATCGCGTTCGCATTGACCGCAACCGGTACAAGCTGCCACCGAGGTCGAAATGCTCGACCGCTGCCAGATCCTTCCGCAAAGGCCCCTTCGACTGGAGGCAGCCCAGACTAATCCGGTACGCCAAAGGATCCAACGCACGTGCAAGTTCGACGAACTGCCGCTCGCTACCGCCGGTCTGAAAGCTGTCAGTCATTAGAAAGACGCCCGGCGGAAAGACGAATCCGGCGTCGGTTGCTTTGTGAAAATCGGAATCTTCCGGCGGCTCAGAATTAAGCAGCTCAGAATTCAATCCGGGGACTTGCGTACCCCGCCAGTTCACGCGGTGCCTCCACTCAAGTGAACTGCATTCTCCATCGCCTCTGCTGTATGGATTTGTTCAAGATAATTCCTGTGCCAAAGCTCAAACATCAGCAAACGCCAGATTCGTCCCGCGTGGTTTCGACGCCGGCTAAAGTGCTCATCCAGCAACTGACGCACGGCCCGCGGATTGAGATAGCCTCGCTGCAGCGTGCGCGGCTCGAGCATCACTGTCAGAATGAGATCCTTCAATTCGTGGCGGGTCCAGTGGACAAGCGGCAAGGCAAAGCCCTGTTTCGGCCGATACAAGACCTCCTTAGGCACGCCGACCCGTTGAGCCAATTTCCTTAGAATGTATTTCTGTTCGCTGCCTCGCATCTTCCATTCCGAAGTCAGGCCTGTCGCCCACTCCAGAAAAACGTGATCCACCATCGGAGATCTGGCTTCAAGAGAGGTCAGCATGCTCATACGGTCTACCTTGGTGAGAATGTCCGCCGGAAGATAAGTTTTGGAATCAAGGTAGAGCAGGCGACTCAAAGGATCCCGCGCTGGCGCTCTTTCGATGTACCCACGGAACAAGTCGAAGGGATCGGCTTGCCCTGAAGACGGCACGATGAAGTCATCAGAAAAAAGTGCCATCTGCCGCTGCAGGGGCTTGAACGAAACATCCTCAAGATACCGTTCCTGCCATGCCAGCGAAATGCTGTAACTCAAACTCCGCCCCGGCGCGCGGCGCGGAACCAGTTGGTGAATGTGCTCCCGATAGATGCGCCGGGTCCAGCCGGGAATCCATCCGAACGAACGATCTCGCAGACAAACCCGGTAACGGTCATAGCCCGCGAATATCTCGTCGCCAGCATCGCCCGATAGCGCGACGGTTACATGCTGCCGCGCCAGACACGACACGAAATAAGTTGGCAGCGCGGATGCATCTCCAAATGGCTCTTCCAGCGAATGGGTCAGGGTGTCCACTGAGCTAACGACATCGGGGTCGAGAATTAGCTCATGGTGCTCGGTTTCAAATCTCTGTGCGACCAGCCGGGCGTAGGGAGTCTCATCAAAATCTTTCTGCCGGAATCCAATCGAAAAGGTCTTCACTGGCCTGGAACTGGATCGGGCCATGAGGGCAACGATGGTCGAGGAGTCCGCGCCTCCGCTCAGAAAAGCGCCCAGTGGAACGTCGGCAATAAGCCGCATCTTCACGGCTTCCGCCAGCCGGTGTTCCAACTCCTCCAAACACTCTTCTTCGCTGGCAGGCGAATGCGTCCCATATTCCGGAAGGTCCCAGTATTGGCTGACGCAAAGCCTGCCCTGTTCCAGTTCGAGCAGGTGCCCGGGCGGGAGCTTCTTGATGTCCAAGAAAGATGTCGCCGGATCAGGAATGTAACCAAACAGCGTGTACTGCCGGAGAGCCTGGCGATCGATCTTTGCGAGTTCCGGCGCTACGGCGAGGATTGCCTTGATTTCGGAACCAAACAGCAGGCGCCGGCCGTCGAAAGCATAGTACACAGGCTTCTGCCCCAGGCGGTCGCGAGCGATCAGCACCTTACGGCGCCGCTCGTCGTACAAGGCAAACGCGAACATCCCGCGTAACTGATGAACGCAATCACGGCCCATCTCCTCATACAGATGAACGATGACTTCTGTGTCGGTGTGCGTGGACAGCCGGTGACCCCGGCCCTGGAGTTCGGAACGGAGCTGCGGGAAGTTGTATATCTCTCCGTTGAAAACGACCCAGACTGACCGGTCCTCGTTAAACACCGGCTGGTGGCCTCCAGCCAGATCAATGATGCTAAGCCGACGCATACCGAAGCCCGCGCTGTCTTTCACGAAAATGCCTTCGTCATCCGGACCGCGATGCAGGATAGCCTGGCACATGCGGTGAATCGTGGCCGCTTCAATTCGCTGATCGGCAGCCGTGGTTATGATTCCCGCGATTCCACACATGCTTTACCCCTTTATGCTTACCTGGCGACTTGTTTCTTTCCCGACTCATCGTGCTTTGCCCGGCGCATTTCAAACCGAGTCCCGCAACGCGTAAAGCCGCAACAACTCCCGCATGTTACGAGGTAATCACAGCGAGGGCTTGCGGCCGCGCACAGAGATTGGCACTTCAACCACGTGCAAGTCTTCCATCCCGCAGCTTTCAAACCAGCGAAATACCTCTTCGTACGTGTGTTTCGATTGGTACTGCGGAGAGTACCAGTCAAAAGTATCGAGCACCCTCCATTGCGGATTAGGATTGCGATTGACCGGGAACACGTGGCGCACAAATCCTGACAGAGGCCGTCCAATGCCGGGGATAACGCGCAATGTGCTATCCACCGCGTTAACCGTCGGCACGGCCACGCGCAGAATCCCGTGCAGCGTTTTCGCCGACAAGCGGTGAGTATACTTGCGATACACGTCGCTGACTCTGTACCAATTGTTGTAGGCGCTGTAGAGCCATACCGCCAAAATCCCCCCGGGCTTTAGGTATTGCGGCAACGACTTCACTGCCTGCTCGCAGCTTGGCGTATGGTGCAGAACACCAATGCTGTAGATGCAGTCGAAACTCTCCCCGGCAAACGGGAGTGCAAAAACGTCGGCCTGAAGCGCGATGAAGTCGCGATCAGCCAGATTACGCGCCGCAACTTCCGCGGCTGCGCTCAAGTCAATCCCCACGACCCGGGCTCCCCATCGCGTTGCCACATCCGCAAACCGCCCCATCCCACAGCCGACATCGAGCACGCGTTTTCCCCTGAGATCTTCCGGGGTCAATCCCGTCTTGCGCCGGAAATCCTTTTCCGATTCCTCGCTGTCTGGGCTGTCCAACTGCGTGCGCGCATACCGCTGCCACTGGAACCCGAAGCTGTCCGCATAGTTGTTGGCATCCACAAAGCGGATGACGCCGCGCTCTTGCGGGAACGAGCGCTTACAGCTCGGACACACGTAGCCCTCGTCTTGCTGGCTCAGCGAGGCTCGGCAAACGGGGCAACGCAGCAATTCCAATAAGTCACCGGACAGGCGTAAGGTCATTCGCTCTTCTGTTATCGGCACGCACAACTCCAAACTCGCGGCGCCAGCCTCGCCCGGGCACAAAAGCTTCAGGCGAAGTTTTCTGTTGCGCCAGGGTTGCCACCAAAGCCGAGGTGTATGCAACCGCAAAATAGGGGAAGAACTGATAGGCTTCGGGAGCAAACAGCGCCCCCACGGCAAATCCAATCATCGAACTATGCAGGCCGCCAATGAATAGCGTTGTGTGAACATCCAGGTCCTTCCGGCGAAGCAGTTTCCTGAGGTTAGAGAAGGCACGACTAAAAAATAGGAGATAAAGAACTAACGATGGGATCCCGCCCTCGACTGCGATCTGGAGGTATGTCATGTGCACTTCGTGCCAATCCCCGGAATAGACCTCGAAATTTTTCATGCCTAAACCGAAGAGTGGATAGTGCTCAATTCCGTTAATCGCCCTCAACATCAAGTATTTTCGCGCTTCGTACGAACCATAGGCTTCTCCTGCCTCCGCACCTGAAAGAGCGTTCATGCGGGCGATCAGAGGACGGCCGGCCACGCCCAGCAACAACGCGACCGCGAGAGCACTTGCCACGATCAGGTAGAAACGCCGCCCTTTCACGCCGAAGTGCCACAGGCAAACCGTACCCGAGATCATCAGGGTAATGAACCCAGCCCGCGAGGCCGTCATGAACAGAGTGAGCCCCATGATCAGGATTGCCGCAACCCAGCACAACTTGGTCAGCACGCCCTTCGCCGTTAACAGAAACGCCAGACAGAAGGGCAGCGTGAGGACGATCGCGAACGCCAGATCGTTGGGATTGGAATAGATGCCTCCGATTACGCCACTCAGCCTCGGCTGGTCGTGGCCGAGAATGATCGACACCAGGCTGATCAATGGCACGGAAGCGGCCTGGATGAAGATGATCCGGCGAAGTCTCGCGAAGTCCGTGATCAACAGGAAAGTGAGCACCCAGGCGATCCAAACCTTGGCAAAATCCAAAGTGTTTTTCAGCGCGCCGCCTCTCCAGATTGGCGAGAGTAATGCAGACACAACGAACACGCCAATCATAGCGAGCAGATAGTTCGCCTCTGGGGGAAGGTCCTTGAATTTGCGCTGCGTCCTGCCCAGACTATTCAGCAATCCAACAAGCGCAAATACGCCCGTGATCTTGGCCAGAGGGATGTACCTTAAGCCTGGGATCCAATCTTCCGGCCGGGCACAGTAGACGAAATAGAACGCGGTGAGCCAGAAGAAGGCTCCGGTGAGGCTTGCGGGTTTTCGCAACTCAACTTTGCGCGATGCGATCTGTTGATCTGCTTCTATCAAAGACACTCCAGTCCATTAAGACCTTGTTCGTCAGTAACACCAGCGGATTACTCGCCGCTGCAAAATCAAATTCAATTGCCCCAGGGGTTCTCACCGGACCCACACCTCTTTCCGTCCGGTCACAAAGTTGGCAAAGGCGACTACGGCTGCCGTATTCAGGACAATGAGCGTAAGCGCCGCGTTAGCGACACGCGTAAGCGGCCCGCACTGCCGCTTGAACAGAGCAAAGAGACTGAGCGCGTAGAAGGCCAGTTGCAGTGCGAAAGCGGCGCGGTACATGGGTGCGGGAGCGGCGACAGACGCAACCAGCAAAGCTGCTAACGCAAACGGTACGGCGAGTCGGAGAAGCTTGTGGCTGATAAACCGGAAGCGCAAAGGGTTCGCCCCACTCAACACCCACGGCGCTATCTGCAGTAACTGATAATTGCCGGTCAGGGTACGCACTTTCCGGTGGAACTCCCGTCCGGCGCCAAGATCAGGGCTGTCCCATGCCCGCGCGCGACCATCAAAAACCACGCGGGCGCCCTGCCGCGAAGCGTTGAGAGGCAAAAGCACATCGTCCAGAATGGTGTCGGGCGGAATCGGCATCAACAGTGAAGATCGGACCGCGTAAAGAGCGCCGGTCGCGCCCACCACCGAGCCCGATGCGCTCTCCAGTTCCCGGATTTTCTTTTCAATCCGCCAGTAAATACCCATACGTTCTTCTGCTTCGCCTGAAGCCGCATTGCCCAACATGAGTTCGCCGCTCACACATCCCACCGTTGGATCCGCAAAGTTCTCCAGGAGCAACCGCAGGGCGTCAGGCTCGATGGTTTGCCGCGCATCCACAAAAACCGCAATCTCTCCCTTGGTTACACTCAGCGCTTCATTCAGGCGGCAGGCCTTGCCCTTCGGCTCGCCTGAAATCAAAACATGAAAACGTCCGTCCTTCGCGGCTTCCGAAAGAATCGCCACCGTCCCATCGTTCGACCCGTCCGACGCCACCACAAATTCTACGCGCTCCGGCGGATACTCCAGCGCCGCCAAGTTGCGCAACTTGCGCGGCAGGGTGCCCTCTTCATTGCGCACCACCATTATGATCGAGACAAAAGGCTGATTCGTTCCGCGCAGGACGGGCTTGGGACTTAGACGGCTCCAAAGCCACAGCCACGCCACGTATCCCAGGTAGGCGTAGAAAACAAGCCCGGCAGCGCCCCAGAAAATCCACCTCATTGTGCGCCCCGCCCCAGCAGGACGATCTTGATGGTTTGGAACATGATGAGCAGATCCAGACCGAGCGAGGCGTTCTTGATGTAAAAGAGGTCGTACTGTAGCTTCTCCCGCGCGTCGGCCAGCGTGTTGCCATACTTGTACTGCACCTGGGCCCAGCCTGTGATTCCTGGCCTAACCACATGGCGTACGCCGTAATATGGAACCTCTTTGCTCAGCCACTCGACGAATTCGGGTCGCTCCGGGCGCGGACCCACGAAATGCATGTCGCCCTTCAGCACGCACCACAACTGCGGGATCTCATCCAGACGCGAGGAGCGCAGGAACTTGCCCACGCGCGTGATCCGCGGATCATCGTCGGCAGCCCAAGTGGCCCCGGTGTCGGCTTCCGCGTTCTGACGCATCGTGCGGAACTTGTAACAGTGAAAAGTATTTCCTCCGCGGCCCACTCGTTTCTGCCGGTAGAGCGCCGGACCGGACGAATCCAGGTTGACCGCCAACCATATAAGGGGAAGCAAGGGCAGGGAGAACAGCAACCCGATCAGCGCAAACGAAAAATTCAACAGCCGGCGAATGATGCGGAAGAAGGTGGTGAAGCGGAACCCTTCGGCGAAAATCAGCCAGCTCGGGTTCAAGTTTTCCACTTCGATTCGTCCGTAGATCTTTTCCAGCCAGGACGTCGCCTCTTCGACCTTCACGCCTCCCAGGCGCAAGTCCAGCAGTTCTTTTACCGGCAATGTGCCCCGACGATCCGGCATGGCAACAATCACACGGTGCACTCCCTCGCCATGCGCCAAGCTCAACAGGTGCGATGCCACAGACTCCCGAGTCAGTTCGCCCTCAACGTTCCCGCTCCATCCCACCACTTCAATCCCTAGTTCGGAGCGCTTGCGCAGACCTCTCACCAGGCGTTCGGCGCGCTCTCCCGTGCCCAGGACGTAAACCCGCTCGCGCAGGAACGGCTGTTTCACCATCCAGGCATAAGCCGCGCGCCAGCAAAACAAAGTGAAGGTGAGGATGACGAGTCCCCAAAAAGCCGAATTATTCCCGGGCAGAAGGCTGGGATAGCGTTTGGCCAGGGCGGCCAGAGCCAGAGCCACAAATCCCAGCACCAGAAGAAGGCGAAACGCGTGCTCCCCACTCGCGGCGAGACTGGAAGAGTTGTAAAGATCAAACAAATGCGAAAGCAGCAGCACCACCCCGGTAACCACCAGAATCTTCGGTCCCAGCACCGCCAACACTTGAAGGTATCCACCTTCAACGTTGAGCAGCAGCCAACTGTCGGGGTTCCGCCACATCGTCGCCAACAGGAAAGACGTCCAAACAATCATGACCTCACCTGCCAGCAGAACCAGCGTGCGCAGCGGATAATAAATTTTGAACAGCCGGATCACGTTTTCCTACTTCCCGGGGGTCTTGGACTCGGTCGCACTCTTCTGATTGGCGTCATAGTAATAACGCGTATAGGGCATCGCATCCATATTGGTGCCATTCAGCACCACTCCGATGAGCGCCTCATCGGGGAACTCCTGTCGCGCCCGGCGCGCGATATCTATGGGCGTCGCGTTCGAACGTACCACCATGAGCACACCATCGCAGGCCTTCGCCAGCACGCTGGC
>Ga0187881_10004491_pt1 | contig 11291 bp, 7 predicted proteins | sample June2016WEW_19_1_2_FD_133017 | JGI IMG/M metagenome (GOLD analysis project Ga0187881, IMG submission 133017) | Peatland microbial communities from SPRUCE experiment site at the Marcell Experimental Forest, Minnesota, USA - June2016WEW_19_100 | ecosystem: Environmental > Terrestrial > Soil >...
ACGATGGACTGGTTCTCGTCCTGGTCTCCCAGCTCTTTCTGGATTGCCTTCAGCTGCTGTCGGAGGATGTACTCCCTCTGCTCTTTCTCCATCTCCTCTTTTGCCTCGGTCCGGATCTTCTGGCCCAGGCTCAGGACCTCTTTCTGATGGGACAGATGGGCAATGATCGCGCGCAGCTTGTCCTTCACCGAGTCCATCTCCAGAATCTTCTGGGCTTCCGGGAACTCCAGCTGGGCGTTTCCCGCAACGAGGTACACGAGGTATCGGGGCTCTGAAACGGAGTTCAGGACATTGGCGGCCTCGCGGGGGATAGTGGGGGAAAGATCGATGACCTCCTGCGCGATGCTTCGAAGGCCCTGCACGAGCCCTTCCTGTTCCAGGTCCGAATCCTCTCTCTCGGGCGCCGATTCGACCCTGGCCTTCATGTATGGCTCAGGGGCAAGCCAGTGTGTAACGCGTATGCGCTCCAGCCCCTGCACGACAACCTGCATGGTACCGTCCTGGTTCCGCGCGACACGCAAGATCTTCCCTGCGGTGCCGACAGTGTGCACCTGCTCGGGAGCAGGCTCTTCCAGGGAGGGGTCTTTCGAGGCAACCATCCCGATCATGCTGTTGTCCTGCAGAGCATCCTCGATGAGCTTGACCGAACGGGGGATGCCGACTGCGAGCGGCATCATGACGAAGGGGAAGGGTACTGTGTTGCGAAGGGGCAGAATGGGGAGCTCCTTCGGAAGGGTGTCAGACTTCTCTGTGCTTCTCGGCCGAAACGGGTTTGTCATGGGAAGAAGATACTAGCGGCTTCCTGCAACGCAAAACTGGCCGAAAAGGCAGTGGCCCCCTAGCACGCCGGAGGCGTGCGGGGGCGCCCCAGCGTGCTACTGCAGTCGGCCTTTCGTACATCCATGTACTCGGCCGACCTCCTAGGGGAACACCTGGTCCTTGAAAGGCGCCAGGTATTTTGCCGACATCACGGTAAGGGGTTTTGCCGCAAGGGCGATCTTTTCCGAAAGCAGGGTAAGAACCTCGGAGAGCTTCTGGACGGAGGCGTCGCGATGTCGCGATGCCAGCCGGTAGAACGCCTCTCCCTGCTCAATGTAGTCCTCCCTGCTGCGCCGCAGCGCCATGCGAAGCCCCTCGTTGAGCAGGGCAAGGGGAGCCTCCGGCGCGCTCTGCGGGGGGGAGAAGACCCCCAGAGTGAAGAGGCAGATGTCCGCGATCCTCTTGTAGGCGGGAAAGCGCTGCGATTCGTCCAGGGCATTGCCGTAGCGCATCAGGCTGTCGATGTCGAAATCGCTGAAGCGCACCCGTCTCCACACCCCGCTTCGAACGCGCACTGTGGTGGAGAAGCTGTTCACCCGGACGAAGGACACCAGGAGCGCGGCAAGGTAGTCGCGCACCTCCTTGTTTGAAAGCAGATCCACCACCTGGGGAGAGTCGAAGAGGATCATGGAAAGCCTGCTTGTCCTCTCCAGGGTCCACGGCTGGCGCTCCAGGTCAAGCTTCACGCGTGCCAGAAGGACCCTGAAGAAGAATGCCGGAGAAATCCGAAGGAGGGGGAACGACGGTTCGTCGAGGATCTTGTGCAGCACCTTTTCATCGCACAGCATCCCCTCCAGGATTTCCTCGTCGTCGCGCAGGACGCGGATCATCCGTTGCAGGTCCGTGGCGTCGGGCATCAGGGTTCGTATGAGGAACAGCAGGTCATCGTCGGAAAAGCTCAGCCGGGTTCGTTTCACGCGGGCCCCCTGAGCCTAAAAATATATACATTTTTCTATGTTGTTACACTTCTATCGTCTTGCCTTCTTGAGCAAGGGAGACGACCATGCTGGTCTTGCCCTTCAGCTGGTTCACGAGGTTGCAGTACAGCTTTTCAAGCTCTTCGTCCCCGCGCAGTGGCTCGTGGTGGAAAAGAACAAGGTGCTTCACCCGGGCCCGGTTTGCGGACCTGATTGCCCACTCGAATGAGCTGTGGCCCCATCCCTTCTTGTCCTTGTCGTATTCCTTCTGGGTGTACTGCGAGTCGTGGACCAGGATGTCGGCGCCGGCAAAGAAGTCCTCAACCTTCTTGTTCTCTTCCTGCGCGGCAATAGCTCCCTCCCTGACGGCATTCTCATCGTAGCTTGGATGGTCTTTGGGCATTTCAAAGATGTTGCTGTACGGCTCGTGGTCATACGCCGTGCAGAACACCTTGCCCTGGTATTCGAACCTGTATCCCAGAACGGTGATGGGGTGGTTGAGATACTTGGTGGTCAGCTTCAGCCCGTCTCCCAGGTCCATCGGTTCTTCCTTGAGACGTTCGTACTTGATGTCCGCAGCGAGCTGCTCGATATTGACGGGAAAATACCTGTACTGGAGCTGGCCGCCGACCACTTTCTCCAGAGGATCGTCTTCGAAGCTCACAGGCCCGTACACCTGCAGCTCCGTACCAGGAATGAAGTTCGGAGTGAAGAAAGGAAAGCCCATGATGTGATCCCAGTGGGTATGGGTGAGGAAGATCTTCGTCTTGATGGGGCCCTTTTTCAGGTCCTTCTTCACTATCTCACCGGCCAGCTCACGGATGCCTGAGCCGGCGTCAATGATGATGAGCCTGTCTTCCGTACCGAATCGGAGCTCGAGGCAGGCGGTGTTGCCCCCATACTTCACCGTTGTCGGGCCGGGGGTCGGAATCGATCCCCTGACTCCCCAGAAGGTCACCTTGATGGCCACGGCTGGTCCTTACTGGCGGGCGGCGACCTGGAGGAAGATCTTGGCCTTTTCGATCTCGCCGTTCACCTTGCTCTCCACCTCATCGAAGTCGTCGCGGGTGATCTTCAGCTCCTCGAAGACCGAGGAAGGCAGCGGCTCCGGGTAACGGTCCCCGGAGAAGCCGATCTGGTAGGAATTGGCGAAGTAGTTGGCCGCGGCAACGGTCAGAAGAACGTCGCGGTTCTCCCCAGGATAGGAATCCAGGAAATGGTGAAAGAAGACCACGTCTTCCATGGCCGAGCCGAGGTTCCAGTTGTTGACGATGAGCCTTCCGACCTCGCAGTGGTTCACCTCCATGGTGCGCTCTTCCGCGATATACAGGGGAAGATGCTCCTTGTCCGTGAGGGAAAGGGCCTGGACGTATTCAGCAGACAGCTTGTTGTTCAGGGGGATCTTGCCGATGTCGTGGAGCAGGCCGGAGACGAAATACTCCTCCAGCTGCTTCGGGTCCTTGCGTCTCTTGGTGGCAATCAGCTTGGCTGCCACCCCGACGCACAGGGAATGGCGCCAGAACCCATCGTTGTTGAGCGCCAGGAAGTTGCTCTTGCTGGAAAGCCCGCCCAGGACCGCGGTGGACAGCGCGAGGTTCTTGACCGTGTTCACGCCCAGCATGATGATGGCCCGCACCAGAGAGGTGATCTGGTTGTTCATGCCGTAGTATGCGGAATTGATCAGCTTCATGACCCGGCCCATGAGCACAGGGTCCAAGTTGATGACCTGGTTGAGGTCAGCAGGGGTAGCCTTGGGATTCTTGGAGATATCCTGGATCTTGGACCATGCGATCGGAAGGCTGGGCATTTTGGAGATGTAGGTTTTTATGACGGCGATCGTCTTGGCCTTATCGTTCATACTCTATCCTGCTCTCCTCATTCGGGCCACGAGGGACTCGATGCGCTCCCTCATCGCGTCGCCGACCGCTTTGTCGGGGTGCCACGCCGCAAGGTCCTTGAGATAGGAGAACGTATCGACGACCAGAGGTCGGGTAAGCGGCTCCCTCCTTTCCGGAGCCGCCGGGTGGAAGCGTTCCGTGATAGATTGCCGCAGGCCCTTCCTTCCAGCCAGCTTCGACTTCAACGATTCCATGGCAAGACGTTCGTCGCTTCCGAGGAACCGCTGCTTTTCTCGCTCGGGGAGATAATCGGACAGTTTCTCCAGATAGTCAAGAAGATCGGCGGGGCCAGCCGGGCCCGGCGATGCGCCATCCAGCTTCTCCTTCACCCCGTTGAGGTACTGACGCAGCTCGTTGCGCACATCATCGCTCGTGCGGGCGTCCGTTGGTGGTTCCGCTTCAGGCGGCTGCCCCGGCTGGGAGGGTTGTTCCACAGCTTGCGGGCCGGATTCCATTTCCGGTTGCACTCCGGAGGGCGACGCTGGTTGCGGCGGAGCGGCCGGGGGCGCCTCATCAGCCGGCTCCAGCATCTCCAGGTCTTCCGGCGCCTCAAAGTCCTCCGGCACTTCTTCCAGGACGGCCTCTTCCTGCTCGGGTTCTGCAGCCGGGGCCGCGGCAACCGGGGGCGCAGCAGCGGGGGCCGCAGCCGCCGGCGGACCGGAGGTTTCTTGCGGTTCCCTTCGGACTTGCGGAGCAGCCTCTTCCTCGGAGCCGGCGGCGGCAAACCTGGGAAAGCCCTCGGCTGACGGCTGCGGCGGAGGGTAGTTGAGAATGACAGGCTCCGCCGGCGGCTGCACGCGCCCGCGCCGCGAGGGCTGCGTCGGCGGCGGGTTCAGCATGATTGGCACCACCTGCGGTGGCCGCCTCTGATCTTCGATCTTTCGAGAGAGGTCGGAGATCTCTCCGAAGAGCTTGTCGACCATCCTCTGCTGCGTTTCAACGGACTCTTTCAGGGATTTCGCAAGGACGTTCTCACCTTGCGGCGAAAGAGAGGGCGGGGAGCCGGCAACCCCTGCCGGGCCTGGGGCCGGACCTGGAACCTGGCCCTGGGGCGCCGGCGGCCCCGCGGCCCCTGGACCAGCACCGGTCCACACGCCAGCCCCGCCTGCGGCGGGCAGGGTACCGGGGGCCCCTTGTCCCCGTGGCTGCGATGATATTGGCGGGGGAGGCTGGAAGGTCTCCAGCGCCGGGTTCTCCGCGTACAGCTCCTGGTCCTTGAGGAGATTGACGAGGTTCGGCGGCCGCTCGTCTTCGATTGAAATGGTCTCCTCCTGGACAGGCTCCTCGGCTTCCTCCAGCTTCAGCTCCTCGTCCTCCTCGCGAACGGCGAACACCGGCTCCATCCCGCCAACGTTGATGATGGGCACCGAGTCCTCTCCCAGGGGCTCCAGACCTTCGATCATGAGGGAATCGTCCTCGAGGGCTTCCTTCTCGGGCTTTCCCTTGTCCACCGTCAGTTCGCGCAGTTTGCGGATTGTTACTTCCCTCTCGTTTCGGAAGTCCTTTTCGTGCTCTGAGATGGTCTGCTCGTATTCCTCCATCGCCTTGGAGAGGGCATCCATGTCGCCGGGATCGCTGGACTGCTCCAGCCTGTTGATGAGGCCTTCCATTGTCTCCACGGCCTTCTGGGGTTCGCCCAGCTGGCGGTAGAGCTTGGCCAGCCTGTAGCTTGCGTCCTTCTGCTCAGGGTTTGTGTTCAGGACCTCGCGCAGCGTCTGGGCAGCCTGCTTCTTCTGCCCCTGGGCTGCGTAGATGTCCGCCAGCAGCACGCGCGCCCGCTGGTCATCCGGGAACGCCTCCAGATAGCGAAGCACCTCCTGACGCGCAAGGTCAGGCTTGCCGGAATCTGAGAGCAGCAGGGCCCGGTCCAGCCGGAAGCTCTGATCACCGGCTGCGCTGGCTTCCAGCTTCGCGTAGTACTCCAGGGCCTTTGCCTGCTGGCCCATTTTGCCATGAGCCCAGGCCAGCCCCCGCAGCGCCTCCGCGTTGTTCGGCTGTGCGGCAAGCACTGCCGTGTCGTGCTCCACGGCCTCGGGGAAGTTGTCCATCTTGCGGAGGATGCTGGCCAGGCGCAGGTGGGCATCGATGTCTCCGGGAACCATGGAGAGGAGGCGCTTCAACTCCTCCATCGCCTCGGTGAACTTCCCTTCCTGTTCCAGCAGGGAGGCCAGGTTGCCGATTGCCTGGGCATAGCGCGGGTTTGACCGTATGGATGAGCGATAGGCCTGCACTGCCTCGTCCCTGTGGCCGAGGGCGGCCAGGACGACACCCAGGTTGTTCAGCGTCCGCGCATCAGAAGGCTCGCTGCGCAGCACGTCGCGAAGGGTCTTCTCAGCGGCGCGCTCATCCCCCAGCCTGTGCTGAACCACGCCGAGGTTGTTCAGCGCCTCCGTCCAGTTGGGGCGCGCCCGCGCGGCCGCCTCGTATTCTCCCCGCGCCTCCGCCAGCCTGCCGATGCGCTCGTATACCACTCCGAGGTTGTAGTGCAGGCGCGGCTGGTTGGAGTCCACCTGAAGCCCCTTGAGGTAGGTGCGGACAGCTTCGGCGTTGCGGCTGCCTTCCTCCAGTGCGGTGCCGAGATTGATGTAGGAGGGCACGAAGGAGGGATCCACCGCAATCGCCTTCTGGAAGCTTTCCTCCGCAAGAGCGGCGTTGCCCAGGGACTTGTAGACGTTGCCGAGGTTGTAATACACGTCTCCGCGCTGGGGCGAGAGGGAGATGGCCTTTTCCAGGTGAGTGATGGCCTCTCCGTGCCTCTCGATTTTCCTCAGGATGACTCCCAGGTTGTTGTGCGCCTCCGCGTAGTCGGGGCGGGAGTCCACTGCTTTCTGGAACAGCTCGATTGCCTTGCGGAACCGGCCCGTCTTGTCGTAGACGGTTCCCAGCAGGTTGTATGCCACCGCGGAGTCCGGCTCGTCTGCCAGGATGCGCAAGGCGAGCTTCTCCACAAGCGGGTACTCTCCCATCTTGAATGCATTGCGGGCCCTTACGAGGATCTCGGGGGTCGTCATTGGCTTCACTTGTATATCCTCGAAGGACGAGCGCTCACCTCTGGCGAGAAATCGCTCCTCTGCGGCGGGACTGAATCATCATATGCCACAACCGCGAAGTAGTACAGGTTCCCGTTGGTGAGCCCGGATATCTCGATGCTGGTCTTTGTCCCTGCGTCCACCGGTGAGTCCCCCTCCTGTGCGCCGGTGCCCAAGTAGTTGTGCGGCGAGATCCCATAGAAGACCATGTAACCCTTCACGCCCAGATCGTTCACCGGCCTCCAGCTCAGGGTCACCTTGCCATTGCCCGGGGTGGCCATCAAACCAGCGGGCTGCGCCGGCGGCTCGTTGGGCTCGTAGACCACGCGGATGCTGGAGACCCGGGGGGTGAGGTTCCTGGTCCCGTCCGGATACAGCACCACCATGAGCTGGAGGTACCTGCCCTTCAGGGTGTCCTTGAAGTCTGCCGTCGGGCTGAACGGGATCCAGTCGGTCTGGGTCTTGAGCAGTCGCGGGTTCTGCCAGACATTGGAGACCTGATAGTAGAACTCCACCCCCGAATCCCCAGGGGTGGAGTAGACCGCTTCAATTCTCGAAATCCTGGTGTTGGTGAATCCGAGGTCGATGATGTTGGACGTGGCTGTCCCCGTCCTGCCGGCAAAGCGCTGCACCATGGGGTCATCGACCACGCGCCGGGAGATCCGAAGCTCATCCAGGAAGCCGGTGAAACCCGCGCCGAGAACCAGCGGGCCCGCTTCTTCCAGACCAAGCCGGGGAACCGCGATGGATCCCGTCTCACGGCCTGTGTCAGTGACGTGCGTGATCGCCTCCGGCACGCCGTCTATCAGATACTCCAGGAGTCCTTCGCTGGCGCTGTAGCGAAGCAGGTGGTGGTGCCATACCCGGGGAAGAAGCTTCCTGGTGCCGCTCAGGGTGACGGGAAGCCGTTCGCCCGTGGGGAGTGTGAAGAAGTTCCGGAACTCCCAGACGAGCTGCCTGTCCCGTATGAAGCAGCGCATGCCCTGGGCGCTCAGCACGGGTTGAGCCGGACCGCCCGCCTTGGCCGTTCCGGCCCAGGAGAGAACGACCTCGCCGCTTTCGAGGGTGGCAGGGTAGAGCCAGAACTCGATGGACACATCGCCCCAGACCGCGCCGGGCGCGAAGAGCGCACCCGGGGGCGCTTCCAGGCTGACTCCGGCCTGCCCGCCGTTGAACATGGCGCTCCCCCCGCCGAGGGCAAACACCTTGTTCTGGATCCGCGGTCCTGCATCGATGAACCGGTATGCCCCCTCGGTTTCAGGAGCGGCCCCACCGTCGAAGTGGAGAAGAAGCTCTGTGGTGCTGTCCGAAGCGTATTCCCCGTAGGAGAGAGCGAGGTCCTTGAAGCCCCACCTGCCGTCGACCCGCGTCACTCCGTCCAGGGTCTGCATGTTGCTCCACAGCTGCTCCTTGCCCAGCTCGATTGATCTCTCGAGGCTGCTTGCGGGACGGACGCAGACAAGGAGGCATACGAGGATCGCTCCGGAGCGTATTCCATTCCGGATCATCGATCTGTACATTGGTATTATAATCGGAACACAGGGGTGATTCTATTGAAGCCTTTCAATCCGCGCGAGCGCGACTACCCGGACAGGCCGGGGGTCTACATCATGAAGGACTCAGCCGGGGAGACGATCTACGTCGGCAAGGCGCGCAGCCTGAGAAACCGAGTCCGCTCGTATTTTGCGGGTGAGAAAGACATCAAAACGAGGTTTCTCCTTGCCGCCATGGCGGATATCGAGGTCATCATCACCAATACAGAGTACGAGGCCCTGCTGCTGGAGAACAACCTCATCAAGCAGCGAAAGCCCCGGTACAACATCGACCTCAAGGACGGCAAGACCTACCCCGTGATCAGGCTGACAGCGGAGGATTTCCCGCGGGTCTTCCGCACCCGGCATATGATATTCGATGGATCGGAGTACTTCGGGCCCTTCCCCAAACCGCAGCAGATAGACCTGTACCTGAGGCTGATCGAGCGACACTTTCCGCTGTGCAAGTACCGGGGCTCCCGGAAAGCGCGGGGATATCCCTGCCTCAACTACCACATGGGGCGATGCGCGGGTGCATGCTGCGGCAAGATAAGCCGGGAGGAATACCTGAAGATCGTGGACGGGGTCCGCAAGCTGCTCTCCGGCAGGGTGGAGGAGCTCCTGCGGGAACTGCGGGACAAGATGAAGGCCGCATCCGAGGTGCAGGAGTTCGAGCGGGCCGCGCGGCTTCGCGACCAGATCCTTGCCATCGAAGAGGTGTCGGGAGACCAGAGGGTCCAGGAGTTCTCAGAGGAGGACAGGGACTACATCGCCTCTGCTCCCCGCGCAGAGGCTCTGGTCATCGTGGTCCTGCAGGTTCGGGAGGGTAAGCTCCTGGGCAAGGAGGTGTTCCGCATCGCAGAGTACGCGCCCGACGAGGAGGCGATGTCGCACTTTGTGGCGCGGTATTACACGGAGCGCAAAGCTGTCCCGGATGCGGTCTACATCTCAAGCCTCGTTGACGCGGAGAACCTCTCAGCCTACCTGCGCGAGCTTGCCGGAAGGCAGATAGCCGTCAAAGTCCCTCAGCGCGGGAAGCACACGCAGCTTCTGGCCATGGCCGAAGAGAACGCCCGGGAGGAGGCGGCCAAAGACGCCCGGGGCGCAGAGATGACTGCGGCGCTTGAAGGGCTGCGGTTGGATCTCCAGCTGCCCGGCATTCCGCGGCGCATCGAAGGGTTCGATATCGCGCACCTGGAGGGAACGGACACTATTGCCTCTCTCATACGCTTCACGGACGGGAAGCCTGACCGCAAGCTCTACCGGGCGTTCAACATCAGGAGCCTCAATGGGAAAATCGACGACTTCGAATCCATCCGGGAAGCCGTGGCGCGACGCTACACGCGCGTGCTCAACGAGGAGCTTGAGAAGCCCGACCTGATCGTGATCGACGGAGGAAAGGGCCAGCTGGGCGCGGCGCGGGGGGTCCTTGAGGCGCTGGGGATGGGGGGGATTCCTGTCATCGGCCTGGCCAAAAAGAAGGAGGAGATCTTCATGCCCGGCAGGGAAGACTCCCTCCTTCTGGACGAGGCTTCCCCTTCCCTGAGGATCCTCGAAGCCGTGCGGGACGAATGCCACAGGTTTGCAACCACGCTGAACAGGAAGAAACGTGCCAAGCGGGTGGCCTTGACCCTCCTGGAGGCGGTGCCCGGGATCGGTCAGACCAGGAGCAGGAGGCTCATGCAGGCCTTTGGCTCAGTGGAGGCCATCCTTGCTGCCTCTGTGGACGACGTGCAGAAGAAAGCGCATGTGCCTAGAGAGACAGCCGCCATGCTCCTTGCCCGGCTCTCTGAACGATATAGTACACCAGGAGATGCAGAAGGAGCGAGTGGAGGTCACTCCTGAATGAGCGCATCCGCTCGTCGAATGCGGCCAGCAGCTGGCGGATGGCGTCCAGGTCAGCGGTGGAGAACCGCCGCGACCCCTCGAGGTATGTACGCTGGTTTCTCTTGCTCATGATCCGCAGGCGGGAGAAGGCCTCTGACGGCTCATAGTTGCGCGCCTGCAGGCGCTTCAGCTGGGCAAGGCGCCGAAACTGCATGAGCAGGCCGCTGATGATCTGGGTGGCCTCCGCCTCGCGGGAGAGGAGGATCTTGTCCAGCACCTCCTCGGCGCCGGCCAGTTCCCTCTCGCATATCCTGTCGAACAGCGTGAAGACATTCTCCTCTTTGGAGTGATAGATGTAGTGCTCGACGTCAGGCAGGCCAATGGCCGCACCCTGGCCGAAGAACAGGGCCAGCCTCTCGCATTCGGTGCGCATGTCGCGCGTGTTGTTCTCCACCATGTCCAGGATGTAGTCCACGGCGGTCGGGTCTATCGTTATCTTCTTCTGCCGGAAATAGCTCACGATCCATCCCTGCTTCTGGTTGTCGAACATCTCCCAGAAGATCTTCAGGCGTTCCTTGGGGATGGCGGAGACGATCCTGCGGTCCACCTCCGATGCGAACCCGCCCGTCACGAGCACAAGCGTGGCGTCCCCGGAGGGGGAGGAGAGGTATTCCAGGATGGCCTGGACTTCTTCGGCCCGCTTGACTTGTTCGACGCCGGAGAAAATGACCATCCTGTGAGCGCTGAAGAGCGTCTTGTTGCGCAGGCACAGGACCACGTCTACCGCGCGCGATTCCCCCCCGTAGAAGCGCGTCACTTCGGGCGGCTCTCCGCGCCTGGCCGTCAGCGTCTCCTTGAGCTTCTGGATGAAGGCCGACTTCTCCCCCTCTTCGGGACCCAGGAGGAGATGAGCGGCAGCCTCCCCTGCGGAGGCCGGGCTCACGAATAGCTTCTCATGAGGAAGGCGAGCTTCCCGAGGATCCGCACGTTCTGAGTGTACAGAGGCGGGTACTTGGGGTTCTCCGCTTTCAGCCGGACCCTGTTCCTCTCCATGAAGAAACGTTTCAGGGTCACGGCGTCTTCCACCATGGCCACAACGATGTCGCCGTTGTCCGCCGAGCTCTGGTGGGCCACGACGACCACGTCTCCGTCCATGATGCCGGCGTCCTTCATGCTGTCACCCTTGACCTTGAGGGCGAAGTGGGCGGAGGTTCCCAGAGCGTTGGCAGGGACCTGCACGAAGCCCTGCAGGTTTTCTTCCGCAAAGAG
>Ga0187881_10004498_pt1 | contig 11284 bp, 8 predicted proteins | sample June2016WEW_19_1_2_FD_133017 | JGI IMG/M metagenome (GOLD analysis project Ga0187881, IMG submission 133017) | Peatland microbial communities from SPRUCE experiment site at the Marcell Experimental Forest, Minnesota, USA - June2016WEW_19_100 | ecosystem: Environmental > Terrestrial > Soil >...
ACCCTTCCCCAAGACGATATCATGGAACGGCCACAATGTGACAAGCGTAAGAAAGCTGGAGCGGTGTCACTTATGGAGGTACCCATAGGAATAGTGAGCCCGCATGCCGAGCTCCCTATTGGTCCCCTCTAGCGCTCGTACGTCTTGCTTGCGGGCAGCCTATTGTCTATACCACCTAGAGGGCAGCATCATGGCGGCCTAGCGCATACGCGATCACGCTGGGTGAAACGATTCGGCTTCGATACTTCTGAGAAGGCGGGGACGACGATCACGGTGAGATTGCTGCTTGCTTAGAGCGATCAGATCCTGTCGTCGATCTCATCCGTTGCGCCAAGCCTTATTGCGCGGGCGCAACGCCTGCGATATATCTCGACGGGCGGATCGAAGTTTTCCTCCCCCTCCATTTCATTGAAGCGCGCGAGAGCCTCTTGAAAGCGTCCGCCGTGGAAGTCAAAAACCCCTTTTTCGAACTCCTCCCGCGTATTTTTTTTGACTTCCCTGCTCCGCGCTTCATCGCCATTGAAAACCTCGTAGACGGAGACGGCTTCCTCTTTGCCTCTTAATTTCAGCTTATCGAGGAACCGGTAGTCAAAGCGGTTCGGCTCCGCGACGTCGAAAAGCGCATGGCAGAGACGTTCGATGACCGCCAGCGGCGGGAGAACGACAAGTCTCCTTCGCAGCTGCTCCACTACCGCCCGTGCGAGAAGAATGCCTTGCGTAGTCTGTAATGCCGTTGGCTCCAGCCACGTCGAGAGCGCCCGGTAGTGCCTTGTCGCAAACTGCTCCATTCCCAACAGCGGAAATAGTTCAAGCAGATGCTCGCGTCGGGTTTCGTCGCGCCCCGCATATAAGTCCCATGCGGCAATGGGGATCTCAAGCTGTTCTGCGACGAGGTTCAAAACCGGCTCGTGTGGCCTTTCACCCTCACCCAGAACCCGACCAGGATACCGGAGATAACTCATCAGAACGGCGATGCCAAGGCGGTTGTGATCCCCCCGATGTTGCCGCACAAAGGCAAGATCGGCCTTGGTTAATGTGACCAGGCGAATCAGCTCTCTCTCATCCTCAGGGAAAGCCAGCAACTGGAGGCGCTCTATGGATGTCAGTAGCTCGCGTCTTGGCATGATTCAAGAGTGTAGCGAAAACGAGGGTTTTTGGGACACGCCCAGCCTGCCCGGATTCTGCCCTCTTCGCCGCTGAGAAGTGTCTCACAACTTGTCCGAAAAACTATGTCCGAAATACGCCTGGCTCGTTAAGATTTAGGATATGCGCATCGGCTACGCTCGCGTCTCCACCGAAGACCAGACCCTCGACCTGCAAAGGGACGCTCTGAAACGAGCCAAATGCCGTGAGGTCTACGAAGAGCAGGCCACCGGCAAGAACACCGGTAGGCCGCAACTGGACGCCTGCCTCAAGAGCCTTCGCGAAGGCGATACCCTTAAGGGCTGCCGGAGTCGGGATTAGCGGGCGCTGAGCCCGGAGCCCCCCAGGCGCACCTCCTGGATCCGCCTGTCTGTTCGATTACGCATCGGATCTGCTGCGCTGCGCCCAGCCTCAACTGGCGTATACTTCCTTTCGGGCACACATATCTCCTTCGGTACCCGTTGTCTGCCAAGTCACGTCCGAAGGGTATGCCCCATTTCAGTTCCAATCCACCAAGATCGAAAGTATCCCTGCTCTTGATAAACCGTTGTGATCTTTGCCGACACGTGTGCAAAGCTACACCACATCCTCCATTTCGGCCGTGAAACTGCAGCAAACACAGAGGAGGAGAGTTTGGCGCTTACTTTTCAGCGGCTTGTTCGTGATAAAATATGGGCAAAGCGGGCAGAAGTCCGCGCCTAACGCAATTGACCTCAAAAAGGGGCGCCGAACGTGAAAGCGGGAATCGTGCTGCACATGAGAACGAAAATCCTCATCTTGTCTATTTCCTGCACCCTGCTTGCGTTGGTCCTGCAAACATTGTTCTTTCAGTACACCGCATCATCCATCGTATATCAGCAGGAGCAGAATGCGAGCCGGAAGTCCCTCCAGAACGTACAGGATGAGCTGTACGCTTGGATCAAATCGTACGAAAACAATCTCATCAAGGTCTACAACCAGACGGAACTCATCCGCGACTTGAGCGTTCCTCTTCCCTGGGATGTGCTACACCGCAAGTACGATCGAGTCGCCTACGACATGGCGCTCAGTGCTTTCGACCCGGCACAGAACGTCAACGCCCTCTATGTGTACACGATCGACGAACGGCTCGTCTCCTATTACCGTAGCGCGAATACGCCGCGCAACAACTATCCCGAAGACATTTACCAGGATCCGAACTTGAACAATGCAGCTGTAGTTACGTCCTACGTTCGATCCGACAATCGAGTTATGCTCGTCTCGAGCTACTTCAACGCAAGCCGGTCAAAGGATGTCGTTCGATTCGTTCTCAAGATCTACACGAACAATGTCACGAAGAAGGCCGGTTTCATCGTGTGCGACGTGGACAGCAACAGCTTCACGCGCATCGTTGGAAAGTACGTCTATTCAGATCGCCAACTCGTGTGGCTGCAGCCTGCCGGTGACCGCCCCGCCGTCTCATTCGGAAGGCTGCAAGGGAAGCAGAGGTCTTTTTTCGAGAACATCGTCTCTAAGAAAGCGGCCGGTACGTGGACCCTGCGAGACAGCCGGAAGACAGATGATTCGGTATTCTTCGAAATTCCACAGCAGAAATACAATCTCACTGCCTATTCACTGACGCCGCAATACCTGCTGGAAGAGAGCCAATTAGCCTTGAGGCGCAACATGGTGATTATCGCGCTCATCGTTGTCGTGGTCGCAATCGTGTCGGCTACCCTGTTGACACGCTCCCTGACCACACCTCTTTCCAAAATGGTGGGAATCCTCCAGAAAATAAAGAATGGCCAGACTGATCTAAGATTGACCGGACTGAAGCCTGACGAAATAGGCACCCTCGGCCATACCATCAATGAGATGCTCGACCGTATCCAAGCCCTTATTGCCGAAGAGTACAAAGTGACGCTTCTTCTGAAGCAGGCCGAGTACAAGGCGCTTCAGGCTCAGGTGAATCCACATTTTCTCTACAACTCCCTGGATACGATGAGCAGCGTAGCTGCCTCGCAGCACTGTCACACGGTCAGCTTGCTTTGCCAGGCATTATCGAACATCTTTCGGTACAGCATCGACATGAAGAATCCACTGTCGACGATACAGAACGAGATTATTCACATCAAGAACTACATGTACGTGATGAACGTGCGAACGCGAAACAGCGTTGATCTACAAATCCACATCGCGAATGACCTGCTCGATGAGAAGGTGCCGCGCCTGTCTCTCCAGCCGCTGGTTGAGAACTCTTTCACTCATGGCCTGAAGAACAAACGAGGTCCCAAGAGAATCGTGATCGATGGCTCTTTGCAGAATGACAGTGTCCTCCTTTCGGTGAGCGACAACGGTGTTGGGATGGATGCGGATGAGATCAACCGTCAGCTTCGCAGCGAACCAGCGGAAACGCTCGACCGGAGCTCTTCGGTGGGGCTCGGCAACATCCAGGCCCGCACGAGGCTGCTCTTTGGCGACAAGTATGGCGTCTCGGTCCACAGCGAGCTGGGAGAGGGGAGTACGGTCACGTTGATGGTGCCCCGAACCCGCGAGGGGCCCAGCAGCTCATGAGCCAGGCGACGTTCCGGCTGCTGTTCGCCGACGATGAGTTCTGGGTACGCGAGAATCTAAAGAATCTTGTTGATTGGCAGGAGCTGATGATTACGCTCTCTGAGCCCGCAGTGGACGGCGAAGACGCCATCCGCAGGATCGAGGCCGAGCGGCCCGACATACTCATCACCGACATCAACATGCCCTTCGTTACCGGCAATGAGCTGATACGCTTCGCTAAGGAGCGGTATCCGCACATGGCGATCATCGTGCTCAGTGGTTATAGTGATTTCGCGTTCGTTCGTGATGCGCTTCTCTGCGGCGCCGTAGACTACCTGCTCAAGCCGGTATCCAAGACGGCCCTGCTTAATGTTCTGGAAAAGGCAATAGCGGTCCTGAGCGGTAGCCGCGCCCTTGAGCGTGAAAAGGCCGAGCTAAACGAAAAACTTCTCCGAGCCTCGTCGATTTTACGAGACCGGGAGATGAGCTCGCTAATAGCGGAAGATGAACCAGCGCCGGAGGCAGTAATCTCGGACCTGGAGCTAACCTTTGCGACATTCACTCTGGTATTGGTAAGGCTGATCAGGCTTCGCTCGGCGTCAGGGAATCTCAACGGAGGCGCATCTCGACAGGCTCAAGAGATCAAGAACCTCATCTCCAAGTCGACACATGGTTCAGTGGTTTTCCACAATGTGTATGCACGGAATGAATATATTTTGCTCACTGATCTGCGCCCCGAGGAATTGACGCATCTCTGTCAGCAGCTGCCCGAACGGCTAGAAAGGTACACTGGCGTCCGTTGGAACGTGGCCGTCAGCCGCTCCTATTACTCCTTCGCCCAGGTCCGGTCCGCCTATCAGGAAGCGCACTCTGCACTCATGGCTCGTCCGATGTCTCAGGAATCCGCCGTCGTTCGGGTTGAGGACGCTCGAAAACTCTCTGTGCGCGAACGAATCACTCCCGAGCAGGAGAATCGATTCTTCTTTGCATTGCAGTCGAAGAACAAGAAACTGGCTCGGGAGGTCATCTTTGACCAGGTTGGGCTTGGTTCCTGCGTCCGGGACCATTGGTTGTTCGCTGAGGTCAAGGAGACGGCGGAATACCTCGCAGCCATTATCTTCCATCATGCCGAATCCAATGCAACCTCCCGTGCGATTCTTGCAATGGAGAACTTCACGTACCTCCTGGATGCCGCACTGGAATCGCAAGACGTGCCTGAGATGTGCAGTCTGCTTGAACAGTTGCTCGACGAGGCATTCGATGACCCCGGCGCAGGAGGAGTGAGTACATCAATGAAGAGCACGATTAGAAGTGTGCAGGCCTACATCGACGAGAGGTACTTCGCGAATCTTTCTCTGACCTCTCTCGCCAAGCTGTTCCGAGTCGAGCGCTCCTACCTGTCAAAGGCTTTCAAGCAGGTGACAGGATTCAACCTCATGCTGGCCATCGCCAAAAAGCGCATTGAAAAGGCGGAGGAGTACATCAAGGGCGAGGATCCCAATCAGCGGGATCTCAGTCTCGCCGACATATCCTATCTGGTTGGATACGAGGAGTACGCCTATTTCAATCGCGTCTTCCGAAAGATCGCGGGACTAAGCCCAAGCGCCTACAAGGCTGTCGTCCAGGAGGGAGCAAGGAAATGAGGAGCCTTGGATTCTTCGCTGCTCTGGCGTTGGCGTGCTTCTCGATACAAGCCTGTGCTCCCAAGGGGTCGCATCCCACGTCCGAGGAGAGCGGGCATAAGATCATGCTGACCGTCTTGGCGGGACAGTCGACTTCGGACGCGGGGATCGAGGAGATGATCAATGACCTCCTGTTGAGCCACGTGCCTTCCGTCGAGCTGGAATGGGAGCGAATGGACTGGGGCGAACGCTTCGAGGCACAGATGCAGGCGAAGTTCGCATCGGGCGAGGTGCCGGACATCATGGTCGGTAAGGCACAGGATGTGGCGACCTACGTACCGACCGGGAACCTGGCTCCTGTGCCTTCTACGTTGGTCCAATGCATAAATGAAGTTGCCTTGCCGGCCGTGACCGCCAAAGGTCGTGTTTTCGGACTGCCCTACAACGCCTTCTATCAGGGCGTGTTCTACAACAAGGACATCTTTCACCGCTTCGGATTGAAGACTCCCACCACGCAGCGCGAGCTGTCGGCCCTGATCCTTAAGTTCAAGGCCGAGCATATAGTTCCATACGCCGCCCACTTCGAAGAGAATTGGTACAGCGGCAACATCGTCATGCAGTTCGCGATCGGGGAGGTGTTCAGCCGCACTCCCGATTGGGGGGACCGATTCCGAGCGTTGCGTGTCTCCTTCGCTGACTCCGTTGCGTTCCGCCAGGTCTTCGCTTATGCGAAGGACATTGTGGCCGACTCATGGGCGGATGCTCTAGCAATCGGGCAGAGCGAGTGCGATGAACGCTTCGCGAAGGGGGAGGCCGCGATGTATGTCACCGGTTCCTGGACCCTCCAGACTATCAACGCCGTGAACCCGCGCATGCGCGTCGGCATATTTCCCTTTCCGAACCAGACCGGTGATGCGAAGCTGATATTCGAGCCGAATATGACCTTTATGAAAAGCTCCAAGAGTGATCACCCTGACGCTGTGGACAACGTGCTCTATGCAATCTTTGAAAGCAAGGATCTGGCTTCTGAGATCTTTGATTACACGAAAACCTCTTCCATGCTGAAGAATATAAGCCCAGAAGTTCCGCTGCTGATCCAGCCTGACATTGACAGGTATCTCAAGGCCGGCTTGGTCACGGATGTCACCGTCGGGAACACGCAGCTGATATGGTCCTTTCAGGAAGAGGTGGCGAACAGGCTTCAGGATTGGCTGAGAGATAAGGCGAGCTTGCAGTCGGTCTTGGAGTATGCGGATCAGAACCGCGCGCTAAGCGCGCCGTGAGCCCTATTTCCCCGCCTTTTTCCGGTTTTGTGCAAGTCTTTTTTTCCGTTTTGTCCTATCGCCCAATTCTCTCCCCGTGATACCATGCGCGTTGAATCAAGTCGCAAGGAGGGATCATATGAAACACGCGCGTGTTCTTGGATTCGTGCTTTCTCTCACGCTGCTGGTCATGCCGGCATTCCTCTTCGCCGGCGGGCAAGGGGAGATGGCAACCGGACCGATCACCTTGAAGGTCCTCTGGGGGCAGTCGACGACGGACGCAGGGAGCGAAAAGCTGATTGACGCGGCACTCGCCGCAAAGTACCCGAACATCAAGGTGGACTGGGACATCGGCGACTGGGGCAAAACCTTCCAGCCCAAGATGCAGCAGTACATGCAGAGCGGCCTGCCGGACGTCATGATCGGCAAAGGACAGGACGTGCCGACCTGGGGCTCGCAGGGGGTTCTGGCCGATCTCACCGGGAAGCCCTATCTTGCCAACGTGCTGCCAGCGGCGGTGCAGGCCGGAAGCATGAAGGGAAAGGTGTACGGCGTGGTTTTCAACGCGCTCTATCAGGGCGTATACTACAATCGCAAGCTGTTCAAGGATAACAACATCTCTGTCCCGACGACCCAGGCGCAGCTGAAGCAGGTCATCGACAAGTTCAACTCCCTCGGGATCACCCCTTTTGCATCTCACTACGTCGATACCTGGAGCATCGGCAACCAGAACATGCAATTCGCGATCAACGGTGTCTTCAATACCACGCCCGACTGGGGCGACCAGTTCCGTGCGGGGAAGGTCAGTTTTGCCGATTCCCCGGCATGGAAAGCGGTCTTCGGATACAACAAGCTCATATACGACAACACGTGGAGCAAGGAGACCTTCTCGCTCGAGATGACACAGTGCGATGCCCGCGTGGTGCAGGGCAAGGCCGCGATGGACGTGTCCGGTTCGTGGTCCATCCAGAACTTCTTGGCGGTGGACCCGAACGCCGATTTCGGCATCTTCCCCGTCCCCAACGAAACCGGTAACTCCAAGCTCATCTTCGAGCCGAACATCACCCTGATGGTGAGCGCCAAGACCAAGAACATGGACGCTGTCGACAAGCTGATCGGCATCATCACGGGTGACAAGGACCTCGCCCTGAAAATCTACAACCAGACCAAGACGGCTTCGATGTTGAAGGGGGTCACACCGACCTTCACCAACCCGAGTCAGAGTGACATCGACTCCTATGCCTCCAAAGGCATGATCGTGGACGCCGGAACGGGCAACAACCAGCTCGTGTGGGGAGGATTCCAGGACGAGAACGCCAAGGACATCGCGGCGTGGCTGCAGGGGCAGGAAACGCTCGAGCAGGCCCTGGCGGCGGCGGATTCGAGGAGGGCAAACAGTAGGCCCTGAATCCGCGCGCGTCTGAGCGTTGCATCGTCAGCGGAGAGATGAGACTGGGGAAGGCCTGTGCCTTCCCCAGATTGTTGTCGAGATGAGGCCAGGAAAAATGCGGAAGCCCTCGTTTCGCCGAAACATTCGAATGCAATACGCGTCCCTGGTGGCGCCGGGGATGCTTGTGTTTACAGTCGGCTTGATCGTCCCGATGATCCTCGGGCTGCGATACTCCCTTACGAGCTGGAACGGCTTCACGCGAGAGCTGCCGTGGGTCGGACTCGTAAACTACGTAAGGATACTCCACGATCCCTACGCTCTCGACGCCTGGTGGTTCACGATCAAGTTCACTTTTTGGAATACGATTATTCAGAACTTCTTCGCCCTGCTGTTTGCGGTCGTTCTCGACACCGAGCTCAAAGGAAGGAAAGTCTATCGGACCATCCTCTTCGTCCCATGTCTGGTCAGTCCGGTCATCGTGGGGTTCGTTTGGCTGCGCATGTTCTCCGACGTGCTGCCGGCGATTAACGCGGCCCTCGGGACGAACATCAATTTCCTGCTCTTCGGCAGCGCCCACACCGTCCTTTCCGGCCTTCTCATCGCCAACAACTGGCAATGGATCGGCTACTGGATGCTCATTTACCTTGCGGCCCTGCAGTCGATTCCCAAGGAGCTGTACGAAGCTGCCCACGTAGACGGCGCTTCCTGGCTGCGGCGATTCTTCAGCATCACTATTCCCATGCTCGCGCCTGCCTTCACGATCTGCATCGTTGGCATAACCATCGGGTCACTGAAGGTCTATGAGCTCATCGTCTCTTCAACCGAAGGAGGGCCCGGAAGGGCATCTACCTCCATCGTCTACCAGATCTACAACACGGCGATAAGCGGGAGGCAGTACGGCTACGGCTCGGCGCTGTCAATGACGCTGGTCCTGGTGCTGTTGATCGTGGCCGTCCTGCAGGTCTCGGCGTTGCGAAAGAGGGAAGTGCAGCTGTGAGGCCCACCCCTGGCTCCCCTGGCCGGTCGCGATGGATGATCGGCCAGGGGGTCTCCCAGCTGGCCGTGATCATCGTGGCCGCCGTCTTCATTCTCCCGCTCTTGATCGTGGTCGGCTACTCGTTCAAGACGCAACGGGAGCTCTACCTCGGCAGCCCACTTGCCATTCCTCACAGTCTCAATTGGGACAACTACGCCAACGCGCTCTACCGGCTGAACATGGGCACGAGCTTCCTCAACACTCTCTTCTACACCGCCGCGTCCGTCCTCATTATCGCGATTTTCGCGGCGGCGGCCTCGTGGGCCATTGCACGCAACCGCGGGAGGTTCTTCAAGTTCTCCTACATCTACTTTATCATAGGGATCCTCATCCCCTATCAGGCGCTGTTCCTGCCAATCTACATCGTTGGCTACTCGCTCCACCTGACCAATAGCGCGCACGGCGTTATCCTCATGTACGTGGCGACGGGCATGTCGTTCGGCGTATTCCTCATGACTAGCTTCATGTCCACCGTGCCCGTGGAGTTGGAGGAAGCGGCTCGCGTTGACGGCTGTTCGTTGTACAGGACGTTTTTCAACATTGTCGTTCCTCTGCTTAGTCCGGCCATGGCCACCCTGATCATCATGGAGTCGTTCCTGATCTGGAACGACTACCTGATGGCCAGTCTCTATGTAAGCGCGGGCAGGCTCCGAACGCTCACCGTTGCCATACAGTCACTTTTCTCGCAGCAGACAAATGACTACACGTCGGCCATGGCTGCCATCGTGATTTCCGTGCTCCCGATTGCGACATTGTTCGTCGCGCTCCAGCGCTACTTCATCAAGGGCATGACCGTCGGCGCACTGAAGGGTTGACACCCTCACGCAAGACGAGCCCTGCCGGGGGTGAGAGTCGTGAACATTGATTTCAGCGAGAACGGGATATTCCTCAGCGTGCATGTGACCGACGAGGGCGACGTCCGACTGATTCATCTTTCGCCGTTTCCTCCTTCTTCGGAGCCAAGCAAGGGGCAAGGACAGAAGTTCCGAATCGTTGAGGTGCAGGAATCCGGGCAAAACCTCAACGATCATCACGGCAGCAAGCACACAGGCTCCTGTCCCGGCTACCTTCTGCGTTACGTGACCCATACCGAAACACGCAACCGGTTCGGCAGAAAACTGGAGATCACCCAGGAGCATGAGGGACTTCTCGTGATCAGCCATTTGCAGTTTTTTGATGGGATTCCTGTGATTCGAAGCTGGACAGAGCTTGAATACCGCGGGAAGGGCGAACGCCCGATCGAGTATGTATCTTCATTCGTTTTGACGGGTCTTTCGCGAGGGTCTGCCGGACCGAGGGACTGCGACAGCATTATCCGCATTCCACATAGCACTTGGTACGGAGAGGCCCAATGGAGAGCGTACACGCCCCCTGAGCTTGGGTACAACGTCGTGAATCTGTTTTCGGTCAAACGAATCGGCTGCACGAGCACCGGAACCTGGCCCGCCTCGGAGTATCTTCCCATGGGAAGCTATGAGAACACAGCGCTCAAGCATACCCTGACCTGGCAGATAGAGACTCACGCATCGTGGCACTGGGAGATAAGCGACGTCGTTGGCGAGCTGTATCTTCAGCTCTCGGGCCCGACATACCAGGAAAACGCATTTCTGCGCAGGCTGCGTTCGGGTGAGCGTTTTAGGTCCGAACCGTGCGCTGTTGCTGTCGTCCAAGGCGGATTCGAAAGATCGATCCAGGCGCTAACGCGCTATCGGCGTGTGATTCGAAGAGCGAACGATGACAACGACCATCCCTCGGTGATCTTCAACGACTACATGAACTGCCTTTCCGGGGATCCAACGACCGAAAAACTCATTCCGCTCATTGATGCTGCCGCCCGCTCGGGCTGCCGCTACTTCTGCATCGACGCCGGCTGGTACGCGGACGGCCCGTGGTGGGACGGAGTCGGTGAGTGGCTTCCGTCGCGGGCGCGCTTCCCAGGCGGGATCATGGAGCCGCTGGATCGTATCAGGAGCAGGGGGATGATTCCGGGGCTATGGCTCGAGCTGGAGGTGATGGGAATCCGCTGTCCCCTAGTAGGAAGGGTACCGACCGACTGGTTCTTTCAGCGCAACGGGCGCCCGGTTATTGATGAGGGACGATACCAGCTCGATTTTCGCCACCCCGGAGTGCGCACCCACGCTGACAGTGTCATCCGTCGTCTCGTAGAGGACTACGGCGTCGGCTATATCAAGATGGACTACAACATCAACGCGGGCAGCGGCACCGAGCGGGATGCCGACAGCCCGGGGGACGGCCTCCTGCGCCATACGCGTGCCTATTTGGACTGGCTGGACAGCGTCTTCGCGCGCTACCCGTCGCT
>Ga0187881_10004499_pt1 | contig 11284 bp, 15 predicted proteins | sample June2016WEW_19_1_2_FD_133017 | JGI IMG/M metagenome (GOLD analysis project Ga0187881, IMG submission 133017) | Peatland microbial communities from SPRUCE experiment site at the Marcell Experimental Forest, Minnesota, USA - June2016WEW_19_100 | ecosystem: Environmental > Terrestrial > Soil >...
CGTCCTTGAACGAAGCGTCGCTGATGGGAGTATCGCCCCGGAAGCCGCTCATGCTGCCGGTAAGCTGGCCATCCTTAAGCTCGAGCTTGAGCGTGACTTCCCTGGGCTGACCGTCACGGCCCGTCACGGACCATTTCCAAGTGCCGGTGGGATCCCCGGCAAAGGCGAGAACGCTGGTGAGGCAAACGGCGGCAAAGGCCGTGGCAATCAATCGGAATAATTTCATGACTGGGAGAGGTTGATTGTAATGCTGGAGATGGAATGACGCCGGGGAGGCTGGCAGGGTTTCCGGCCCTGCTTCACAGTGCGGCCCAATGCGCTCGTCATCACGCGATTGGCTCCGCTCGGGCCATCACGCACCGACCTGCGCTCCCCGGCGCCTCGACGCAGGTCGCCGTTAAGGCGTGTTTTCAAACTGTCCTGTACAGCGAAGTTGGGAGGCTGGCAGGCGTAGCGCAGCGCTTCAGCCTGCGCTGGGGGGATAAGCGCGGGTTAAAACACCGCGCTACGTGCCGCTGCAGTTAGAAGTTCATTCAGGAGGCTGTTTGCGGTTTAAAGATACACTCTGATTATCGGCCTAAGAAAGCACCACCTGCTGCGTTATCCAGGATATGAAAGCTTCGGTTCCATTGCTCATCGGTGCTGTGGCCTCGGCTTCGCTGATCACGAGCCTCCTTCTGGGTTTCAACGGACATCCGCAGAGGGTGAAATCTATCCCTGATGACACCATTCGGATTGACATGCCTCCCCTTTCGCCGGAGCCGCCTGAGACCGAGAAGACGGAAGATCTGCCTCCAGAGGAGGACGTTGCTGTCCATGTGACCAAGGCTCCTCCCTCTCTGCCAGACGTTCCCATCATCATTAGGGACACCGGCGGCTTTGTGCAACCGATCGCCCCGCCCCTGCCGCCCGGCATCGAGCCCGTCAAGGGTATGGTGACCATTCCGCCTGGCCGCTCGGCTGGCTTCGGACATAATCTCGGCCAAGTTTTCGACATTTCCCAAGTCAACCAGATTCCCGTGGCACGCATCCAGCAAGAGCCGACTTACCCCTATGAAATGAGCCGGAACGGCATCAGGGGCGAGGTCAACGTCGGTTTTATTGTGGATGTCAATGGTGACGTGCGCGACGCCTACGTCGTGAATTCGACCCATCGTGAGTTCGAAGTGCCGGCCGTGCAGGCCGTCAGCAAATGGAAGTTCCGCCCGGGGCGAAGAAACGGCCATGCGGTCAACACCCGCATGTCGGTGCCTATCGCTTTTAGTGTTAGGGAATGAGTCATGCGGGCGGGCCGGTGGGCCTTGGTCAGGCTGGCTAGGTTCCCGATGGATGCTGACACGGAACGTGCCCGCAACGAGGGGCTTGCCCGGGTAGACGCAGGCGGGAAGGCGTGTCAACGTCTCCGCCCCGGTGCATGGAGTCATTGGTGGAGCACTCGTGCGAATAGCACAAACCGTGACCCGCTAAACAATTTCTGCGAACGGAGATCTCGGGTGCTAAACTCCCGCTTCGCGGCGCTGCTAGACAAGACCGGTGTGGAATTCACCACATCCGGTAGATGCGACGCTTCCCCGCTGTTTAGCAGTCCTCCTCTGGGAGTGAGTTTTGAGCCGGAAACTGCGTCGTCCTAGCGCGTACGGCAGCGAACCCGAGCATGGTCCGGTAGTTATTCAGAAAGGGCGAAGCTCCACCAGCCAGACATCATTCTCGCGCATATCGAAGCGACGGGAGAAAGGGGCCCCGGCTCGCATCTCGACTCTTTCGTCGAGGCAGGGTGCTCCGGAACAAGCTTGGCGCAGCATCTCGACCTGGGCCCGCGTGAGCTGCGAAGGCGAACCAAGATCGCGCCAGGCGGTCTGTAGGTCGTTCGCCCGATATCCGACCTTGTAGGCGAGCAAACGGTAGGTTCCCTCGGCCAAACCGGAGAGCATCAGCTCGGCAAACCCCATCGGTTTGGAGGGGTGGTCCGCCCGGTAATACTCCTGGTCAATGACCGAGGGGCCGGGGTGGGTGATGGTGAAGTCCCAGAACAACGCCTGTACCGCGCCGGTCTTGTCACGGCAGACAAATGCGGCGGGATCGGAACAACTCAGCTCAAGGTCCCCGAGTTGGTTGAGGAACTTGAAGGCAAAACAGGATGGCTTCGGCAGATCCTGGTAGCTGAGCAGCCCGAATCCCCCATGGAGCGGCGTCGTGCGAGGGCCGGCCTCCTCAAAGATGTCGGTGAAGGTCCAATAGGACATCGACGTGGCGGAGTCGCCAACGTTGCGGATCTTATCCAGGATGAAAGCCGCGCTGTGATAGCTGTCGTGGATCGGATCGAAGGGGGTGTAAGAGCTGCTCCACTCGGTGTAATGCAGTTCCGCCTTGGCAAAGGCCGAATGATTCATCTTGGCCCGGACGCTCTTCACCTCGCCCGTGATGGCATTGCGATCGGGAGAGAACACGGTGCCCGCGTTGCCATTCTCATCGAGATAGCCGCTCATGGTCGCGTAGCTGTGCGTGCTCACGAAATCCAAGGGCAACCCCTTCGCGGCACAATAGGCCAGGGTTTCGTCGATCCACCCACTGCCCGCGGTGGCGGGACCGCCCACGCGATACGCCGCGTCCACCGATTTCACCGCACGCGCGGTGGTTTCATAGAGCTTGAAGTATTCGGCCCTGGCGATGGGGACGAACTCTGCTTCGCTCTTGCCCCCGGTCGTCCCCATCCAGAAGCCGGTGAGATTGGGTTCGTTCCAGACCTCAAAGTACCAGGTGCGCACCTCCGGCGCTCCGTAACGCTCGGTCACATGGCGGACGAAGGCGGTGATAAACGCCCCCCATCTGGCATAATCCTTGGGCGGAGTGACATTTGCCTTGTACCAAAAGATGGTCTGCGGGCCGCTGGCGAGGGCGCTCGGCATGAAGCTGAGCTCCACGAACGGTTTCATGCCGATGCTCTCAAGGTAATCGAACAGTTCATCGATATACTGCCAATTGTAGATGGGGTGGCCTTGCCTGTCCTCTTGGTAGGCACCCATGTCATCGCAAAAGAGGCCGTGGAAACGGATATAGCGGAACCCGCATTCGGCGTGTGCTTGGCGGAGCTGCCGCTGCCAATCCGCCCGCAATCCCTCGTTGGCGCGCCCGGCCCCCACGCAAAAGTTGTACATGCGGCTCATCGGGCCCCGGACTTTGGAGACGTCCGCGTCAATGACACGCATCGGAGGCGCCGGCTGGGCCAGAAGCCCCAACGGGTACAGATACAACAAGGGGAGAAGGAATCTCGTCCGCACGTGAAAAGGAGCGAGAGGCAATTGGAGCCTATGGGGCAAGCATGTCGAGGACGGATTTGCTGAACCAGGTCAGATGGCCAACGGCCCGGCGGGATAGCCCACAGAACGTGGAGGTTCAGGTGTTGCCGGGGACCCTGAGCGACTTTGCGCCTCCAACGTTCGGCCAGCTTGGCGTGACGGTCCAGGATTTGGCGCGGTGCTAAACACACTATTCAGCAGAAGGGGCTTGGGTCCCTCGGCTGGCACCAGTCGCTAAGCAGCTCGGTCGCCTAACCGTTTAGCCCTTAGCCACTAGGGGCGGCCGTTCGAGTCCTATTTTATTTGGTGGAGCAGACCGGACTCAAACCGGCGACCTCCTCGTTGCGAACGAGGCGCTCTATCAACTGAGCTACTGCCCCGGCCAAGAAGGGCCGCATTTAGGGCGATGCGTCATGGCGAGTAAATCTCTTTTTTCGCAGTATGCCGCCTTATCTCCATCACCGCGATATTTCCCGGCTGTCAAGTTGGTCTCCAATTTGCTATTGCCAGACCTTCCGGCGATTCAAGCATCGCCCGGATAGCTCGGAACAATCATATCAAATAGAAAACCAAGGTTAACCAATGAAGAAAACCACAACCAAGAACACCAAGGTCGCCAAAGCCGCGCCCGCCGCCAAGCCGGCTCGCAAGGCGCCCGCCAAGAAGCCCGCGGTCAAGACCACGCGCACCATCATTACGGCCCAGATCGACGTAGGTTTCGGCAATGCGCTCTATGTCCGCGGCGAGGGCCCCGGCCTGAGCTGGGACAAAGGCATCGTCATGGATTGCATCGCCGATGATCAGTGGATCATCACCATCAGCGATGCCACCGTGCCCGTCGTCTGCAAATTCCTGCTGAATGACATCACCTGGTGCGTCGGCAACGACTACATCGTCGAACCTGGTGGCAGCGCCACCTTTGTGCCCGTCTTCTGACGGGCCGGGCACCCGCCGTGCCTTCGGGCGCGGCGGGCTTTAATCCGGGTTGATCGCCAGCAGGCGATCCCGGAGGCTCGCCCCGGTCATGGTCGGGGCGCGGAGCTCGGCCGCCGATACGTGGGTACAGACCAGTTGCACGCGGGAAAAGGGTCTGGGCAGGTAAAAGCCATCCCAGCTCTTGAGCCGCCATGCCGAGGTGAAACGCCCGCCGATCAGCAGTGCGGGCGTTCCCGCCCGTCGGGCCACGACGAACGCGCCGGCCTTGAAGTCATACCTCGGACCGGTCGGGCCGTCGGGGGTAATGCCGATGTCGTAACCCGCACGCAGTTTGGCGATCAGCGCCATCACGGCTTCACGTCCCAGCTTATGGCTGGAGCCACGCACGGTGCGCATGCCCACCATGGAGAAGAAAGCATCGAGCCAGGCGCCATCCTGGCTGGCGCTGACCAGGGAGTAAACGGGCCGGCCCTGCCGGAAACGACGGACGATTTCCGCCGCCAGGAACAGCCGGTTGTGCCAGAGGATGATGGCGACCGGCTCGTCGCGCTTGGTGATATTGCGCAGGTCATCGGGCGTTACCTCGAAGCGCAGGGTTCGGCCCCAGAGGCGCACCAGCAGACCCAACGGCCAGATCACGAGCCGGCGCCAGCCCGCGATGTCGTGGATCCGATCGGGGCCGGGATCAGGGTTGTCAGCGGTGGTGCTCAAGGCATCCCTCTTGTCGCGCAAAGGCGCGGGCGCGCCAAGCCAATCCTGCGCCTGCCTCGCGCCTGCGCAAACCCGATGCATGGCGCGGTGGGCGGGACTCGAACCCGCGACCTACGGTTTAGAAAACCGTTGCTCTGTCCGGCTGAGCTACCACCGCGTTATTCTACCACAATGACTTAAGTGATATAAAGGCAGGGGTTACTTTATGCTTGTAACCCGTTTTTGTCACCCTAGATTTTTGGCGTGCCCAAAACCAGTTCGAATGAGTCAGAACCGACGCTTGAATCACCGTTCCAAAAGGTCGCGGAGTGCCTTTACCGTCACACGTCATCACTGGTTTACTATGCTTTGGTGAAAAGGGCGGGCAAGCAGTATCGCCGCTCCCTGCGCACCATTGACCGGAAGCTGGCCGAGCGCCAGTTGGCCGAATTTCGCCAGAAGGTGGGCCGCCTCGAACAGAAGAAGAGCCTCGGGAAGGTGACCTTCGAAGAGGCGGCTAAAGCGTGGTTTCAAAGCATCAAGGGCAACCTCAAGCTGAGGTCCGCCGAGCGCCGGGAAACCAGCATCCGCCAGCTTTCCGCCACCTTCGGCAAGCTCCCCGTCCGCAATATAACGACGAAGAATTGCGACGAATGGTCGGCGAGGCGTGGTGCGGGAATATCGGCGTCGACTTACAACAATGAAATGGAAACCCTACGCGCTATTCTGGAGTATGCTGTGCGCGAAGGGATCATCTTGGACAATCCGGCCCGCGTGCTGAAACGGCGCAAGCTGGGTAAGCCGCAGATCCTCATCCCTTCCAAGGCGCAATTCCGCCCGCTTGTCGAAGATATGCGCCACCAGGACAGCCGAAGCGGCCCCGCCGCCGATCTGGTGGAGCTTCTCGCCTATTCTGGAATGCGACTGGCCGAGGCTACTTCGATTCGATGGCGAGACGTGTACTTTGAGCGGCAGCAATTCGTCGTCACCGGTGGTGAGGCCGGTACAAAGAACCATGAAGTGCGGACGGTTCCGCTGTTCCCCGCACTGCAGCAATTCTTGGAACGACTGAAGGCCCAAGTGCCAGCCGAGCCAGGGAACAAGATAGCCAAAATCGAAAGCGCCAAGCGGTCGATGGCCAGCGCCTGTCAACGCCTCGGGCTCCCCCATTTCACCCATCACTCGCTGCGTCACTATTTTGTCAGCAACGCCATCGAGGCCGGTGTTGACTTCAAAGTGATCGCGGGCTGGGTTGGTCACAAGGATGGCGGGTTGCTGGTGGCTAAAACCTATGGTCACCTACGCGACACGCACTCTTTCGAAATGGCAAAACGCATGACTTTTTCAGCCCATGGCGCGCAAACTGACTGATGCGGAGAGGAAGAAAAGACGGATGGAAGCAGTGCTGGCGTTCGTTCTTGGGCGCATCCCGACATTTGGTGCTGAATATGCGTGGGCAACGGATGGAAAGGCACTGCCTAAGAATCAAACACGACCGCCGGAATGGGTCCGTCAGGCGATTCTCCGGGTCAATCAGACTTCGTTCGCGCCAATCTATAGCCGCGATCCGAAGAAGCCGGGAAACGCGAGCTACGGGAATTTTTTGCAGTTGATGGGCATGTTTAGCTCAGAGATGGGTTCTTTTGTCGACCTACCTGAGCCGCTCAAAACTGCGGGGACTGAAGACAAGGAATTCGCACCGTACCTGGATCGAATCGTCAAGGGCGTGCAAAAGAGTATGGAGCCGGCATTGAAGCGAAGTGCCCGGGCAGTAAAAAGGGTGCAGAAGAAGCTGGTGCCAGCGGGAACGAAGCAGCTTCAGGAGAATGCTGCCAACTATCAAAAAGGAACTACTGCGCTGCTGACTGCTGACAGAGAGTTCACGAAAGGGAGAAGCGCCACCGCCCAGCTTTACGTACTTCTCTGGTACTTCTGGCCGCACCTGAGATTCGCGGGCACGACAAAAGAAATGTTCAACAGCCTAGGTGAATACACGGACCTGAAGTTTACGCCGAAGCTGGTGGAGAAGATTTGCACGGAGCTCGGCGTGTTCAAGGGGCGCGTTGGCAGGCCGCGTGCCAACAAATTCCTACAGCCGGCAAGGGGCGTGTAGGTTTATTCGTTGCCCGTGAGCTGATATTCTGGCGGCAAGATGCCTCCAGAAATCATCAGCAATCAAAAGCCCAAGCTGGCGCTCTCCCGAGGGGAGGCCGCGCAGGTCCTGGGCGTGAGTATCATCACCGTTGACCGGCTGACCAAGCGCGGTCTTCTGCGCCCTTCGCGGGCCACTCGTCGGCCGCTCTACCCTGTTTGGGAGATCGAGCGGTTTCTCAGGGACACCTCCAGCCTGATCACGCCATGAGCAAACCCTTGTTCACGGTGCGGGTGGAAGTGGTGCACAGGGTCGAGGCCGAAAATGGGACGAAAGTTTGTCGCAGGCCGAGACCGGGTGCGCCACGTCGTCGGAATTCCGAGCCCAGACTTATCGGCGAAATCCTCGCCGAGATGTTTGGGCGGTACAAGGTGCGCCTGAAGGTCACGCGAAGTAAGGCACTGCACAAGCACCCAGGACGGCGAGCGGGAGGCCGCATGGCTGCGGCAGCAGCCGGCGGCCCCCGCCGCCGTGGGGTGTAAGTAGCACCCCACTTAACGGAACAAAATCGTTCCACCCATCCCGTCATGGTCGATACGGTCCGGGTCGATTACTTCGCGCAATGGCGACTGCATCCACCGCCAGGATGGATGGTGAACGAATCGCAGCGGACGGTCACGGCAAGTGAGGGAGAGGTAATCCCAAAGCTCGGGCGGATGATGACTCACGAGGAAAGCGGGCTACGGATTGGCGGTGATCGAGAATACACGAGATGGATGGAGGTGTCTCTTCCCAGGATTCTGATGGGCAACAACGGCCTGATGATCCGCACCCAGGAGCAGTTAGACCAAGCAATCAACAAGGCGCTGGAAACGGCGCTTTCGGTTGCTGAACCAATGTTTGGGATCAGTTCACGCTTTACACGGCTCGACTTGGTAGGCCAATTCCTCATCGAGCCGGCGGACATGATCGCGGCACACAAGGAGACGTGCCATCCACGCATACGGGGTGGAAAATCCCATTACGAGGGGGAGTCGTTGCACTTCGTCGGGAAAGAGCGTCACTGCCGTATCTACGACAAAATGAAGGAATCGGAGCACAGGCCGGGGCATGTCACACGCGTTGAATGGCAGTTGAGGAGTAACGCGATATGCCGGGATTTCGACCGTGACCAGATTACGCTCCGTACTCTGACGATTGAGGACTGCTACGGTGTGTATCGCCGGCTGTGCTCGGAGTTCGTGCCAGCGTCTCTCCCAGTGGATTCCACGCTTTACGACATTTTGGCGGTTGCCGCCCGCGAGGGCACGAAGCTGCAAGGGGTCGCGGTCTTCGACTTTTGGGGCCGAGGAAAGCACCCAAAGACGGTTCGCCGTGTGCGGCGCGAAGTGGCGAAGCGGCGGATTGAGACGTTCAAAATCGATTGGCACGGGCTCCTGCCCGAGGAGTTCAGCGATTTCCCGATGGTGGATTACCACGAGCCGAACCCGTTTTAGGTGAGCGGTCTTTTCCTTGTTATCTATGGTCAATAACTGTCCTGCCGCCAGCCCTACCGATTCGTCTCACTACCCAGCGCCGCAACTGGGCAAAACCATCGAAAGGTTTCCCTCTGTGTGGCGAGACGGCTGCTTGCCGTCTTGGCGAATCCGGTAGCGTCCCGGCCAAACCTTTTCGATCAACTCGATCTTGATTGTCCGACTGGTGGCATGATCCTTGATCGAGATTCGAAAACGTGGTTACAGCCTTGGCATGGTCAAAAAAATCTGCCCCCCGATTTTCACAACCTATTAATTGGTTGCTCCATGTGAATGAAGGGCGTACACGCTCGGCCATATAATCACCTGTTAGCCAAGGCATGAAGATGTGCTGCCAAAATTGCGGGACTGAACGGCGCCCGATTTACAGAAATCAGCTGTGCGGGCGGTGCTCTTCAGCTGCGCGCAAATTGGCAACGATTGAAGCGTGGGTTTTGAGTAAGCCTAAATCGCTCAAAGGGTATCCTTCGGGCTCTCTTTGGCGGCGTCAGGAGTATTTCTCCATCTTCCGAAAAGGGGCAATGTCACAGGCCCGCGCACGGCTGGAAGATATAAAGTCGGGCGAAGAGTTGTGGAAGTCAGGCACATCAGGGATTATCATCGAGCGCCTTTTGTGTCGCCTCGCAGCGAAATGCGGATGCCGGTATTGGGTACACGACGGCGCTGCAACTCGCGTAGATCATGGTTTCGGATTCGAAGAGAAGCGGGAGTTATTTCGCCTCCTTTACGAAATCGAAGAAAAGATTCCGTGGAGAGGAATAGACATAAGGCGAATCCTGACCGACTACGAGCGATCACTTGAAAGGAAGGCTAACAAGCCGGCGCTGCAGGTCTTTGACGTTCGGCAAGACAGGGAATCTAAATGAAAGGAAGACAAAACGTACCGACACTTATCTACGTGGCGTGCGTTCTCCTGGCTATGGTCTTTTGGCTTGTGTTGATCAGTTCAAAAATGGTCGGCTTTGCCAAGACCCTCTATGTCCTTTTCCTGCCGCTCACTGGCACCCCTTACATTCTCTGGGTTGTGCACAAAGAAGGACAGGAACCAGAAGGATATTTCAAAGACACATACGCCGGCCACGCTGGATTGATGTGGGTCGTTCGTGTTTTCATGATGGTCGTCGTTTCCGTTTTGAGTTCGATTGCAGCCATCATGATACTCGGTGCTTTTAGACTTGTTTTCCGTTTATTCAAGTAGAGGACGCCGAACAAGGCGCTCCAGGCAAGAGCCGCCGCGCCGGGCAGTTGACCGATTATGGAGACTCGAACATCATCATTGCAGGCCACGTCCCGCTCCCGCGGCTGTGCCTGAGCTGGACGTTGGGAAAAGTAAGATCATGACTGACCAGCAAGAGCGATTGTTCAATACGTATGGGTGCGGCTGTCGCTGCCTCATCAAGTTGTCGGAGCTGCACGGTCGACCCATCACTAAAGCCGCTTTTCTCGCGAGGTTCTTGCCGAAGTATGGGAAACTCTGGGGCGAGCAAATAGGTGGAACCATCACGTCGACTTTGATTGATATCGCTCGCGAATTGGAGATTTGCACGCACGCCGACACCAGAACGGACCTGAGCAAAATCAGAGAGATCGCCAGCAAGGACTGTTCAGGAATCATTGTGACTACCGACCGCGAAGTCTCCGAAGACGGCACTACCCACCCGCTTTTCCATTGTCGGTTGTTTCGCGGATTTCGTGAAGATAGCCAATGGGCGTTGTGGGAACCCTACCAGAACGGCGAAGAGAGAGATGCCGTCTGTTATCCCGACGAATATTTTCGGCTGTGCCTCGCGCATTTTCTCGTGTTTCACAAGGTCGTGCCCGCAGCAGCATCGGCATAGCCAAGCGAGAAGGATGAGGCCCAATCTGCCGAAAACGGGCCGTACCACTACGCCGGTTCCGCTGCGCTTCACCGGTGATGGTGAGTGCGGGTGTTGGAAAAATGTAACCCATCTTTGTAACCCGGTGCCGAAATTCGGGCTGTTTGGCGACAGGCGGGGATAGTGTTCGAAATGCGGAAGCAGCTGGAGAAGCCCTACTTGATACTTGCGGACAGCCGAGGCCATTCCGAGAAAGTGAGCCTTTTCAAATTAGAAAACCGTTGCTCTGTCCGGCTGAGCTACCACCGCTTGAAAGCTGTGGCTGACGGGATAACCGTGCCTCCCCGCATCGACAAGGGAAAATCCCATGCCACCCCGCTTCGTCAACGTCACCTGCCCGTCGTGCTTTCAAAGCTTTGAAGTCGTGGCTCCACCGCTGGAGGAACTGCCGGCGGAGCTCGATTATGACTGCGAAATCTGCTGCCGCCCGATGGTGATATTCATCGACGGCGACGGAGACGAAACCCAGGCGGAGGCGCGCGGCATCAACGAATAACGCCGGCCGTGAACCGCCGGTGGGCGCGGCACAAACCGCACTTGACTTGCCTACCTCGCGTTCTACGTTCGCCCTCCTTCCCGGCACGGGGTGGTAGCTCAGCTGGTTAGAGCGTCTGCCTGTCACGCAGAAGGTCGCGAGTTCGAGTCTCGTCCATCCCGCCATCCTGCGCTCCGCTGGAGCTTCGGATGGCATGCCCCAAGGCCTTCGCCCGCTGGGATTGGGGTCTACACCAAAGATTGGGGTCTACACCAAAGATTGGGGAGGGGGCACGGTTGAGGGTTGGGTTGGTGAGTGGAGGGTTAGCCGCACTGGGCGATGACGCGGAGGCGGTAGTTCTGGAAGGAGCGGAAGCCGTAGGC
>Ga0187881_10004503_pt1 | contig 11276 bp, 7 predicted proteins | sample June2016WEW_19_1_2_FD_133017 | JGI IMG/M metagenome (GOLD analysis project Ga0187881, IMG submission 133017) | Peatland microbial communities from SPRUCE experiment site at the Marcell Experimental Forest, Minnesota, USA - June2016WEW_19_100 | ecosystem: Environmental > Terrestrial > Soil >...
CGGTGAAGTACAGGTTCTTGTACAGCGTGAAGTAGGTCTCAATGAACCGGTCGTGCGCGCCCCACATCGTGCGGAACATGCCGGGCCACGGCTTCTTGATACACAACTTGCCGCCCTCGTTGACACTGCACTCGGTGCCGTCGTCGCGCAAAATCACCGGCTCGACGCCGAAGAACGGCCGCGAGGCGCTGCCCGGCTTCGTCACGTGCGCGCCCGGCAGCGGCGTAATCAGGATGCCGCCGTTTTCCGTCTGCCACCAGGTGTCCACAATCGGGCAACGCTCTTTGCCGATCATCTTGTAATACCAGATCCACGCCTCGGGATTGATCGGTTCGCCGACCGAACCGAGCACGCGCAGCGAACTCAGGTCGTACTTCTGCGGCCATTCGTCGCCCTGGCGAATCAACGCCCGGATCGCCGTCGGCGCGGTGTAGAACACGGTGCACCTGAACTTCTGCACGATCTGCCAGAACCGGCCGGCATCGGGATAGGTCGGCACGCCTTCGAACATCACACTGGTCGCGCCGTTGCACAGCGGGCCATAGACGATGTAGCTGTGGCCCGTCACCCAGCCGATGTCGGCGGTGCACCAGAAGATGTCGTCATCGTGGATGTCGAAGATGTACTTGTGGCTGACCGCGCAGTGCAGCAGATAACCCGCGGTCGTGTGCACGACACCCTTCGGTTTGCCGGTCGAGCCCGAGGTGTAGAGGATGAACAGCGGGTCCTCGGCCTTCATCACTTCCGGCGCGCAGTCGGCCTTCGCCTTGGCCATTTCATCGTGATACCAAACGTCGCGTCCCGCCACCATGTTGCACGGCTCCGGGTTGCGTTGGACGACGATGATCTTCTGGATCGAGGGCGATTTCGCCGCCGCTTGGTCCGCGATGTCCTTCAGCCTGAGATGCTTGCCGGCGCGCAGCGAGACGTTGGAGGTGATCAGCAGTTTGCACTCGGAGTCTTGGATGCGGTCGGCCAGCGAATCGGCGCTGAATCCGCCGAACACCACCGAGTGGATCGCGCCGATCCGCGCGCAGCCGAGCATCGCAACCGGCAACTCCGGAATCATCGGCAGATAAATCGCCACGCGGTCGCCTTTCTTGACGCCGTGCGCCTTCAGCACGCTGGCGAACTTGCAGACTTCGGCGTGCAGTTGCTCGTAGGTGATCTTGCGCACGTCCTGCTCCGGCTCGCCCTGCCACAGGATGGCCACCTTCTTGCGGTTCTTCGTCTTGAGGTGACGATCGAGGCAGTTGACGGTGACATTCAACGTGCCGTCTTCAAACCAGGTGTGCTCGACCTTGCGCGCGTCGGTGTTCCAAATGTACTTGCGGCCGACGGTCGGCTTCTTGAACCAGTCCAGGGTCTGCGCCTGTTCGAGCCAGAATCCGTCGGGATCTTTGATCGAACGCTCGTACATCTTCTGGTACTGGGCAGCGTTGATGTGCGCGCGCTTCACGACTTCCGGTGAAGGCGGGAACGTGCGCTTCTCCGTCATCAACGAGGCGGTTGAGATCGGTGTCTTTTGTTCCGTCATGGTCTGCTATTCTCCTTCGCTTCCGGGCTGACAACTGTCCCAGCATCCCACCAAATTCCGCCCACTCTGTCAATTCCCAATCCCATCCGCCGCAATACGCTTGAATCCATGGCCGGGCGTCGGGCCTGTAGCCGCGGAACGATTTCGCGGTGCGTCCCAGCTACACAACGGCACGATCGCAGACGATGGTGGGAACGAACGGAGTCACAACTTGGGGGGCTGTTGCCCAAATGATCTTTCCGGTTGTAGCTGCGCTTCGCGCCGTCGCCAAAGCGCTATCCAGCCGCCGCAGCCGTAGCTGCTTTGGCGGAGGAGGCTGGCGCGTCGGCGACTGCGAAGCGCGGATTGTTCGTTTCCTGAAGGAATTCGGCGTTTCACAGAAACGCCGCCGAAAGGTGCGAAATATTCTAGACACCACCCTTTACCGCGTCGCACCTGCAAACCAAATTGACAGCCAAAGCCAGCAGGTCTAGTCTGCTTCCAGTTGGGTGGAGTCGGAGCCTCTGCCTTTTGCACCGCAATCGCGCGCCTTGACAGCAAGTGACTTTTCTCACTAAATAGCGCTCCCCGAATGTTGGAGAACGAACACGATGCTTGAATCACTCTTGAGTCCCCAGACCATCGCGGTGCTGGGGGCGTCGCGAACGCCGGGCAAAGTCGGCCACGAGGTGATCGCCAACCTGATCAACGGCGGCTACCAGGGCACGATCGTGCCGGTCAATCCCAAGGCCGACCAGATTCTCGACCGCAAGTGCTACCACGACCTGAAGGATTTTCCCGGCCGCGTTGACCTCGGCATCGTCGTCGTGCCGCGGGAGGCGGTGAATGGAGCGATCCAGAGCGCCATTGACGCCAAGGCGAAGGCGGTCGTCATCATCACCGCCGGCTTCAAGGAGGTCGGCCCGGAAGGCGCGGCGCTGGAGCGGGAGATCGCGGAACTGTGCCGGGCGAACAGCGTGCGGTTGATGGGGCCGAACTGCATCGGCATCATCAACACGAGCCACAAGATGAACGCCACGTTCGCACCGATGATGCCGCCCAGCGGCCGGATTTCGGTGATCTCGCAGTCGGGGGCGCTGTGCGTGGCGATCCTGGATCTGGCGATGAATTTGAAGATGGGCCTCGGCAAAGTCATCAGCTTCGGCAACAAGGCCGACCTCAACGAGGTGGATTTCCTGCAGGTGCTGGCCGAGGATGACGACACACGTGTCATCGTCGGTTACCTGGAGAACATCACCGAAGGGAACAAGTTTCTGCAGGTCGCCGAACAAGCCGCGTCGCGCAAACCGGTCGTAGTCCTGAAGGTCGGCGTCACGCAGGCGGGCGCCAAGGCGGCTTCGTCGCACACCGGCAGCCTCGCCGGGGCCGACATGGCGTACGGCGCGGCCTTCAAACGGTCGGGCGTGATCCGTGCCGAGAACTTCGAGGCGCTGTTCGATTACGCAATCGCGCTGGCGATGCAACCGCTGCCGCGCGGCAACCGCGTCGCGGTGATCACCAACGCCGGCGGCCCGGGCATCATGGCCGCCGACGCGGCGGAGACCGCCGGGCTGAAAATGGTCACACCGGCCGAGCCGACGCGCAAAAAACTCCGCGAATTTCTGCCGGCAGCAGCGGCGGTCGGCAATCCGATTGATGTTATCGGCGACGCCGATCCCGACCGCTACGTCAAGGCGTTCGAGATCGTGCAGGAGGACGACACGATTGACAGCATCATCGTGGTGGTGACGCCGCAGAACATGACGCGGCCGCTGGAGCTGGCGGAGAAACTGTCAAAGGCGCACCGCGGCCAAAAGCCGCTGCTGGCCGCGTTTCTCGGCGGCAGCGAAGTGATTCCGGCTCGGGAGCGGCTGATGGCGCTGAACATCCCGAGCTATCCGTCCGCCGAGCGGGCGGTCGGCGCGCTGCAGGCGATGGATGATTACGCGGCGTGGCGGCGCCGGCCGCCGCGGGTGGTCACGCGTTTCCCCGTTAACCGCCACCGCGTGGACCGGGTGATCAACTGGCACGTGAAGATGGGCATCCGCCAGGTCAGCGAAGTGGAGGCCAAGGAAATCCTGCGAGCTTACGATTTCAACGTGTTGCCCGGCCATCTGGCCCGCAATGCCAAGGAGGCAGTGGACGCCGCCGACCGGATCGGCTATCCGGTGGTGATGAAAATCGTTTCCCCGGATGTCGTTCACAAATCCGATGTCGGCGGCGTGCGGATCAGTCTGGCCGACGCCGATCAGGTCCGCGATGCGTTCGACCTGATGATGCTGCGTATCCATCGCCTCGTGCCTGATGCCCACATTCGGGGCGCGTACGTCGAGAAAATGGGGCCGCCGGGCCGCGAAGTGATTCTCGGCATGACCCGCGATCTGCAGTTCGGGCCGATGCTGATGTTCGGCTTGGGCGGCATCTTCGTCGAGGTGATGAAGGACGTGACTTTTTATCTGGCGCCGATCACCGCCGAGGAGGCGATGCAGATGTTGAAGGGCACGCGCTCCTACGTGCTGCTCAAAGGCGCGCGCGGTCAGGCAGCGGTGGATTTGGAGGCCGTGGCCAGCGGGCTGCAACGCATCAGCCAACTGGCAACCGACTATCCGCAGATTACGGAACTGGACATCAATCCCTTCATTGTCGGCGAGGTGGGCACCGGCGGTTACCTGGCTGACGCGCGCATGACCTTGGCCAATGTGGACGGACATCAACCATGACTGAGAAGCGACCCAGCTACGACCCGAACTGGAAAGAGAAATACAAGGTGTCCATCGCGACGGCGGCGGAAGCGGTCGCGAAGCTGCGGCCCGGCCATCGCGTGTTCATCGGGACCGGCTGCGCCGAGCCGCTGGAACTGGTGCACGCGCTGACCAACCGCGCCACCGAGCTGCCCGACACCGAGATTTTGCATCTGCTGACCTTCGGCGAAGCGCCGTACGCGCACAAGGAGATGAGCCAGTATTTTCGCGTGAACAGTTTCTTCATCGCGGAAAACGTGCGGAACATCATCCAGGAAGGGTTGGGCGACTACACGCCGATTCACCTGTCGGACATTCCGCGGCTGTTCAACTCCGGGCAGTTGCCGCTAGACGCCGCGTTGATCCAAGTGTCGCCGCCGGATGAAGATGGAATGTGCAGCCTCGGCGTGTCGGTAGACATCGTCAAGAGCGCAACGGAGAACGCCTCGCTGGTCATCGCCGAGGTCAACCCCAACATGCCGCGCACCCTCGGCGACACGTTCATCAACGTCTACGACCTGGACGCGCTGGTGCCGTCGGAGGAACCGATCCACGAGGTTCCCTACGTGGAGGACACCGAGGAGGCTCAGCGCATCGCCGAGTACGTCGCCGCACTGGTTGAGGACGGTTCCACGATCGAGCTTGGAATCGGACGCATCCCGCATTCGTTGTTGCAGTTTCTGAAGGGCAAAAAAGACCTCGGCATCCACACCGAGATGCTCACCGACGGTATCGTGGACCTGGTCAAGGCCGGCGTCATCACCGGCGCCCGCAAGACGCTGGACCGGGGCAAGGTCGTGGCAAGCTTCTGCCTTGGTACCCGCAAACTGTACGACTTCGTGGACGACAATCCCATGTTTTCGTTTCGGCCGACCGAGTACGTCAACGATCCGTCGATCATCAGCCAACAGCACAAGATGGTGGCGATCAACACTGCCTTGGAGATCGATCTCACCGGCCAGGTCTGCGCCGATTCGCTCGGCACGAAGTTTTTCTCGGGCGTCGGCGGGCAGGTGGACTTCAACCGTGGCGCGGCCAAGGCGCACGGCGGCAAAGCCATCATCGCGTTGCCCTCAACCGCGCGCGGTGGCACCGTCTCCCGCATCGTGACACGCCTCAGCCCCGGCGCCGGCGTCGTGACCACGCGGGCAGGCGTGCATTACGTGGCCACCGAGTACGGCGTGGCCTACCTGCACGGCAAGAGCGTCAAGGAGCGGGCCATGGCGTTGATCAGCATCGCCCATCCGAAATTCCGCGCGCAACTGCTGCGCGAGGCCATCGAGACCAAATACCTCTCCGCCGAGATGGCCGACAAGGAAGGCAAGATCATCGTCGGCCCGAAGGAACTGCGCACCAGCTATCTGTTGAACGACGGCACGCAGATCAACTTCCGCCCGATCCATCCGACCGACGAGCCGCTGATGCGCGACCTGTTCTACAATCTGTCGCAGCAGACGATTTATTATCGCTTCATGAGCAATATGACGCACATCCCCCGGCGCCAGATCGAAGACTTCGTCTATATTGACCACCGCAATGAAGTGGCGATTGTCGGCACATTGCCGGCGGCCCACGGGGAAGACATCATCGCCATGGGCAGTTATTATCTCGACCCGAAAACCAACCGCGCGGAAGTCGCCTTCGTAGTGGACGACAAATGGCAGAAGCGCGGTATCGGCACGTTCCTGCTCAATTATCTCGCCCGCATCGCGCGACGCAACGGCATCAGCGGGTTCACCGCCGAGGTGCTGCGCGACAACCGGGCCATGCAGGCGGTCATCAGCAAGAGCAATTGCAAGGTCCGCAGCGCGCTCAGCGGCGACGTTTATCACTACGACATGGAGTTTGCGTAGATCGGGCTGTTCATGAACAGAAAACTCGAACTCGTCCGGAGACCTATTCTTTAGAGCCTGTCATTCTGAGCGAAGCGAAGAATCTCTGGTGCTTCCGCAGTCCCCCGAACGACTGAGACCCTTCGCCGCGCTCAGGGTGACATCTTATGGAAGTTTCTGGATGGGTTTCCATTGATGCGGCGTTTTGCCGTAAGGCGAGGGTTCGCCTTGCGGTCGGAACCGATTCTAACCCGATGCCAGAACGGCAGCGAGGGACTTCGAGAAAATGAACAACAGGAAACTGGCGTTCATCCATTCGCCGGACATCGAGGCGTTCACCTATCCGCCCGATTGCCCGTTCCGCACCCAGCGGGCGGCACGGCTGCGCGAGCGGCTCGCCTCCTTTCAACTGCTGACCGGCGAAGACCGCGCGGTCGTGGCGCCACGGCCCGCGACCCGTGCCGAGTTGGAGAAGTTTCATACGGCGCGATACCTCGACGAACTGCAGCGCGCCGCGGCCGGTGATCTGACCGTCGTCGGATTCGGCATGGGCCTGGGCGGACCCGAGACGCACGTTTCTCGCGACGTTTATGAATATCCGCGCTGGGCGTGCGGGGCGACGCTGACCGGTGCGCAGTTGATCCTGTCGGGCGACGCCGATATCGTCTTCAATCCTTCCGGCGGGTTCCATCACGCCGGCGCGGAGAAAGCGTCCGGTTTCTGTTACCTCAACGACATGGTGCTCGGTTGCCAGCGGCTGGCTGACGCCGGCAAGCGCGTCCTCTGCCTTGATCTCGATGCCCACCACGGCGACGGCACGCAGGAGGCGTTCTACGACCGCAACGACGTGATGACCATCTCCATGCACGAGAGCGGCAAGACTCTGTTCCCGTGGGGCGGGTTCGAGGATGAAATCGGCGAGGGGACGGGCCGCGGGTACAACGTGAACGTGCCGCTGCCGGCCTACACGTACGACGAGGCGTTTCTGTTCGCGTTAAACAGAATCAGCGTACCGCTGATCGGAGCTTTCAACCCCGACGTGCTCGTGGTCGAGTTTGGCATGGACACGCTGGCCGGCGATCCGCTGACGCATCTCGCCCTGACCAACAACGTTTATCCCGAAATCGTCCATCGCCTCCTGAGTTTCGGCAAACCAATCCTGGCCACCGGCGGCGGCGGCTACAACGTCGGGAACACCGTGCGCGGTTGGGCACTCGTGTGGCAAACATTCTGCGGGGAAGAAGATGAAAACGACCTGGGCGTCGGCATGGGCGGCGTGATGTTGCAGAGCACGGAATGGCTCGGTGGCCTCCACGACCGCGAACTGCCTGTCAGCGCCGAACAACGCGCCGCCGTGGAGCCGGTCGTGCGCGAGACAACCCAGAGGATTCGCCAGACCGTGTTCCCGCTGCACGAGTTGCCGGCGGATTCCTGAAGGCTTGCCCACCGCTGGCCCCGGCTTTATGCTGGCGCGCAGAAGATTATGAACCCGGAGCAAACCGAATCGCAATCGCTGTCCAGTCCGCTCATTCATCGCCAACCGCTGGTGGCGTACTTCTCGATGGAGATCGCGCTCGAACCCTCCATCCCGACGTACAGCGGCGGCCTAGGCATGTTGGCGGGCGACACGATCCGGTCCGCTGCTGATCTGCGCGTGCCGATGGTGGGGGTGACGTTGCTGTACCGCAAAGGCTATTTCTATCAGCGGCTTGACGCCACCGGTTGGCAGACGGAACAGCCGGTCGAGTGGGTCGTGGAGGACCACCTCCAGGAGATGGCGCCGCGCGTGGCGGTGATGTTGGAAGGACGGCGCGTGCTGATCCGCGCCTGGAAATACAAGGTGCCAGGCCCGGAGGATTTCTACGTGCCGGTCTATCTGCTCGACGCGGACCTGCCGGAGAACGCCGAGTGGGATCGCACGCTGACGCATTACCTTTACGGCGGCGATTTGTACTATCGTTTGTGTCAGGAAGTCATTCTCGGCATCGGCGGCGTGCGGATGTTAAGGGCGTTGGGGTATAGCGACATTGGCCGCTTCCACATGAACGAAGGCCACGCGAGCCTGTTGACGGTCGCCCTGCTCGATGAACAGGCGCAGAAGGCGGGGCACAAGGTCTTCAATCTCGATGACGTGGAGGAAGTGCGGCGCAAATGCGTGTTTACCACCCACACGCCGGTGCCAGCGGGTCACGACAAATTTCCGTTGGACATGGTGACGAGCGTCCTCGGCCGCGACGAGATGGCGGCGATGAAAGACGTGTTCTGCTGCGGGGACGAGTTGAACATGACGTATCTCGCGCTCAACCTGAGCCATTACGTCAACGGCGTCGCCAATAAACACGCCGAGGTCTCGCAGCTCATGTTCGCCCAATATCGCATCGACGCCATCACCAATGGCGTCCACGTGGCGACGTGGATGTCGCCTGCGTTCAAGGCGTTGTTCGACCAGCACATCCCGGGTTGGCGCACGGACAGTTTCAGTTTGCGCTACGCGCTGAGCATTACGCCGGAGAAAATCTGGAACGCGCACATGGAAGCCAAGCGCCAACTCATTGATTGGGTCAACCGCGAAACCAACGCGGGCATGGACCTCCACGATCTGACGCTTGGCTTCGCCCGACGCGCGGCGGCATACAAACGCGCCGACCTGCTGTTCTATGACATGGAACGGTTGAAAGACATCGCTGCCAAAACCGGCAAGCTCCAGGTGATCTACGCGGGCAAAGCGCATCCACAGGATCAAGGCGGCAAGGAACTCATCAAACGGATTTTCCAGGCGAGCGAAGCGCTCAAGGGTCGCGTCAAGGTCGCCTATCTCGCCAACTACGATTGGGAACTCGGACGATTGATGACCGCCGGCGTGGACGTGTGGCTCAACACGCCTCAGCCGCCACTCGAGGCCTCGGGCACAAGCGGCATGAAAGCCGCCGTCAACGGTGTGCCGAGCCTCAGCATCCTCGATGGCTGGTGGATTGAAGGATGCATCGAAGGCACGACCGGCTGGGCCATCGACAGCACCGCGCCGGCCGAAGGTGATCGCACCCCGCACGATGCGGCGTCGCTGTACGACAAGTTGGAGCAGGTTGTCATCCCGTTGTTCTATCGCGACCGTGCTCGTTTCATCGACGTCATGCGTCACGCGATTGCGTTGAACGGCTCATTTTTCAACACCCAGCGCATGGTGCTCCAGTACGTCCTGAAAGCCTACTTCCGCTGAAGGCGAATTGTCCGCCCAACGTGTGCGTGTCCATTGACAAGTAATCCTCGGATGAGCACACTGTACGGCATGGTCATCGGCGGGATGATCACGAGTCCGTTCCACTGAAAACGAGTTGGGAAGAGAGGCCATGACACTCTTTGTCGGCGCCAATCTGCTGCAAGTGGGCATCACCCGCTGGTGTCTGATGGGAGACATCCTTAAGAAGTTTGGCATAGGCGGCGCGTGCGGCGCGAAGTAGCGCCGCCACAGCAACGGAGGGATTGAGCAATGCAATTCGACGTTGTCACTTTATCACGCATCCAGTTTGCGCTGACAATCATGTTTCACTATCTGTTTCCGCCGCTGACGATCGGCCTCGGCGGCCTGCTCGTATCATTGGAATGGCAGTATCTGCGGACCGGCGATCGCCAGTTCGAGTAGGCGGCGAAGTTCTGGACCAAGATTTTCGCCATCAATTTCGCCGTCGGCGTCGCCACGGGCATCGTCATGGAGTTTGAATTCGGGACGAACTGGGCGACCTACTCGCGGTACGTGGGCGATGTCTTCGGCTCGGCACTGGCCGCGGAAGGCATCTTCGCGTTCTTCCTCGAATCGGGCTTCCTGGCCGTGCTCGTATTCGGTTGGGACAAGGTCTCAAAACAAATGCATTTCTTCTCGACCTGCATGGTGGCGCTCGGCGCGCTCTTTTCGTCCGTATGGATCGTGGTGGCCAACTCGTGGCAGCAGACGCCCGCGGGCTTTCACATCGTGCGAGAAGGCCTCAACGCGCGCGCCGAGATCACGGATTTCTGGGCGATGGTATTCAATCCGTCGAGCGTGCATCGGCTGCTGCACGTGTGGATCGGCGCGTACATCCTCGGCGCGTTCTTCGTGATGAGTGTTTCGGCGTATTACCTTCTGAGGGAACGACACGCCGAGTTCGCGAAGAAGAGTTTCCATTCCGCGTTGACCCTGGCCACCGTGATGTCGCTGGCGGCGCTCGTCCAAGGCGACTTGCAGGCGAAGAACGTTGCGGTTACGCAGCCAGCCAAATTGGCGGCGATGGAGGCGCGCTTCGAAACGGGAAAGGGGCCGTCGCCGCTGTATGTGTTCGGGCTGCCCGGCGAGAACGCGCGAAGAGTAGAACACGGTTTGGCGATCCCCGGCCTGTTGAGCTTCCTGGCGCATGGCAACTTCCGCGAGCCTGTCGACGGTCTGGACAAAGTCCCGCGCACAGATTGGCCGCCCGTGGCGGTGACGTTCCACTCGTTTCACAGCATGGTATGGCTGGGAGGCTTCTTCATCGCCATCACGCTCTTCGCAACCTACCTGCGTTGGCGCGGGACGCTGTTCGAGAAACGCTGGCTGCTGTGGGTGTTTGTGTTTGCGGTGCCGCTGCCGTACATCGCCAACCAGCTTGGCTGGGTGACGGCGGAGGTAGGGCGCCAACCGTGGATCGTGTACGGCATGCTGCGCACGAGCGACGCGGTGTCGAAAACAGTTGTTGCCAATCAGGTCTTGGGTTCACTCATCATCTTTCTGCTGATCTACGTCATGCTGTTTGCTGTTTGGGTGTATGTCTTGGATAGCAAGATCAAGCACGGCCCGGAGACGGTCGAGGCTGCTCCCGCCGTAACGTCACCGAGCGCATTGCTCGGAGTCGCGAGCCTGCGCGCGGGAACCGGCGGCGCGTCGTTGACGGCTGCCGAAGAGGGGCCGCCGCACCCGCCGACGAAAGGGAAAGGATAATCACCGTGGACTTGCACGTACTGTGGTTTGTGCTCCTCGGCGTTCTGCTGGCAGGTTACGCGATCCTCGACGGATTTGACCTCGGTGTCGGCATTCTGCATCTCTCGGTGCGCAAGGACGAGGAGCGCCGCATCCTGCTGAACTCCATCGGGCCGCTTTGGGACGGCAATGGGGTCTGGCTGGTGACATTCGGTGGCGCATTGTTCGCCGCGTTTCCCGATGCCTACGCCACTGTGTTC
>Ga0187881_10004505_pt1 | contig 11271 bp, 10 predicted proteins | sample June2016WEW_19_1_2_FD_133017 | JGI IMG/M metagenome (GOLD analysis project Ga0187881, IMG submission 133017) | Peatland microbial communities from SPRUCE experiment site at the Marcell Experimental Forest, Minnesota, USA - June2016WEW_19_100 | ecosystem: Environmental > Terrestrial > Soil >...
CGGCGCTGCAGTGCCATCCAAGAGCCGGGAGGACCTGGACCGGATCATCGCCGAGGCAGAGCGTACGCGCACCATCGTGCGCGGCATCCTGAACTTCGCGCGGGAGGAAAAGGTGGAAAGAGCGCCCACCGACATCAACGCCCTGGTCCAGGGCTCCGCCAGCGGCATCATGGGAACTTCACCAAACGGGAAAATCCGTATAGAGTTCGCCCTGGACCAGTCGCTTCCGCTGCAGATGGTGGACGGCGGACAACTGCGCCAGGTCTTCGACAACCTGTTGAAGAACGCGGTGGAAGCCATGCCCGTCGGGGGACTCATCCGGGTTTCCACCGAGGACGGGGAAGGGGAGTTCGTTGTCACGATCTCCGACTCAGGCCCCGGCATCCCGGAGGAAAACCTGCCGAAGCTGTTCTCACCCTTCTTCACGACGAAGAAGGTCGGGAAGGGCACAGGTCTCGGCCTGTCGGTCTGCTACGGCATTGTAAAGATGCACGGAGGGACCATTCAGGCGGCGAACGACCCGGCGGGCGGAGCGTGCTTTACGGTGAGGATCCGCCATCGCGCGGGATCCGCCGGCGGCGCTCGCAAGGAGGAAAGACTTGGCGCGAATACTGATAGTTGATGATGACACCGACCTCATCGAGGGACAGAAGGCGTTTCTGGAGAAGAGCGGCTACGTCATCGAGACAGCCCTGAGCGTGGAGGAGGGCATCGAGAAGGCAAGGGCGAAGGCCCCGGACATCATCATCGCCGACCTCATGATGGAGCATTACGACTCGGGCTTCGTGTTCTGCAAGAAGGTACGGGACCTGCCCGGCCTGGGGAAGGTCCCCATCATCATGCAGACCGCTGCCCCGCGCAAGGTTGGTTTCACGTTCGAGGCCGGTGCCGCCCCGGGCCGCGAATGGATGAAGGTGGACGAGGTGCTGACAAAGCCGGTGCCCCTGGAGCACCTCCTGGGCAAGATCGAGCAGTACCTCTCCGGCAGCAAGCATAATGCCTGAGACCCGGCCCGCCGCATCAGATCAGATCCCCGCCATGGCGGAGCCGGCCGCGCCGCAGCGGGAAAGCATCCGCATCCTGGTCATCGACGACGAAGAGGGCATGAGGGAGGGCATGCGGCGGGTCCTGGAGCGCCGCGGCTTCTCCGTCCGTACGGCGCGGGACGGGGAGACGGCGCTGCGCCTCCTGGAGGAATTGCCTGCCGACGTTGCCCTTGTTGACCTCAAGATGCCCGGCATCGACGGCTTCAAAGTCACGGAGCACATCACGAGGAGGTTCGCAGGCCGCACCGTGGTGGTCATTGTTTCCGCCCTGGCCACCGTGGAGGCGGCGGTGGAAGTGACGCAGCACGGCGCTTTCGACTTTCTGGTCAAGCCGTTCACGCCGGAGGACCTGGTGCAGGTGGCTAACCGCGCGGCGCAGCAGTGGCGCCTGATCAGGGAGCGGGAGAGGTACCTGTCCGAGCTTGCCTCAGAGCGCAACATGTCGCACCAGATGATCGCCTCCATGCACGAGGGGGTGATCGTTCTCAACATCCGCAAGGAGCCGGTGCTGATGAACCCCCGGGCGGAGCATTTCCTGGGAACGCACTTTCGCGACGGGATCACCCTGCCGGATCTGTTTCCGGACCTGGAGGTCCAGGCCGCCATCGACGCGGTGGTTGATGAGTCCAAGGGCAGGCCGGAGACCCGGGTCCTGCAGCTCGCGTTGGGAGATGCGGAGGCAGGAGGGGCAGCCGCTCCCGCCGTCACGGGCGCCTGGGAAGGGATGCTGTCCGTCAGCGTGTCCCCCCTCATGCTGGACGGCGAGCGCGGGGGGGCTATTGTCATCCTCACGGACGTCACGGAAAGCTGGAAGGCGGAGCAGGACAAGAACCGTTTCGTCTCCATGGTGGCCCACGAGCTGAAGAGCCCGCTTTCGGCAATCATCAACTACATCAACGTGATCCTCACGGGGATGTTCGACGACAATCCGGCCAAGGTCAGGGAAATGCTGGAGCGCTGCAAGGTGCGGGGGGAAGCCCTCCTGGACCTCGTGCGCGACCTCCTGTACATCAACAGCCGCGAGGTGGGGAAAGTCGAGCGTTCCATTGAGGACCTCGATCTGAAGGCCGCAATCTCTTCCCAGCTGGAGTTCTTCAAGGTCCAGACGGAGAAGCGCCGCATTGTTGCGGCCCTGGATGCGCCGCTGGAGCGCTATCCCGTGCGGGCGGACCGGGGAGACATGGACAGGATCTTCATGAACCTGATCTCCAACGGAATCAAGTACAACCGGGACAGAGGGAGCCTCACGGTCCGCATAGCCGACGCCGGCGAGGCATGGGAGATCACGGTGAGAGACACCGGCATCGGCCTGAGCGAAGCCGAGCTTTCACGCATCTTCCATGAGTTCTACAGGGTGAAGAGCCCCAAGACCTCGGGAATCGCGGGGACCGGCCTTGGCCTGGCCACCGTGAAGCGGGTGCTGGGGGAGTACAACGGGCGGATCACGGTGCATTCGAAGCCCGATGCGGGGTCCGCTTTCACGGTCATTTTCCCCAAGGGCTGAAGCGGGCGCCGACCATGGCTGAATCGGGACGGGACCCGGGCGGATCGGGGATCGGGGCTGTTTCTCTGATCGGGTTTTTCGGGATCTTCTCCACCACAATGTCAAAAAGCCCGGTCCTGCCGCTTTTCGTGAAGTCCCTGTCCGGCAGCGAGACGGTGATTGGCCTCATTTCAGCGATTTCTCCCCTTGCGGGAATCCTCTTCAGCTTCCCCGTCGGCCTGCTGGCTGACCGGCTGGGCAAGAAGCGGCTCCTCGTGGTGGCCTCCCTGGTATTCCTCCTGGCGCCACCCCTGTACCTGCTGGTGCACAACGCGTTCTGGTTGATTCCCATCAGGTTCTTCCACGGCATCGCCACCGCGATCCTGGGTCCTGTGGCATCCGCAGTCATCGTGAGCGCGTATCCCGACAGCAAGGGCGAGAAGCTGGGCCTGTACTCCTCGGCCACGCTCATTGGCCGCACCCTGGCCCCCCTTCTTGGGGGGCTCATCATCTCGGCCATCAATTTCAGATCCGTGTATGCGGCGGCTTTTCTCCTGTGCGTTCCCGTGCTCATCCTGGCCCTTGTCCTGAAGCCGGACCGCGGAGGAGCTACGGTCAAGAAAGTGAGCGCTGCGGATTTCGGAAAAAGCCTTGGGGAGTTCGTCCGAAACGGGAGGCTTTTGGGAACATCGCTCGTTGAAATGGCCACGTACTTTTGCTACGGGGTGATCGAGACATACCTCCCGATCTACCTCTCCGGCCAGGGAGTTCCTGCCTACCAGATCGGGCTCGTGTTCTCCCTTCAGGTCCTCTCGATTGCCCTCACCAAGCCGCTTTTCGGCAGACTGGCGGACAGGGTGGACCGGCGGGTCCAGGTGCTCTTCGGGATCCTTCTGCTGGCCGCTTTCGTCGCCCTTGTGCCCCTGTTCCACGGGATCATTGCGGTGGGGATACTGGCCGTGCTGTTCGGCCTCGCGATGTCGGTCTCCACCGTGGCAACAAGCACGTACGTGGCGGACGTGGCGCGGGAGGAGAACCTGGGAGCATCCCTGGGCGCTCTCAGCTCCATCATGGATATCGGCCATTCATCAGGGCCTTTCATCGCGGGGGTGATCATCACGGCGACTGTCATTGGGGCCGGGTTCTTTGCCTCCGCCGCGGTGAGCGTGCTGGCAGCCGTCACCTTTGTCGCGCTCGCTTTCCGGGGAACACCCCGAAAGCGCCGGGAGGTGCGCGCGAGCTGAGCCTGGTGTACAATCCCTTTCTATGGATGGTACCAGGACCAATCACGCCGCCTTTTACAGGGTTGTCTTTCCCAGCATACTCCTGGCCGGGCACCTGTTCAGTTATGTCCAGCATCAGCTCATCAAGAGCACCCTGATCGATCCATATGATTCAATCATCGATTTTCGGATCCTGGTCCTCCTGGCCATGGTCGATGTCGTTTTCCTCGTCTGGTTCTCCAAGAAGGCGTTGAATGTCCTCTTTCTGACCATCCAACTCGTGCTGATCCTGTTCATGCTCACGGTCACCAACAACAATCGAGGAATAACCATTGTTCTCTGCTCGGCGTTTCTCATTGCATGCGGCTACTTCCTCAAGAAACCGGCAAATATCGTCTTCGCGTTTCTTGCGGGCGCCTCTATCCTGGGCTTCCAGCAATCCATCAGCGTCGGCGGCGCGCAGACGCCGGCCCCCGGCGCCCAGGAAATCATGGCGTTGGGCTTCCTCTTTGCCATTCTCATCGCCTTGGACTTCATTCTCTCGACGGTCCTTGATTCCCACGACGCGTTGAACCAGCTCATCAGGAATCAACGGGACACGATTGTCAATCTTGTCGAAACAAACGTCGGGATACAGAAGTACGCCGTGACAAAGAAGGAGGAGTTCGAAAACGCCGAGCGCCTGAGAATAACGCGCGACATCCATGACACGGTGGGGTATGTGCTGACAAACAATATTACACTGCTTCGCGCCTGCAGCTACTATGTGCCCCAGCGGCTGAAAAAGGCGCATACCTTCCTGGATGACGCGTTGAAAAACGCCAGCAACGGTTTGAACGAAACCCGGGGCGTGCTGCGGAAGCTTCGGGAGATGAACAGGATCAGCGGCGCCGGTGAGATCGACGCGATCATACGGCTGTTCAGGGAATCAACCGGCATCAAGGTCACGTTCAATCTGGGCAATACGTCGGGAAGCTGGGGCGGGACCCTGGACTCGGTTTTCTACAGGGTCATTCAGGAGGCGCTTGTCAATTCCGTTCGGCATGGCAAGGCGACCGAGGTCTCCATAGCGTTCTGGAAGACGGATACCGAGCTGGTGCTGAACGTCAGCGATAATGGAAGGGGAAGTGGGGACGAGGCAGAGAAGGGGATCGGCCTGACGGGCATGCAGGAGAGGCTTTCGTTCTTCCGCGGAACGCTGGACGCCCGCAGATATCCGCATGGTTTCGTTCTCAGCATCCGTGTTCCGCTTGATACCATCCACGAGGAGATGCATGAAAGCAGTCCGGTTGATGTTCGTCGATGACCAGAAGATCTTCATTGAAAGCCTGACCGAGATACTGAAGAAGGTGGACAGGTCCCTGAAAGTGGTTTCCTGCGCGCATGACGGCGCGCAGGCGGTGGAGACCGCGGAGAAAAGCATGCCGGATGTGATCGTCATGGATATCCGCATGCCGGTCATGAACGGGGTGGAGGCGGTCAGGATCATCCACGAACGTCATCCCGGGATCAAGATCATCATGCTGACCACGTACGACGATGATGAGTACGTCACGGAAGCCTTGCAATACGGCGCCAGCGGGTACCTTCTGAAAGACATTCCCATCGACGACCTTGTGGCGCAGATCAAGAGCGTCTGCAGTGCGAACGTGGCGCCCCTGTCGCGGAGCGTGCTTTCGAAGCTGACCCGGACCATCGCGGCAGCCCCGCAGACCGAGCCGCCGTCCTGGCTGGAGGAGCTGAACAGGGCGGAGAAGAAGATCCTGAAGCTCATGGCAGACGGTCTCGACAACAAGGAGATAGCGGCACGGGCATTCCTGGCAGAGCAGACCGTCCGGAACTACGTTCACAGGATCTATGAGAAAATCGGCGCAAACAATCGGGCTCACGCCATCCGGGCGGCCCGAAAGTACCTTGGCTTTCTCTGAAAGAGGTCCCTGAAAGCGTTCTCCGTCCGGTACACATCGAGTACAAGAATGGTACTTTTTCTTGTATCAAAAGCCTGAGAAGAGGAGTACGCCGTCCGGATCGTAAGGAGGGAACCATGAAGAGACTCTTGCCCATTCTGGCCTCTGCGCTCCTTGTCCTCGGTGCCGCGTCTCCGGCAATTGCGGAAAACGCCAAGTTGACATTCGTCTACTGGGGAAGCGTGAACGAAGACACCGCCATGAAGGAAGCGTTCAGCGCGTTCGAGGCCGCGAACCCCGGGATCACAATCGAACCCATGTACATCCAGGGTGACATCTCGGGCACGGAGTACGCGGCCAAGCTGAGGGCCATGGCCCAGACGAATACCCTGCCGGATCTGGGCTATTTCCGGCCGGATCAATTCGGGGAGTTCGCGGCCGCCGGCTACATGATGGACCTGACTGACATGGTGCAGAAGGAGAACTTGACGAAGGCTTATCTCCCCCAGGTCTGGCTCAAGGTCAAGGACAGGATCTACGGAGCCTACACCGCCGCGGAGTGCCAGGTGATGTTCTACAACAAGGACGTGCTGAAGAAAGCCGGCGTGCCCGTTCCGCCGTCCGACTACCGCAAGGGGTGGAGCTGGGACCAGTTCGTGAAATACTGCACCATGGTCACCACCGACAACAACGGAAAACACCCCGGGGAGGCCGGCTTCGACGCCAATAGGATCACCACCTACGGGGTGAGTTACCAGCTGTGGCACGCAATGTTGACCCCGCCTCTGTGGAGCGGTGGAGGCGGCATCGTTTCCGCGGACGGGAAGAAGGTCCTGATCGATTCTCCGGAGTCAATCGACGTCATCCAGAAGATCGCCGACCTGATCAACAAGCAGAAGGTCATGCCGTACACAAACCCGTCCTCCACATCGCAGGCAGGTCTGCCCACGCCGCCCGTCATGCTGGCCAACGGACAGCTTGGCTTCTACATCACGGGGCAATGGGAGTTGCTGGATATTGCGAAGATGAACTTCCCCATGGGGATCGGCGCGCTGCCCATCATCAAGAAACCAGCCCAGATGTATGTCAGCGGAGCCTCCGTCATCTTCAAGTCCACGAAGTTCCCGAAGGAAGCCTGGCTGCTGCACAAGTGGATGATGACTCCTGACAAGACGCTGAACCTGTACACGAGCGGCCTGTGGATGCCCACAAAGGCCTCCTGGTACAGCGACCCCATCGACCTGAAGAAGTGGACAGACAACCCTGTGCATCCGCCCGAGTTCAAGACCGCGGTCCTCGACTCAATGAATATCGCTCAGCCCATTCCTGAGGTGAGGGTGAAAAACTATCCCCAGATCATCAACGAGTGCGTCAACCCGCAGCTCGACAAGGTCTGGCTGGGAGAAGTCTCAGCAAAAGAAGCTCTGACAAAGGCCGCGGAGCTGATCCGGCAGCAGAACCTGATGCAAGGAACCTGGTGAGAAGCACGCAGACGGATCGACTTACCACTGGAACGCGCCAGATGGCGCGTTCCAGCTTTCTCGCGACCATGTTGCGGCCGCGGCGGGCCAGGTTCCTCTCCCGGTACAACAACTTCTGGGGCTGGCTCTTCCTCACCCCCGTTGTGCTCGGCCTCTCCCTCTGGGTGGCCTTCCCGCTGGGACTCAGCCTCTTTACCAGCTTTGCGAAGTGGGACCTGATCACCGCGCCTGTTTTCGTGGGGTTCAAGAACTACATCGACATGTTCACCAGCGACCCTCTGTTCTGGCAGGCCGTCGTGGTCACGCTCTACTACACCGTGGCTGGAGTTTCCCTTCAGGTCATCCTGGCTTTCCTGGCCGCGCTTCTCCTGAACGCGAGGGTGAGGGGTGTGAAGGCATTTCGCACAATGTTCTACCTTCCCTCCCTGGTTCCTGTGATCGTCAGCTCGGCGCTCTGGATGTGGCTGTACAATCCACAGTTCGGGTTGTTCAATGTCCTCCTCATCTCGCTTGGCCTTCCGCCGCAGAAGTGGGTATTCGGCATCCAGACTGTCATCCCAAGCCTGATCCTCATGAGCGTCTGGGGGATCGGAAACATCATCATTGTTTTCCTTGCAGGCCTCCAAGACATCCCAAAAGAGCTGATGGAAGCGGCTGCCATTGACGGCGGGAGCGCCTTCCACAGGTTCCGGCACATCATCCTGCCCTTCATGACGCCGACCATTTTGTACAACGTGGTCATCGGCATCATTGGCGGATTTCAGACATTTACCCAGCCCTACATCATGACAAATGGTGGTCCGGCAAACGCGTCCCTTTTCTACGTTTTGCACCTGTACCGCCAGGCGTTTTTGTTCGCAAAAATGGGTTACGCAAGCGCCATGGCATGGTTCGTTTTCATCGCCACCGGCGTAGTCTCGATCATCATTTTCCGGACCTCCACCTGGTGGGTGTTCTATCAAGGGGACACCAGAAAATGAGGCGCTGGAAAACAGGGCCGGATTTTCGTCTTCTTGCCTATGTCCTGCTCATCGGCTTCTCCCTGTTCTGCGTTTTTCCGCTGATCTGGCTTATTCGAAGCTCCCTGATGACGTCTCGGGAGATGTTCACTCTTCCTCCCCGGTTGCTTCCGGCTGCGCTTCAATGGAACAACTACTTGGATCTCTTTCACGTGGTGCCTTTTGGCAGATACTTCCTGAACACCCTTGTCATTGTCATCCTGAACGTGGTGGGCGCGGTGATGAGCAATTCTCTGATCGGCTACGCGTTTGCCAGGATCAGATTCCGCGGACGGACGATCATGTACGGCATTTGCATGGCCACCATCATGCTGCCGCAGACGGTCACTATGATACCGCTTTTCATCGAATGGAAGCTTTTTCACGGAATCAACACGTATGCGCCGCTGACAGTCCTGGCCTTCTTCGGCAACGGCTTCTACATCTTCATGCTCCATCAGTTCTTCAAGACCATCCCCATCGAGTATGATGAAGCGGCTTTTGTGGATGGCGTAAACCATTTCCAGATCGTCATCCGGATCATTGCGCCCATGTCAAAACCAGCCCTGGCCGTTGTTGCGATCTTTTCCTTTTTGACGTCCTGGAACGACTTCTTTGGCCCGTTTCTTTACTTAAACGATCAGCGCAAGTACACGCTATCCCTGGGCCTCAAGTATTTGATATCGGGCTACTCGGTCATGGGACAGTGGCAGTTCCTCATGGCGGCATCTGTCCTGATCGTGCTGCCCGTTGCTCTCCTGTTCTTTATAACGCAACGCTACTTCATCCAGGGGCTGACCATGGGAGGGCTCAAGGGCTGACAGGCGGAATGCCAACTTCTCTCACCTCCCTGCGAGAATAGGAGCGGCGAGGGGAAAGAAAAGACCGAACGCCACCCCGAGGTGATCCAGCGCCGCAAGGGTTGCCAGGAAGGCGATCTCCGCGATTTCAATGGTGGCTCCCAGCACATCGCCCGTGCATCCGCCGATTCTCTTCCACGACAGCCGCCAGAAAGCCGCCACGCACAGAAGCGCGACGATTGTGGGGACAGGGAGAAGGACGGCCACCGCGGCGATCACCAGGCATGCCAGGACGATGAGACCGGGAGAGCTGGAAGAGCCCGCGCTTATGATTCCTCCTTTGCTCCGCACATAGGGAAGGACCCGCAGCGCAACCAGGATGGTTGTGCGGGACAGGGCTGAGAGAATGGGCAGGGCAAGCAGAACCACGGCTCCGGGAAGAGAAACGACGGCTGCATAGCGCGCAAGAAGGGAAATACCAATCGCAGCTCCCCCCATGGTGCCGATCCTCGGGTCCTTGAGGATGCGCATGGTCTCTTGCCTGTCGCGCCGGCCGTAGAAGGCATCCGCGCAGTCCGCAAGCCCGTCCAGGTGAATGGCCCCTGTCAGGAGCAGGGAACCGGCCACCAGCGTCACGGCGGCCAGGCTCTCGGGGAACAGGCGGCCAGCCGCCAGGAAAAGCAGGGACAGGATGCACCCGATGACCAGCCCGGCAGCCGGATAGCCGGCGAACATGCGTTTCTCCCCGGCTTTCAGTGATTCGGGGAACGGGATCACGGTGAGGAACGACAAGGCGGAAAAAAAGCCGCGCATCACAGCCTCAGCTCACTCCTGGCTTACGCCGGCTTCCTCGAAAGTGGCCATCTGCCGAATGACCTTGGCTCCCGCCTCGATGATGGGCATTGCAAGCGCGCACCCCGTTCCTTCCCCAAGGCGCATGCCAAGGTCCAAGATGGGGTCGAGCCCCATGAGCGCCAGCATGACCGCCTGCGCTTTTTCCACCGACCTGTGCGCTGCAAACAGGTAGTCTGCTGCCTTCGGCTCCAGCAGCCAGGCCACCGTCGCGCCTGCGACCGAGATGACGCCATCTATGACCACAGGGATACGGCTTTCCGCGGCGCCCAGGACCAGCCCGGCAATTCCGCCGATCTCAAAGCCACCGACGCCGGCCAGGAGGCCGATGGGGTCCGAGCGCGCGGGCCGGTTGAGAGCGATGCTGTCCTCGATGACCCTGATCTTTCGGGACAGGCCTTCATCATCGATGCCCGTCCCCCGGCCGACAATCCCGGCAACAGGGGCACCCGCGGCCACCGAGGCAATTGCCGTGGAGGGCGTGGTGTTGCCGATCCCCATGTCGCCGGCGCCCAGCATCTGCACGCCGTCACGGGCCAGCTGGCGCGCAATTGCCACGCCTCGTTCGACGCACGTGACAGCTTCCTTCCTGGTCATGGCGGAGGTCTTTCTCATGTTGCGCGTGCCCCTGCCCACTTTCGCGTCGACAAGCACTCCTTTTTCCACGAGGTCCGAGAGATCGGCCGTGCAGCCCATGTCGACTATGCGCACCTCGATCCCCGCGTGCCTGCACAGCACGTTGATGCCGGCCACGCCGGCGGCGAACCCGCGGACCATCTGCCCGGTCACCTCGGAAGGGTACGCGCTGACCCCTTCCTCAGCCACACCGTGGTCTCCGGCCATGACCACCACCATCTTGCGCCCGAGGTCCATCCTGTCGTAGCCGGTGATGCCGGCCACTTTCTCTCCTAGCTCCAGCAGCTTTCCCAGGGCGCGCCGGGGCATGAGCAGACGGTCCACTCGCTCCGCGGCCCTGGTCCTTGCCGCCTCGTCGATCCCGGGGATCCGTACCTCAATCAGCTCCTGCATGTCATGCCTTCTCCTGCCCCCTTTTGACGGCAATGGAAATCCCGCTCACCATGAGATGCACCTCGTCCGCGGCGCGCGCCAGGACCTGGTTGGCTCTTCCCGCGCAATCGCGGAACCGCCGGGCCAGGACATTGTCCGGCACGACCCCGCTGCCAACCTCGTTTGTGACCACAATCACGCCGGACCGGCCGCCGTTGGCGGCCTGGACCAGCTCTTCTGCCTGCTCCGCCGCGTCCTCCTCTTCAAAACCCTGATCCGCAAGGATGAGGTTCGATATCCAGATCGTGACGCAGTCAATGATCACGGTGCCTGCCCTGGCAAGTGCGGCCCGCAGGGCTTCTGGCACCTCACGGGGCTCTTCCACCACGGACCAGTCCGCCGGCCGTGCCCTGCGGTGGGCTTCGACGCGCCGCCTCATTTCCTCGTCCTGGGCCTGGGCCGTGGCCAGAAAG
>Ga0187881_10004514_pt1 | contig 11264 bp, 8 predicted proteins | sample June2016WEW_19_1_2_FD_133017 | JGI IMG/M metagenome (GOLD analysis project Ga0187881, IMG submission 133017) | Peatland microbial communities from SPRUCE experiment site at the Marcell Experimental Forest, Minnesota, USA - June2016WEW_19_100 | ecosystem: Environmental > Terrestrial > Soil >...
CACGATTTCGCCTCCGATTGGCCTCGAAGTGACATGCCATATTCGTCGTGTAGCCCTAAACCGATGAAGACTAGCTCCCCCAACGTGAACCACTCTAGGTTGACCTTTGTTCAAACAAGGCTTTAATTCGTGAGGAAACTTTCAGAAGCTTCCGGGTGGGTCCGTAGCTCAGCCAGGTAGAGCGGCGGATTTGGCAGGTGTTTGCCAGGGCCGAAGCTCTTAACCGCCTGAGGGAGACCCGAAGGTCGAGAACCACAACAGTGGCCGACAAGGTTCAAATCCCTCCGGACCCGCCACAAAACTGGTTTCAATCCTTTTATTCCGTATTCTGCAAAGTATCATGATAGGCCGTGCCTAAAGGTAAACTCACGTCAAAGTACGATTATCTACTTGACGATGCGGACTTTAGGCGCTGGTATGAAAACCTCAAACGAGGTAGCGTTGTAACTGCGCATCATTGGCTGCGAAGAGTCGGACACGTTCACGAGAAATTTGGCAAATCGCCAAAGCAGATTGCCTCGATGGATCAGAAACAGGCAACGGACTTCCTACTTGACCTGGTTTCCGTTCTCGAAAAAGAAGGCAAGAACGGAGGCTACATTGCAAACTACATTAAACCACTCAGAAATTGGCTACAGTTTAACGGGATTGTGATTCAACAAAGAATCAAGGTTCCTGGTCGCGGTCAGCTGGCGAGAGTGGCTGATGAGAGGACGCCTACACCAGACGAGCTACATGAAATCTTCAACATGGCTGATTTCAGACAAAGAACAGCCGCGGCACTCGTTGCCTTCTCAGGCTTGAGACCCGCAATCCTAGGCGACTACCTTGGCACGGACGGATTGCAGATCAGAGACCTTCCCGAGCTATCCATCAAGAACGGCGTGGTCGAGTTGGCGCAGACACCAACAGTTCATTGCGCGATGACGTAATTCGATTTCAGTGGTCCACAATTGGAATCTGAAGCATCTGGTAAGACTCACTTTCTGCAGCTCAACAGACGGCGTAGGGGACAAACAAAAGCTGACAAGGACTGGACGCTCAGAGTGCTGGACAACGGAACGGAGATGCTTGTGAGGTACCGACATGATGGCAAGACTTCACACGAACGGAGGATGTGGTGGAGAGTTCAGGTGTTGGACTCGAATGACAATGAAACTAAGCAGGCGAACGTGTACATTCTATCGGTTTCAAATGAAAAGCAAAAGAAACTATATCATCGCCTCAAGGCCGCGGACCTGCGTAAAGATGTTGAGATAACAATACACACGTTTGTGCCCGACCTTAAGAAGCGAAAACCGGGAAGGCCAGCGCTTGATTACGAAATCAGACGCGTTGAGCAATTGCGAAGACAGACAACGGAACGACCCTATTTTCCACAACAACCAAAAGCGTGCCGTCCGAGGTAGCCCGTTTTGACGGTCGGATTGTGTTTCAAGTATGAGCGCATTGGCGCAGAAGGGCTTGCTCTCAATAGGATATCTGTGCAAATAAGCGACCTAACGCTTCTATTAGCATATCGTGAATTCAAGGGCCTTTGATGTCTTCTGATATAGCTGCGAACTGATCAAGTGCTGCATTAAGGTCATCTGAAATGTCGCGGGCTATGACCTCTGGCCTCGGTAGCTCGCTGTTCTCCTCAAGACTCTCGTCCTTGATCCAAGGTGATATGTCTAGACTGACTTTATCTCTTTCAATCAGATCATCGTAGTTAAATGCCTTGAAACGCAAAGACTCCTTTCTGTCATGTCTGTTCCCTGGGTTGTAACAAGCAACAAAGTCATCCAAAGCACTGCGCTGCAAAGGTGTCTCCTTTAAAGTGAAGTGCATATTCGTCCGCAGATCGTAAATCCAAAGGGTCTGGGTCCATGGCTTTTCACTCGCGGGTTTGCGATCAAAGAAAAGTACGTTCGCCTTTACGCCTCCTGAATAGAAGATGCCTGTAGGCAAGCGTAAGAGAGTATGAACATCGCATTCAAGTAGTAGTCTTCTTCTGATGGACTCCGCCTTTCCGCCTTCAAATAGAACATTGTCGGGGACTATCATCGCAGCGCGTCCCTCCTGTTTGAGTATCGTATAGACATGCTGAAGAAAATTAAGCTGCTTGTTACTGGTCGAGGCCCAAAAATCGTCACGTACGATGACCAGACTCTGCTTCTCCTGTTCTCCTTCTTCATTCACAAACATCACGCTGCTTTTCTTACCGAAAGGAGGATTAGTTAGCACAATATCGTAGAACTCCCCCGGGTGACTTGCCAGACTATCTTTCACCAATACTGGGCTGTCATCTCCGCCTATGCCATGCAAGAACAGATTCATGACGCAAAGTCGAGCGACCTGGTCGACAAGTTCCACACCTCTTAACGCAGAGAATTTGAGGTGTTTCTTTTGTTCCTCGTTCAGGTGATAATGATTTGGATCGGCAATGTAGTCGTGCGCGGCGAGCAGGAAACCACCTGTCCCGCATGCAGGGTCGCAAATCGTCATACCCGGCTGCGGACGCATCACATCAACAATTGCTCGAATAAGAGGCCGAGGAGTGAAGTATTGGCCGGCACCTGTCTTGACGTCTTCGGCATTCTTCTGCAACAGACCTTCATACGCATCTCCCTTAACATCGGCGTCCAGAGTAATCCATTGTTCACGATCAATCAAATCCACCACTAGCCGACGGAGTTTTGCGGGATCTTGAATCTTGTTTATGGCCTTGCGGAAAATGACGCCGAGAAGCCCTCTTTCTTTGCCCAATTCTTCCAAAATGCGTCGGTAGTGTTGTTCCAGCTCTTCTCCATCTCGATCGAGAAGGCTCTGCCAATCAAGCCCATTAGGAATTCTCGAGGGTTTGTTCGATGGAGGCCTAGTCTGCTCATCCGCCATCTTGAGAAAAAGGAGATACGTCAGTTGTTCGATGTAGTCACCATACGATAGGCCATCATCTCTTAGGATATTGCAATAATTCCAGAGTCTTTGGACAATGTCGTGCGACTGGGTAGTCCTCATCTCACATTCATCCTACCTATGATGATCTCTTTGGACTTAGAGCTGTGAGGCTCCCATCAAAAGCACACTTCAGAATGGACTGACGCATGCGTCCTGCGCGTGTAATATTAAGCCTGACAACAGTCTCGGTTTGTTCTGCTATACTGAGTCGCCGTTCGAGTTCACGGGCGATCCTTTCTTGTTCAGCGAGAGGCGGCAGTGGCATGACGAACTTTCTAAGTTGTGACGTGAACATGTGCTGGATGAGGCTTCCGGTATTGAGACTATCGACGAAACGCCGAAAATAAGGCGATTTGAATAGCCAAAAGAGATAGTCGGATGAGACTAAGATTGGAGTCAGTCGAGCAATCCGCTGATTCAAGAGGCAATGTTCAGAGTTCCCAGTCATGCAGACTCTGCCTAGGAACTCGTCCTTCAGCGACTGAGCCGTCAGGTTCATAACCAATTCTCTTGGGCCAACAATGTGTTCGGGGAATTTTGAAGCCCACTGCGCGCTCATGTACCGTGTGTTCTGTTCGGTCCATACGACTCTGCCGCTTACATGCAGATTTCCGGGACGTAGAAGTCTGATGCCGGTTTTTTGGTATTGCTTGCTGGGAAATACACGTCCGTTTTGACAAAATCCAATCTGGCCCCAGGTTGCCCATACCCAACCGTCAGGTAATTCCGGTAAGTCACCGGTATTCGGTGCAAATGGTACTTCGTAACTATGTTTCAAGCCCTTCCTCGGTTTGCGGTTGATTCGCAATGCGGAATGTTGAATTTCCCATTTCCTGCGGCGTTCTTCGAGAATGCGTCGCAATAATGCATCGGCGGCTTCGAAATCGCGGTTCTCACTGTCCGCAAGCTTGGCTTCCTGAGGCACAAGGTGGCCTTCGAAGGCGGCTTCCAGAAGAGAGGAGTGATAGTTTCTCAGACGTTTCTCCACACCAACGAGTGTTGTAACGCCGGAATCCAATCGCGTGAAGTGCTTCTCAATCTCAGCGACGATTTGAAGCTGCTCAGAAACAGGCGGAAGGGGTATCGCGATTTTGCTCAGCTTTTTGGCGTTTACGTTCGGTTGCGCAATTCCCGCTGCATTGTCCGCAATCGCCTTCTGGTAAGGTGGCGTTTTAAGAAAAAAAGCAACATAACGGCAGTCTGCAATTGGAAGCGGATGAAATCGGATCAAGTACGAAGCGAACACGGCTGGGGGCGGGTTTTGGACTAATGCACTCATTCCGACTCCGGCCCCGGATCGAGAAATAACGATGTCTCCAGTTCGAACTAGGAATTTGTCTACGTCCTGCGGATTCTTCCTACAGTAAGGAACCGATGACCAGTCAATTTGCTCACCAGATATATCGGTGGTGCGGAGCAACTTGATTGAGCCGCTCGGGTTTGCGCTCGTTGTCCAGCCGTACTGCGGTTTGGTAGATATTGCGCCTAGCGTTGTCCACTGCCAAGTTGGAGGCACGTGATCGTCCATATTCATGGGACGAGCGCCTCATTCAGTTCTTCCAAGACCTTGCCCAAGTCTTGCCCGAACAACTGGTATGCTCTACTAATACCGCCTCTTTGAACGAAGGGAGTGAGGTCGAAGTCTTCAGACGCAATTGAGAGACTAGTTGATATGTGATCTCGGATGATTTCAAGCCATGCCTGTTGCTCTGGTGTGAACTTGCGCCCGAGACTCTCCTGAGCAGTAAGCCAGTTTTGAAACCGTTCCGTGACAGTTTCCACATAGGGCCGTAACATAGTGTCTTTCCCGATAGCGAATCGTACAAGAGATACGATATCCGCGAGTAGGCGAGAACGAGTTGTGCTCTGTACCTTGGATCTGTCAAGAACCTCGTAGGCGTGCCATAGCTTACTAGTCGTCAAGGATCTGGGAGGATTTGTGATTGCTTCCGCCAGTTGTTTCACGTCTTCGAATCGGAGGCGTCCATGTGACCTGCCTAAAATAATCTGCAATGCAACTATCTTATCCTTGTTATCATCAATAAATTGACTGAATGACTGAATTTCGCTTCGCGCTGCACTCAAAGCTTCGAGATCAAATCCCGCTTTAATGACTCTGTCAGGGCTGATCTTGTCTATGATCTGTTCTCGCGACTGTTTCAACTCGATTAATCGATTGCGAAACTCTGGATTCGTTGCAATTGGTTCAACAGCAACATTAGCAAGTTCCAACGTCGCTTCTATCAGTTGGTCTGCAGTAGGCTCGCTGGCATTGAAGATTTCTTTCGCCTTGTCTTCAATTCTGTCTGGGTCAATTGCCTCAATAATTGCGCTGACTACGTCATGCAGCGACTGTCCGCCCGCGAGGCTCTGCAACTCTTCCAACTGGTCGTCACTGAGATGACGACTAAGCCTTGCAAGGCGAGCAGCAACCGAACTCAACGTATCGACGTTCCGATTGCCGAACGCTATGGCTTCTAGCAGTTTTTCGAAGCTAACGGTGGGTGTTCGGTCCAGAGGATACGAATCGGTTTTGTCCCTTTCGCAAACGCCGACTGCATCAACTATGACGAAACGATCCTTGTTGTCGGCATCTGGTGTGACTGCCTGAAACTCTGTGCTAGGGACTACACGAGCTCCTCGGCCTTTCATCTGTTCAAAGAATATCCTTGACCGAACAGATCGCATGAAGAAGACTATTTCAAGAGGCTTAACGTCCGTCCCAGTTGCGATGAGGTCGACGGTGACCGCGATCCGTGGGCCATAGCTATTTCTGAACAAAGCTATGAGATCTTCAGTGTTGCCAGTGGTCTTGTAGGTGATCTTCTGGCAGAAATCGTTACCTTTGTTGAAGACTTCGCGGACGATCTTTACAATATCATCTGCATGGGAATCGTCTTTTGCGTAGATTAATGTCTTCGGGACCTCTGTCCGTCCGGGGAATATTTCCGTGGGTAACTTCTGTCTGAATGTCTTCATTATGGTCCGAATTTGGTCTTCGGAAACCACATCTCGGTCGAGCTGTTCTGGTCCATATTCAAGAGCCTCGTCAAGTTGCTCCCAGCGACGTCTGCGAGTTAGTCGGTCTCTCTTCTCTATGTAGAAACCAGCTTCAATTACGGCGCCTTGTTCCGTGATTTGGGTGCGTATTCTATAAACCTCATAATCCACATTGATGTTGTCCGCTACGCCCTGCGCGTGACTGTATTCCATAACCAGATTTTGGTTGAAAAAGGCGAGTGTCTCCCTGGACGGCGTGGCAGTGAGTCCAGTGAGAAACGCGTCGAAGTATTCTACAACTTGGCGCCACAGATTGTAAATAGATCTATGACATTCATCGATGATTACAAAATCGAAGGCTTCGATCGGTATTTTGGCGTTGTATTCAACCGGCACTGGTTTCTTGATGATCGATGCTAGCTGCTCAAGTGGTGCCTCATCTGTTTCCTCGGGAAGACTCTCCTCTCCTTTCAACGTCGAGTATAGTCTTTGAATCGTCGTGATGCATACACGACTTGCAGGGTCGATGCTGTTCGATTTGAGAAGCTGAACATTGTATTCGTCTGCGAACTTTAAACCAGTGTATGGACTCTCGTATTGCTGAAATTCCTTTAACGCCTGTCGGCCTAGGTGTGCACGGTCAACCAAGAACAAAACTCGTTTTGCATTTCCGAATTTTATCAGCCGATATGTGACGCTCACGGCGGCAAACGTCTTACCGCTTCCTGGGCCCATCTGAATCACGCCGCGCGGATCATTGCGGGCAAGTGAGCCCTCTAGATTACGTATAGCAGTGTATTGGGCATCCCACAGCGGCTTTCCTATTGGGGGCTTCTTAACGAGGGTGGGTAGATGTCGAACACACTCTCGTAGGTTGAATTTGCCGCGCGCCAATTCAGCAAGTGTTTCGGGGCGGTGAAAGGCGAATACGTCACGGCTACGGAAGTCAGGTTCAAGTCTGTTTGTGAAACGAATTAAGACTCTCGGAGACGAAGATGTTTCGTCACCCTTGCTTTTGGCACCTGTACTTTCGTATGAAAATGGAAGTGGATGACGCCAGGAAGGTATGCCGGGGGGTACTCCTCTACTGTAGCTTTCTGATTGTGACTCAACGCCGGTGAGCGTCCAGTCAGCTGGTTTCGCTTCGACGGTTCCGATTGCCTTGCCATCTACGCAAAGCAGGTAATCTGCGTAGCCGTGTCGCATTCTGGCTTCACGAACAGCAATGCCGCGCGCTGCGGACAGATTCAATTCTTTTCTGTCTTGGACCATCCATCCACATTGAGTGAGCATTTCATCGATTTCTTTGCGTGCTTCCTCTTCTGGCGTGGGCAATGCTACTGCGCCTCCGTGCTGCTTGGGGTTTTTCGAGTTACTGAATTGATGATCGGCACGACGTTGCAGTTCTTCTTGTGGTCGCAGAACTTACATTCATATGAGGGCTCCTCACTGAGAGGCTTTGAGTCTCTGAGTGCTCGGTGTAGGCCTTCTACTCTATCCTTCAGCCAGCTGTTCAAGTCAACCTGTTCAACGTCAAACTGTTTGAAACTATTCATGTCCAAGTATACGAGTGTTAATCGCCGCACAGGTATGATGCTCTTGAATATGGTTCCGTAGCTTTGCAGCTGCAGGACGTCATTTCTTCGGGGCAGATTCTTGTAGTGAATGCCTTCAAGGCTCTTGAGTTCGGTTATTGCTGCTCTTTGCGGATCGTAACTATCCAGCCTAGCAGTCAACTTTACATCCTCTCCGTCCACTTTGAAAGGAATTGAACCGTCGAGCTCTGTCCAGCGACTGCCGTCTACCATGTTTCCGAATATTTTGCCTCTTTTTATCGCATACAAACTCTTGAGCGTTAGATAGGTATCAATAGATGCTGATTTTCTTGTGAAGTATGCCTTGCGGAGACAACCAATTATTTCTTTGACATAGTACGCGTTTCGTTGTGGCGTGTAATCGTATACTCTCAGACTCTTGATTATTGAGGCAGGCAAACATTGTGCGCATAAGGCACACTCGTCAAACGTCACACGTTTCTTGTATGGTTCGCAGTATACGCCTGTGGTCATTTTGATGCCTCCGTCATCTGTTCGAGTTTCCTGCGCAGTTGATTCTCGCGCTCTCTCATGTTCTCGATGACGCGGTTCATCTCCTGTTTGGACTCGATGATTCTCTTGACCTGTTCGGCTATTTCCCTCTGTCTAGCTAGAGGTGGAATCGGTATCTTGATTTGTCCTATTGCGGAAGTGCTTATCGACATGATTGGCGCACCAGTAGTATACATGCTGATTTGGCGCGTGCCCTGTTCGGACGTTAAGAATGCCATGACATATTCTGGTAGAACTCTGTTGCCATCACGAATCGAAATTTTGGTGACGTTCGAGCCAACAATCATGTTTGACACGTCATGCGTTACAAGAGCCACGCGTCCAACCGTACCTGTTCTTGTAAGTAGCACGTCGCCCGCATGTGCCAACCACTTATCGGGTGCACTCGCCATCATGCTAATTTTTTCGGCGTTTTCTGAATTAAGAATGAAGTCTCCGACATCACCAGCGCGTATGTAACGGTATTTGCCATTCGCGTCAGGCTTGCCCAACCTTTGCAACTGTGCACCAGTACTAAGCATGGCAATTTCGGAGAGCGAGGCAATTGGATAGTGGAATTCCTTGACGAGCATGTTTTCGAGAGATGCGCCCTGAAGAAAGCTAACATCCATTTTTCTCGGCGAAGAAATCGTTGTTACGAAGGTATTCTCGTTGGCACTGAGCCCTTGCCCCTGTTCATAGTTTCTAAAAGCCGACACGATTTGTTCAGCTTTCGAGAAGCTATCCAGGCTGCCAACAAACACTTGCTTGTTTCCATCATTCCTGCTTGCTGAGCGTTCGAGCAGCATCAGGCTGGCCTTGATGGATGCGGCAGTTGACGCGTTCTGTGGAAGGCTAACTATCGCTTTAATCGTCGTCTCTCTCAAAGCATATTCCCTTGCGTCTAAGGTCGTTTCGGAACTGAGAAAGGCGTCAGGCAGCATGATAGCCATTTTTCCACTTGGCTTGATTAAACCATATGTGAACTCAAGGAAGAGAGCTTCGCTGTTTTGGGTTTTTTTCGCTCGCCCTAATGCGAACTTGTCTAACCTCGAATCATCTACCCTTGCACCGATTGGTGGGTCAACTGCAGCGAAATCGAATCCGCCCTGCGAGAGACTGAGCGAATCGGTTCCTGATTCCATGTTCAGACTGTCAGCTATGATGACGTTTCCGGATAGCCCTGACAATGCCAAATTGGCTTTCGCATATTGAGCTGTGTCGGCGTTAAGTTCGACGCCAGTCACTTGACAACCTCGGCGCGCAGCTTCCGTAATCAAATCACCTACTCCGCAAGCTGGATCGATGAATGATGAGCCAGGCGCCGGGTTCAGAAGATCCAACATTAATTTAATGACCTCTGGCCTTGTAGAGGATTCTCTTCCAGGGTACCCGAGAAGTTGAAAGATAGGGAACTTGGAGCCTATCGTGCTGATTCCCGAGTCGTGGAGAGAATACTTCTGTAGGACGTTGACGCACTTTGCAAGAAGCTCATCGCTTAGGTTTGGAGGCTCATTAAGGATTGAAGGATATTTCTCTCTCGCTTGCACTGTGAGAGTAACAATCCTTGCTCTCACATTCTCAGCAGGCTCTCCATATCGCGCCCTAAACAGGCCGTTATCTAGAGTTTCATCATAGACTTTTAGAAGTAGAAGCTTGACCATTTCTCTAGTGCTTTCATATCTTGAAAGTCCATGACTTAGATAGATTGAATCTCGAACGTTCAGAATAATCTCTTGAAACTGCAGAGGGTTCATCTTGACTAGTTCGGAATTTTCTTGACGACCGATATCATCAAGGGTCTTGTCGTGCTTAGGAATGTCTGGGATGGGTTCTAGTGGGCCTTCGGAGAAGACATTTGATGTCTTGAAGCAACTGTCAATGTAGCCGTTTGTTATGACTGCAAATTCAGCGTTAGACGCTCGAACATATGCCTGCAGTTGGCTGACGGCGTCAAAATCGCCTATTCGCGAACTTGCTTCTGCGACGATGTAGGGCTTTGCCTCTTTGTATACGACCACGTCCACCTTGTATCTAGCTTTGCCAAATGCAAATGCAACCTGCTCTTTGATGGAGTCAGAAGGATAGCCGTATTCGTCACGCAAACGTCTGGAATAAATCGCCGTTAGATTAGATTCCATGTGTTTTCATCAATTTGCAGTTGCGCGTTCCTAGCGAACGCGTGATTGCCAGTTGGCTAATGCGCTATATTGCTATATAAACCCTTCGATATTCGCTTGAATAGAATCCCTCGATTCACGGCATTTTGCGTACTAGAACTGTCTGACAACCTATAAGCATGGATGAGCATTAATTTAGCCAATTTCGATGTTTTTCAGCTAATTCGTGCTTTTCTGACTTTGGTGTGGATGTACAGGCGTGGTTAGGTAGCTTGCGCTTACGACAATGACTTGATAGGATCTGGAGTGATATGAGGATCCTTCAATCTCGCCTCTACTAAGCCAATGCCAACAGCGCGTCACATGATTACGACGGATAGAGACCAAGCTCAGCCTGCTTATGGAGCAGGTTCGAGTTTACCATCTGACGCTCTCCACGCGCGGCTACAGCCTGGGCGAGAACGCTTGGAGTTACGAAGCACACTTCACTGCAGCTCTTACCGGGAACATACATAACATCAGAGAAAAGTTGCGTGCCATAGCGTTCCCGTACTTTCAGAGGTTAGTTCTAGAACGTTACGGGCAGCATGTTCCGTTAGACAGGATTAGGGGAGAGTTCGAACGGAAAGAGCAAGCGCTAGGGTCTCCGAACGTGCTAAGTAAGAAAATCGGCGACGGGTGGATGATCCAAATTGAACATCGTCATAACGATCTCGATAGAACGGGAACCTTCACTTTCTGGTACAAAATCGTAAGTGAACCCAACAAAGCGACGTTCGGATGTCGGCTTGGCTTCAATGACCTAATTTGACCTCAAGTCAATCAGAAGACTACACTCACCAAACAAAAGAGGTCACACATTTGGTGCGCCAAATTTATCGCCGCAAAGGAAGTTCTTGACTTACTTTGCTTTCTTCTTGGGTTTCTTCTTTGCTTTCGGCACTGAAATCACGTGTAGACCGAAGGTCGCTATTGCACGTTTAACGCTTCCGACCGCCACGAATTTCAGTCAAATGTGTCGGTAAATTCTGGTCAGAATCCCCTGCCCCATCTCTGAAAGGACTTGATTCGTTATCCTGATGTATACTTCAGGGACAGATCTAGGTAGTTAGAACAA
>Ga0187881_10004522_pt1 | contig 11250 bp, 10 predicted proteins | sample June2016WEW_19_1_2_FD_133017 | JGI IMG/M metagenome (GOLD analysis project Ga0187881, IMG submission 133017) | Peatland microbial communities from SPRUCE experiment site at the Marcell Experimental Forest, Minnesota, USA - June2016WEW_19_100 | ecosystem: Environmental > Terrestrial > Soil >...
GCGCTGCGGCGTTCGAACGCGCTCGGGAGCCAGGCCCAGGGTCTTCACAAAGAGTTTTCTCGTCTCCGGCAGGAAGTGCAGGGGACCTCCCAGGAAAGCTACCGTGCCGCGGATGGGCTTCCCGCAGGCAAGCCCGGACACGGTCTGGTTGACCACCGCCTGGAGCACGCTTGCGGCAATGTCCTCCCGCCTGGCCCCCTCGTTGATCAGGGGCTGCACGTCCGACTTCGCAAAAACGCCGCATCGCGCGGCGATGGGGTAGATGGTGGTATGCGCCCGGGCAAGCTCGTTGAGCCCCGCAGCATCGGTCTGGAGCAGCATTGCCATCTGGTCGATGAACGCCCCCGTGCCGCCGGCGCACGTCCCGTTCATGCGCTGTTCCAGCCCGCCGGTGAAGTAGGTGATCTTTGCGTCTTCTCCGCCCAGCTCGATGGCCACGTCCGTGTCAGGCAAAAACCGGGAGACCGCCCGGGTGCCCGCGATCACTTCCTGGACAAATGTGAGATCGAGCCACCGCGATGCTGAGAGCGCACCGGAGCCGGTGACGGCAACAGTAAGGGAGCGCGCGTCACCCCTCAAGGCGTCATGCACCGCCTCGATGATTGCAATGAGGGATCCCCTGATGTCAGCGTGATGGCGCTCATACGTGCTGAAGACAAGCTCATCCCGGTGGTCCAGCACGGCCAGCTTGACCGTGGTTGAACCTATATCGATTCCCGCATGGAGCGCGGGGATCGGTTGGCGGATTGTTGCTGATTCAGCTGTCATGGTGCTGCCCGCCAGCGGCGGCTGGCGACATTTTTGCACTCACCGGTATCACGCAGGGCGGGGCAGCGTCAAGCCGGACGTGCGGTGTCACCCGGACTCTGCCTCTTGTTTTGAGGGCATAGACAGTCTATGCTTGTCTGCAGGCATGTGCGATCACTGCATGAAACACGGCGCCGGCGGGAAGTGGTACCTCAACGCGAAGAGCTACTCCGAGGAGGTCGCTGCCAGATACGACCTGCGCGCCTTCCTGGCGGAACAGTACCGGAACTTCGAGCAGATCTCTGTTCGAAAGGTTGCCGGCTTCAGCCCCGTTGGCCACGACCACCTCTTCCGTATGCCCATCATCGGCAGGATCGTGCGCCGCACGGCGGAGCGGATGCTCCACAGCACAAGGCCTCCCAGGAACCCTTTCCGTCCTGAAGGGCACATCGGTCAGGTGGTCCCCCTGGAAGATGCCGTGGCAATCCTCCAGACCTGCGCGGCCGAGCCCATCATCGAAAAGAACTGCATGTGCCGCTACATGACGCGCGGAGAAAAGGAGGCCTGCTGCATCAATTTCGGCGTCATGTCGGAGATAATCGACAAGCTGCCCCGGTTCATCCCGGAAAAGGAAAAGTATCACCTGAGCCGCGCCGAGGCGGTGCGCAGATTCACGGAGCACAACCAGAAGGGCTACATCGGGACCATCTGGTACGGTCCATACCCCTACATCAACAACCTCTGCTCCTGCAAAAGCCCGGAGTGCGCGGGGATCCGGCCGCGGATGGATTTCGGCATCATGTCGATCCACAAAGCCGAGTACGTGGCAGACATGCACCAGGGTCTCTGCCGCGGCTGCCTGCAGTGCGTGGAGCGCTGCCCGTTCAGGGCCATCGAGGTGGACAGGGGGACGGGCCGACCGGCAGTGGACCAGGAGAAATGCTACGGCTGCGGGGTCTGCCGCCACGCCTGCGACACCCGCGCGCTTTTCCTGGTCCCGAGGTCCGAGCGTCCTGCCCTGGCCGGCAGGTATTGACCGACGTGAGCGGCAAGACCAGGATCCGCATCGACTACTCCCTGTGCGGCGACGGCAGGGGAGTGGACCCCCGGGGCTGCTGCATCTGTCTGCGCACCTGCGAACCGGCGGTGTTTCTGCTCCATCAGACCGTCGGCGCACTGCAGCCCGATCCCTTCGACCCGCAGATCTGGCGGGTGACTGCGCTGTGGCAGTCGTTGTGCACGGGCTGCATGAAGTGCGCGGAGCTCTGTCCGCAGACCGCGATATCCGTGAGGTACTCCCGGTGAGACCTGCCGCTTCCCCCGCAAAGTGCGTTGTCATGGGCGGCGCGGGGATGCTCGGATACGAGATTGTCCGTCAGCTCCTGGAGCGCGGTCACATGGTCCGCGTCCTGGATATCGAGCCCCTCAGCGATCCTCCCCGTGATCCTCTCTGCGAGATGATTGTCGGCGACATCCGGGATCCGGCCGCTGTGGAGCTGGCGTGCAGAGGAATGGACACCGTGGTCCAGACTGCGGCCGCCGTGTGGAACGTTCAAACGCCGCGAGACCGCTACGAGCAGGTGAACGTGGGCGGCAACAGGCTGGTGATCGACACCTGCCTTCGGCTGGGAGTGACGCGCCTGGTCTACACCTCCTCCATGGACGTCGTGGTGGACGGCAGGAAGCCGATTGTCGACGGCGATGAGTCCCTTCCGTACCCCGCGCGGATGCCGACGGATGCGTACAGCAGGTCCAAGATCATTGCGGAAAAGATGGTTCTGGCCGCCAACGGCTCCGGACTGAGCACGTGCGTCCTGCGGCCGGTCGGGATGTACGGGCCGCGCGATAAGTACCACCTGGGCAACATCATCGGCATGGCTCGACGCGGCGTGTCCCTGCGTCTGGGCGACGGGACCGCCCGGTTCAGCCACGCGTACTCGGAGAACGTCGCGCATGCCCACGTGCTTGCAGCCGAGCTGCTGGGGCCGGGCTCGGTCCTCTGCGGACAAAGCTATTTCATCTGTGATCACTACCCGGCTGAGAACCTGTTCGATTTCATGGAGCCGTTCCTCCGGGCGCTTGATCTGCCTCTTCCCCGGCGCGCAATCCCCTACCGTCTGGCCTATGCCCTTGCAACGTTGGCGGAGGCCGTGGTTCCGCGCTCGAACTTCAATCGGTTTGCCGTGATCCAGACCTGCGTGGACCACACCTTCGTGGATGCAAAGGCAAAGCGGGACCTGGGCTATTCGCCGATCGTGTCCCGGCAGGAGGCATTCCGGCGGTCGGTTCAGTGGCTGCGCGGGGAAGGCGCGGGCTTCTCTTTTGTCCATTTCGCAGGCCTGCCCCTGATGCTATGATTGGCTGCCGAGGTGTGGACATGAGCAGAAAAGAAACACTGAGCTCCCGCGAGCGCCTCCGGAGGGCCCTCGATCATCAGGTGCCTGACCGTGTGCCGATCGACCTGGGCGGCTTCCAGACCGGCATCCACAGGAAGGCCTATGAGGCGCTTCTGCAGCACCTCGGAATGAGCGAGGAGATCTGCATCCTGGACCCCGTGCAGCAGCTTGCCAGGCCGTCAGAAGCCATCCTGCAGCGCTTCCACGTGGATACGCGCTACATCGGCGCGCACGGCCCGGACGGGTTTGCGGGGGGCATCATCACGACCATCCGCGGCGGGAGGACATGGCACGACCTCAGGGACGAGTTCGGAGTGGTCTGGTCCATGCCGGAAGACCAGATGCTCTTCATGGACATCTCCCACCATCCCCTGGCGGACGCGACAGTCCAGGACCTTGCGAGCTACCCTTTCCCGAAAGGCAATGATCCCTCCCGCTTCGCCGGACTTCGTACAGAGGCCCTCAGGATGCGGGAAGCATCCAGCGCCGCCCTCTGCACGGCAATCGGCGGAGTGGTCTATGAGACGTGCTGGTACATGCGGGGACTGGAGCGGTGGTTCATGGACATGCTGGAGAACCCCGGTTTCTGTGAAGCGCTCCTGGACTGCATCCTCACGTACTGGCGGGATTTCTATGACGGCTTCCTTGGCGAGATCGGCGATCTGGTGGATGTGGTGATGATCGGAGACGATCTTGCCGGGCAGAACGGCCCGCTCTTCTCTCCGGACTTCTATCGGAGGATCGTGAAGCCGCGGCAGAAGGCGCTCGTGCAGCATATAAAGTCCAAGACAAATGCGAAGATCTGGTATCATACCTGCGGCTCCTGCGTGGAGTACATTCCGGACCTGATCGACAACGGCGTCGACGTCCTGAACCCTGTCCAGATCAGCGCCCGGGACATGGAGCCGCGAAGCCTGAAGCAGAGATTCGGCGCCCGGATGGCGCTCTGGGGTGGCGGGATAGACTCACAACGTGTTCTCCCTTTTGCCTCTCCGGGGGAGGTGCGGGACGAAGTTCGCCGAAACCTGGAGATTTTCATGGCCGGGGGCGGGTACGTGTTCAACAACGTGCACAACATCCAGCACGGCGTCCCCCCGCAGAACATCGTTGCGCTGTACGACGCAGCGTACGAATACGGCTTCTACGATCAATCCATGTGAAAGACTTCTTTGAGCTGGACCTGGACCGGTGAATTGTCCGGGTTTGTCTCCATGATGTCGGCCATGTATTTCCACCATTTCTTCACGATGGGGTTCGACGGCAGGAGCGCCGACGTGTCGTGGTCTTTCAGCTTCTGGAACGCGAAGAGAGTGAGCGTGGACTGCTCCAAGAAGATCGAATAATCGGATACTCCGGCCGCCTCGAGCTCTTTGACCAGCTCGGGCCAGATTTCGTCATGCCGGCGCCGATATTCGGCCTGGAACCCCGGCTTGAGCTTCATTGCGAACGCGGCCCTCCTCATGAGTCACCCCTTCCTGGCGGCGGAGCTACTGGTGGACATAGGAGCTCCACCGCGACGGCGCTATGCCGGTCTTCTTGCGAAAAAGGCGGGAGAAGTAATACTGATCATCGAACCCCAGACGGAAGGCCACCTCCTTGATGGGCAGGCTGCCGGCCTCCAGGAGCTCCTTGGCCTTGCGGATCTTGATGCTGATAAAGTACTGGTAGGGTGTCATTGCCGTGTAGGACTTGAACACCGCATTGAGATGGGAGGTGCTGACGCCCAGCATCCCGCCGATCCCGTTGAGGTTGACCTCCCGGTAGATGTTCTCTTCCATGAAGAACTTCGCCCTCTCCACGAGCCCTTCGGAGTTGGAGTGCTGCACGGTCTTCCTCTCGTGGGCCAGGACCTCGGCTACCAGCGTCAGGACGAGCGAGCTTGCCCTGATCTGAAACAGAGGCTGCTGGCTCTGGAGGAGCTCGAAGATCCGCTCGTAGATCGCCAGGAGAGTGTTCTGCAGCCCCACCTCGTAGAGGGGCTTCCGGGGGGAGAGGAACCCCTGCTCGCGCAGGGTGTCGGCATACGGGCCTTTGAAGCCGACCCAATACTCGGTCCACCCGACGTCGAAATCCGGCTTGTAGTGGTGACGGATCCCCGGGAAGATCATCATGACGGTTCCCGGGACGATAACGTGGGTCTTCTGGTTCATCTCGAATACGCCGCGTCCCTTTGTGACATAGATGATCTGGTACTCCGGAAGAGTGCGGCCCACGGCAACGCTCTTGAACGCCTGCGGGTGGCTTTCCTTGTTCGGCGGGTACCTTGTCCGGGGAGCCACCTCGGTGTGGCCGGCGTCCGTGCATACCAGCTGCCACTTCTCGTCCTCTTCACTCCAGGTGAGGTAGCGGAAGAAGCTGTTTCGGCCGTTCGACGCGGAATCCATCCAGTTCCTTATACCTTTTTTCCGTCTCCGGAACAAGTTTTGTCCATCTTCGAGGATTAGTTCCATCCCTTGGGAAGAATAGTCCATTCCGAGCGGCGGATTGTCCATTGGATACTGGAGGGCGATGCACCGCCAGCCAGGTGTGAGCGCTCGAAGCCGGGTGGGCCTTTTCGGCATTGGTCTGGACACGTACTGGCCGCAATTCAAGGGGCTGAAGGAGCGCCTGGAGGGATACCAGCGATATGTCGCAGAGCGCCTCCTGTCCCTGGGAGTGGAGGTGATCGACGCCGGTCTGGTCGACTCACCGGACAAATCCCGCACCGCAGCGCGACTTTTCGTGGAGAAGGATGTTGATGCGATTTTTCTTTCCATTTCCACCTACGCCCTCTCGTCAACCGTGCTTCCCGTCGCGCAGCAGGCCGGCGTGCCGATCATCGTGCTGAACCTCCAGCCGGTCCCGGCAATCGACTACCAGAAGTTCAATTCCCTCGGAGACCGCGGCGTCATGACCGGAGAGTGGCTCGCCCACTGCCAGGCCTGCTGCGCTCCTGAAATCGCCAACGTCTTCAACAATTGCGGGATCGATTACAACCTCGTGACGGGATGGCTGAAAGAGGACCGGGCATGGGAGCAGATCAGCTCCTGGGTGGACGCAATTACCGTGCGCACGCAGATCCGCGAAGCACGCGTGGGCATCCTTGGGCACTACTATGGCGGAATGCTCGACGTCTATACCGACGTGACCCGGCTCGCCCAGGTGTTCGGGAGCCATTTCGAGCTGATCGAGATGGACCGGCTCAAGAGCCATCGCGACAGGGTGGCGCCGGAGGCCGTGCGCGCGAAGCTCGCACAGTTCCAGAAGGAGTTTCGCGTGTCCCCGGAGTGCGGGAAGGAAGAGCTGGAGCGCGCTGCCCGCACTTCGTGCGCGCTGGATTCCCTGGTGGCGGACTGCCGGCTGGGCGCCATGGCCTATTATTACGAAGGGGCGGACGGAAACGAGCACGAGGACATCGTCACGTCCGTCATCGCCGGCAATACCCTTCTCACCTCCCACCACGTGCCGATAGCGGGAGAATGCGAGATCAAGAACGTCATGGCCATGAAGATCATGGACAGCTTCGGAGCCGGCGGGTCCTTCTCTGAGCTGTATGCCATAGATTTCAACGACGACGTGGTGCTCTGGGGCCATGACGGTCCGGCTCATCCCGCAATCGCTGAAGGCGCGGTGGGGCTTGTGCCGCTGCCGGTCTACCACGGGAAGCCGGGCAAGGGTCTCTCCATCCAGATGAGCGTCCGGCAAGGCCCCGTCACCCTTCTTTCCGTGGTGCAGGGAAAGGGGGGCTCGACGTTCTTTCTGGCCGCTGAGGGAGAGTCGGTCCCCGGTCCGACTCTTCAGATCGGGAACACCAACAGCAGGTACCGGTTTCCCCTCTCCGCCCGTGAGTTCATCGATCGATGGTCCAAGGCAGGGCCCGCGCATCACTGCGCCATCGGCGTGGGGCACCTTGCCGACAGGGTTGACAAGCTCGCGCATCTCCTCAAAATCGAGTGTCTGAGGGTCTGTTAACAGGAGTCCATCAAAGTGGCTGACCGGATACTGGAGCTTTCGCACATCACAAAGACTTTTCCCGGGGTGAAGGCGCTCAATGACGTGCACTTCGACCTGATGCACGGTGAGATTCACGCGATCATCGGTGAAAACGGGGCAGGAAAGTCCACCCTGATCAAGGTAATCACGGGCGTCTATCAGCCGGATGCCGGCCAGATATTCCTTGACGGCGTGCCGGTGGAGATACACAGCACGGCGGATTCCCAGAAGCTCGGGATTGCGGCCATCTACCAGCATGTCACCTGCTACCCTGACCTGTCTGTCACGGAGAACATCTTCATCGGGCATGAGAAGATCCGGCCGCTGACCCGCAAGATCGACTGGAAGGACCTCCACCAGAGGGCGGCGGAGCTGCTTGCCCAGCTGGACGCGGATTTCGACCCCCGTGCTCTCATGGGAAACCTCTCCGTGGCGCAACAGCAGATCGTGGAGATCGCTAAAGCGTTGTCCACCAACGCGCGGATCATCATCATGGATGAGCCCACCGCGCCGCTGACTGCCCGGGAGAGTGAAGACCTGTACCGGACCACAGAGGGACTGCGGGACAAAGGCGTCTCCATCATCTTCATCTCCCATCGCATGGAGGACATGTACCGCCTCGCAACCCGCGTGACCGTGTTCCGGGATGCCAACTATGTGGGCACGTGGAACCTGAACGAGGTCCGGCGGGAAGATCTCATCATGGCCATGGTAGGCCGGGAGATCACGCAGTTTTTCCCCAAGCGCAAGGTGACCATCGGAGAGGAAATCTTCAAGGTGGAAGGATTCTCCCGGACCGGGTATTTCAAGGACGTGTCTTTCTCCGTCCGCAAGGGCGAAATCCTTGCCATGACAGGCCTGATCGGCGCGGGCCGCACCGAGGTGTGTGAAGCCATTTACGGCGTCACGCACCCTGACAAGGGCCGCGTCCTGCTGGAGGGGAAGGAGCTGCATATCGCCAACCCCGCGCAGGCCATCGAGCTGGGGATCGGCTACCTTCCGGAGGACCGCCTTCGCCAGGGACTGGTGCTGGAGTGGGAGCTTTCCAAGAACGTGACGCTCCCGACTCTCAAACAGTTCGGCACCCTGGGCTGGCTGCACCCGCAGAAGGAGAACGCAGTCACCAAGGAGCTTGCGGAAAAGCTGGAGGTTCGGGCGGGAAGCGTGTTCGACCTTGCCGCCACGCTCTCGGGCGGAAACCAGCAGAAGATCATTGTCGCAAAGCTCCTTGCCGGGACCATGAAGGTCATCATCCTGGATGAGCCGACAAAAGGCGTGGACGTGGGCGCCAAGACGGCCATCTTCAACATCATGAACGATCTCGCGGAGATGGGGTACGGGATCATTATGGTTTCCTCCGAGATGCCGGAAGTGCTGGGCATGAGCGATCGGATCGTCGTTATGCGGGACGGGAGGGTCGCGGCGATCATGGACACGGCGCGCAGCACCCAGGAGCAGATCCTCCGTGCCGCCATGCCGGAGACGGTGCACGCATGAGACGATCCGCGTCATTTACGGAGAGCTTCCGTGAGCTTGGCCTCCTGGTTTTCATTGTTGTGCTGTGTGCCATCTTCCAGCTTCGAAACCACAACTTCGTGACTCTCGGCAACATCCGTGACCTTCTCACCAACACTGGCATTCTGAGCATCATGTCCGTCGGCATGATGATGGTCATTCTCACCAGGGGAATTGACCTTTCCGTTGGTGCCGTTGTCGCCGTGGCAGGCATGGTCAGCGCGCTCACCGTCCAGTATTTCCGAGGGATTTCCCCTGTCGTGTCCATCCTGGAGGCAGTTGCCGTTGGAACAGCGGCGGGCATCCTCAACGGGCTCCTGGTGGCCAGGTTCAACGTGCTGCCCATCATTGCGACCCTCGGCACCATGAACATCATCCGGGGCGTCACCTATGTCATCAGCGGGGGCGCGTGGGTGAGCTCCTACCAGATGTCGGACGGCTTCAAGCGGATTGCCACCGGCGGCGTGCTCGGCGTGAGCAATCCCATAATCATCGCGGTTGTGATCAACGTCCTGTTCTTCTATTTCATCAACCACATGCGCACGGGGCGCCAGATCTACGCCGTGGGCTCCAACCCCGAAGCGGCCGATATTTCCGGTATTCCGCGCCGGCGGATTGTCTTGCTGGTGTATACCCTCATGGGGGCCCTGTCGGGGCTGGGGGGAGTGATCTGGGTGGCCAAGTTCGCTTCCGCACAAAGCGACACGGCGACTGGCTTCGAGCTCTCCGTCATAGCGGCTACCGTGCTCGGCGGCGTGAGCATTGCGGGGGGAAGCGGGAAGGTGTCAGGGTTGATCCTGGGTACCATCCTCCTGGGCATCCTGAACAATGCGCTGCCCCTCATCAATGTTTCCCCGTTCTGGCAGCAGGCCATCCAGGGGATCGTGATCCTGGCGGCCGTTCTCACCAACGTGATGGTCAAGAGAAACAACCAGCGTTTCGCGCTGAGACGGCGCGCAATCTAGGAGGAATGGTGGAAAGGTCCATTCGGGTCGAAAGATTGTGGAGCTGGCGAACTTTTTTCCTGCAGTGGGAATGGCTCCTGGTGCTGATCTTCATTGCAGTCAATATCGTCAACAGCACGCTCTCGTCCTATTACTTCACGGCCGACACGTTCCTCCAGACCCCCATGACGTTCCTCGACATGGCCTTCCTCGTTCTCCCCATGACCATGGTCATCATCCTGGGGAATATCGACATCTCGGTAGGCTCCACCGTTGCGCTTTCCGCGGTCATCATGGCCGTGGCATACAATGCGGGTCTGCCAATGGTGCTGGCCGTCGTCCTGTGCCTCCTTGTCGCCAGCGCGTGCGGCTTCATCAACGGCATCCTCATGACGAGGTTCAAGGAGCTGTCATCGGTCATCGTGACGCTGGCCACCATGATCATCTACCGGGGAATCGCCTACGTCATCCTCCAGGACCAGGCAGCGGGGAAGTTCCCGAAATGGTACTCGGCATTGGGCTGGGGGTCCGTGGGCAAGGTGCCCATCATCCTCATCGTGTTCGCCATCTGCGCGGTGGTCTTCGGGCTCCTTCTGCACAAGACGAGCTTCGGGCGCAAGATCTACGGCATGGGGAGCAACCTCACCGCGTCCCGCTACTCGGGGGTCAGGACTGACTCCATCATCATGATCGTGAGCGTGCTCACCGGTCTCATGGCAGGGTTCACGGCCCTTTTCCTCACCTCACGCATGGGCAGTACCCGGCCGAATGTGGCACAGGGCTACGAGCTGTCGGTGATCGCAATGGTCGTGCTGGGCGGCGTGAGCACCTCCGGGGGCAAGGGGAGGATTGGAGGGCCGCTTCTTGCCATCTTCATCATTGGGTTCCTGAACTACGGGCTTGGATTGGTGAACGTCCAGGCGCAAGTGCTCTTGATAATCGTGGGGCTTCTTCTCATCCTTTCGGTTCTTGTTCTCAATGTCAGGTTTCGTGGACGGTACCAGCGTTCGGTGCCCTCCGCGGCGAAAAAGGTCGCCGCGCAGGAGCATCCGAACGAATCAACTCCATAAGGAGGAGGACACTATGCGAAAGTTTCTCATCAGGGCTGCCGTGATCACAGCGATCGTGGCAATTGCGCTGCCAGTCGCGCTCTTCGCGGGCGGCGCCAAAGAAGGCCAGGGCGGCGCCATGGCCGCCGGGGGCGCGGCGAAGTACGCCATCGTGTTCAAGAACACGGGAAACCCCTACGGTGACAGGCAGATGGGCGGGTTCAAAGCCGGCATCGAGGAGCAGGGTTTCCAGGCCATCCTGCGCGCTCCGGATCAGCCCACGGCTGAGGCGCAGATCCAGATCCTGGAGCAGCTCATCTCCCAGAAGGTGGCGGCAATCTGCATCGTCGGCAACGACAAGGACGCGTTGCAGCCGGTCCTAACCAAGGCGATGGGCCAGGGGATCAAGGTCTTCTCACTCGACTCGGGCGTCAACCCTCAGAGCCGCACGACGCATGTGAACCAGGCTGATTCCGAGAAGATCGGCACCACGCTGATCGAGGCGGCCTACGACATGTCCGGCGGGAGCGGCGACATCGCCATCCTCTCCGCAACCAGCCAGGCGACCAACCAGAACCTCTGGATCGACTTCATGAAGAAGACGCTCGCCCAGCCGAAGTACGCGAA
>Ga0187881_10004524_pt1 | contig 11241 bp, 21 predicted proteins | sample June2016WEW_19_1_2_FD_133017 | JGI IMG/M metagenome (GOLD analysis project Ga0187881, IMG submission 133017) | Peatland microbial communities from SPRUCE experiment site at the Marcell Experimental Forest, Minnesota, USA - June2016WEW_19_100 | ecosystem: Environmental > Terrestrial > Soil >...
CAGGGCGACGTCAGTGGCCTTGTCGATGGCAAGGCGCATCTGCATGGCCTTGGCATGGCCGACGCCGAACCAGCCGGAATCGTCTCCGACCGCCACGACGGCCCTGAACCGAGTCAGCTCTCCGGCGTCGGTCTGCTTCTGCACGATGCCCACGCCGACCACGTAGGTCTTGAGGTTAGGGAGGAGGGCGCGGACTATCTCCGCCTCTTTGATCCTCCAACCATTTTCGAATATCTCCATGAGCGTAGTGACCTTCCCTTCGGCTACTTCTGCGCCCAGCTTGGTCTTGGGCGTCCAGGGAGCCTCCTCCCTCTCGTCCCTGGGCCGCCTCTGGCCCCTGCCTCGGTTGTAACTCATTTCTCTGCTTTCACCTTCAATATCTTAGCCTTGGCCGCCTCAAAGTGCAGAGGCAGCTCCTCCGGCTTGACTCCTGCCTTCAAGAGGCTAGAGAAGCGGCTCTTGTACCTGTCGGCGTCCGTCTCCTTGAGCTTCGCAGCGAACTCGGCTACGTGTTTGCCCGAGACCCTGTCCTCCTTGGGCAGCGATTCCTCGCCGACGGGGAGCTTGAAGCCCGCGTCCACTATGCCCTTGACAGCGGCAGCCATCCTGCCGCCCGAGTGATAGGCCCTTACGTTGGTGTAGAGTATGGCGTCCTTGATGCCGGCCGAAGTGGCCCTAGCTCCGAGGAGCAGACCCGTAAGGTACGCGCCGGGGATGCTGCGTCGGGACGACTTCCAGCCAAATCCGAGGAGCTCCCTCGAACTTGCGGAAGCCAGGACCTTGTCACCTCCGGTGCGCGGGCTAATTATCTGAATCGACGTGTTCTTCCCCGAAACGAAGACGTAGAGCAGAGGCCTCCTTGACACGACGGCCTTCTTCCTCCTTCGGTAGTTCGTCTTGCCTTCTCTCCGGCGTCTGAACAGCGCGATGTACTTCGCCTGCTTGACCAACCTCTATCACCTAGACCTCGACTCGGCGATGAGCTCCCTCATCCTTCTCATCGACCTGATTTCGCCGCCCTTAACCTTCTTGTATAGCAGCTTGAGCTGGTCCGGAGGCAACTCTCCGCGCTGCTTGAGGAGTTTAAGGTACCCCCTGAGAACTCGAACCTGTGCGACCCAACGGTCCTTGCGGGGCATGCGTGCCCGTTTGGGGCCCTTCTTGGACCCCGCACCCCTGCCTCTGAGGCGTTTCTTCTCCCTGAGTAGATTCTTCCTGCCCGTTGAGATGCCCTTGCGCTGCTCCACCCATATCACGCCGCTGTGGATCAGGCGGCGGACGTCAGCGCGAGTAACGGCCTCGTCCACTCTATCCAGCTGCTCGGGGTCGAAGCGGACCCTGTTGATGCCGACCTTGAGCAGGTCGGCGGACATCCTTCGCTTACTTTGATTCAGCTCTACCAATCCTCCTCGGGTTGAGTATCTTCAGTCCCAGCTTGACGGACTTGTCATGTATGGCCTGTCTCTTCCGAGCTCCGACGGTGCGCGCGATTCGGACCGCGAAGACCCTGGAGTCTATTCCGTCCAGCTCCGCGACGTTGTGCACGAGTTTCTCCATCATGCCCGACGGGTGGAGGCCTCTGGCCGCCTTGGGCGTCCTGTAGCCCACCTTGACGAGAGGTGGGAAGCCCGCCACTTGGAGGCGCATCTTGTTGTCGATGCCCTTGGGCTTCCGCCATGAGGGCTTCAGCTTGTCGTACCTCCAGCTCTCTTGCCGTACGAACTTGGGCCTGTGCTCGGCTACCTTGGCCCTCATCTCTAATAGATCTTTAGCGTCTTTACGCTGGCTGTTTCCTCTCATAGATATACACCCCGTCAAGGAATATCCTAACGTCCTTGTCCTTCACCCTAGTGGCCGACTCGATGTTGGCCGCCGTCTGGCTTACCTCCTCGATGCTTGGGCCTGTCACTATGACGTCATCTCCCTCGGGGGTCACCTTGGTCTGCGAACCGACGACCTTCGCGACGCGCGGGAACCTCTCGCCGTAGAAGTTCTCGATGTGGACCTCGGGACCCTTGACCTTGATGGTGATGGGGAAGTGGGCATAGGCCACCTTCAGCTTGTATTTGAAGCCCTGCGTCACACCCTTTATCATGTTGTTCAGGTGGCTCTCGCAGGTGTTGAGGACGGCATGGTCGCTGCGCCTGGAGCCGAATGCGATGAAATGGATCTCCCTGCCCGACGCCTTGACCTCCACGGGCACCTTGGAGAAGTCCCTGGAAACTTCGCCAAAGGGACCCTTGACGTTCAGCACGTTGTTCGCTAGCTTGGCTGAAACCTTCTCGGGAAGGGCTATCTTGAGCGTCTCCTTCTCCTTGTTGGCCATATTATTCCCCGCTTCCTAGTAGACGTACCCCAGGAGGCGCCCTCCCAAGCCCTTCTGGACGGCGTCATTATGGCTCATCACGCCCTCGCTGGTGGAGACCACCAATATCCCCACGCCGACGGCCGGCAGGAAGCGCCTTTCCCATTCATAGTAGGCATCCGACCTTACCGGGTAGCGTGGGGTGATGACGCCGCACTTGTTGATCCTTCCCAGGAGCTGAACCCTCAGCTTCCCGGTGATCCCGTCGTCGATGAATTCGAATTCGCCGATGTATTTCGCCATCTGCATCACCCTCAGCACTTCCTGAGCGAGCTTGGAGGCGGGAACTACCAGGCACTCCTTCTTGTTCCTGAGCTCGTTGTTGTACATCGTGGTGAAAAGGTTGGCGAGGACATTAATCGCTGGCAATCTCTATCACTCGTATTTCTTGAAGCCCATCTTGGGGGCCACTTCTCGGAAGCACTGCCTGCACAGCATCAGTCCGTACTTCTGAATCACGGGGCCGTACTGGCCGCATCTGCGGCACGGACGGGAGCCCTTGCCGAACTTCCTCGGTTTCCCGTGTCGTTCCTTTGGCATGCCAGAATATCACCTAATCTCCACGCCGAACGTCGTCTTGAAAAAGGAGATTGCCTCCTTCTTCGTCACCCTCTGCCGCCTCCCGGGGCGAGCTTGGGCGCGTCTCCTCCTCCCTACTCGGAGGCCTTGCTTCTCAAGGGAGACGCAGACGTCCATCCCGAAAATCCCGACGGTTGGGTCGTATCGGACGCCCGGGATGTCGATATGCTCCTTGATCCCGAAGGCCATGTTCCCCAAGTCGTCGAAGGATGACTCGTTGACTACATTGGATTTAGCCTGCAGCAGGTTCCGCAGTACGTCGGTGGCCTTGTCCTTCCTCACCGTCACGACCACCGCAATGGGCTCACCAAGGTGGATGCCGAAGTCCCTCACCGTCTTCTTGGCTTTCCGCTGGCTGGGCTTCTGCTCGGTCAGCGTCTCAAGGACCTTGGATGCTCTCTCCACCATCTCGCCTGACTTGCCAGGGGCGATGTTTAGCACAATCTTGCCGAGAGAGACCGTGGCGGCAGGTTTGATTTCCTGGGCCGACGCGTCAGCCGACATCTATCGCTCGATCCTCCTGGGTATGGACACCAGAGGAGCCTTGATCCCCACCGGGATCACGAAGTTCTTCGGCAGGACTACCTCTGCGTCGCCGATCATGATGGTGACGTTGGGCTCGACCGAGAAATTGCCCTTGGAAACCTCTTTGATTTCGCCTACGTAGCCGAGCTTGGTCCCCCTCACCACCAGGCCGAGGGCACCCTTCTTCATTGATACGACGTCAAGTATCTTGCCCGAAGGGAGCTCCACGAGTAGGGCGTCCCCCAGGGCGTACTTCGAGCCGTCGTCCACCAAGAAGGTCCTTCCGTCGTGAGTTCCCAGCTGCACCTTCCCCTTCTTGACGGTCATCTTGGAGCGAATCTGACAGAGCTTCCTCTCCTTTTCGTCGGCGGATATTGTAACCGGCGCCACAAGACGTCCCTTCTGCGGGAGCATGCGATACACGCTGCCTCCCTCGCTCAGCTCCACCACGTCCATCAGCCCGATGGGGAAGTGGATGCTGAGGCGTGGCACCCCGTCGATGAGCACCTTGCCCAGCTTGACGGCGTACTCGGCCTCCTTCTTGGAGCGCACCACTTTCAGTATGTCCCTGCAGAGCGTTATCGGGTCATAGCTCATGGCCTTGCTGTGAGGGCCTGCCTTCGTGGTCGTCACGAAGGCGAGCTTCTTCCTAGGGACAGCGTAGAACGCCGGCGCCGCCTGCCTCTTGACCATCGTAGAACCGCCTTTGCGTGCCATAGTATTACACCCTAATCCTCTAGAGCCTTCCTACGGAGCTTGTCGTCCAGGTTGAGAGAAGTTACCATAACCTTGGAGGCATTGACCTTCACCGGGACCGTTCCTCCCTTGAGCTTCTCGCGGGTCACACCTTCAACAGTGATTCGTCCAGATTTCGAGAAGGTCTTGGACACCTTGCCTTCGATGCCCTTGAAGTCACCCCTCATTATCTTGACCGTATCCCCCTTTCGCAGGGTGACGTGATCATAAGAGTGCTTCTCCTTAAGGTCCTTGGAAAGAGTGGAAGACAGGGACTTGTTCCTGACCCGAACGGAGCCCGAGTAGATAGCGGCCCTCACCTTCCGCGGTTGAGCCGACTTGTTAACCAATGGCCACACCTCTATACTATCATGGGGGCCACGTTCGCGATCCTGGCCCACCTTTCGGCCGCTTCGGAGGCCACCGGGCCTCTGATGTCCGTGCCCTTGAGCTCCCCTTCGGGGGTTATGATGACGGCGGCGTTGTCCTCGAAGGCTATGCGCGTGCCGTTGATCCTGTTAATCGGGTACTTCTGCCGGACGATGACAGCCTGCATGATCTGCTTCTTGAGCTCCGGCGGGCCCTTCTTGGCGACCACCGTGATGAGGTCTCCCACACCGGCCGAAGGAATCCTGGCAAGCCTGCCCTTGAACCCAGCTACCTGCACGACCCTGAGCGTCTTGGCGCCGGTGTTGTCTGCGCAGTTGATGACGGCATAAACCGGGATGGCCCGAGTGATGTAAGGTTTGAATTCCTCAATCCCCTTCGCCGAAACCGCCCTTGACTTTGTGGACAACTCTACACGCCAGCCTTACCAATGATGATGAAGGACACGGTCTTGGAAATGGGCCTGCATTCGGCCACCACGACCTCCTCGCCCTCCTTGATCGATATGCAAGAGGGGATGTGAGCGTGAACCCTGCTCCTCCTCTTCTCGTATCTTTTGTACTTCTTCACGTAGTGGTAGTACTCACGCTGGATGACGGCCAGGCCCTTTACTTTCAGGCTCACGGCCTTCCCCTGGAGGACCTTGCCCCTCACGGAAATCGTCCCGTGCCATGGGCAGTCTTCGTCTTCGCATGTCTTCGTCGGAGCCTTGACTCCCTGTATGCCTACGTTCCTCATCATTTCACCAACCTATCGAAAAAGCGACCAACGAGAAGATCACCGGAGACAAGAAAAGAGCGGTCCACGAGAAACGTGTTCGGGGATTTCGGCACGAGCCTCGTTGCGTCGGCCGACGAAAGCCAGAGCATGTTCTTCGACTCATGGATGAGGGTGCCCTGGATGCCCCTATACTGCGGCTGGCCCTCCACGACCTCCACCATGCTTCCCTGCAGCACGTACCGCCTAACCATGTCCAAGCTGTTCATTCTTGAACACCTTTCCTCTCGCCTATGATGGTCTCTATCCTGGCGACGTTCCTCTTCAGTGTCTTGATCTTGCCGGATTCCTTGGCTATAGTTCCACGTGACGAAAGGGTCCTCAACCGGAGCAGCTCGCGCCTGTACTCCGAGAGCCTCCCCAGAAGGTCCTCGTCCTTCAGCCCCCTGAGATCCTTCATGCTACGCGTTGGCATTTCCTGCTCCCTCCGGCTTCAGGCCTTCCGACGGTGCTGGCTCCGGTGCCTTGGCCTTGATGGCTTCGAAATCCGGGGGTACGGCGTCACGGAAGGCGATGCTGACCTGAATCCCGTAGAGACCCATCTTGAGCAATACGTCGGTGACAGCCTTCGCCACCACCAGGTCCGTCATGTTGCCGCTCTTGGGGATGATTCCCTGGACGTGCCTTTCGTGGTGAGCCCGTTCGCTGCGCAGCTTCCCCCTCACCGTTATCTCGCAGCCCATGGCTCCGGCCCTCATCACGCCGGCTAAGGCGACCATGATGGCCCTCCTGAATGCCATCCCTCTCTGGGCCATCGAAGCGATGCGAGCGGCGACTATCCGTGGGTTGAGGTCTGGGTTGGTGACCTCCACCACGTTAATGCTCAGGTTCTCCAGCTTGAACCTGCTGGAGAGCTCATCGGTGAGGTCTCTAATCCCCATCCCCTTCCTGCCGATGACCAAGCCAGGCTTCACGACGGTGACATTGAGCCTGTAACCCAGCGGCAGCTTCTCCATATCCATGCCGGCGTAGCCAGCCTCCGCGAGCCTTCTCTCAAGGAATTCGTCAATCTCAGCATTGGAGAAGGACCTCTTCAGAATCAGCTTGGTGGTGACCAAATGCTAACGCATCTCCGCTCCGACCAGCTCTACGTGGACGAGCACCTTCATGCTGGGACTGGATCTCCCAAACGCGCGGGGAGTGAAACTTGGTATCTTGCGTCCGCCATATGCTGCCGCGTGCAAGATTTTCACCCTGTCAGGGTTGAGACCTTTGAACTCTGCGCTGCTCTGAAGGTTTTCAAGGACCCTCAACACCTCGCCGGCCGACTTCTCCGGATAGGCGCCCGCAGGGAAACCCTGCAGCTCGCTTCTGTGACCACTCTTCAGCTTGAATCGCCTGAAGGCGACGGGCCGCTTGAGCGCGACCACTTCCTCGAGGAAGGTTCGGGCCTCGGGGACTGTCAAGCCCACGATGGACTTGCAGACTTCCCTTGCGGTCTTAGGGCTGATGTCCGCTTCTCTGCTACTGGCCCTGACTTGGACCGCAGGATTGTACCCGGAATATGAATACCCGAATTGCGGCAACGATACGCACCGCGCGTATAAGTCGCCTCTTCGGTAGTAGATAAATACTTTCCGTTTCCAAGGCGCGCGAAATCAGTAAGTCATAGGCCAGCCGAAGCGACGCTCATGACGGCCAGCGAGGCCAGTAGGGCCTCCTCGGTGCGGACCGTCTCGGTCTTCTGTTCGGGGATGGTGTTGATCACGAAGTCACATTTGGCATCTAGGAGCTCCTTGGTGAACATCTCGTAAAGGCCCCGCCTGGGGGCGCCGAAGATGAGGAGCCGCTTCCCGCTGCCCTGGAGCGCCTCAACGAGGTCCTTCCAGACGACAGCGAACTCCTTCCCTTTCCTGCTGGTGGCGATGGAGACACCCACCCGGCCATCGTCCATAAGGTCCTTGAGGTCCTTCTGGCGCTTCACTTCGAAGCCCCAGTAGCCTTTGACCTTGGACCTCTCCACCTGTTCGCAGCTCAGGTCCCTGCCGTTCCTGCGTATCACAACTGTGACCCTGGAGCCCGGCCTGGAGGCGCCTTCGAAGGGGATTGGCGCCTCGACACCGACGTCGGCCGAGGGAACCCCTCTCGAGAACTCGACGAACGCCTCCCGGAACTCGCCGTCCGTCAGGCCTCCCATGCCGAGGTTGGCCTTATGAGAGGGTATCCTCAGAGGAGGGAGGAGGCCCGTAAAGGAGAGGCGTGGTTTCAAGGGATAGAGCTTCTTGCGGAGGTACTGCGGCGTCTCGATATATCGCAGAATCTCTTCGACGAGAGACGAGTCGTCCACCGTGTGCTCGACGGGGTCGGTGTATACTATCACCTTCTCGACGCCGTAAATCCCGACGGCCCTTGCCACCTGGCCCAGCTTAATCGTCTTGTCCCTGAGGTCACGGTCTTCCATAAGCAGGGAACTGGGGAGGGCTACCCAGGTCCCGGAGCCGGTAGTGGACATGGGCACTGAGGTGAACAGGCAAACTAATAAGAATACAATTTAAGGGCGTGAGTGGCACAGGGGCTTGGGCATGGTGTTCGTCCTTGGGCGATGAGCAAGATCCTGCCATTGACATCTTGATGAAGAAGAAACTGCTCGAGATGAAGCGAAGGGCAGCCCAGCAGGCCAAGCCCAAGCCGGAGCCGAAAGACGAGCCGAAGGACCCCCGCGCGGTGTTCGCGTCCTTCCTCTACGACCGGGGTGATGAGGTTCTGGCCGCGGCCGAAAGGCAATATCCAGAGGACACCAAGATGATAGTGGAGAAGATAGCCGAACTTATCCAAAGCGGGAAGCTGAAGGAGAAGATATCGGGCGGCGCCCTCCTTTGGCTGTTCAGACAGTTCGGGATGAACGTCTACATCGAGACTGTCATTCGGATCCAGCAGGATGGGAAGATGGTTTCCGTGGCCGACAAATTGAAACAGAAACAGTAGTTCCGTCTACTTCAGGGGGACGTAGAGCGAGCTCCTGCTGGCGCCGATGCCAGGAGTCCCGTGGACTACCTTCTTTATGGGCATAGCATACTCGCCGAGGTAGTGTCCGATCATCTCGGATTTCACTTCGACTGCGATGAACTCCTTCCCGTTGTAGACGCTGATGGTTATCCCCACCATGAAAGGCAGTATGATCATGTCGCGTGCGTGGGTCTTGATGGTCTTGCCTTCCTGGGCGGCGGCCCTCACTCTTTCGATGAGCCTCTTCTTCTCATGGCTCAGCTCCCTGTTGAGCGTGCGGCGGGCTCGCGAAGGAAGCAACGCCAAGACCTGTTCCAGGGGCATCTCTTGCAGCTCTTCGGGCGAAAAGCCCCTGTACCTGAACTCCTTCGGCAAGTTGTTGTCTCACCTGTCTCCCAATCTATTTAACTATTTTCGAACCGTCGATTCTACCCTCGACTGCCTTCCGCGGCCTGTCCTCTTGGGGGCGATGTGACCCACCTTGCGGCCTGGCGGCGCATTGCGAGACGTTGAAGTAGACTTGCCAGGGTGCTGGTGGCGACCTCCTCCGAACGGATGGTGGACGGCGGCCATGGCGATGCCTCTCATCGTAGGATACTTCTTGTTACGCGCCATCTGGTGATAGAAGCGGTTACCTGCGATGAGGTACGGCTTCTCGCCTCTCCCGCCGCCGGCGACCACGCCTATGGTGGCCCTGCAGGAGGAGTTGAGTTCGACGCTCTTCCTTGAAGGAAACCTGACAATGGTGGTGAGGCCTGTCTGTGAGAACACGATGGCCGACGTGCCAGCGCTCCTCACCAGCTGTCCCCCGTCACCGAACCGCCGCTCGATGTTGCTCACCGCCGTGCCTTCGACTATGCCGCCTAGGGGTAGCACCGAGCCGTCCTCCTGCTTGGCTCCGGTTCCCACCTCGATGGTCGATCCGACGTGGAGCCCCGTGACGGCGGGGAGGAACTTCGTGACGCCGTCTTCGAAGACCACCTTGGCCACGGGTGAAGTCCTGCCCCTTTCGTGCAGGATGTCCCGGACGACGCCGGTCTTCAGAACCGCGGAGTCATAAAGCGGATAGCCCAAGGGAGCGATCTTGCCCTTCTGCGGGGCCCTCCACTGGAGACCTGCCTTCCCCCTGCGCCTAACTACGTGCCGCTTTCCCATCCCATATCGCCTAGAGAACTCCCAGCTTGGAAGCGAGCTCTGCGGCAGGAGTCTCGTCAGAGAGCCGCACTAAAGCCTCCTTCCCCTTCTTGGTCGTCATTATGTTGACATGCTCGACCTTGACGCCGTAAACGGTTTCGATGGCTTCCTTGACCGTGGCCTTTGTGGCGTCGCGGCTGACCAGGAAGACCATCTTGTTCTCCTGCTCTATCAGGCGGAAGGTCTTCTCTGTGACGTAGGGCATCCTTACTATGGCGAAGGCCTTCTCAAGCTGCACTCGCGATGGCCTCCTCGAACCTCTTTGTGAGTGAATCCAGGGCGGACTTCGTCCATACGGTAAGGCGCCCGGCCTTCCCGCCGGGGGCTAGGTCGATGACGCTGAGGTAGTCGACCTTCACGACGTCGACGCCTCGGAATCCGCCGGCTGCCTCATCTAGACCTTTGGAATCGGATATTACTAGGAGTGGCCCCTTCCCGTTCTTGCGGCCCCTTCCCCTCCAGCTTTGCCTCCCCCCCCTCGTCTTCCTCTTCGATGCTCGCTCCACGTCCTTAAGCAAGCCCATCTTGTCGAAGAAGGCAAGGAGCTCGGTGGCCTTGGAGACCTCTTGGAGTTTGTCATCGGCGACCAACGGGATGGAGGAGATGCCGGATATAGCGTGGCCCCTCCCGGCCACCAGCGCCGGCGAAGCAGTGGCGGCGATAGCCGACTTCAGCGCCATGACCCGCTCCTTCTTGTTGATGAGCTTGTAGACCACCTTCTCAGACCGAGGCGGGAACATCAGCCTTCCCTTGACGACGCCGCCGACGCCTGCCGCCTGTCCTGCACGCGGGTTCTTCTCTCCTTTCACCCTAGCGACCCTTGATACGCCGTGACCGGTATTCCAGGACATGGCGCTGGTCCTTTCGCCTGCAATTGGGTTGGTGCCCTTTCTTTGGATTTTGTGAGTGAACATTATCCAGAAAGCCCGGTTGATGAGCCGCTGGTTGACGGGGGTCTCGAAGACAGCGGGGAGCTCGACAGACTCGCCGGCCTTCCCTTCAAGGTCGAAGATGGAGGCCTTCAATGGGATATCCCTCCGGATGGTCTGGAGCTGATGAACAACACGGTCGGAGGCTTGCCCTTTCCGTACGGAGTTCGCAATGGGAGACGGACGACTACGGGTCGCCTGTACGGACCCGGAACGGAGCCCTTGACCACGACGTAGTCACCCCTGACCAACCCGAAGTGTGGGAAACCACCCTCCGGCGTTATGGCGCTGGCAGTCTCTGAGCTGATAATCAGAACTCTGTGGTTGTACTCGATGCGCTGGTGGTAGCCCATCTGTCCGGCCCTGGCCACTGTGTACATGACGCCGTGGGGATGCCACGGGCTCAGAACGCCCACTGCCCTGATGGTCTTCCTGGATTTGTGCTGCTTGCGCTTGATGCCCATCCTAGTGACCGGGCCTTCGAAGCCCTTACCTTTGGAGACGGCGGCCAAGTCCACCATGGTGCCTGGAGCGATGTTGCCCGACAGGGAAATTGTCATGCCCAAGAGCCCTTTCACGAATTCGAGCTGGGCCTCCACCTTCCCGCCAGTCACCGCCACCTCCATCCTCAGGGGCTCCTTCTCAGAAAGCCCCACATCCTTGGGGGAGACGGCGACCAGGGCGAAGACTTCGCTGACCTTGTCCTTGACGCTGAGCAAGGACCTGAACTGCTCATCGGTTGACGGTTTCTTCTTGGCCTTCGCGAAGAGTGGGTCCCCGTAATCGTAAATGTCGGACAGGACA
>Ga0187881_10004532_pt1 | contig 11221 bp, 8 predicted proteins | sample June2016WEW_19_1_2_FD_133017 | JGI IMG/M metagenome (GOLD analysis project Ga0187881, IMG submission 133017) | Peatland microbial communities from SPRUCE experiment site at the Marcell Experimental Forest, Minnesota, USA - June2016WEW_19_100 | ecosystem: Environmental > Terrestrial > Soil >...
ATGGAAACATCAATTCCACCTGCATCGGACCCTATGAGCACCCGAAGGCCAGGCTTGCCGGCTCAGGGGGGGCAGCGGACCTGGGGGCCAACTCGAAAAAACTCATCATGCTCTCTGACCGCACAACCAAAGACGGCTTTCCTGCCCGGGTGGATTACGTCACGACTCCTGGATATCTGGAGGGGTTCGACAGCCGAATTCGGGCGGGCTTTCGTCCGGACACCGGCCCGGAGATGATTATTTCGACCTTGGGAATATTCAAATTTGATCCCGTTTCCAAGGAGGCCTACCTCTGGGGGGTCTATCCCGATGCTGATATGGAAAAGATCAAAGCCAATGTGGGATGGGACCTCAAGGTGGCTGACAAACTCACTGCTATCCCTCCTCCCCAGGCCGAGGAAATCAAAGTAGTCCGGGAGGAACTGGACCTTGCGGAATCCAGATTGTGGAAAATCCCGGGGAGATAAAAGCAGGATCGAAGCCTGAGGTTTGTGGGCCGAAGAAAGGACTACACACTCAAGGCCCCAGGCGCAAGGGTCAAAGCAAGGGCTATAGGCTCAAGGTTCGGGAGGCTAGTCTCAAGGTTAAAGATTAGATGCAAAACATCTAAGGCATTGGACCCGAAAAAATAAGATTCGAAACCAGTCGCACTGCGAAGAGCAAAATGTGGGGGGAGGACAGAGGGGGGAGGGCTTCTGACTTGACATTTTTAAAGGAGGAGAATAAGATTCGGTCCAGCTCTCTTTTTAATTACCGGAGTAAATTTTTGAGAAAAGGAGGAGGAGAGATGAAACATCGCGCAGGGGTAGTGGGAATCGTTTTGGTCTGCGCTCTGGCCTTCGGGGTATCGGCCCAGGCTGCAGACCCCAAGGAGTTCAGGATTGGTGCGGTTTTGCCTATGACTGGCGCTGGGGCCTGGTATGGCCAGGTGATGAGCCAGGGTTGTCTGACCGCCATTGATGAAATAAACGCTAAAGGCGGCATCGACGGGATCAAATTCAAGGTAGTCATTGAAGATCACCAAAGCGGTTCGGGAGCCGCAGCGATCAACGGCTTTAACAAATTAGTCAACGTGGACAAGGTTCCATTCAGTTTAACTTCTTATACCCAAGCGACTCTTTCGATCATACCGGTGGCCGATGAAAAACATATACTCTTGATCAATGGTGGAGGGACGGGCCCCAAGCTAGTAAAGGCCAGTCCCTATCTATTCAATAACCGCATGCTTTCCACAATGCACGGGGTGGGCGTGATCCAGCGGGCGAAAGAGAGAGGGTTCAAGAAAATGGCCTCCCTCTACTGGAACGACGATGCCGGTCTGGGCCTCCAGAAATATATCGAGCCCCGATGGAAGACAATGGGAGGGACCGTGGTGGCTTCCGAGGGGCATCCGATTGGGGCCACAGATTACCGGCCTTACCTTTCCAAGATCATGGCTTCTGACCCAGATTTTCTGGCCCTCTGGCAGTGGGGAAAAGACTGGGGGGTCGCCGTAAAGCAAGCCCGGGAGATGGGATTCAACAAGCCCGTCCTGGGGATCGAGTTCACCCCGGATGCGGCCAAGCTCGCCGGGGCCACGGCAGATGGCTATGAAGCCGTCACCGATTTCTTTGACCCCAAGAGCAACGACCCGTGGGCCAAGGGTTTCGTGGCCAATTACAAAGCCAAGACCGGCAAAGAGCCGGAATTCTATGCCGCTAACTTTTATGAAGCGGTTTACACCTTGACTGAGCTGATTAAGAAAGCCAAGGTAAAGGGAGGCGACTGGTGGAACGGGAAGGTCTTGCGGGATGTCCTGGTGGAGGTCAAAAAGTTCCCCAGCGTCTACGGAGGATATGTAGAGTTCAACCCCGAAGACGGGACTTGCAAGAAGAAGACCGCTCTTTTCGTAGTCAAGAATGCCGAAGCCGTCTTCCAGAATTATGTCGAGATAAAATAAAAGAATTCTTCACCGCAGAGAACGCTGAAAACGAAGGGCCAAAATTCAGAAAGCAAGAAGCAAAAACCCGATGCTTAGGGTAATCGATTTTGGATCACGGGTTTAATTTCTAACAGGATGCTGAAAAGACCGCCTTTGCAGTCCTGGTGAGGAGCGTTCACGACGAGGCAATCTCTAACTCCTTGATTTCGAAAGGGCGAAGATTGCTTCGCTTCCCTCGCAATGACGTTATTTGAGTCTTTCGGCAACCTGCTAAAGCTTGATTCATTGCCTTTTTTCGTTCTCTGCGGTAAATTTTTGCCTGCGCAGGGCGGACCCAGGTCCGCCTCGAATTATAAAGGGGGTTTATGGACCTCTTAGTACAACTCACCATCAACGGGCTTTCTCTGGGAAGCATCTACGCTCTCTTAGGAATCAGTTGGGGATTAATCTTTGCCGTGACCCGAACCTTCCACTTTGCCCATGGTGCGACCCTTGTGGTGGCCTGTTATTCGGCGTATTTCTTCCAGCAACTGGGATTTCCCTTAGTTGGGGCTGCGGTGGGGGGGATTCTGGGGGCGGTTCTCTTTGGAATGGCTGTTGAAGGGATCTTATACCGCTTCCTCCGAAAATCCTTTGCCACTCCTCTGGTTATCTTTGTCGCTGCCCTGGGAACTTTGATCACCGCAGAAAATTTGATCGCCATGGCGTTCGGGACGGACACCAAGCCCCTAGAGGGGTTCCCGTTGAAGGTCATTAAAATCGGCCGGGTTGGCTTCAATAACCTGGACGTGGTTATGTTCATTACCGCCGGGGTCCTTTTTGCCGCTTTAATGCTCTATCTCCATCGCACCAAGAACGGGAAGGCCTTGCGGGCGGTGATCAGCAATCCGGAGATGGCTGAGGTGATCGGCATCGATACCCGAAAATATTTTCTCCTGGCCTTTGCCCTGGGGTCTTTGCTGGTTGCGCCGGCGGGGGTTCTTGTGACCATCGAAAGGGGGGCCACGCCCGACCTTGGTCACTGGGCTATTCTCTACGCCTTTATCCCGGTGATCATCGGAGGGATCGGCAGCATTCCCGGAGCAGCTCTGGCAGGGTTCATAATCGGGTTGGCCGAATCCATCGGCATCTGGAAGATTTCTTCCCAATGGCAGGTAGGGATCGCTTTCGTCGTTCTGGTAATAGTGCTGATCTTGAAACCCACCGGGCTCTTCGGTTTCCGAGTATATAGGGGCAAAATATAGATTTACAAAAGTTCGGAGTTCGGAGTGGGAAAAAACTGCTATTGCTTGAGCCTCTTGCCAAAGTCTCTGTTCCGTCATTCCCGCGAACGCGGGAATCTAGAATTGCTTGAATCCCGCCGGTGGCGGGACTGGATTCCGGGTCGCGCTTTGCTTGCCCGGAATGACGAATTCCCCTTCCTGTCGGGAGTTTTACAAGAGGCTCTCTTTTTTTTGATTTGAACTCGAAACCCGAAACTGATTAGAGGATTAGATTTCTATGGATTATATCCTTCACATCCTGATTATGATCGCCATTTTCGCGATCCTGGGTTTGTCCTTCAACCTCATTCTGGGCTACACCGGCCTTATCGCCATGTGCCATGCCGCCTTTTTTGCCATCGGGGCCTACACTTCCGCTCTCTTGTGTATTCATTTCAAGATCAATTTCTTGCTGGGGATTGTGGCCGCAATGATCGTCACCGGGGCGGTCAGCCTGCTGGTGGCCATCCCGGCCATTCGGGTGCGGGATGAATATCTCATCGTGACCACCCTGGCTTTATTGATGATCGTTTATACGGTCCTCATGAATTGGATTGACCTGACCCGGGGCGCGGCTGGCCTGTCCGGTATTCCCCGGCCTTTCCTCTTTGGTTATCAAATTTCGACTCCTACGGCTTTTATTCCTTTAATGGTTGGTTTCGTGGTGATCGTTTTTATGGCCTGTTGGCGAATTGTCCATTCCCCTTTCGGGCGAGTCTTGCGGGCAATCCGGGAAGACGAAGTGGCCACCGAATCCCTGGGGAAGAACGTCCGGCGTTTTAAGATCTGGGTTTTCGTGACCGGCGGAGCCCTGGCCGCCATCGCCGGGAGCCTCTTCGCCCATTACATGACCTACATCAGTCCTGCGAATTTTACCATTATTGACACGACGCTCATCTTCGCGGTGGTCATCATCGGCGGGACAGCCAATTCGTGGGGGCCGGTCGTGGGGGCAGCCATTTTGGTCTCCGTGATGGAGGCGCTCCGTTTCATGGAGATATCGCCGGCGATCGTGGGTTTCACCCGGCAGATTGCCTATGGTGCCATCCTCATCCTCTTTATGTGTTTCCGGCCTCAGGGTTTCCTGGGGGAATTTGCCACGCGCTCCAAGAAAGAGGGTGAGAAACGGGCCTCCTTACCCGAAGGAGACGAAGCGAAAATGCCATCCAAAGGGGTCGGAGGAAAAATTCCCGGCCTGTTCCAGGAGAAGGGGAGGCCTGAATCCCCCGAGAAACTCCTCGGGTTAAATGGGGTCAGCAAGAATTTTGGAGGGCTTAAAGCGGTCAACCATTGCACCATGGATTTGTCCGAGGGAGAAATCGTAGGCCTGATCGGACCCAATGGGGCGGGGAAGACCACTCTCTTCAATGTGATCACGGGATTTTATTCTCCTGATACCGGGTCAGTCAGTTTTGCGGGGAAGGACATCTCCGGGCTTCCCGCCCATCGGATCACCCAGCTGGGCATCGCCCGCTCGTTCCAGGATTTGAGGCTGTTCCACAACATGACGGTGCTGGACAACGTGCTGGTGGCCCGGCCTCGGCAGACCGGAGAGAACCTGATGTGGGCTTTCTTGCGCTTCGGGCAGGTTTCCCGGGAAGAAAAGGAGAATCGGCAGAAGGCCTTGGGTTATCTGCAGTTCGTCGGGCTGGCAGATAAGGCGAACGAGCTGGCCGGGAATCTTTCTTTTGCCGAGCAGAAGCTTTTGAGCCTGGCCCGCCTCCTGGCCACAGAAGCCCGGCTGATCCTATTGGACGAGCCGGCCTCAGGGCTTGACCAGATGGTCATGGAGAGCCTCTTCCCTCTGGTTAAAGACCTGGTGAAATTCGGCAAGACCATCTGCATCGTGGAGCACAATATGGAAGTGATTCGGGCGATGGTGGATGAGATTGTTTTCCTGAATGAAGGGCGGGTCCTAGCCCGCGGCACGCCGGAGCAAATCATGAAAGCGCCCGAGCTAGCGGAAATTTATTTCGGGGGATAATAAATAAAAGGCACGGGTCACGAGGTTCGAGGAACAAGAAAAAAATCGTTAGGGAAAAAACATGATCCTGGAAGTAAAGAAATTAGTCAGCGGATACCATAATAAAAGGGTTCTCCACGGCCTATCTTTCAGCATGGAGGACGGGGAAGTGGTGGGGACCATCGGTCACAACGGGGCCGGGAAGACTACGCTCTTGAAATCCCTCTTTGGGCTCCTGTCTCCCTGGGAAGGGCAGGTCTTTTTCCGGGGGCACGAAATCACCGGCCGGAAGCCCGGGGCCAATGTTAAGGAAGGGATTGCCTACATGCCTCAGGGGCAGGGCCTTTTTCCGGACCTGACGGTGATGGAGAACCTGGAGATCAGTTCCTTCGGTTTGGATCGGGAAAAAATGCAGAAGCGCTCCCGGCAGGTCTTCGAGTTGTTTCCCATCCTGGACGAACGGAAGAAGCAGAGAGCCGGGACCCTGAGTGGAGGAGAACAACGCATGCTGGGCGTAGGTTTGACCCTCATGCACGAACCCACCCTCATGTTCCTGGACGAGCCCTCCCTGGGACTGGCCCCTCGGATTGTCCACCTGGTCATGGAGAACATTGCGGAAATCAACCGCCGTCTTAAAAATTCGATCATGCTGGTGGAGCAGAACTTCGAGCAGGTAAAACGGGTGGCGAAAAAAATCATCGTTGTCAAGCTAGGGCAGATCGTCTTCTCGGGAGTCCTGGATCCTTCCATGGATAAGCGGGAGCTGTGGAAATATTTTTAAAACCATTTCTCTCACAGAGCACACAGAGGGCACAGAGATTGAAACAATTTTTAGTTTCGGGGTTTCAGGTTTCAAGTTTTATTATTTTTTTCTCTGTGAACTCTGTGCTCTCTGTGAGAAAAATGTCTTGGGTTGGATTTAGGGGGTTGGTATGAAAATCACTGAGGTCGAGGCCCTTCCTTTTAAAATTCCTTTAAAGACCCCTCTGAAGTGGGGCCTAACCGGATACATGGAGGCTGCAGAGCATGTTCTCGTCAGGGTCCACACCGATTCGGGGGTCGTAGGTGTGGCTGAAGCAACTCCCCGGCCGACCATCTACGGAGAATCCCAGGCCTCCATCCTTTATGCCATCCGCAACTGGTTCGCGCCCATGATCGTGGGGCTGGATCCAAACCACACGGAAAAAATCTGGGCCAAGCTCGAAGGTATCCGCTGGAACCCTACTGCGAAAGGGGCCATTGACCTGGCATTGTACGATGCAGTGGCGAAAGCCAAGGGTGTTCCTCTCTGGGAGATGCTAGGGGGACATTCTGACCGCCTTCCGATCGGATGGATGCTGGGAATTCGCTCCATTCCTGAAATGATCCAGGAAGCCCTGGACATTCGGTCTAAAGGGATCAAGGCCTTCAAAGTGAAGGTGGGACTCGACCCGGCAAAAGACATCCAGGTCATTCAATCTCTGCGAGAGCACCTCGGTCCGGACGTGCTCATTTATGCGGATGCCAACATGGCTTACTCGGTCTCCACCGCCATTCGCACCATTAAAAAAATGGAAGAATACGGGCTGGCTTTCGTAGAAGAACCGGTCCCGGCCTGGGACTGGAAGGGAAGGCTGAAGGTTGCCCAGGCCATCTCCATCCCGATTATGGGGGATGAGAGCGTCTTCACGCCCCAGGATGTGGCCCGGGAAATCGACCTGGGGGCCATCGGGGTCATCAGCATCAAGACTCCGCGTACGGGTTACACTCTCTCCATGAAGATCATGCACCTGGCGGAAATGGCCGGGATTCCCTGCCTGATGGGGACGCAGGGTGAAACCGGCGTCGGAACTCTGGCCAGCGCTCAGTTCGGAGCCTCCCGGCGCAATGTCTCTTATCCCAGCGAGATCTCATTCTTCTTAGCTCTGAAGGACGACCTGCTGGCTGAGCCCATCTCTCTCCAAGATGGAATCATCGATCTTCCCCGCCGGCCGGGAAACGGTGCGATCCTGGACGAAGAGAAGATCAAGAAATACCGAATGGATTGAAACAGGTTCGAGGAGCAAGGATCGAGGATTGAGAAAAAGGACTACCCCGTCTTCGGCCTGGACCTTAGGCCGATTCTTTCAAAGAGAGGATAATCGGAAATGGATTTTGAACTCCCCCCTGAATTGAAAAAAATGCAGCAAGAGACCCGGCAGTTTGTAGACCGCGAGATCCGCCCCCTGGTTTCCGATATCGAGAAAAGGAAGAAGTACCCAATCGAAATTGTTCGTAAGATGGCCGGCCAGGGGATTTACCGGCTCCTGGTCCCTAAGGAATACGGCGGGATGTACGAAACCGTTCGATCGCTCCCCATCTGTGTTGTCCGGGAAGAATTAGGCCGGGGGCATAACTTTGCAGGAGCAAGTATTGCCACCCAGGGCCTGGGAAGTTATCCTCTGGTGCTGGCTGGGTCCCCTGAAATTCGCAAGCGTTTTTTGCCCAAGGTGGCCAGCGGTGAGGTCGTTCCGGCGTTTGCGTTGACTGAGCCTGAGGCCGGCTCAGACGCCGGGAGCCTGCGCACCACGGCGTTGAAAGAAGGGGATTCCTACCGGATCAACGGCACCAAGTGCTTCATCTCCAACGCCGGGATTGCCCAATATATCGTCCTTCTTGCCAAAACCGACCCTACCCTGGGGACTAAAGGGATCTCCGCCATCCTCGTAGAAACCGGGACCCCCGGCTATGAAATCAGCCGCCAGATGGAGATTCTGGCCATCGACGTGGTCAACGAGCTGAAATTCAAGGATTGCCTGGTTCCCCGAAAAAATCTGCTGGGGGAAGAGGGGAAGGGGTTTGCGGTGGCCATGCAGACCCTGGATCTCCTGCGTTGTTCCGTGGGAGCCCACGCCGTGGGCATTGCCCAAGAGGCCTTCGACCTGGCCCTGGCCTATGCCAAAAAACGGGTCCAGTTCGGTAAGCCCATTGCCCAGCAGCAAGCGATTCAGCTTAAGCTGGCCAACATGATCGTGGAGATCAACTGCGCACGACTCCTGGTTTACCAGGCCGCTCTCGCCAAGGATACCGGTCAGCCCGAGGTAACTTTCAAATCTTCCATGGCCAAATATTACTCCACCGAGATGGCCCAGAGGGTCGTGGATCAGGCCGTTCAAATCCACGGAGGGAACGGGGTCCTGATGGATGACTTCCCCCTGGAGCGTCTCTACCGGGAAGTGCGTGCCCCGCGCATCTACGAAGGAACTTCGGAGATCCAGCAGTTCATCATTGCCAATCATTTTGTCAGGGAAAAGAAGAAGTAGTGTTCGTGTCTGTGTGAGTGTAAGTAAAAGCGGTACAGACACTAAGCACTGACACTGACACTTTTTTAAAGGAGGTTTGTATGTTTGCTAAAACGATGAGAGAGTTGATCGTGAAGGGGAAAGTCTACGACCTGGGACAGCCTTACCATCCCGGCATGCCCCATCATCCCAATCATCCCCCCTTTGCTTTCACCCTTACGAAAAAGCATGGAGATGTGATGTATCCTGACGAAATCAGCGCGGCCAATGACATTTTTACCACCGGGGGACATACGGGCACGCACCTTGACTCCTTGGGACATATCTCCCAGAAGGGAAAACTTTACGGAAACGTGAAGGCCTCCAAGGTCCAAAGCTACGCCACGGGCTTGAAACTTAGAGGGATTGATACCACTCCTCCCGTGGTTCGGCGAGGAATTCTGCTGGACGTAGCCCGTGCCCTGGGCAGGAAGGTACTTTCGAATGCCTTCCCCATCGGCCCCAAAGAGTTGGAGAAGACCGCAGAGAAAGAGAGGGTTTCCTTCAAAGCGGGCGATGCGGTGTTGATCCGGACCGGTTGGGCCCAGTACTGGAATGATCCCATAAAATTTGTAGCCCATGAGAAAGGCGCGCCCGGAGTAAATCTGGAAGGGGCTAAATGGCTGGCCCGGCACAGGATGGCCTTTACCGGTTCAGACACGACCGCCTATGAAAAGATGCCGGCCAATCTTCCGGTGCATGTCTTTTTAATCAATCAAAAAGGAGTTCAGCTTCTGGAGATGCTGAACCTGGAAGAGATCGCCAGGGACCGGGTCTATGAGTTTCTGTTTGTCGCTTTGCCGCTGAGGATCATCGGGGGAACCGCATCCCCGGTTCGTCCGATAGCCATCCGCTAAATTCTTAGCCATAGAGGACCCAGAGTGCACAGAGCAGAATCAAGATAATTTTTCAAAAAATCCTGCTTATTACTTTGCAAATTTTATTTATTACTAGGGAGTCCATAATAGGAAAGACATCTTCGGGATGAGGGCCTGCCCTTGAAACCCACGGACTGGACTCCGGCCTTCGCCGGAGAGACGAATTCGAGAGAACATTTCTTTCCGTCATTCCGGCGAAAGCCGGGGTATAGGAGAAGAGTTTGATATCTAAACAATTACGGCCTTATTAATAACTCTGTGTTCTCTGTGCTCTCTGTGGCAATTTGTAATTGATATGAACCTAAACGTCGGCTTCATGCTCCTTCGGAATGTCCACGAACACCCCGACAAGTTGGCCGTTATTTTCCGGGACAAGCGATACACCTATAAGGCTTTCAACGAGCGGGTCAATAGACTGGCCAACGCTCTTTTAAGAGATGGGGAGGGCAAAGGGGACAAGGTTTCCTGCCTCCTTAACAACTGCAGCGAGTTTGCCGAGATCTCTTTTGCCTTGTGCAAGATTGGCGCTCTTTCGGTTCCCCTCAATTTTCGTCTGAAAGAAGAAGAGATCGGTTACATCATTGAAAATTCGGACTCTTCCTGCCTTTTTTTCGGTTCTGAGTTTAAAGAGACCATCACCAAGTTGATCCCCAGGCTCAAGTTGGTGAAAAAGACGGTCCAGGTGGGAGGATCCAGGGAATATGAAGAACTCTTAAAATCCGCGCCGTCCGAAGAACCTTCCTCCCTGGTTCTGGAAGAAGATGAACATTCCATCATGTACACCTCGGGCACCACCGGGTTCCCCAAGGGAGCGGTACACACCCACGAAAGCCGGATCTGGAACAGCCTCAACATGCTTGTGGATACCGGGCTCAAGGCCAGGGATGTCTTCGCGATCCCCACCCCCATGTTCCACATCGCTGCGGGTCACACCATGCTCCTGTCGAACATCTTCATCGGAAGCACCATCGTCATTATTCAGAGCTTTTCCCTGCCTGAATTTTTCGAAGTCATCCAGAAGGAAAGAATTTCGGCTTTCTTCGCAGTACCCACCCTGTTTGCGCGCATGGTTGAGCACCCGCAGGCAAAGGATTATGAACTTGGCTCGATCCGTTTTCTCTTTACCGGTGGGGCGGTGATCCCGGTCGAGCTGAAAGAAAAAATAATGAAGATCTTTCCCCACGCCACCCTGGATGACCTGATGGGGTTGACGGAGGGGGGACCTCTTACCACTTTCTTACCGCACTGGGATGCGTTTCGGAAGCCGGGCTCGGTAGGCCGGGCCCATTTCAGTCAAATGGTCCGGGTAGTGAATGATAGGGGAGAGGATGTTTCGGGAGAAGAGGCAGGGGAGATCATCGTCAAAGGCCCTGCGGTGATGAAGGGCTATTACAAGAACCCTGAGGCGACGGCTAAAGCTCTCCGAGACGGATGGCTTTATACCGGGGATCTGGCGCGGGTCGATGAAGAAGGGTATCAGTATTTGGCCGTTCGGCGGACCGACCTGATCGTGAGCGGTGGGGAAAATGTTTATCCGGCCGAGGTGGAAAGGGTTCTTCTCCTGCACCCCAAGGTGAGGGAGGCCGCGGCGATCGGAATAAAAGATAAAGAATGGGGAGAACGGGTCATGGCAGTAGTCGTTCTCCAAGAGGGAGAAAGGCCCGCCGAAGAAGAAATCCTCGACTTCTGCAAAGAAAAACTCGCGGGTTACAAACGCCCCCGCCAGGTCGCTTTCGTCGCCGAACTGCCCAAAAATCAACTCGGCAAAGTGCTCTATAAAGAGTTGCGAAACCGGTTCGATCCTAACTAGTTTTCATCTGCAAACCGAGTTTCTCCCTCCCCCTCGACGGGGGAGGGCAAGGGCGGGGGTGATCATGAGTTAAAATTTCAAGGCTTTC
>Ga0187881_10004550_pt1 | contig 11182 bp, 10 predicted proteins | sample June2016WEW_19_1_2_FD_133017 | JGI IMG/M metagenome (GOLD analysis project Ga0187881, IMG submission 133017) | Peatland microbial communities from SPRUCE experiment site at the Marcell Experimental Forest, Minnesota, USA - June2016WEW_19_100 | ecosystem: Environmental > Terrestrial > Soil >...
AAATTCTTCTCATCCAGGAGTTTGAGTGCATGCAGGGCGGATGATGTCCGCGTCACCCGGGGAGGCTGGGAGAGGTTAAGCCCGCTGTATTCGGAGATGATCCGGGAGGCCAGCGTGACGTCTTCTTCGATGATGAAAGCATCATAACGGCTCGAGATCAGCAGGATCTCGCGGACTTTTGCAGACATAAGCTCCAGGAAGACCTTGAAATTCAAGTGGTATTTACTGGATAGCTCGCGCTCTTTCAGTTTCATGGAACCCCCCACAACCATGGTGCTGTCTTTAGGTTCATCATACAGCCATTGCAGAATCAAGCAAGAAATCGAAGGAGTTTTCTTTAGTCCACCGGCCTCCTCATGTATCAACATGATTTATCGCGGCGGTTCCCTTATCGAGAGGAACCGCCGCCCCATGCATTCATTCGTTTTACTTACACGATACCTTGGGCCATCATGGCATCGGCAACCTTTACGAAGCCCGCGATGTTGGCCCCGTTTACATAGTTTCCCGGAGAGCCGTATGTTGTCGAGGCATTCACACAGGCACTGTGGATGGCCTTCATAATCATCCTTAAGCGGTTGTCCACTTCTTCCCTTGTCCAGTTGAGGCGCATGCTGTTCTGTGTCATCTCCAGTCCGGACACGGATACGCCGCCTGCATTCGCAGCCTTGCCCGGTCCATAAAGGATCTTCTGATCGAGGAAGATCTCGACACCGTCAGGCGTGGTGGGCATATTGGCGCCTTCACTCACGACGTAGACGCCGTTCTTTATGAGGTTTGCCGCATCCTTGCCGTTGATCTCGTTCTGGGTGGCAGATGGGAATGCGCAGTCGGCCTTGTGGTCCCACAGGGGGTTGAACTCCTGCGCCGGATCGATCGGGGTATAGAGCACGCCCTTATATTTGTCGGCATATTCTTTGATGCGGCCCCTGCGGATGTTTTTGAGCTCCATAATGAAAGCGAGTTTCTCTCTGTTGATGCCCGCCTCGTCGTAGATGTATCCGTTGGAGTCAGACATGGTCACAGGCTTGCCGCCGAGATCCAGGATCTTTTCCACGGTGTACTGTGCAACGTTGCCGGAGCCCGAGACGAGGCATAGCTTGCCTTCAAGGGTCTGATTTTTGGTCGAGAGCATTTCCGACGCAAAGTAGACCGAGCCGTAGCCGGTGGCCTCGGGCCTGATGAGGCTACCGCCGAAATTCAGTCCTTTGCCGGTAAGAACACCCACAAACTCGTTCCTGAGTTTCTTATACATCCCGAACAAATACCCGATCTCTCGGGCACCCACGCCGATATCACCTGCCGGGACATCGGTGAACTGGCCGACATGACGGAAGATCTCGCTCATAAAGCTATGGCAGAATCTCATGACCTCGCGGTCGGACTTGCCCTTGGGGTCGAAGTTGGAGCCGCCCTTGCCGCCGCCCATGGGTAGGGTTGTGAGCGAGTTCTTGAATACCTGTTCAAAGGCCAGGAACTTGAGTATGGAGAGGTTAACGGAAGGATGGAACCTGAACCCGCCCTTATAGGGGCCGATGGCACTGTTCATCTGGATGCGGTAGCCACGGTTCACCTGTACATCTCCCTTGTCGTCAACCCAGGGTACTCTGAAGATGACCAATCGCTCCGGCTCCACCATCCGGTCAAGGATCTTTTCCTTCCGGTATTCGGGATGTTTGTCGAGGACCGGTTTTACAGACTTCACAACCTCAGTCACAGCCTGGAGAAATTCCTTTTCCCCGGGGTTGCATTCCTCACACTTCTTTAGAAAATCTTCCATAACTTTTGAATCCTCCTTTATCGTTCGTCTTAGGGCATCCTTATTTTTCAATCACGAAGTGAGCCCGGCTATACCTTGATCCGCCTATGAAAATTGTCTCACCTCTGTGATGATGGAACTATCCCTCACACATGTACCTCTCTCTTCTTCCTGCCTGTTCTTAGAAGCTTCGTGGTGAATTGGGGGTGTTCCATCCATCCGTGAGGGGTGGATGGATGGAACGATATGAAAAGGGGCTATGAGTATCTATCCAGTGTCATGATCACCTTCATTGCTAGATTCCGAGGTATGCTTCCCGGATATTGGGATTCTCCAAGAGCTCCTTGCCTTTCCCTTCCATGACGATACGTCCGTGCTCCAGCACGTACCCGCGGTCCGACAGATTCAGCGAGTGCTGCACATCCTGCTCCACCAGGAGCACCGTGGTCCCCTGGTCTGCGATCTTGCGGATTGTGGTGAAGATCTCCTTGATGAGAACCGGCGCCAGTCCCAGAGATGGTTCGTCCATCATGAGGATCTTGGGCATGGCCATCATGCCCCTGCCGATGGCCACCATCTGCTGCTCGCCACCGGAGAGCGTTATGGCCTGCTGTTTTTCCCGCTCTTCGAGCCGGGGCAGGAGTTTGTAGATGTCCTTGAGGGTATCCTGCAGGTGAGGGTAAGCCCGGGAGTTATGGGCCCCGACATCCAGGTTTTCGCGGACTGTCATGAGGCTGAAGAGCTTCCTCCCCTCAGGGACCTGGATGATGCCCCTTTCCACGATCTTTTCGGGGCGCAGATGGTGGATGGGCTGGTTCTCGAAGATGATCTCCCCGGAGCGAACTCGCATGAGCCCGGATATGGTCCTGAGCATGGTGGACTTACCGGCGCCGTTGGCACCGATGAGGCTGATGACCTCGCCTTCATCTATGTGCATGGACACATCATAGATGACCTGCACATCGCCGTAGTAGCAGTTGATGTTTTTGATATCAAGCAGCGCCATAACTTTCCCCCAGGTATGCTTTGATGACCCGCTCGTCCTTCGATACTTCCTGCGGTGTGCCGTCCATAATCTTCTTGCCGAACTGGATGACCGTGATTCTGTCAGATACCGACATGATGGCCCGCATGATGTGTTCGATCATGAAGATGGTTACACCACTGTCCCTTATTTTCCGTATCTCATCCAGCATCTCGTCCACCTCATTAGGGCGAAGCCCTGCCATGCTTTCATCCATAAGGAACATATCCGGCTTTGTGGCCATGGCCCGGGCGATCTCGAGGCGCTTGCGGTCTGCAATGGTGAGGTTCTTAGCCTGCACGTTCCATTTATCGCCCAACTGGAACCGCTTGAGGACCTCCATGGCCCTGTCCTTAGCCTCCGAAGTGCTTGCGGTATTGATGAATGCACCGACCATGGTATTGTAGAGCACTGTTTTGGTCTGGAAGGGCTTCACGATCTGGAAGGTGCGGGCGATCTTTTTCTTGCAGATGTTCCACGATTTCCAACCCGTGATGTCTTCCCCTTGATAGAGTATGGAGCCGGAGGTCGGGGCGTATGTTCCTGCCACACAGTTGAACAGGGTCGACTTGCCTGCGCCGTTGGGCCCGATGAGGCCGTAGATCTGGCCCTTCTCTATCTTTATGCTTACTTCATCAACGGCCTTCAGTCCTCCGAAGTGCTTTGATACGTTGTTAATCTCGAGATAAGCCATGTTATGCCTTGACCTCCTTTCTCTCACCGCTCAGCTTGTCGAGGATCCAGTTGTAGAACCTTGTCAGCGGCTCCACCAATCCTCTGGGCTGGAAGAGCATGACCAGGATCAGGATGAGCCCATAGATCACCAGGTGGAGGCCCGGCAGGACCGCGCTCAGGTAGATCCGGGAGAATTCTCCCACAGGCCTGAGCAGGAGCGCACCAATGACCGGGCCTGCGATGGTGCCCCGGCCACCGATGAGTGCTATGAACGCGAGTTCGAAGGAGAAATCCAGGCTCAAGATCCCCTTGGGGAAGAAGTATAAGTTGAGCTGGGCATAGAACGTACCGGCAAATGCCGTGAGAAAGCAGCTCAGCGCCATGAACATCTCCTTGTACCTTGCTACGTTTATGCCTAAAGCCTGCGCAGCCTCGGGTTCTTCGCCGCCCGCGATGATGTAGTAGCCTGGCCTGATTCTTGAAACGTACCAGGTGACGAAGATCGCTATGCACAGCAGAATGAGGATGATGTAGTAGTAGGGGAGCTTGTCCACGAACTGGTAGTTGATCAGGTTTTCCAAGGGCGTGCCCATCTTCAAGGGGACGCTGATGCCCCGGGGGCCGTTGATCTCGAAGGGCCCGAGTTTCATGGTGTTCTCCACCAGCACCCGCACCCCTTCACCAAAGGCCATGGTGGAGAGCGCGAAGTATGCACCCCGGAGCTTCAGTGTCGGTATGCCGATGATCAGGCCCACGATGGCTGCCAGGATCCCCCCGACGAACATACCAAGCCAGGGGCTTAACCCGTAGGTCATGAACAGGACCGTGGAGGTATATGCACCGATCCCGACATAGGCGGAATGCCCCAGCGGCAGTACCCCGGCAAAGCCGCCAACCAGGTTCCAGCAGGTGGTAAGGTAGGCGTAGAAGAACAGCAGAATGAGGATCTGGAGATAGGTGGGGCTCGTCATCCACAGCGGCAGCGTGAATACGATGCCGGCCAATACGATCTTCAGTATGGTATCGATGGTTTTTCTTTTTGACGAAGCATTCATCTTCGTTGTCTCCTTTCTTACCAATCCCTCTTCTCACCAAAGAGGCCGGCCGGTCTGATAAACAGCACTGCCAGGAACACCACATAGACGATGAGCTCTGTCCACGTGGAGGCCATGTACTGGGCGAAGATGGACTCGATGAGCCCGATAATTAGACCGCCGATGAGTGCCCCGGGGATGCTGCCCAGACCTCCCAAGACCACGATGATGAAACACTTCACATCAAAGACGACCCCCACCGAGGGAAACACATAGTAGAAAGGAATTAAGACGCATCCAACGATCCCTGCGATGGCGGCCCCTATACCGAAGGCTATATTGTAGACACGGTACTGATTGATCCCCATGAGGCTTGCTGCATCACGGTCAAGGGAGGCGGCCCTGATGGATTTTCCCATCCTGGTGTATTTGAGGAACCAGAGCAGAAGACCAGAGGTGACGATTGTCGTAATCAATCCATAGGTCTGCGCTTTGGGAAAGATGTAGTCGCCTAACATGAAGATTTGGCCGGACATGCTCGTCTGCACAACCCGATACTCGGCGCCGAAGGACATGAGGGCCAGATTGTCAAGGATGTACCACACGCCCGTTGTCACGATGATGACCTCGACGGGCTCCCTGACCTCACGCTGGGCCTCAAGGATCGGCTTGATCACGATGCCCTGCAGCGCATACCCGAAGATGAAGAGCATGGGCACTACCAGGAAAAGGGCTGCATAGGGATTCCATCCGGTTAGCATCACGATCCAGTATGCGGTGAACATGCCCACCATCAGGAGAGACCCGTGGGCGAAGTTGATGACCTTGATGACCCCGAATACGAGCGTGAGGCCAAGCGCTGCAAGACCATAGTATGAGCCGGACATGACCCCGTTTATGATTGCCTGAATAATAACGTCCATGGTGACCTCGTTTTTGATTTGGTCGTGGGGGGCCGGGCTCCTTGAAGGGGCCCGGCTTTTCCACGATTACTCCTTTGAGATATTCTTTCCTTTCACTTCAACTTAGATTATTTCCTTACGGCATGGGGAATACAGCCTTGACTCCCTTCCTTGCTGCGGGGATCGGCCACACCGTTACGCGCTCCATGGTTCCCTTGACATCACGGAACTGGACAAGCACAATACCTGCCTCTTTGTTCTGGCCGGTCTCGTCAAACCCAATGCAGGGATACGAGAGGATGTTGATGCCGAGCGGGGCCTTGGGTCCCTGGCAGAGTTTTGTGGTGGCCAGGGCATCCCTGATCTTTTTCGGATCGGTGGATTTCGCACGCTCCAGGGCATCTGCGATTACGTAGACCGATGCAAAGGCATCAACAGATTCCCCTGCCAGGTCATAGCCGTTGCGCTTCTTGAACTCGGCATTGAGCTTCGGGATTTCCGGCCTGCCGAGGTCGGTCTCCCACTCTACCACGTCAAACATGTACTCGCAGTTCTTTGCAGTGTTCTTCCGGAACATGGGGTCGGCATGGCCGCCACCTGTGCCGATGATGGCCTTTGCCTTCACCTTCATGGTGGCCATAGTGTTGGTCAGCAGGATGGCGTCAGCCGCATTGGAGGTTAAAAGGATGACATCGGGCTTTGCGGTCTTGATCTTCATGGCCACAGGGGTCAGGTCGGACGCTGTGCTGGGATAGGGCTCATCAAGGACGACCTTGTAGCCGTACTGCTTGGCGAGTATATCCCACTGCTTCTCCATCCCGGTTCCCCAGTCGCCATTCTCATAGACAAAGGCGATGGTCTCGAGTTTTGTTCCATGTGCCTTCTTCATGTCCTCGAGGAACCGGAACTGGTCACGGGCCCACCAGCTGTCTTTTGCAGCGATGCGGAAGGTGTACTTGAAGCCGCGTTCCGTGATCTTGTCTGCTACAGAGACGGGGACCAAGAATGGAACCTGATAGCGCTCTGCAACCTGGGTGGACGGATAGGTGACCGCCGAGTTCCAGCAGCCGGAGATGAGGCTGACCTTATCGGAGTTGATGAGCTGTTCTGCAGCGGATACACCCACGGTCGGATCGCCCTTGCTGTCCGTGAAGATGTTTACGAGCTTGGCGCCGCCCAATGACTTGATGCCGCCGGCCTTATTGATGTACTCGGTGGCCAGTTCGATGGCCCTCTTGTTCTGTTCACCCACCGAAGCGGACGGCCCTGAAAGCGGCAGGATATTGCCGATCTTAACCTCTTTCGCTCCTGCTGCCAGCACCGATGTACCTGATATGAAGACCAGCGCGCAGGTAAGAGCGAAAACCACGATACTCAGATAATTACGCCAGAAAGTCCTCTTGTTCATATAACTCCCCCTTTAGTTTTGTTTGTACTCATTCCCCTTACGGGAACTTACTTCTTTAGTATAGTAGCCGTAAAAAGGGCAGGTTCAATATGCGCCCTCGTTATTTCTTCTTTTTCAGTGAAGCAAATGCGTCATCGAGGATGGATACCCCTTTGGCCACCTGCTCATCGGTTATAACCAGCGGCATCATGGTGCGGATGACGTTGCTGTACTGGCCGCAGGACAGGATGTTCAATCCCTTCTCAAAGGCATACTTCACAACGGCCGCAGTCTCATCAGGTGCAGGCTTCTTGGTCTTGCGGTCCTTGACCAGCTCTAACGCCAGCATTGGACCTAAGCCCCTCACATCGCCGATGATCTCGTGCTTGGCCTTGAGCTCATGGAAGTACTTCCTGAGCTTCTTGCCGAGCCTTTCGCTCTTGTCGAGCAGTTTCTCTTCCTCGTACACCTCAAGGACCGCCAGGGCTGCCGCGCAGCACACCGGGTTGCCGCCGTAGGTGCCGCCGATGCCGCCCGCATGTACCGAATCCATGATCTCTTGCTTGCCGACAACAGCGCTTAGCGGCAAGCCGGCTGCCAGACTCTTGGCAACGGTGATCAGATCGGGCTCTACGCCCCAGTGCTCAATGGCGAACATCTGCTTGCCCGTTCTGCCCATGCCTGACTGGATCTCGTCGGCTATGAAGAGGATGCCGTTGTCCTTGCAGATCTTGGCGAGCTTGGGGAAATATTCCTTGGGCGGTGTGATGAAGCCGCCTTCACCCTGCACAGGCTCCGCCACTACAGCGGCTATCATATCGGGAGCGATCCTGCCGAAGAAGTCCTTCAGATAATCAGCACAGGCACAATCACACTTGGGGTAGGTAAGCCCGAAGGGACAGCGGTAGCAGTAGGCATTCGGGATTTTGTAGACTTCCGGTGCAAAGGGTCCGAACCCCCACTTGTAGGGCTTCACCTTGCTGGTCATGGTCATGCATAAGAGCGTCCTGCCGTGGAAGGCATGATCCAGGACGACAATACCCTGTTTCTTGGTGTAGTAGCGGGCGATCTTGACCGTGTTCTCAACGGCCTCGGCGCCGCTGTTGATGAGGATTGCGCGCTTCGGGGTCCTGCCGGGGACGATCTTGCAGAGCTTTGCGCCCAGTTTCACTGCGACCTCATAGGGTGTGACCATGAAGCAGGTATGGGTGAATTTCTCGGCCTGATTTTGGATGGCCTTCACCACCTTCGGGTTGGAGTGCCCCACGTTCATGACTGCAATGCCGCCGCCGAAGTCGATGTATTCGTTCCCTTCCACATCATAGAGCATTGCCCCTTTGGCCGATGCGATATATATGGGTTTGCCGCTGGCAAACCCCTTTGCCATGACCGTGCTCCGTAATTCACCGAGTGATTTATTATTCACTTTCATTTTTTCTTGTCCTCCTGAGTTGTCTGTTCTTGCGCTCATGTATGTCTGCAATCGTGTTTTACAGAGCAGCCTTGTAGATCCTCTTGGCATCGTCCAGCGTGAGCGTGCGCGGGTTGTTTGCCAGCAGCCGGGTCACCTTCATGACCCCGTCTGCTAGCATGTTTATATCTTTCTCCTTTACGCCGAAATCCGCGAGATGGCGCGGCACCCGGATGTCGTCGGCAAGGCGGTCGATGGCGGCGATCACCTTGTCCACGATTGCTAAGTTATCGAGACCTTCAGTGGGTATGCAGAAGGGTTTGGCGAGCTGGGCGAACTTTTCAAGATTCCCGAGCACGTTGAAGCGGATCACGTGCGGGAGCATGAGGGTGTTCGCAATACCGTGGGGGATGTGGAATTCAGCTCCTATTGGGTATGCAAAGGCATGCACGGCAGTGACCCCGGCATTGGCGAATGCGATGCCGGCGAGCAGTGCCCCTTCCATCATGGCTGTGCGTGCATCCATGTTATCGCCCTTGGCGTATGCTATGCGGATGTTCTTGTAGATGAGTTCGATGGCCTTGATGCAGTACATGTCGGTGATGGTGGAGGCGTTTATGGACGTATAGGCCTCGATGGCGTGGATGAGTGCATCCATGCCGGTGGCTGCGGTCACATGGGGCGGCAGGCCGACGGTGAGCTCAGGGTCCAGTATGCCGATGGCCGGGAAGAGGTAGGGGCTTACGATACCCTTCTTGAGCTTCTCGCCTTCATCCGACAGGATGGCGATGGGTGTCACCTCGCTACCGGTGCCGGCTGTCGTGGGGATAAGGATGGTGGGAAGACCGGGCTTCGGGATAAGGTTGGTGCCGAAGTATGCACCGATGGGCCCGTTGTTCGTGAGCATGACCGCAGAGGTCTTGGTGATGTCCATGGGGCTGCCGCCGCCTATCCCGACGAGCATCTGGGCGCGAGAAGCCTCAGCCATCTTTACGCAGTCCGCCACGATCTCGTAGCGTGGGTCCGGCTCCACCTTGTCGAAGATGGAATATTTGATCTTTGCAGCCTTGAAGGATTCTTCTATGGAGTTCAAGAGCCCTGCACCGATAACGCCCTTGTCGGTTACGATCAGAACCCTCTTTGCTCCCCGTGCCTTCACCTCTACGCCGATGGTCTTTGCTGATCCAGGCCCCATCACTATGCGAGGGGTTGTGCTGAATATCTTTATCATATCCCTACACCTCCTTCTTTTCTCTTGTATCCACGGCCTTCATGCCTATACTTTTCTGTTGTAGATGCGCTGGAATTCCTTCTTAAGCTCACCCTTGAAGTCAGGGTGAGCGATATTGATGAGGGCCTTGGCCCTCTCCGGGACGGATTTACCGCGAAGGTCTGCTATGCCGTATTCGGTTACCACATAGTGGATGTCGCTGCGTGTTGTGGTGACCACAGCCCCCTCGTCCAGATGGGTAACGATGCGGGAGATCTTTCCGCCTGATGCGGTGGAATGGAAGGCAAGTATCGACCGGCCGCCCTTGGACCACGCGGCCCCGCGTACGAAATCGGCCTGCCCGCCCGTGCCGCTGAACTGCTTGTACCCTATGGACTCGGAAGCGGCCTGGCCGTTGAGGTCCACCTGGAGTGTGGAGTTGATAGACACCATATTGTCGTTTTGGGCAATGATGGCAGGGTTGTTTGTGATATTCACGGGGAACATCTGCACCATGGGGTTGTTATGCACAAACTTGTAAAGCTTCTCGGTCCCCATGAAGAAGGTGGCCACCATCTTGTCCGGATGGAAATTTTTCCTAGCGCAGGTGATGACACCTGCCTCAACGAGGTCTACCACACCATCCGAGAACATCTCGGTGTGTATGCCCAAGTCCTTCTTGTGTTTGAGGAACCCGAGGATGGCGTCCGGCACCGCGCCGATACCCAGCTGCAGGCAGTCGCCGTCCTTGATGAGCTCCGCACAGTACCCGCCGATCTTCTCATCGGTTTCGGATATCTTGGGTGGCTGCAGGATAATGGGCTTGGATTCGCACTCCACGATGTAATCTATCTCCGAGACGTGGATGAAGGCATCGCCAAGGGTCCTCGGCATGTTCGGTGTCACCTCGGCGATGACGATCTTGGAGCTCTCTGCGGCGGGTTTGGTATAGTCCACTGAGACACCGAAGGAACAAAACCCGTGCTCGTCGGGTCGGGAGACCATGCACATGGTCACATCCACCGGCAGGATCTTCTCGGTGAACAGTCTGGGTATCTGGCTGAAGTGGGATACGGTAAAGTGAGCCCTTCCGTCGTGAATGGCCTTGCGCGTGGTGGCACCTGCAAAAAGCGAGTTGTGGACGAAATGTTTTTCGAGGCCCGGCAGGCAGTATTCGGATGCACCCATGGACACCATGTGAACGATCTCCACGTTCTTGTAGGCATCTTTGTTGTTCACAAGGGCCTTTAACAGGAGCTCGGGAGATCCGCTGGCATGTGCAACCACAACCCGGTTGCCGGATTTGATATGGCGTACTGCCTCAGCCGCGCTGACAATCCTGCTTTTGTAGATCTCACGCCAGTTTTTCACTGCCTACCCCTTATTTAAGATTTTAATATCTCTTTTATCCATCGTTCTGCATCATCCGGGCTTGTGATGTACCGTGTGGGACGGTCATGGACTGCTTCCAGTTTTGTGCATGCCGTATTGCATCCGCTCACAATTATGATTTCTTCTGCATCCTCGCTGTCCGCGGCTACAAATTCCACATTGTCGGCAAGTCGCTCCTTAAGGGAATTGACTATCCCGACACGGTCATATTGGGCCCGACATCCACCACAGAACTTCAGGCCCACTTTCAGCTTATCTGGTCGCCCTTGACGATTCCGCACAGTTCTTTCGCAATCTTCTGCTTCTGCTTCATGTTTACAAGCCTGGCGATCATGATCCGCTGCGCCTGTGGTGAGCCCGCCCCATGCATGGACTCGGTGAGGTAACC
>Ga0187881_10004555_pt1 | contig 11171 bp, 13 predicted proteins | sample June2016WEW_19_1_2_FD_133017 | JGI IMG/M metagenome (GOLD analysis project Ga0187881, IMG submission 133017) | Peatland microbial communities from SPRUCE experiment site at the Marcell Experimental Forest, Minnesota, USA - June2016WEW_19_100 | ecosystem: Environmental > Terrestrial > Soil >...
AATTTCGGGCACTGGGGAGCAGCCGCCTTGTAAACCTGGGCTCAAGAAAGCGGCAGGTCGCGGGTTCGAACCCCGCCCGAGGCTCCACTTCCTCCGCGAGCCTGTCGGAAAATTGGGCTTCTTACGCAGAGGTCTGAATTTTCGTTGGGTCTAATGGCCTGCTAGTTTAGGGCCTAATCATTTGCATGGTTTTTCCGCTGCAAAGTCTTATCAGGTAGAACCATATGGATGCCACATGGAGATGCATTTGGCACAAAGAGCGATGGCAACTACTGAGACGAAGCTAAAGTGCTCTCATGGCTGCGATGTGAAGAAATGCGCTGTTTGTACTGCCCTTATCCCTTCGTCGTTTTGGCAGAGACTGAGGTGGAAGCGCTTCGCTCAGGAAGAAAACACGTTTCATGTTACGAGTCTCAGCAGTTGTCTGGCGAGGTCCTACTTCGACACAGATTCATGTCCGGAAGAGAGCGTTGAATCAGCCTGGGCGAAACTCAGAGGAACCCTACTTCATTACGCCGGACGCTCTCTTGGCTGGAACGAACTCAGGGCTAAGTTAGCCTTCGAGCTAGATGGCACGACAATCACGATCGTAGGTCACGTGGACGCCTACGATCCGGAGACAGGGACGATCTATGATTTGAAGACAACTAGATTCGTGGAGTGGCAAGAGAGGAAAGGCTTCATCCCCCGGCGCAGCCACATAGAGCAAATCCAATGCTACTATACGCTTCTTGACTCCTACGGTATACCAGTAAACCGACTTGTGGTTCTCTACGTTGACGACAAGAGCATCGTGCCAAAAGAGGTCCCCTTGGGAAATCGCAGAGAGTGGATGATCAGCAGAGCCACGATTCTTCATCGAGCACTTGCAAAATCAGAACTTCCAATACCTGAGCCAGGTGACGCTTGCAAATACTGCCCACACATCACACGGTGTCCGGCGATGTTAGGAGTGCAGTTGGTATGTTAACCGATCACTTGCTCTTCGTTGCAGAAGACTTCGCTGGCCTTACGAGCAGGGAGCCTTTCTCTGCTTCCATTTTTGCCGTCACAATCTCAAGTTGGACCTCTTCGCCCTCTTTGAATGGGTATGCGCTGTCTTGGGCTAGGACTGCTGGGATCGTTATGTACTGGGTGTGGGCATTCCGGTTGCCAACAATCTTTGCTTTAGCGGTAAGACCCATCGCCGTCGCCACATGGATTTCCAAGTAGCTACTATATGTGGGCTTTGGTAGAATGACAGAACTCGACTCCAATCTGACTCAAGATGGATTCTCACTTTACCGCACAGGGAAAGTCAGGCGGCTCACACCAACGCAATTTCTAGTGAAAACCGAGAATGAAGTTGGCTCATTCCTAGTGGAAGTTCTGGAAGGTGACTGGAAATGCGAATGTAGCAATCTTGGAGATTGCGCACACCGCCATGCGGCTCAACTAGCTGCAACCGCAACAAGTCTAAGACAGCCTGAAGACTTGAATCTGAAATGCCGCTATTGCGGATCTTCAGACATCAGCGGCTCGGGGTACCGATACAACGCATACGGCATCTCAAAACGCATTAGATGCAATGAATGCCACCGTAAATTCTCCATTAAACAATCCCAACCTCCAAACCCTCCGCTTCCCTCTGAAACGATCTGGCTACTTTCAGAGATAGGCATGATCTTGGACAAGCTGGAGAACCTGATCGAAAGTCTTTCGAGGTCAACACTTGATATACCATCATCGGTAAAATAGGATAGGATGATAATTCAAGCAAGACATGACAAGTCGGGCGAGAGAATTGAAACAGAGTCTACTGGACAAACACATCACTTACCCACAACAAAGAACACTTCAAGGGAAGCGAATATTCTATGGCCCCCACTTCAAGCCAGATTACGATGTCGTTCTGTCTTGTAACGATGTGCTCGAATTCCTGAAAGGCGTACCGAATGATTATGCAACTCTAATCGTCACATCCCCGCCCTATAACATCGGCAAACCCTACGAAAAGCGAGTGGAACTTCAACAATATTTGTCCTGGCAGAAGAACGTGGTGAAGGAAAGCCTGCGGATTCTGAAGCCCAACGGTAGTATCTGTTGGGAAGTAGGCAACTATATTGAAAACGGTGAAGTTTTCCCACTAGACATTTACTTTTATGGGATTTTTAAGGAACTGAATTTAAAACTCAAGAATAGGATAGTGTGGCGTTTTGGTCATGGTCTTCATGCCAGTTTGCGCTTTTCAGGCCGTTATGAAGTAATTCTGTGGTTCACACGATCTGACAATTACGTCTTCAACCTAGATGCTGTTCGCATTCCTCAGAAGTACCCCGGCAAGAGAGCTTTCAAAGGTCCCAACAAAGGTAAACCAACCTCGAATCCTCTCGGGAAAAATCCTTCTGACATATGGGAAGTTCTCCTTGACGATTGGGAAACGCAGATTTGGGATATACCAAATGTGAAGTCGAATCATCCAGAGAAGACCATCCATCCTTCCCAGTTTCCAATCGAACTCGTAGAGAGACTCGTTCTGGCCTTGACTAAGGAACAGGATATTTTGTTTGACCCTTTCGCTGGTGTTGGATCGTCGTTGGTTGCTGCTGTTCTTCACAACAGACGCGCGATTGGCGTGGATAAGGAGAGGCTCTATACGGACTTAGCTTACACCAGAGTTGAACAAGCCCTAAGCGGTACGCTCAAAAGGAGACCACTAGGCACACCACTTTGGGTTCCAAAAGGAACAGAGAAAGTGGCCCAACCACCGAAAGAATGGGGAGACTTGAAACCGGCATAAGTGAGGAAGTAGTTTGCGTAGGCTAACGAGCGGCATGTTCAGTAGTCTCCGCCTCGACTGGAGAACACCAACCGAGCTCTATAAGACGTTAGACGCTGAATTTCATTTCAATTTTGACCCATGCCCAAGTCTGCCCAAAGAGCGTGAGAAATTCAATGGGCTTGCTGTTGACTGGGGAAGCTCCAACTTCGTCAACCCACCCTACGGTAATGAAATTGGGAAGTGGATCAAGAAAGGTTACGAAGAATGGCTGAAGGGCAAAACCGTAGTATTCTTGATTCCCTCACGTACGGACACCGCATACTGGCATGACTACGTGATGAAGGCTGACGAAATTCGTTTCATACGGGGCCGTGTGCATTTCGTTCATCCTGATAAGAGCGGTCCAGCCCCTTTTCCCTCTGCAATAGTCGTGTTTCGAGGAAGCGCGGATCAAGCTCAAACGACAACCCCCTGAACGTGGCTAGCTTGGTTTTCCAAGCGAAACCCATGCGCATTACGGATGGGTGATAGTAAAGCAGATAGGCGATAGGCGAAGTCATGTCAGCGAACAGATTTGGAAGTAATAGCAACATATTCACATGCTGATGGCAAGAACTTCATACAAACTAATCATCCACGGGAGCTACGCGAAATCTACGAGGTCATTCATGAAGTTGACGCAACGAAACTGAGGACGAAGATAAGCAGAGAAAAAACAATGGTTGGCAAGGCGCTCTATGCACCAAAGCGAATGAACAAAGAGTTCAAACGCCTTCTCAGTATGAGAGGCTGGGAGACTGTTAGATTCAAAGTGCAGACCGAGGTTCCCGAACTTGGTTCCACGAGCAAAGGCTATCGTGAAATTGACGGAGTGAAGAATAAAGTTGGGCTCGAAGTTCAGTTTGGCAAGTATGCCTTCATGATCTATAATGTGTCCGCTAAGATGACGATCTTTCAGAAGCAAGGTATCATTGATTGTGGTATAGAAGTTGTACCGATGAAAAGCATGTCGAGGCCAGACATGTCAACAGGTGTTTCTTCTTTCGAGCAGATGAAAACCGATTTGGAGTACAGAGGCGTATCCAACATAGACATTCCCGTCTTTATTGTTGGGGTTGATGTCAAGAAAACATCTTCCAAACCAAAGCCAGCCTAGTGGAACGAACGCCACGATGATGCAACAGTTCTAGCCTGTCCCCCTAGAACGCAACAGAACCGATGCTCGTGGAGTAATCTTAGCGCCAGATGAGGGTGGCTGGTCTGAGCGGGGTAACTTGTTCCGTGCTAAGAGTCTGCGCCTTAATTGGAGAATCCCAGTCTCTGGCTACTGATTTTGTCCTATGATTATTGAACTCTCGAACCCAAGTTTGATCGGATTGTCGCAAATGCATCTGTCCACACTTTCGAACTCCTCCGCCTTCAGCTTATTCGAGTGGGCGCTTCCAAAATGTATCACGAAAATGACATGTTTAGATGATGCCTGTCCAAGTTTAATGTCCACAAGTTGTTCTGAGACAAGCCTAGAACGATCCCATTCTTGTACTGCATCACAATAAAGAAGCAGTGCAGCGAGCGGAAAACGCCGCATACTTATGGGAAAGACATGCTGGGCAAGAAGGTCCTCCCTAGGTCCTCGATCGTGAAACGCTATCGCCAGTGCTGATGAGTAGACCAATGAAGGGTGAATTGTTTCCTGCAAGTCGTAGCTAAGTAAAGAAAAAGCACCAACTACGCCATGATTCAAGTTGTCAAGCTGATCGAGTAACAGAGTCGCAAGCGCTGATGGAGGCGATGTTCCGTTTGAGCTTGCCCACGTATCCAAGGGCTTTCCCGCGTTGAGGTGATCGTAGACAGACGACAGATCCTTCGCGTATTGCGTGCATTTTGCCCTGTCTCTCAATCTCCGTGGAAGCTTCGGTTCCTCGTCAACAAATTTCGTTATTGTAGGAAAATCCCTCTCATGATCATGAAATAGCGTCGTCAGGAGCCAAGCGCATTCGATACTGGAATTGATCTCATTATTCAAAGAAGTCGAATACCATGTCGAGAAGTCCTCGTAGAACCTATCTATGACAAGAAGGCCAGTCAAGAAATCTTGAAACGAATGAATGAAATGATCTCTATATTTCTCATCAATGAAAGACACCGCGAGGCTAGCACGCATTGGCCGTTCAATGTGTTCAGCGAGTGTGAGACCCAGACACTCTTCCAGTAGTTTTAGTTCGAAGTCTTTGATCATTTTGGCTTCGTGTTCGAAGCCGTGAAATTCTTTGACTTTCTCGTATGTGTCGAAGAAAGCCGAGAGCAGCTTTCTGTATTTGATTGATTGCAGATCACGTGTGCATTCGATCACAACTTCTGGGATGTGGCTGAACCGCTCATGCTGGCGGCGTAGTTTCGTAATGACCGGCTCAGAAAGTATTGACAACTAAGTTTCGCCGTGCTATGCGGGCTTTACGTTTCCTATGAGTTGGTCTATCTTTCTTAACAGATCATAGATGGAGGGATCGAGTTTGAGTTTCCTATGTTCTGCATGAGCACCCAATGCTTCCAGGAAAGCCTCGCAACGGCTTTTGAACAATTCGTCAACTTTGTAACCGAGTTCTCGGTCAACGAAGGCAGTCATTTCATTGATGCCAAATTTCGGCTCTTTCATAAGAAGGCCAAAAGCCTCGATGTAGACATTCTCACTTTCGTTCTCGATGCATGTATGAGCAAGCGATGATAACCTGTTGAAATCACGAGCTCGCCTTATCACATGCCTCTCGACCTTTCTTACCAACACATCGGTGATTTGACCCCAGCCGTACTCTTTCAACAAGTGAGGAAATACGGCTTGAATCGTTTTGAGGTTCCTTCCCAACAGAATCAGATTGTATTGTCCAATCCTATCTTCGGTTACGAGTTGCCTTAGCCTGGGTGAAAAGGAGAGGTAAGTCAAGTCTTCCTCAACATTGAGTTCCTTCAATCCCGTTAGGTCAGCGAGTTTGCCAGGATTGCTCGTTCTTCCCTGATCCATCTTGATTAGTTTGCCAAGGGCTTCAGCTTCTGCTGCACGGCTCCATTTCCTTCTTTTTGCGTGCATATTGAACATTGTTCGAACTGTGTCAAACTCATTCGGCCGTGTTTGCAGAATGTTCACTGGAACCTTCGAAAACCGCATATCCTTGGTTTCTTCGTAGAGTTCCGTGCAGGCTCGAAGCCTTCGCTCTCCTTCGAGCAACACAAATCTATTTGTTGACCCGGGTTTGGGATAGACTACTAGTGGAACCAGTACCCCCATTTCTCTAATTGATTCCTTTAGATCGTCAATGGCATGCTTTCCGCGTTCTTCTCTCGGGTTATTCACATTGTACTCTATGTGATCGAGAGGAACTCTTTCGAGTTTGCTTTCATATTCTAGACCGTCTATCTCCTTGTGTACTTTGTGAGACATTTGTAACGCCAGGACAGTAACACTAACTATGCGCGAGTCAGCAATAAAACGTATGAAATAGTTGTCGCAGTAGGTCCATTCCTAAGAGGACTATCACGATTATTACGCGCTGTGTTAATGCGTTAGTAAGGAGAGGGGATGCGTAGAATGCCTAGAATTTCAGCCGAAGGGTTTGGGCCGCTTGGTTTCGTAGCAATGGGAATCTTTTGCATTGTTCGGTAGGACATTTGCTTAGAGAAATTAACACGAAGCCGCACACTATCTATTGTTTGAGGTCTTAAGATGCCAGACGCGATTTCGCTTTCACTAAACGTGTTCTCATAACTGCCTTGAATAGCTTGTTTATTTGCGCACGGCTTAAGGTGATTATCAAGGATCTTATGATCGATTCCCTCGACGATGGGGTCTTTAAACCACAGCTGTTTCTAACCAAGTCTAGTAATTCCCCTTTCGTTAAGATACTTAACTGATCCGCAGGATCCGTTTTATCATTCTGAATCGCATTCTTCACAGTCTCAAACTCCCACCGATGCGACCGCCTCCTGACTTCAATTATACCTACCTTATCGGGTACACGCGGCACCTTGTGTCCGTCAATAACGATGCTGACATATTCAAACACGTGAAGGTATGAACGAAGCTGTCTCCGGGCCCTACCGAAATCATCTCTTGGACCTTTTAACTCAAATGCGTATGTGAACCCATCGAAGACCGCGACATCAACACGGGTGTTCCTAAGCGGTACTTCATCAACAATTAGATCTCCATTCATTCCTTGAAGGACTGTCTGTTTGAAGACATGTCGCAAATCATTTGCAGTGGGAAAACTGAACTGAAAGTCAAACAATGTCTGATCATAGCACTCCGTACCAACGTATTCAGAAAACAGGCGATTGCATTGTTCCCACGTTAAGCTCCTATTGAGGCGTCTTACCACATCACTCTTGCCACAGTCGGGGGGAACGCGTCTCAATAGGCACGCATCAAGCGCGAACGATAGCAAAGCTTCGAAGGGAAGAGCTTGCAGGAGTTCTTGCTTGGCTGGCATTAACAATCACTATGGTCCGGGGGAAACAGTCCCGATTGCACGATGCCCATCAGGATCTAATACCTGTGCGGACGCTGCAGATCTGCATGAATTGCGGGTCTCGTTCATTGTTGCGGTCACATAATGGATCATTCTGAACGCTTTCCAATAGGAATGCGAGCCGCCAGAATTACCATTCTGAACTTCAAGACAAGCGCGACAATTGGTCCTATGACTAGGTTGACGTTGCCAGACACTTGAAGCCTTTAAGTCATTTTCTGCATCTCTGTAACTGCTTCTCCTGAATTCTTCGATCGTATAGCGCTCGTAGTTGTAATACCTAATGATTGATGTTGTAGCACGATTGCGGCCACCGCTGGCTGGCGGAAATCTTTCTTCGGTGGCAAAATCTCCAAATCCGTCGAGACCATTATCTAGCGTGAAATAAGGACCGAAATTGTGCCCATTAGCAATAGGACCGAAGGCATTCAGAACATAGACCTTATGGTCACCGCTTACAATTCGCGCTCGCATCTCTCTTAAGTTTCGAGCGACTACCTGTTCATATGCAGTCATGACAGGAACATCAAACAATATCACCGAATGAGCTGGAAGATGCTGGAGAAGGTTCGAGTAGCTCGCGTTCGAACGGGCAAGGCTCCTGATGTCGGATTGTGGTACGGTAACTCGAACCGCTATTGTTCCAAACTTACCAGCCAGATGATTTATCATGTCTACCATTGGAGTGTAGTCTTGGACGGCGACGATTCGAGCTGACAGAGAGACAACGGGGATATCCGCTTTGCTGGTGACCGAATTATGGAAGTTTACGGGATCGTTCTGGTGCATACCGAGCAACGCTCTCAAATCCCTGCGATACCTGTTATTGCGATGCAATAGATATCGCGGAACATCTACCATAATTGTTCCAAAAGATTTGTGTAGCCGATCCGAAAAATCTTGAAATGCACTTGAACGTGTTATCTCCAGCAGAGGAAAAATGGGGAAATTTCTGACAGATTCAATGATATTGTATTCTGCTGAACCAGTGCTCCGTACCCTCAACATCAAAACGTATTGACAACTGGTAGTCATACGAATTTGCGGTTGGAGTGGTATGGCCGAGACGATATACGCTTTTGCATTCAGTTCAATCCAGATTTTCGGGGCTTCTCGAAGAGCTAAGTTTTCACGGCGCTAATTAGGTGGCTTAACGCAGCACTTTGTGTTGAGGCGAGGCTCACGTTTGCTTCGCTTTTGATTCCTTATGCGTCTAGCCCATCACAATGTGATGGCGTACTTCTTGTTCTTGCCGCGCCCTTCAGACGGTCAAGTGAACCGTGCCATGCAGGGAGGCCTCAAGTCAATAGATCGAAGAAATGGTCTACCCAAACCCAAAATACCAGGAATCACTGAATTTTTGTTGTCTTTCTGGGCTTCGAATCCGGCGCGTACTGCAATGATATTACCTTCGTGTTACTCCTGCTGAGTTAGTCTAATTGGCATCGTCGAAATTCGCCATAGCTTTCTGCCCGTCCTCTCGTCTATCTCTCTCTTAAGTCCTAAATCGAACTCGAACCGTCGAATCCAGAATGGGCTTGGTATCTGTGGCAGAGCGGGATTCTTTTCGTGTATTTCAGTCCACGTCAGTCCCTCTGATGATGGTGTGAGAATGTTGAACAATGCCGTTCTAGCTTCTTCGTAGGTCAATTTCTTCGGTTTAATTGTTGGAGGAGATAGCGACATGATCACTCGTTTTTCTCGGTCGACTTGGAAAATTAGTTCTGCTCCTACGTGCCATCCAACCTTCTCCACCGTATCCTCTGGAATCACGACTTGGTACTTACCGTATACGGCATCCGGACGACTCTTCGATCGCGATTCGACGTACTGAAGATGATGGCTTGTCTTCATCTTAGTACCTCCATTGTTCGACGCTTAAGCTGAGTTCAGGTCGTCCTGAGCTGAAGGATGCAAGCGCCACCATGAGCATTGCGATCAAGCACATGCCAAAATGAAACCTCACACGGGGCATTGTTCGCCGCTTCAAGTCTAAGAGACCTAGTTCGAGTTTTAATCTGGAGAAAAGACGTTCTGCTTCAGATCGTTTCGCGTAATAGTAGTCCCAGTTCTCTGTATCAGGTTGAATCGGCAAGTATTGGTCAAACCGACTCCGCCTGCGTCCTGATCTTCTCGGGTTCCGTGCGATCACCGGCTTGATCCCGTATTTGAGGCAGAGACGCTTATTCAGCTTCGAATCAAATCCCGCGTCTGCGACGAGAACCTCTGGCCTGTTTCCACGACTGAGGAGGTCTGCCAATTCGCTTCGAAAGACAGTAATTTCAGCCTTGTTCGCAGATGAGACGCAGAAGGTGAGTGGCAACTCGTAATCTGCATCTGACATTACGTGCAACTTGTAACCATACACAAAGACAGGTTTTCCAAACTTGTCCCCATACACACCCCACGCTGCGTCGGGATCAGTTTTTCGCTGTCTACGAGGTCGTGATTTTGTGTAGCCTCGGACTAATGTTCCATCCACTGCTACGACATTCTTTCCAAGGTCAGGCAGGTACTCCCTAACCTTCTCGACAAACCCATAGAATAGCTCGGTGAGCGTTTCATCACCTATTCGGATTGCAAACTCTGAGAAAGAGGAATGACACGGTGCTCGTGAGAATCCGAGCTGTGTTGCAAGGTCAGAATCTTCTTGCAGAGTGGCAGCCAAGCTGCGCCAGGATGGGATTCGTTTCAGGCGTTGATAGAGTAACGCTTTGAACATCGCTAGGGGCGGATGTGGTGGTCGCCGCTGTTTCTGTTTGTACTTGGATTTGAGAATGCATTCGACCCATGCGAAGTCTAAGTTGAAAATCGCTTGGAGGGAGGCTGGAGACTGACTTTCCGAGTATTTTTCTGTTGGAGTGTCTTGGCTTGCCATGGTCTAGGCCTCCCTGGGGTGATCGAGGGGCTGCAACCCCTCCCGCCCCTTCTACCACATAGATACCACTGTGGTACCCATGTGGTATTTATTTCTTATCCCTATCCTTCGATGCCTCCGCCTTGTCTTCGCGGTGTTCACGCAGAAGTAGCCTGGTTAGCTCCATCAGCTCCCCTACAAACTCCGGAGGATACTTTTTCCAGTCTCCTTCGGTACTTAGGAAATAACCAGACCTGGTATGTCCATCCACACCGGTCGCGAAAACCACACTCTCACCCATCTCTTTCATCAACAGCTTCGCGACCTCGTAGGTGAAACGCGAGGAAATGTATACGGCATCGTCTAGAGAAAGACGACCCTCATGAAATGTCTCAAGCATCCCTCTGGCCTTTACAAGTTTGGAATAGGCGGCGTCGGATATGCGAACGCTGGTATCAACCATCGTAGATCATTTATCCTGCATGCAGTATTTGCATGCAAAGCATGCATATAGGCCTTTTGAAGTACAAAACTCACAAGCGATTTGCATTTGGCGAATTGCCGAGATGGTTTAGGGCCTTATCAGGCTCTTCATTAGGACCTAATGGTTTACATGGCGTCTGAATTTTCGGACACGCAGCCTCCGCGGCACAATCCTCGGCATCGTGGACTGGGAGACGAGAGGCTCGACTGACGCGACATATCAACTGCAAGAAGTTCGGGTACAGCCGCGGTCCTTGCGTGGAGTATTTCTTCTTATACACAACCGCATCCACAGAGAGGGCGAGCGTGATTTGACCTGACAAATCCAACAGCGGTCCTTGGCACAAGCATGGGCATGATTAAGTTAGAGTTGTTCGCCAACGAAGCGCCCATCACAGTTCAGAACTTTGTGAAACTTTGCCGAAATGGCTTCTATGATGGCTTGATTTTCCACCGTGTCATTGCGGGCTTCATGATTCAAGGCGGTTGTCCAATTGGAGATGGAACTGGAGGTCCGGGATATGTCATCAAAGACGAGTTTGTTGCA
>Ga0187881_10004557_pt1 | contig 11168 bp, 11 predicted proteins | sample June2016WEW_19_1_2_FD_133017 | JGI IMG/M metagenome (GOLD analysis project Ga0187881, IMG submission 133017) | Peatland microbial communities from SPRUCE experiment site at the Marcell Experimental Forest, Minnesota, USA - June2016WEW_19_100 | ecosystem: Environmental > Terrestrial > Soil >...
CAAAAGCAAAAAACTACCCTGGAACTCGCATTATGATTGGTACAGAAAACGGGGGCAGGTCAACGGAGCCTTCGAGATGTCATGACCCTCACGAAACTCAACTACAACACGTGCATCTTCGGTGATGGCCTGCCGATCACGCTCAACTTCGCGGACGCCGTGGGTGAGATTCTCACCGCGGCGCCAATCAAAGAGGTTCCACCTCTGCCGTTCAGCCACTACATTTAGACCTCGAGCCGGACCATGATGCGAAGCTCCCGCAGCACCCACGCGTCGCCTATTATTAAGGGTCAGCGAGCGCAGCTTCTACCTCTAACTGACCAGGTAGGCCCCGGTGGTGTCCCGGCCGCTTGGGGAGACTTCCCTCTCTCTTACGAGGTCGACGAAGGTTCTCGAGCCAGGGTTAGACAGCGAATCCATGTAAGGGGGAATAAACACAGGTGGGAGACATTGATAACGAGTCTCAGCAAGGTCAATCATTTCAAGCTGAATGGCCTACTGGAAAGTCATTGCGCTGATCAACGGCGGTATCGAAGCCGTTTCAGGCCCAGCTGCTCAAGACCGGCCGGGAGCCCACGAGTGGATTGTCTGGCAAGGAACAGCCGCTGACAAAGCTGAAGCCCTCCAAAGTGCGGAGAAAGCCGATCCCAGGGTCGACATGGAGTGGATGCGCATTCGCTACGAGAGGGATCTTAACAAACGGTAGTGACTCATTTTGAATCCAATCGTGAGGTTTGCGGAGGAAGGAGACCTGCGATGGTCGGTAGAGTTCGTTCTGGGAACATCTCCCAGGTCAGTCTCGGCGGGTCAAACGCAGAATAATTCCGACGACCACGCCGGTAGGCAGGCTTATGGCTAGGAACCATCGGGCCTCTGGAGGCGAAAGCAGAATTATGGCGAGCACTCCAACTGTAAAGGCAAGCCCTATTGGCCCCTTAAGTGGAATCTTGTGCATCGTTATTCCGGGATGCACCGCTGTCCCTCCTCCCTGGAAGTATCCCGCCTTCCCCCAGGGCCAGTCAAGCGAACCTGAGTCACTACCCATCAAACGGTAGGATCTCGCTTAGCCCGTTGCAGTCATTCGAATCACTCGAAGCTATTTTTCCGCTGCGAAGGATCGGGAAACCTGCTGGATTGCTCTCTAGCCCGAGCGGATAGCCAAGCTGACCTGGCGCGGATCACAGGACCTTTAGCCAACCGCGTTGCCTAACCCCCGGGCTGTATGTCCTTTGCTTTCAGTTCCCGCCTTTCCGTATCGGTTGGTTTCCGTTGCTTGTGGTCCAAAAGCACCGCCGCAGTGCCAATTGTTGCGCAAGGCGCGCAGGAGATTTCCGCAAGGAAGGCGCCTTACATGCGTTCCGAAGAAAAATCCCTAGCCACAGAGCCCCACCAGCCGGTTTTGACGCGTAGAATCGGCTCCTACCGCGTTCTGGGGGCATTCTACGCAGGGGTTCGGTGGAATGTAAGCGCTTACATCTGGAAACTGACCGCTGAGAATGATTTTATGAGCCTCTTCGCTATAACTCATTGTGGAATAAGGGCTTAACACAGAATCCCAGGTGCCGATGAATGTATATGCTTTGTTTTCCTAAGGTTACATGGAAAATAGAGCTTGCGGCAACGGCTGCGGAAAGTGCCTCCGCAAATTTCCTCAGATTTCCTCTCTCACTGTAAAAGCCTGATGGCCATTATGTCCATAGCAGCACGGCGCGAAATGGTTGGGTCAATGGATTCCAAAACTTACAAATACCTCACTCCAATCCCCTTATGAGAGGACACAATGGGGCAGGGCACTCCGATCCCCTCCCGCCTTACCGCACCCCACACCGCCGCATTACGGGGGAAATAGCAGTTTGCCGAAAAACTCGTATTTTGCGCTTGTTTGAACATGTGCAATCGGGATAACTTGTTTTGGCGATTCTAAAGAGGATACGAGAAAACCTATGCGGGGTGACGACCTTCAGCAAAGTGCTTTGCTTAGTTATGTTTCTCCCGAGCAGCGAGTCCCCCCAGATCATCCCTTGCGCCCGTCGGTGCCCTTTCATTGCGCTGCCATCGGGCGCAGGTTGATGGCGAAGCGCCAGAGTAACGAGGTGCGGATAACCGGCTCATTCGGCCTCTGGCATGCTGCAGTCCTGGAGGCAGGAAGCGTCTTGCGCGACGGGAAGGCGGGAGACGTGAACATTCTTGGCCCAGCGACCGCGCTGGCGGCGTGCGCTATCGATCGTTCGGTGCCGTTTGAGCTGCGGCTTTGGCGGGTGAGCCTGAGGCTGAGAGACAAGAGCGGTAACCTGCTCGGAACGGTGGATAATGCGGCCATCTCCTGACGGCGTTACTCGCCCAGTCGGGCCTGTGCCTGGGGAGCCGCAAATGACCATGCAGAGACTCGAATCTGAATCGCGGGGAAAGCGACGATAACTGCCTTTTCCAGGGACTGTCTGAGCGACAAGACCATCCTGATCACCGGTGGATTAGGCGCGATTGGCAAAGTGGTGGTCGGGCAGTTGCTCGCTCGCGCGGCGCACGTCGTGGTGAATGACCTCACTCCGGAGGAAGACGGGCGGCGAAAGCTAGCGGAGGCGGGATGGCCCGTGGACCGCTGCCGATACGTGCGCGCCGATGTAACGAAACCGGATCAGGCATGCTCTCTCGTCGCCCGCACCGTGGAGTGCTTTGGCCGGCTTGATGTTGCCTTGTGCCATGCCGGAATCGTCATTTCGGGTCCCGTCCTGGAGTACTCTGAGAAAGACTGGGACGAAGTGATGGCCATCAATCTGAAAGGGGCATTCCTGGTGGCCCAGGCGGCGGCGCGGACCATGGTCCAGCAGGGAACGAGGGGGAAGATCGTGTTCACCTCTTCCTGGGTTCAGGACGTGCCGTGGCCTGAGATCACCCTCTACACGGTGTCGAAGAGTGGAATGAGCATGCTGATGCGGGGCATGGCACGCGAACTTGCCTCGAAAGGAATAAGAGTCAACGCCGTGGCGCCCGGCATCGTCGCGGTCGGTATGGCCAAACGGCAGTGGGACACCGAGCCCGACTATCGGCGGCGAGCGGAGAAGGCCATCCCGTTGGGCTTCATGCAACCGCCCGAGTCTGTGGCGGATGCTTTTGTTTTCCTCTGTTCGGATGCGTCGGATTACATGACTGGAGCCACGCTGCTGGTGGACGGGGGCTGCAGCCTCTATCCCATGGACTGAGCCTATGAAGATCACGGCGATCAAACCCATCGTAGTGAATGCCGAGATGCGGAATTGGGTCTTCGTGAAGGTGGAAACCGACGAAGCCGGCTTGTTCGGGTGGGGTGAAGCCTCCTTGGAATGGAAGACACGCGCCGTGGTCGGCGCGGTCGAAGACCTGGCCCCGATGGTGATTGGTGAGGATCCGACCGGCATTGAGCACCTCTATCAGAAACTTTACCGGCAGTCGTTCTGGCGGCTGGGCGTGATTGGCATGAGTGCGATCAGTGCCATCGAGCAGGCCTGCTGGGACATCCTGGGCAAGTTCCTGGGTGTGCCGGTTTACCGGCTGTTAGGTGGAGCGGTCCGCGACCGGGTGCGAATGTATACGCACTTGGGCGGCGGAAGTATGAAGGCGGTGTATGAGACTTTTGACCCCGCGCCATTGATCGACTTGGCTCATCAAGTAGTGGCCAGGGGCTACACGGCGCTAAAGGTTGTTTTCGTGCCGTACTCGGAGCCCTTGATGGGAGTTCCCTACGTCAAGCGGCTCGGGGAGTTGATGGAGAAACTGCGGCTGGCAGTGGGCGATCGCGTGGATATCATGATCGACTTTCATGGCCGTTGCTATCCTGCGATGGCTATCCAGTACATCAATGCCCTGGCTGAGTTCAACCCGTTCTTCTGTGAGGAGCCAGTCCCGCCTGAGAACGTGGCGGCGTTGCGCGAGGTCCGTCAAGCGGTCGGAGTGCCCATCGCGGTGGGTGAGCGGCTGGTTACAAGACATCAGTTCCGCGAGGTTTTCGAGCAGCAGGCATGCCACATCGTTCAACCTGACCTGTGCCATTGCGGAGGCTTGGCGGAGGGGAAGAAAATCGCCGCGATGGCGGAGGCGTACTATATGGGGGTAGCTCCCCACAACCCGCTGGGTCCGGTGGCCAACGCGGCCGCTCTGCACTTTGACTTGTCCACACCGAATTTCCTTATTCAAGAGGACATGCTCACCGACGTGCCCTGGCGGTGGGACGTGGTGCAGCACAAGCTCGAGACCCGCGACGGATATTGGCTGAAGTCTGAGACCCCAGGCCTGGGGGTCGAAGTCAACGAGCGAGAGGCGGCCAAGCATCCGTTCCAGCAAGAGGTGTTGCAACCCATGACCATCCGTGCGGCAGACGGCGCCGTGCTCGATTGGTAGGACAACGTGGAGATCTATCCAGGAGCGCATCTCATCGAGTGTGAAATGGGCGGCCGGCCTTTGTATCTTCCTTTGCTTGTCGGGAAGACAGAGGCGATGCTGCTTGATTGCGGTACCAGGCATCATGCCGCCAAGGATATCCCTGAGTATCTGGCGAAGATCGATCTTTCAGAGGACGCGCTCACCTTTCTGGTGATAACTCACCCCGACACGGACCACTCCGGGGGCGCCGGCGAATTGGCGAGAAGGTATCCCCGTCTCCGCATCATGTGTAGCGCAGCGGATCGGCCCTTGATCGAATCACCCGAGCGCCTGCTTTCGTTCCGTTACGATCACTATCGCCAGGATCATGAAATCTATTACAATGTGCAGACCGTCGCTGGCATCCGGGACTGCTGCAGCGGCCCACAATCCGTTTTCCTCGGCCTGACGGGCGGTGAATCGCTGAGCTTGGGCGCCAATCGCCTTCTCGAAGTCATCCACCTTCCTGGTCACAGTCATGGACATTTGGGCATCTATGATCGGAACCATCGGACCCTTTTCTATGGTGACGCCATCCAGGGAAGGGGGTACCAGTCCTTGAACGGTGAATGGGTCCTCTGCCCGACCTATCTTTACGTAGAAGCCTACCTCCAAACCGTCAGCCGCATCGAGCATCTTGGTGCGGAGCGCATCGTGGGGTGTCATTGGCCAATCTGGCAGGGGGAGCACGAGATACGCGAATTCTGCGCTTCTTCCAGGAACTTTGTGGAAGCTGCTGACCGTCTTATTTACGATTACCTGGCGCGGCATCCCGCCGGAGCTACTTTGCTCGAACTTTGCCAGTCTCTGGGGGATAAGCTGGGCGCATGGCCAGCGCATGCGCACACGGAGCTAAGTTTCGCGTTTCTGGGCCACGTCGAGCGCGGCGTCTCGCAAGGCAGCTTGTCGGTGGATCGATCCGTTCACCCCGTCGTCTATCATCGCCGCTGATGTGTCTCCAAGACTAGTACCAGTATTTGCCGGATCCGATGAACTCACCTAGCGACAGCCGGGTACCGTCTGCCAAGAACTCTCGCGGTGGCGGCCAAGCCCACACCTTACTGATTGGCGTGACGGCACCCCGCGCCCGGGACTTGAAGAGGTTTGCGAACACTCAGAGGCTTGAATCTTAAGGAGCCTTCACACCACACAAGACTTCCCGCCTCAGAAAAGTCCTCCCAAGTTCAGCACTAACACCGCAACCAGGATGACGACAACCGCTGCTATCAGGAGACTCCTTGTTCTGCGGGAGGTGGCCTTCCATTCACCGGCCAGGATGCCTAAGAGATTCGACGAGAGAATCATCGCGGTTATGAACAGCGCGTAGCCAAGGGAAGTCCCGTACGTTCCCACCAGCGTGGCGCCGATGCCATATCCCACCATCCCCGAAAGCCACAGCAAGGCCATGGCAATCGCCAGGAGGGCATCTCTTGTCCAGCCCGGCTTCAGGAACAGGGGCCACGTGGCGTTACGAAACAGCAGCAGGAAACAATAGATCAGGTTCGGAATGAAGCCGGCGCCCAGCACGAGCGCCCAGGACGCATACGTCGAGATGACCGGGTTGGCTCCCACCTCAACCGCTTTTTGCAGGATTGAGCCGCTGAAGGCGAATCCCAGGTTGATATTTGACCCGAAGACGCCGGTGAAGGTGCAAATCGCAAGCCCGGCCATAAAACTCATCCCCGCTGCTCCCGCGGCGGCGGCAACAGGCGTCTGCTCCTTTTCTCTCCGACGTCCCGCCATCCCGTACAGGGTAAGGCCGGCAAAGAGGACGGGCATGCTGATGAGCAAGAGGACTCCCCTGGCCCGGAACAGGTCAATCGGACTAAGGACTAACAGAGGTACCAGGGACCCCGAGAGACAGGACAGACCCGCTACTACAGCAAAAGCCAGCGCCATACCCACAGCACTGATTCCCAAACCGAACGTCACCTGGGCGATGCCCCACAGAAAGCCGAAGATCAAGGGTGCGAGGAGGGCACGCCCCGGAACTCCTCGGTAAACATCCTGCAGATGTGGGACGAAACCCACCGCCAGCAGCCAAGGGATAACCAGCAACGCTGCGGCGGTAAAAGCCAGCCAGGTATTCTCCCATTTCCACTGACGCGTGTACTTCATGGGCAGCGGAAAGGCTCCATTTAATGCTCCACTTATAAAAATGACTGCCATACCAAGCCAGAAATGTTCATTCATCGCAGACTCTCTTTCGGCGCATACGAAGTCCAGGATTTGGAGATTACCGGCTCGTGCTTGCCGGGGCTCCGGATACACATTCTGCTCGTCATAGGCTCCCAGTGGCGGTCAGTGCCAAGAGCTGGTGGAATGCATGCCATCAACCCGAATGTATGCCGGGTTTTGTTGCTGGAAACCCAACGGGGCCGTTCACCTGATCGAGACATTGTCGAACTGTGCCGTGTTCCAGCCTGTGCCGATCCCCGCCATTCCTTTCTTGTGGTTTGTATCGGTGACGTTCGCGACCGAAGCGCCGTCTATGCTTGCCTGGATCGCAGCGCCCTTGAAGATCAGTGCGAGGTGGTGCCAGGTTTTGAGCGAAAAGGGAAGCTTGCCCGAGGCGAGCTTCACTGGCGCTGCTTTGAATCTCGTGCTGTCCAGGCCCCAAGTTCCGTCATGCTGAACGGAAAGGATGTAGCCGCTGACCCAACGGGCCTTCTCATCCTGGAACCAGTCGGCGGAATCAATACGCCCGGCCAGCGTTACGCTCCCTGGCTCCTCGATCATCGCATCCATGCTGACTTCGTAGTCCGACCAATCGGCGCTGCCAAGAAAAGTAAACGGATCCGGGCTGATGCGCATCCACGCAATCAAATGTTGATCGACGACTTGTCGGAGGCAGTTGCCGGGTCGGCCCGTGCAAGCTGCCACCTCAAAAGCCCCGTCCTGGTCGGCGAAGTATTTCGCAGACTGGCCGAGAGTCCCTTTCTCGAAGTCATCAGAATAGGGAAACGGAAACGGGGCCGGCGGGGGAGGTGTGGCGGTTCCTTTGCCCTGGCCCACAGTGGTCGTCAAAGAATAAATCGCATCGGGCTCCAGAGTGATGCGGAAAGAGCCATTCTGCGGGGTAATGTCGCTGAGTTTTTCAAAGGATTTGTCGGCGTTGGTCTCCCACACGTGGATCGTACCAGCCGAAAGGCCGCCGGAGATTTGAAATTCAGCTTCTTGAGGTTCCTTAGCATCGATCGTTTCCACAATGACGCTGTAATCGTTGGTGGAGGGAGCTTTGAGCGTCACATAGCTGCCTTGGCCGCTCAGATACCCGCAGCCGTTGTCAAGGTACTGCCAGCCCGGCTGGGCGAACTGCGTAGTGTGGGCAGTGACCCAGATGGCGGACTGCACGTTGTAATACTCCGACCAAGGTGTGTTGGCGTACATCAAACCGGAATTGGGAGCCGCAAGGTTATCGTAGTAAGAGGTCACGGGGCTCCAGATTTCCGTCTTGGTCACCTTGCCGTCGATATAGTTTGTGTTGAGGAACTTGGCCCAGATCCGTGCCCCAGGTTTCCAATCGCGTTGCAGGATGATTCCGGTTCCGTCAAAGGGCTGGTCCTCGCTGGACCACAAGGGCTTCCCGGAGTCCAACGCTCCTCCGGTGACGTAGAAATTACCCTTCACACGCGCGTAGTGCACGCTGATCGCATAGACGTCTTTCTTCAGTTCCGGGTCCAGCTTGAAATCATCCGTGATTTTCCATTGATTCTCATAAAGATCCGCGGCAACTACGTTGGTCGTGAGGCCGTTTGCCAAAAGAGTCTTTTTCAGCAACTTGATATATCCAACATCGTAGTTTGTCTCATTCCATATGCCGACATACTCGATATCCAAACCGTGCTGCTTCTTGGCGCCCTGGATAAACTTAACGATATAGTTCGCCATGTCCGGAGAATAATATTTGCCTTTTCCAATCCAGCCCGGCGCGCCCCACGGCAGAGCGTCCAGCATGATCTTCGGGTTTCTCGCCTTGGCTTCCTTCATCAGCCACCACTCATAGCCCCGGCCGTAATTCTCATCGGTACGGGTGCGCATATGGCTTGGTTCAGACCCATCCGTCGAATTGGTGTCACCTCCGACTTCAACCTTCAGGTGCTGAAGGGACGCTCCGTAATTCGGCTTGAACAGGTAATCCAAGATCTGGCTGCGCTGAGGTTCAGCGTAGTCGATGAGAAGCCGTGATGACGCTCCGGCGCTGACTCCGCCGATCCCTTCAAATATCCTCCCTTTTCCAGAACCATCGATCTTGATTTCAGTCTTCTGGGTTGGTTTTTGGCAAGATACAAAAGAAAGAAGCACAAGTGACGTTGCAAGTATCAGAGCAGAATTTCGCTTCATGAGATTCCCTCCCCATTTGTTTTGTGGACTGCTCTCCGCGTTACTCAGAATTGGCTCGCTCCAGCGTTTGCACGACGAAATTGTCAAACTCGGAATTTCCCCAGCCCGAGCCTATCGCCGCCATGCCGGTCAAGTGGCTACTGTCATTAGCTTGCCCAGCCATCTTCCGGTCGATGCGCGCCTCGATGCTCGAGCCCATGAATCTGAGTTCCAGGTTATGCCAGGATTTTGGCGGGATGGAAAGGTGACCTGAGGTCAGAAGTTTCTTTGTGCCACCCACGTAGCTGTTCAAGCTCCATTCTCCGTTCTCGTCCAAATTCAGCTCGTAGGATTCAGGTCGGCTCGCGTTCTGGGGTATTAATCCGACACGTCCATACACCGAAGCATACCCCGCGTCCCCAAGGAAGGCATCCACACTCACCTGGTAGTCCACCCAATCCATATCGCCCAAAACTGTCTCCGGCTCAGGCGTTGGGTGATAATGCCAATCGATTCCCCTCTGAGGCATGACCTGTCGCAGACACTTACCGCTGCGCTGGCTGCATGCGGCCACCGCGAAGATTCCCCCCTGGTCAGAGAAGTATCTTGGTGTTGACCCCAGGGTGTAACTCTCGAAGTCGTCTCGATAGGGTATAGGGAATGCGGACGGGCCTGGCCCCCGCGTGGTTCCCTTCCCCTGTCCGGCGGTCGAGGTTAGGGAGTAAATGGAATCCGGGTCGACGGAGACTTCGAATCTGCCATCGACAGGAATCACGTCTGCCAGCTTCACAAACTGACTCCTGCGGTTGGTCCGCCAGACGTGTACGATTCCATTTGACAGCCCTCCCGTCACCTGAATGCTCACGGTCTGGCTTGCTGAGGCATCAATAGTTTCAATGATGATGCTGTAGTCCTTTCCCGACTTCAGGGTGACATAGCTTCCCTCTTTACTCAGATACCCGCAGGCGTTGTCGATGTATTGCCAACCAGGTTGGGCGAATTGCGTCGTGTGCGCCGTGGCCCACACGGAAGGTTGCACGTCATAGTGGCCGGACCAAGGCGTGTTGGCGGTCATGAGGCCGGAATCCGGCAGCGGCAGGTTGTCGTAGTAAGAAGAGACGGGACTCCAGATCTCCGTCTTGGTCATCTTCCCGTCGATGTAGTGACGGTTGTACATCTTGGCCACCTCTTCTGCGCCTCTCCAGTCACCGCGCCAAGGACCGGCTTCGCTTGCCCACAGGGGTTTGCCGGAGCTTTGCGCGGATGAGGGGCTCGAGTAGGTTGGCCTCCCCTTTCGGAATCCGCTCAGGAGGTAATCAACATACCCAGGGTAGTGGACACCTATTGCATAAACTGCTTCCTGTAAAGCGGGGTCGCTTTTCAATGCCTCCACAATTTCCCACGTATTCACGGAATCCGGCGCCACGATCTTGGTCGTCAGCCCATTGGCCACCAGGGTTTTGTTCAGGAGTTTGACCCAATCAATGTTGTATGGAGTTTCGTTCCAGATGCCCACATAGTCGATTGTGAGGCCATGGTACTTCCTGGCGCCCTGGATAAACTTCACGATGTAGTCAGCATTATCCTGAGAGAAGAACACGCCGTCACCGATCCATCCGGGAGCGCCCCACTCCAGGGCGTCGAGCGCTGTTTGCGGGTTTCGGAGCTTGGCCTGCTTCATGAGCCACCATTCATATCCCCGCTTATAGTTCTCGTCGTTCTGCGCGTGCATGTGACTTGGTTCGGCTCCGTCCGTGGAGTTCACATCACCCCCGATTTCGACCTTGAGGTGCTGGAGGGAGGCGCCGTAATTGGGCTTAAACAGGTAATCCAGAATCTGGCTTCGCTGAGGTTCAGGGTAGTCAATGAGAAGCCGCGAAGACGCCCCGGCGCTGACGGCTCCGATTCCCTCGAACAACCTTCCTGATCCATGCCCGTCGATCTCGATATTCTGTGCCCCGGCAGTGGTTGCGCCCGCGAGCATTAGCAGGGCAAGATCAAGGAGAGTCAGGATAGCCAGATTCATCGCGCGTTCCATGCTCGCACCCTCCCCACGGCAACAATGCTTGCGTCCACGCCTGAACGCTAACCGCTTACTGGCCAGTTGAGGAAAATACCTTGTCAAGCCATGCAGTTTCCAGCTCTTCGGACGGGGCAAAGGATCCTGACCCCACGTAGGCATACAGACTCCTTAGCAACTGCTTCGCAGCGGGCTGTTTGTCAGCTATTCGCGGCAGATCTATGGTGCAAACAAGAAGACTCCCTCCATCTACGCGTGCCTCAAACAGATTGCCCAATTTGTTATTGCGGGCAAAGTTGTCAATTACCTCAACGATGGGTTGGAACGTGGCTGGTGTGCCGTCTAGGTTAACGCTGCGCGAATTCTGAAGCAGATCGTACCATTGCCAGTTGCTATAGAACTCCGTAGGGAACCGCGCAAGCGCCGGGTG
>Ga0187881_10004560_pt1 | contig 11163 bp, 10 predicted proteins | sample June2016WEW_19_1_2_FD_133017 | JGI IMG/M metagenome (GOLD analysis project Ga0187881, IMG submission 133017) | Peatland microbial communities from SPRUCE experiment site at the Marcell Experimental Forest, Minnesota, USA - June2016WEW_19_100 | ecosystem: Environmental > Terrestrial > Soil >...
CACCTTTATCTAAGCGATTTTTCTCGTATGTCTGATTTGATTGGTTCGGATGTTCTAGGGTGTTGCCGGCCTGAGCCCAGATTTATATTTGGCAGCCGGTTTCCATGTTTAACCGAGATTTCACATATGTCTGCCTAGCGGTTCATCTGGGACGTGTCTTATGAGCTTATGCATGTGTTCTTCGACAACGACCGGCGGCCGTTTCTGCTGGATTCACAGATGAAATGGGAAGTCGAGCCGAACGCTTTTCTGTCGCGGTTGAGCGTGGTCAGCGGCAGGACCAGCTCAGCGAAGACCTGGAGGAGTTATGCCTATCAGTTCGCTGATTGGTTGAGCTTTTGCGAAAGGATCGGCCTGGAGTGGAGGCATGCCACGGAACTTAACCTTGCGACTTACCGGAACATTCTCGCAGCGGAAGTGAGCCCTCACACAGGCCGGGCCCTCAGGCGGAGCACTATCAATCATAAGTTGGGTGTGATTTGCCAATTCTACTCGTTCGCCCATCGGAGGGGCTGGATCAATGCGCTGCCGTTCGACCTGGAGGTGACTCGGATTCCGCACCGGTGCCAGGGGAACTCCAACCGCCAACCCAAGCTGGAACCCGGCTCGCTGGCGGGAAACAGCCTGCGGCTTCGTGAGGCGAAGGAGGAATTGCAAATTCCGCCGCGGCGCGAGGTGCGGCGATTCATAAAGAGCTTCCGGAGCTGGCGAGACCAATTGATAGCCGAGGTTCTGTGGGTGACTGGCATGCGGTCGGCTGAATTGTGTTCTCTGCCTCTCAATGCGCTTCCCGAGAACCCGGGAGCGCTTGAAAAGGAGACCGTTGCTATCAAGATCACGGGTAAGGGGCAGAAGCAGAGAGCCGTCCTCTTTCCGGCCCGATTGCTTCGCTCGATTGAGAGATATCGTCATATGGAACGTTCGCGTCGCGTGGGCAGCAGTGCGGAAAAGCCGGGCAGTGTGTTTGTGGGGCGGGCGGGAAAGCCGCTACGGACATCCGCGATCAATCGCGTGTTCTCGACCAATTGCAAACGGGCAGGCTTGCACATCTGGCCTCATCTTTTGAGGCACTGCTATGCCGTCGAGCGATTGGGCTACCTTCAGGATATTGGTGGCCCGAATCCGCTGAAGGTGGTGCAAATGGAACTGGGACACGCGCACATGGCAACCACGGAAAGGTATCTTCATCTCACCGAGCGAATGCGAAGCGAGGTACTTGAAACCCACAATAGCTTCGTGGACCGGTTATTGGGAGGATGACCGGTGCGGCAAAGTGGAGTCGGGCGGCGCTGGGATTTGGCGGACGAAGGGCTACTTCGAAGGCATGATGTCGCCCCGTTCCCGAGCGAAACCGTATCTCTGGTGCAAACCTTCGAGCCGCCGGGAGGAAGGCCGGTTTCCGTTAATCTGAGCTTTCTGTCCTCCCGCCCCAAGCTTGCGAAAGTTCTTGCCACCACGTTCAGGATGACGTATCAGCCGCGACCACGACGGAAAACAGTTCTGGCGGTGGCCTGGGTGCTTAAGATTTTCTGCTTATTTCTCAACGGCCGCGCAAAGACCATGCCCGATGTCCTGCAGGCAAGAGACCTCAGCGCCGACCTGATGAAGGAGTTTGCGGTTTGGCTGGTCGCCCGGCGCCGGCTGCAACGGAAGACGGCGGCGACCGTATATGTGACTTGTGCCTGTTTCCTGCGCCGAGCCAAGCGGGTTTTCGCGGAGGATTTTGATCCGTTCTTCCGTACGCCCCGGCACCTGTTTGACGGAGCAGATGGTGACCGTGCGGAGTCAAGGGCGCTCTCGGGAGCCGACTTTCAGAAGATCCTGGCTGCGGCGGAACGGGATGTCTGGCAAATCCGGCAAACCTATAAAATCGGAGACGTGCCTACCAGCGCGCAGCAACTCATCCCTTTCATGGTGCTGATGGCGGCGCGTACCGGCATCAATACATTTTCACTCTACGGCTTGGAGCGTGATTGCCTGAGGCCGCATGAGCTGGACGAGAATCTCTTTTACTGTGTCTGGGACAAGCCCCGAGCCGGGAAACAACAGCGTCAGCTTCATCGCGTCGGTGGGCACAACCAGACTGGCGTGGTGGAACTAACTCAGTTCATGCGGCAGTACACCGAGCCCCTGGCGTCCCGCGCGGGACCGGCTGAGCGGACAAAATTGTTCCTCTATCTCGGTCCGAGACAAGGTTCAGACCACATGATCGTATCGCCGAGCACGACGTCCGGGGACAGCTTCGTGCGCAACTTCCAGGAGTTTGTGGAGCGGCACGCGCTGGCCCACTTCACCCTGGTGAACATGCGCGCTTCGGCGGCTACGCAGTTGTATTTGGAAACAGGTGGCAACCTGCGCAAGGTTCAACAATTCCTCCAACACGCGCGCCTCTCGACAACGGTGAAATACCTGCTGAATAGCATCACCGAGCCCTTCCATGCGCGGGTGATGCAGAAGGCGCAGGAAAAAATGATGGAACGGATCACCGTCGTCCCGGAAGAGCGCGTGCGCGGCGTTGCTCGGCTGAACCTACCCAAGGCGCGCGCCCGCAAGATCGCCGCCGGCCGTTTCGATACCGGCAGTGGCAGTTGTCGCGATCCCTACGATTCGCCGCAACCGGGGGAGGAGAAGGGACGTCCCTGCACGTCCTTCCACGCGTGCTTCAGTTGCCCGAATGGCCTCTGGTTCCTGGATGACTTGCCCCAAGTTATCGCCACCCGCGATCGGCTGGTGGCCTTTCGATCTGACATGAAGACAGAAGACTGGGAGACGGATTACGGTGAAAGTGTGCGAATCATTAATGAGCAGATTATCGCCGCCTTTCGGCCGAAGCAGATTAAGGCTGCAACCGAGGAGGCGGCAAGGCTAAGGCAAGCTCCGGTGATCATCGCGAAGGGAGTTTTGGTGTGAACTGCGCAGTGGCGCGGGTCTCGGTGAAGGGGGTTGCCGCCAAGCTGATTGGATGCGAGGGCAGCAATCCGCAGGTTTCTTTGCTCTCCAGATTTCACGACGAGGTATGGGATTTTTCGAACGAAAATCAGAACCCGTCCACGGACAAGTCAACGAAGAGGATACGCTGGGGCTTTGCGACGCCGAAGGGAGGCCGATTCACCGATCCTGCCTTCCGGTACCTGTTGCTGGCCTCGAAGCAGTTCATTTACGCGTTGCGCTGGCATCCCATCGACGAGGTGCCCTTGGCGGCCAGTGCGGTAGTCCAAATGTTCGCGAGGACCAAGCGTTTCATCGATCATCTGCTCTCCTACCGGCATCCGATTCTCCGGTTCAAAGATGTCCTGCCCCACCATGGTGAAGACTATATTCAAGCCGTTCGGGGCGGCGCTTTCAGCGCGAGCTACAAATACAATGTGCTTCACGTCCTCCAGCGACTGTTTCAATATCGGGGGGTGATGATCGATAGTCTGGTTATGGATCCTTTTCAAGGGCGGTCGGTCCGCAAGTTGGTGGGCTACAGCCATGCGCTGCAGTTGGCAACCCAAACCCAGGTCATTCCCGATGATATTCTCGGTCCGTTGGTTCGAGGCGCGCTCGAATACGTGGATCGCTTTGCCGATTACTTACTGGACGCCTGCGACGCAGTCGAGGATATTCGGGACCGAGGGCGGAACTTTTTTTACAGGTCGAACCATTATGTACGCGAGCTCGGTCCATCCTCTTACGGGCTCGGCGGCAGCAGGTTCGCAAGTGGCCTGCGCTCTGTGCGCCAGTTGAACAAGGAACTGAACTATCTTCAGACCGCCTGCTTCGTGCTGATTGCGTTTGCAACCGGCATGCGAGTGAGCGAAATCCTCTCGCTGCGGGAAGGCTGTTGCGAAACACAAAAGGAATCCGGGCAGGCAGACCTGGTGTGGCTACGAAGCCGCGTGTTCAAAATGCAAGGAGTCCCCGAGGGGCGCCGTGCGAAGTGGTTGGGTGGACCGATCTGCGCCAAGGCCGTGCGAGTCCTGGAGAGACTGGGGCGGCGAGTGCGACGGAAGGTGAAAGCTCCCTATTTGTGGTTACCAATCCCATCTTTCAGTAAGCCGCGCGAGCCGGAGCCGTTGATCGCTCTGGCGATGAGGCTCCGGTTGAAGAGTTTCGTGGCCATGCTGGGGCTCAAGGACGAGAGTGGCCGTTCCTTCCACCTTCACACGCACATGTTTCGGCGCACTTTTGCCCGGCACGTGGCCCGGCACGATACGACCAACCTGCTCGCCCTTCAGGAGCACTTCAAGCATGCTTCCCTCTGGCTGACGGATTATTACGTGGGGAGCGATCTGGAACTATGGACCTTGATGATGGAGGAAGAAGAAAAACTCTTCTTCGAGAGCTTCGACAAGGCCCTGCGGGCGGAGCATCTGGCCGGCCCTGGGGGTATCGTTCTGAAGAAAAGGATTGACGAGGCGATGGCTCAAGGCCGGCTTCCCAGGGAATTCCGAGGAGAAGCCGGCAGCCACCTGCGCAAGGAGATGATCCGCAATCTGGTGGAATCGGGGCAGCGCGTTTATCCGTGCGCGGCGTCGAACTACTGCTGGTTCCGTCCGGAATCGGCGCTTTGCACCCAGGGGAATCAGCCGCTGCTCAGACGCTGCAACCCGGGGGCCTGCACGAACTCGATCATCGCGCCCGCGCACAAGCCTTATTGGGAAAAGGTCCAACGCGACTGCGAGGGACTGTTGGAGCTGAAGCCCCAGGCAGAGCCTTACCAGAAGGCGTTGCGGGATATTCACGCGGTCAGCAGCAAAATCCTGCGGGATCTAACATGAAAGCTTCGGCGAAGAAACTGGCCGGCCTGCGCCGTTATCATGCGGAGCGTCCCGTCAAAACCCGTTTGAAACTGCTCGAAGCGCTGGACCGAATGGAGAGCGGTCGTACTGTCGTGGTGGGGTCGGAATTCAAGTGGAGCAAAACGACGCTGGCGCGGGAAGCGGGGGTCAACATCAATACCTTGGTTCGGAAGCTGCCGAACGGGGAATGGGTGTTCCCGGAGATCAACGACCGCTTCGAGGCGCTTCGACATAGACGACGGCCGGTGGTGGCCATTTCCGACGCGAAAGAAGAGAAAATCGCCGAGCTCCGAAATGAAGTGGAAAGGTTGCGGGAGCAAAACCGGCTGCTGGCCTTGGAAGTCCACCGCATCGGTCAGCAGGTCCTCGAGGAGAGGGGAAGAGCCGAGCGGATGACGGTTTACGAGCAGCAGAACGCCTCGCTCCGGGAGGAGATCAGCCGGATACAGGCCGGCAGAGGCACGCCAATGAAGGTGGTGGCCATGCATGAAGATTGATCAATTATCCGGCCGAGAGCGGGGTGAGGAGAATCTGGCGAAGGTTCGCCGCTATCTTGCCGGCCTGAGGGCGATCGGGCAATCGCTGCCGTTACAGGATGGCCACCCTAACATCACCGCCATTGCCGAAGCCTCGGGCGTGCTCCGGAATGTCTTCTACACCAATGCGGGTGTGAAGCGGCTGCTGGCTGAGTTCATCGGTGGCCCGGATGAAGGCAAGAAGCCGCCGACCGGCCTGGCCCGCGCCGAGCGCCAGTTGGAGATTAAGGAACGCCGTATTCTCCAGCTTGAGCAGCAACTGGCCAGCGTGAAGGCGGAGACCGCGGAACTGCGTAAGCGGCTGGCGGCAGCCGAGCAGAATCTCGCTCGCTACGCGGTCATTGAGGAAGAGATCCTCAAAGCCGGCAAGCGGGTGATCCCGTGACGGTCTCAGCGACGGTGACCGTCACCACGGTCTATCCCGGCCCGCGCGGCGGGGCGATCTTTTCGGGGCGTGATGCTGCGGGCAAGTCTCTGCGTTTTGTGGCCGGCTCCCACCGCATGTTCCGGGTTCCGGCTATAGGAGAAGTATGGTCGCTTAAAGGCGAGGGCCGGCGTCATCCAAAATATGGCGATCAGGTGCACGTGGAACAGGGGTCCTTGGTCCAGCCTACGGGGCAGCTCATCATCAACTTTCTTTCGAAGCATCCGGCCTTTGAAGGCCTCGGTATTGGAAAGGCCAAGGCTACGCGATTGTGGAAGAACTTCGGGTCAGATCTTTACGAAGTTCTCAGGCAAGGGGATCTCGAAAAACTCACTTATGTGCTGGCGGAAGAAAGTGCGCGGAGACTGGTAGAGGCGTGGCGGGCGGTCTCCGAAGAGGCCGCCATCGTTTCGTTTCTCGATGCCCACGGCTTCGATGCCCGCCTTGCCGATAAGGTTCGCAAGATCTGGCCCGGAGATGCGCCGACAAAATTGAACGAGAATCCTTACCGGATGCTGGCCTTTGCCGGCTGGGAGAAAGTGGACCGAATGGCGCATTCGCTGGGTGTAGCTCAGTGTGATCCGCGGCGGCAGGTGGCCGCTGTCGAAGCCTGCCTCTATCAACGTCTCGATGCCAAACACACGCTGACGCCGCATGCGATGCTTTTGGACGGGGTATGCGCCGCGATGGGAACGGGCGGCCGCGGCATGGGGCGTGCGGCCGTGGACCGGGCGCTCGGCGAGCATGCGATCGTTGCCACTGGGGATGGTTACCAGCCTCTCGGTGCTGCGGTGATGGAAAAAGCTATCACGAACTATCTCCACGAGCTGCTGACTGGCGCTCCCGGACCGGAGCGGAACCTGTTCTCAAGCAGCCTGTCGTCGATTATTGTCGAACCGATAGCCAGCTTTGAGGAAAGCGCGGGACTGCGACTGAACGCCGGGCAGCGGCGGGGTGTGGAGATGGCGCTCCATTACCCCCTTAGTGTTCTCACGGGCGGAGCGGGAACCGGTAAGACGACAGTGCTTCAGGTCATCCACAGAATCGCAGAGCAAGTCGCAGTGCCGGTTCTGCAGATGGCTCTCAGTGGGCGCGCGGCCCAACGCCTCCGTGAGGCGACCGGGCGCCCGGCATCGACCATCGCTGCCTTTCTGCTTGCCGCCGAGCAAGGGAGTGTCCATTCGGCAAGCGAACTGCTGGTCATCATCGATGAGTCCTCCATGCTGGACACACCAGTGATGTATAGCATCGTTCGGGCTCTGCCGGCCCATGCTCGTCTACTCCTGGTGGGCGATCCCTACCAACTGCCGCCGATCGGTTTCGGTCTGGTCTTTCAGGTGCTCGCCGCCAGCCCTCATATCCCGAAGGTTGAACTGGTTGAGGTTCACCGGCAGGCGCAATCGAGCGGCATCCCGCAGATCGCGCGCGAGATCCGGCACGGTATTGTGCCGTCCCTACCGGCTTTTGCCGGTCTCTCGGCAGGCGTGAGCTTTATCGAGGCTGATGACGGTGACGTGATGGATTACATCCTCGGCGTTCTCACGGCGTGGCGCGGATGTGAGGATACGCAAGTCCTCGGCGTGACCAAGCGCGGGGCCAGCGGGACGAGGAATATCAATGCGACGCTGCACGCGATGGCTTCCGCCGCGAAACCGAAGCTGGAAGGGTGGGCGTTCGCCGAGGGCGATCCCATCATTTATCTAATGAACGATTACCAGAAAGAGTTGTGGAACGGCTCGCTGGGTAGAATCGAGAGCATCCTGAGTTCGAATGGGAGACGTTCCCTGATGTGCTGTCTCGATGGTGCGAGGCGGGAAATCCCGGAGGAGGACTTCCACCGCATCGACTTGGCCTACGCCATCACGGTCCACAAAGCGCAGGGCAGCCAATTCAAAAGGGTGATCGTGCCCATCGTAAAGACCCGCTTGTTGGACCGCACCCTGATCTACACCGCGTTGACACGTGGAGTGGAACAGGTGGTGTTCGTCGGCGACCGGGGCGCATTCGACGCGGCCGTCACCGCGCCGCCTCGTTCGCAGGAGCGTCAGGTCGGCTTCTCCATCTGAAATCCGGGCCGCTCTTGTTCTCGTTGCTTCCCAAGAGGCTGCTTGAGAGCCATCTTGGCAACAAGGCGACAAATCCTGGGGGGTTGGGGGCAAAGCCCCCAAGTAAGGGAACTTCCAATGCCCGATTGGGCAACCCGGCGATCTGGTGTTTCGGCCGCCCTTCCCTTAGACTGGACACGGCCTGGGCGGAGGATAGGGCAATGCTGGGAAGCAACCCGAGCGCCGACCCAGGGGCCGAGATGGGCAAGGGCAGAGTTCGGCTCTGCCCTTGCTGGCTAAGGCATGGCCGGCTCTTGGGGGTGGCCTGAAACATTCCGTGTGGAAGAAGTCCTCTTCCGCCGTGACGCCGACTTCGCCTTGCAGATGCGAAGGTTCTCGCGTGCCAATTCATCGGACGGATTCATGGAGACCGCTCGCTCGAGCACGCTCTCGGCCTCTCCGCGACGACCCGCCTCGAAAAGACTCCAACCCAGATCGTTAAAGAACTTCTGATTGTCCGGCTCAAGCTGGACTGCATGCTCCAACGCCGCTACCGCCTCGTCGTGGTGACCTTCGTGGCCAGCACAGCACGCGAGACCCTGGTGCAACGCAGCGCGGGCAGGAAATCGCTCGATAGCTCCCCGGAACAATGCCAATCCGTCCTCATATGCTCCCATCTGGATGAGAAAACTTCCGGCCTCGTCGATAATCTCGCCAAGGTCCAGCGTGTTCTCGGGCAAGGCGAGCAATGATCGAAAAAGCCTTAGTCCCTCGGCACGCCTGCCGCGCTGATACTCGACCGATCCCATGCTTAGAATCGCTGGCGCATAATCTGGTTTCAATTCGAGGGCACGCCGTAGACGTGACAAAGCGCCTTCGCGGTCACCGAGAGCCGTACGAAATATGCTATCGGCATACTCCGCTTCCGCGTAGAAATCGGATGCTGTGTTGTTGGCCTTGCCGTGACGCGCCCTTGGCTTTTTCATACTTGATCCTTGTGGAGCCGTTCGCCGGGTCGAGCTTTTACAGGAAAGCGGCACGAGAACGGTAGCCGCCACCTCGATTTAACCTTCACTTCCGCCTCCAGGTCAAGACTACGTATCAAGTCAAAACGAACCGGCAAACGCAGACGATGTCCGCATGGAAAAGAAAACGCGACATCAAGGAGACTAATCGGGATGAGAAACCAAGGCAGGCTTCGACTCGGATATTTTCCGCTGCCTCTCAAAGAAGCCCAGCGAATCCGAACTCATTTACTCTTCCCCGCTTCCTCGTTCTCAGCGATCGATCCCTGTATCGGCAATGGGGCGGCCTTCCTCGCGATCACGGAGGCTCCGGGCGCACGACGGTACGGGATTGAGTTGGATGCGTATCGCGCAGAGCAGGCTTCCGCGGTGGTCAATCAAATGATCCAAGGTAGCTGCCTCGACGTGCACATTCCGGTCGAGTCGCTTTCCCTTCTGTTTTTGAATTCGCCTTTTGACTGGACCATCGGAGAAAGTCGAAACGAGCGCACGGAACGCGTCTTTCTGGCGCACACCCACCGTTGGCTAAGGCCTGGGGGTGTGTTGGTCCTTGTGGTGCCTGCGGAACGCGTCAGGGAATGCAGCGACATTCTGGCGTCACAGTTCAAAGAGACTCGGGTTTATCGTTTGACAGAGCCGGAGGCGGTGCGTTACGGCGAGGTGGTTGTTCTTGCGATCCGCCGCAACCGCCGCGAGCGCGAGCAGTTGAAGGACGCCGAGATCGTGCGGCGCCGTGTCCAATTCGCCAGCACTGGACGGCAATACGAACAGCTCGCCGTACTGACGGAAAGCAATGGCCCATTATATATAGTTCCTGCAAGCGACTCGGTCCGGCTTGAGTATCGCGGCCTTCCCCTCAATGAGATCGAGGATCTGCTGCCCAAGTCCGCTGCCTACCGCCAAACTTCGCACATTCTGTTCTCCCCTCCTGTCGAAATTCGCGGCAGGCCACTAACCCCTTTGCACTCCGGCCACGTGGCGCTCCTGGCTGTGAGTTCAATGCTCGACGGTCTTTTCGGCCTTGGGGACGGGCGTCACATTGCGGCATGGAGGTCCATTAAGGTCACGGATCGCACTGAGGAAGTGGAGGAGGATGGCACCATCATCCACCGGGAGCGAGAGAGATTCACCAATGAGTTAACATTGGTCTTCGCTTCGGGAAAAATCGCGATCCTGCACTGAGGCTCATTGTCGCTGGTACCGTCCTCGCCCCTCGACATACGCATACGCTTTTTCTTTCTGCTTGTGTGCCGAATGGCCGAAAACACTGAGCCTGTATCATACACATACGCGCCGTCGCTAATATAACCACCTTATGATTGGACCCTAGAAGCTCCAGCAGAAGGTCGTAGCGGTCGCGTCGAGCAGGTTTTTCTGAGCCATACCTTCCGTTGGCTGAAGCCGGGCGGGGTTCTGGTACTCGTGATTCCCGGAGAAAGACTCGCCGACTGTGGCCAAATTCTCGCCTCACAGTTTCGTGACGTTCGGATCTATCGGTTGGAAGCGCCTGAGTGCGTGCGGTACAAGCAGGTGGTAGTCCTTGGCTTGCGGCGGGATCGCCGCGAGCGGCAGCGTATGCATGACTCGGACATCACCCGTGGGCGGCTCCAACTCGCCAGCCTGGCAAGAAACGCCGCACAGCTTCCCGCCCTGCCTGCTGAACCCGATGCGCAATATGGCGTGCCACCGGGCGGGCCGGTCCAGCTTGCTTCTCGCGGACTCCCCCTTGATGAAATCGAGGACCTGCTGCCGCAATCGGCCGCTTACCGCCAGGCAGGCCGAATCCTCTTTGCCGATCAGCGCTCCACTTCGGGGCGACCACTCACTCCTCTTCACGGCGGCCACACGGCGTTACTGGCCGTGAGCTCTTTGTTGGATGGGATCTTTGGGTCAGAAAATGATCGACATCTGGCTGCGTGGCATTCGGTAAAGGTCGTAGACAAGAAAGAGGAAGAGGAAGATGGCGTCGTAACGATCACCGAGCGCGAACATTTTTCGAATGAATTGACGCTCATTTTTGAAAGCGGCCATGTTGCCACGCTCAAATGATTCCGCCGCAAACGCTACTTCCCACCTCAGGCGAGTTTCAAAGCCTGAGAGAAAGGAGGTGCAATAGGCCTCGGCCACCGGTGGCGGTGGTCGAGGCTTCTATTCTGCGCGCAGTCGCGCGCCGGCGAGCCGCGGAAGGAGGCCCATGAGAAACGCGCATGAGCGTTTCGGGATTCTTGAATTCACGAAGCGGATGAAAGACACTACCACTCAGATACGGTTACGCCTGGACCGGCTCGTTTGTGAGGCCGAAAAGGAGAGGTCGAAGATTCACATCCTTTCGGTTCTCGGTGGGGACTC
>Ga0187881_10004580_pt1 | contig 11128 bp, 6 predicted proteins | sample June2016WEW_19_1_2_FD_133017 | JGI IMG/M metagenome (GOLD analysis project Ga0187881, IMG submission 133017) | Peatland microbial communities from SPRUCE experiment site at the Marcell Experimental Forest, Minnesota, USA - June2016WEW_19_100 | ecosystem: Environmental > Terrestrial > Soil >...
ACGCCGCCTCAAGATTGCCGCAGTCGCGGCGACTGCGGCTCCTTGGAAACAAACGCAGCGTCCTTCTCGGAAATCCGCCTCAAGATTGCCGCAGTCGCGGCGACTGCGGCTTGTGGAACTTTGATTCAGAAAACTGCACGGTTGGGCCGCCTCAAGATTGCCGCAGTCGCGGCGACTGCGGCAGGCGAAGAGACCGATTAACACCAAACCGAAGAGACCGCCTCAAGATTGCCGCAGTCGCGGCGACTGCGGCGAAAAGGGCTGGTTTTGGGAAAACCGGAGTTAAAACCGCCTCAAGATTGCCGCAGTCGCGGCGACTGCGGCTAAAAGACAAGCTCCGCGCATTGGGCTGCCGATGGCCGCCTCAAGATTGCCGCAGTCGCGGCGACTGCGGCCCCCGAAATCCCAAAGCTCCAAGCCAAACTCGCAGCCGCCTCAAGATTGCCGCAGTCGCGGCGACTGCGGCGATTGCGATTACAACCTCGGCATTTTGGCCTTCCCTCCGCCTCAAGATTGCCGCAGTCGCGGCGACTGCGGCGACAGGCAATGCAAAACAGTTGAAGGAAATCCGGCCCGCCTCAAGATTGCCGCAGTCGCGGCGACTGCGGCCACGCCATCTGGCTCGCCGCTGGCGGCAGGATTCACCGCCTCAAGATTGCCGCAGTCGCGGCGACTGCGGCGACTCAATCTGGCGAGTATATTGACATGGACAAAGCCGCCTCAAGATTGCCGCAGTCGCGGCGACTGCGGCATTCCTCCGGTTCACGTCGAACCTCACTCCTTTGGGCCGCCTCAAGATTGCCGCAGTCGCGGCGACTGCGGCTGCCCGCACGGACTCAGCCCATTCATGGCTTTTATCCGCCTCAAGATTGCCGCAGTCGCGGCGACTGCGGCTGACAACGAAAATCAGCAATCCCCGCGCAGCAAACCGCCTCAAGATTGCCGCAGTCGCGGCGACTGCGGCTGACGCCCCGTAACATTGATTTTGAAACATGATATCCGCCTCAAGATTGCCGCAGTCGCGGCGACTGCGGCTTTGAACTGCGCCAGCGCCTTGAGCAACCCGTCTGCCGCCTCAAGATTGCCGCAGTCGCGGCGACTGCGGCCATCGCCTTCACGCCCGGAAACATACACTCACGCCGCCTCAAGATTGCCGCAGTCGCGGCGACTGCGGCAGAACTCAAAGCGTTGGAAAACTCAACGGCTAGTGCCCCGCCTCAAGATTGCCGCAGTCGCGGCGACTGCGGCCGTCGTAGTAAGGACGAGGCAGGCTAACAAGCGCCGCCTCAAGATTGCCGCAGTCGCGGCGACTGCGGCATTTTTGCTCATACTGCCGGACACCGGCGGCGTGCCGCCTCAAGATTGCCGCAGTCGCGGCGACTGCGGCAAAAGCACGAGAAAGCCGAGGAAGAGGCGCACACAACCGCCTCAAGATTGCCGCAGTCGCGGCGACTGCGGCAACGAGGCTTGTCCGTAAGGCGTCTCAAAATAAACCCGCCTCAAGATTGCCGCAGTCGCGGCGACTGCGGCCGCGGTGTTCGTGGTTGTGGGAATGTTGCTCGGCTCCGCCTCAAGATTGCCGCAGTCGCGGCGACTGCGGCAGCCTTGAACAGGCCGAAGTCGTCGAAGACATCGCCCCGCCTCAAGATTGCCGCAGTCGCGGCGACTGCGGCCCGCTCCCTCGAACACCTTGAGAATCAACGCCTGCCGCAGCATATTGCGAGCGTGAGGCAGGTTGGAGCATTAACACATAAATGAGTCGGGAAACAATCATTGCCAATAGCCTATCAATCCAAGCGAATCTGTTATGCGAGCGTCCGTGCAGGCCAGTGCCAGCATTTCCGCGCTCGCACTGGAATCGCCGCATTCAGGCGCAGTCGTCGCGATTTCAATGAGCAATCATGGTTAGCCAATGGCGGAAGCTAACTGGTCGGTGGCCGTAGCCGGGATTTATTCAACGCCTTTCGGCAAAACTTGCAAGCTTGAAAATCAAATAATCGTCACACGCGAGCGGACTTCGTAAGGCAATCCCATTGCGTCAATGATCAAACTCGCGTCTTTGGAACTCGCGCCCAGCGATACAAACAAAACCTGATCTTCATCGTGATTGAGCAAATCCTGAAGCTCGGCCTTTAATTTCGCCAGACGCAAATCATCCAGCGGGCATTCAAAAACCGAGTATTGCAGTCGCACGCCAAAACCTTCCAGCGAACGCGCCACTTTTCGCAGCCGCTTCGGGTCGCTGATGTCGTAGCTCACAAGGTAACGCAGGCGGCTCATCGTGTGACAAATCCGTGGTAGGTCAAAGCTTCACCCCGAACGAATCGCCACAATTGCCGCGCCTGCACTTCGAGCATCCGGCGATACGCCATTTTGTAGCTGAATTCCGGGTGGCTGACTTCCGTGTCCAGCCGTCGAAACCACCCTTCCCAAAATGGTCGCCGACCTTTGTCGGTTAAAAACATCCCGTTCGCGCTTTTGATGAAGTCCTCCGGGCCAAGTTCGCCACGATTGATGAGGCTGATGGCCACGCTGTCGGCGATGAGCGGGCGGAATTCCTCCATCAAATCCAGTGCCAGTGCCGGACGGCCATAGCGCGGCTGGTGCATGAATCCGAGAAACGGATCGAGTCCAACCGAATAACAAACGCCGGTCAATTCCTTCGCCAGCATGGAATAACCGAGCGAAAGCAAGGCGTTCACCGGATCACGCGGCGGACGGCGATTGCGCCCGCGCCAGTCAAATTTCCAGTCGTCACGCTGTTTCAGCATAGACTCGAATTGCTCGAAATAAAGCGCCGCTGCGCTGCCCTCGACGCCGAGCAACGCCGTCAAGTCGCGCGCTGATTCCGTGGAATCGCGGAAACTTGCCATCAAGCTCGTCACGCGATCCGGCACATCACCATTGCGCATGAGCATCACGCGTTGGTTATGAATCTTGGCGCGGATGACTTCGCGTGCCAGTTGCAACCGCACGCCCGGCATTTCAAACAATCGATATTGCCCGCGTCGCGCATCCACACCGCTGGCCGGCAATCCTCCTAGCATTCCAAGAAACCGTCCTGCCGGCGAAAAATAGGAAACATCAATGCCCAATTCCAGGCACGTTGAAACAGCCTGCGCCGTCATCTGAACCGCGCCGTAACAATAAATCGCCCGCACCTGTTGGCCGGGCAGTTTGCGCACGTCCTCACCCTTGACGCTGACGAGCAATTCATCCCCGCGCTGGCCGATTTGCGCGCCCGGCGTCTGAACCACCAGCACCTCGCCATCATCGCCGCCCGGACGCGGCGGTTGCAACGTCGGTTCCTTGTCCGTGGACTCGGCGGCAAAATCCAACGCTGCTAAAATCTGACTGCGAACCGCGTCTTCCGATTGCGCAATGAAACCAAACTGAATCTGCCCGTCGGTATCCGCCGGCTTCCGCCGCTTTGACCACCAAAGCGATTCATTCGGCAGACAAATTGGATAGGCGGAGCAATACAGGCAGCGCGCATCATTCTTCAATGGCGGTGGGCATTTTCCGCTGGCGGCAACTGCACGCGCGTCGTCAATCGCTTTGCGAACCTTGCTAAAAAGTTCCTCGCTGAATTCCACCGGCACGCGCCGCTTGTCCGCCGCGTAATAAACCGCGCCGCGAACTGCGTTCACGCCATGTTCGCGCAACAGCAGCGCGTGCGCGGCGACTTGCATGGCGTCCGGCTCCTTGGCCACGCGCTCGCCTTCGCCGTCGCGCCGGGCCGAGCCACGTTTGTAGTCAATGATCTCCGCGCCATCCGGCCCGCCTTCCACGATGTCCACCACGCCGATAAGGCCAAGCGATTCACTTTCCAGGCGCAGACTTCGGAGCTTCGCGCCTTCCGGCAGACCAAGCTCCTTGGGATCGTCCAGCTTGGATGGAGCATCCACGTTGCGATGAACATGACTGCCCGCCACCGTGTCCGCGCTCTCCTGAAAAATGTTTTCCACCCACTGGAAGTAAAACAGGCGCGGGCAATAAATGAAGTTGTGAAGCCGACGCACCGGCAACGGCGGTTGCGATTCCAGTCCGCCTTGGGTTTGAACAGGCGCGTCGCTCATGGTTCACATGGGAATGTCGTCTTCCTCGTCTGGTGGTAGTGCTTCGGAAATTATTTGTTGTGGCAGCGCGATTTTCCAACTGGCAAAGCGGGCGAGATTTATTTCCCGGCAACGCTGCATGGCAAGATCACCATTTACTTTTTCCCACAACCGTTCGCTACTTGAAATTGTTTTGAACGCGCAACCATTCCTCAAAATCGAATCGGGAAAAACGCCTGCGACATCCACAAGATAAGGCTTTTTCTCAATCCATGTCTGCCCCAGCAATTCGGCGCGGTCTCGATGTGCGAGTGCGCGCAATGCGATGCGGTAAGCTGCATTTAAGTCGGCGTGGTAAAGCGAAGTGCCTTCTCCGAGCGGCACAAAAAATTCGCCGCCTTTCTTGGGAAGGAGTAGTGATTTTCCATCTGGCACTTTGTTGAGCCAGCAGAGAAATTCATTTTGCCAGCCGCTTGGTTCTTCCTTCGCTTTTCGTTGCCAGAATGAACGGCGTGAATCGTCTGTTTGCACTTCCTCTGCTCTAAAACCGGGGCTGTGGTCTTTCGCGCTGAATCGTGAAGTGTATTCCGCATTAACAAGAACGATTGGCATACCAACCATCTCGCAAAGCTCGCCGAGAATTTTGTGAATACGCCCTTTTAGCCAAGAAGAAAGCTGCCGGTTTTCTCGTCGTCCTTGCTTTGCAGAAGGATTGTAGCCGCCAAGGTTTTCGAGTGCGATAAAATTTACCGGGCCGCGTTCTAGGCAACGATAGACACCATGCAAAGATTCAGTTTGTTTTCGCTCCTGTTTGTCTGGTGGTGGTGGTGCAAGCTCGACCCCAAGAGCGATTGCGAAAACTTCGTGAGCAATCTTTTTGGCGCGATCTTCTCGTGCGTCTTCCATCGCTTGCCGACAGTCTTCAAAAGGTTCAGGCACGGTCTCATTACGCTTAATTTGTTTGCGCCGACAAAGATGATTCAACGATTGAGCCAACTGCCTTAAATCTTTCAATTGGTTCAGCCTCGGTAGGCTGATGCCTCGCTGTCCAGCAAGCAGGGCTTCGGGTCTGGGTTTTGACGCGTCCAGTTCCATTCTGTGCCAATCATTGTCGCAAGGTTTCCACGACCAATGCCCGCGACGCCACGGCAAGATGCGGTCCGCGATGCGTGGAAGCAGGGTTTTGAAACAGTCAAGGTATTCGCCGGCCAGCTCGGCAATACGGCTTTTCAGTCTCTTCGGCTCGCTCTTGAGCGTCGCCAGTTCAATTAGTGGATCATCGCTACGAAGATTACCGATGATTTCAATTGCTGATTGGTAGGGCTTTGAATCGCGTTCTTTGCCAAGTTGCTCTGACCAGCGGTTTAGCCGGAAAAGTTGTGCGCGAACTCGTTTCAGTCCCCAAAGCAATTCATCATTCTGCTTGGGAAACGAAAGATTTTTCCCCCAGCTTGGTTGACGATCTGTGATGTCAAAGCCCTTGGTTTTGAGGGTGCTGAAAAATTCCGCCGCTTCCTTTGTTTCATCATCCGTTGGATTGCGTCCGCCACTTCCCGATAATTCCGGCAGGAAGCTATGAGTTGCCGTTTCAAACTCAATTTCCCGGTTAAGTGAAAGAAATTTGCGACAAAGAGCATTCCGCTTTCCTGCTGGCTTTTTCAACTCCGCGCGGAGCTTGGCCTTTTCATCCGGCGCGAATTTTCGCCAGCCCCAGCAATCTTCGCCTGCAACGCGGACAATTCCGTTTGTAATTGAATGAGCAAACCAAGCGGCTTTTTCCGAATCGGGGTTTAGCCGATGACGAAGCCGAGGTGCCTTTGCAGTTGCGTCTTTATTGGTCGCTTGGAGAATTTGCCACGCCGCACTGTTTGTCAGGCCAAGATCAACGCCCAAGCATCGCGTTTCACCTTTGTCGAACCATAAAACTTTATCCTCTTTTGTTCGTGGCCAAAATAATCCAACGGATTCAGACTCTTTGTTTTTCGCCGGGCTGAACGGGAAGTTTTCTTTCCATTTAGCTGAAAGGATTTCTGTGTGCAACTCCGGCTCAAACACCAATTGGATGTTCTCTTTGCAGCGCGGAGCTAGTCGCACAGAAGCACCCGCAAAACTTTGTTTGTCACAAGGCCACTTACGCGCTTTTACGAATGCCCGCAAAACAGGCGGCATCCAATTTTGATCCGGCTCGTCCTTGTCGAGATTTTCTTTTTTTCCTCGTAAGCCGTCACGCCATAGTCGAGGCGACCAAAAATGGATTTTAATTTGTGATTTTTCCTTTTTGCTTAAATCAAGAGCATCAGCCTTTAATTCAAACGGAACGTCTGGGGAACTTGCTTCCAGATGTTCTTTGTTGTTTGTTTCCGACCAGCGGAAAAAGCGCGGCGACAGCGTGGCATGAGCCGGAGCAAAAAGGCGCTCGGTTTCCAAGTGAGCCTTTTCTTCAAGGTTTTCAACATAATCAGCCCATGTTTCCACAGCATCCTCTTTATCATCGTGATTCCAGATTTCAGGTTCTTTTGCAAGACGGTCGAAAAGTGATGCGCTGCCATACTTCTCGCGCTGGCGCTCCTGCATCCGATTTTTTTGTTTTATCAAATCTTCCGCCGTAAGATTCGGCGTTTTCTTTAGTGCTTCCCGCCATGCAGGACGAACTTTCCGCCATCCCTTCAAAGTGCGCTCACGAATTCCATACGGTCTTTTTTGGCCGTTCTCATCTACGGCAGTATCTGGTAATTCATCTGCTAAATCTTCAGCAATCCTTTCAACAGCCTGTAGTCGTGCATCGGATTTTTTTTGCGTTTCGATTTTGGCGATGATTTGATCGGCAATCGCAAGCCGGAGTTCAAATTTCCGCCCGCGCACGATGAACTGACCGATTTTTGTAAAAACTTCACTGAACGCCTGTTTTTCAAAATCCGGCCAGATGCCTTGCCCAATTTTTTCATCATTCACTTTTCCTGCCCACACGTCACAGAAAAAAGGAAATACGGGACGCGCAACTCCGCCAGCCATGCGCGCGATGTAAGCGGCGTCACCTTTTTCTGTTGTCGCGAATTCTTCTTTAAGTCTCGCTTGATTGAACAAAAGAAATGCGTCCCGGAATCCATCCAAGTCCGGTTGCAATGAAAACAAGACAGCAGCTTTCAAGTCATAGCCGCCACTTCCTTTCCGTGTCGGCTCTGTTGTCGGTAGATCGGTTTTGGAATTGTTACACCAAGCAGCCAAAGGCTTTTTCTGTTTTTCCAACCGCTCGGCTAGGTCTGCCATTTTTTTCTTCTGGTCGCTTGTCTTCGCGTCTTTCTCTTTTTCTTCGACTTCTCCAAGAAGTTTGTCGAGAAACTGAATTATGTTTTTTGCGGCGTCCTCACGCGACCATTTGGCCGCGCTTGTGTCCGTTTTGAAATAGAAAACATCTGCCCATTTCAATCGCTCGCCCTCATTCACTTTTTTAGTGCATTCGCTCGCGCGATTGCGCTGCTTGGCTATAACATCACGCGGGGTGACTTTAGTTTTTTGCGCGCAGAGATTGACAAGCGTGCTGCCAAACAGGTCTTTCGCTTTTCCCTTCAACGATTCTTCTACTGGTTCGTCGTGTTTTTTGAGTTTCTTCGCGGCTTCGGTCGCCGGTTCAAACAATTGCTTCAACGCCTCGAATTTTTGTTTTTCGGAAGCCTTCGAGCCGGTCAAGCTGTTCAATTTGCGTCGAAACTCTTTGAACGAGGCGTCCTTTTTGCATCCGACAATTACGCACGCATTTTCAAATGGGCGATCCCATATGCCTTGCCTGCCCGTGTATGATTCCCAACTCCGTTCAATCGCGGCTTGATAGTCTTTCCAAATATCATCTTCGCAAGACGTCGGGACTAACGCAGCAAAAGCGGCAAGAAGATAATTCACATCGTCCTGAAAAAGTTGGTGGTGCTGCCATAAGGCGGATTCTCCGTCGTCGAGTTTTTTCCATTCGTCCTTGCCGTCAGGAATTTCAACCTTGCTGACGCGGCCCTGGTAGATGCGGTTCATTGTTTTGGTGAGCGTTAAGTGTCAGCGGAATCAGTCTGGTCGCCAAGCGGCAATTTTCAGCCTGACGCGGCGGTGGCTGGTTGCGCTTAACGTGCGGCCAAGCCGGCGCGCAATTTCGGCGTCCGATTCTGTGCCCAGAAGTCCGTCCTCGTCCGCCGTCCAATCGCGTAATTTTGGATTCTGCATCGGAATGTGCAGAAGTTCGCGGCGCTGGATGACAGCGCCGACCGAACGACTAATCCGGCGTGCGACTTCTTCATCTGGCGATGTGCCGAGCAGTTTAATTTCCGCCGGTGTCCAAGGATTGGCGTTGCTGCCGGGCTTCCGGGCGCGTGGAATTTTCAACGACCGGCGTTTGAAGGTCGCCACATAGGCCGGACATCCGAGCCGCCGAGCTACGTCTGTGTCAGGCAGGGTTCCTAACAGGGCGATTTGTTTCCGCGTCCAGACATGATGCGCGGGGACGCGATTTGGAATTTGCAGGCGGTGACGCCGTTTGAGAACGGCCACGACGTTTCGCTTTATCCGCGCGGCCACTTCGGTGTCGGGCATGGTGCCCAGCAATTTATCCTCTGCGCGCGTCCACGGACGAAATTCAGGATTGAAGAAGGGGATGCCAAGTTTCAGGCGTTTGTGCCGCACGTTTTTGACGGTGCGTCCGGTCAGTTCGGCTATTTTACGATCCGGTTGCCGACCTAACATGGCAATCTCGCCCGGTTCCCAAAGATGGTAATCGGGATGCTTGAACGCGATTCCGAACTGCCGCCGCCGATAAGCCACTTGGTAGCGAGGGCGTTTGAGCAACATGGCCACTTGTGCATCCGGCCGGTTGCCGAGAAGTTTGTCGTCCTCCGGCCTCCACTTTTTGATGAGACTGATGTGTTTGAGATGTCGCCTGGCAGCAACGGCAGTAGTGGTGCGGCTAAATTTTTTAGCGAGCGCGCGATCCGGTTTGGTTCCCAGCAACCGTTCTTCATCAACCGTCCAGCGACGGTGCTTCGGCGGTGCTGTGCCGTGATTGAAGCGGTTCATGGGCGGGTTGTTTTGCCTGCATTGTTTTATATCCAATTTGGAAGCCTCGCACTAGCCAGAAATGGACGTGCCTGGCAGGACGGCGCAACGAGGTTGCCGGACGGAAGCAAAACCGATTGTCAGTTTGGTCGAATGGATACCAGACCGCCAGCGGACAGAAAATTTCACACGGTTTTTGTGGCTACGATGTTCTCGAAACCAGACATAATATCCGAAAAATGCGCGTTGAGGAACCTGACAACTTTGGCGTTATTCAGAAGTTTTTTTATGTAACCACGAGCGCACGTCAGGCACATCATGTTTTCCGTAAAGCTTGCCTTCACCGCTTTGAAATCTTTTTCCAGCGATTCCATTTCGCGTTCCATGTTGGCCAATTCCTCCGCTGACAGGCCGGTTTTCTTTTTTGGCTCTGCGGGATTCACCCGTTGTTCATCCGGTGTCATCAAAATCAGCGATTCGATATATCCTATCGAATAATTGCTTGCGCTCACCAACACTTCCGCGATTTCCATTTGTCGCGGCGGCTTAACCTTTTTCAACAAGCGGATACCTTTCTCGGAAATGTTTTTGTCCTTTAACAAATTTGCCGCTCCGTCAGTGATGCCGTCCAGCAACTCAATCAATCCGCGCACGACATTCAGCGGCATATCCAGCGCGCCTGCGATCCGCTCCGGGTTGACACCATTGCGAATCGCTTTGGCGATCATCTTGTGGCATTGGATGGGCGGCAGCCGGTTGATCCGCGCGTTGTAAGTGAAACATTCGTCGTCATTGGAGATGATGCACTCCGCGACCGTTTTGCCGAGTTGTTTCAACGCAAAACGGCGCAAATGCCCGTCCAGCAATAGAAACGTGCCTGACTTGTCCTTTTGGGGATGAACCACCATCGGCTCAATCATCCCTACTTCGCGTATGGATTTTACAATCGCCTGATACCGTCGCAAGTTGTGGGGACTTTTGATATTCCGAATGGGTAATATTGCCTCCAATGGAAGCTCTATTGTCTTCATTTCAAACCCCAGCTTCATTTCATTCACGTTCATATTCCTTCCTTTTGTTGTTTTGCCACTTTCTCTCCGAGGACTTTGGGCATGGTCGCCAACGATTCCGCCCGCAGCAGTGTCACGAAATGTTCATTCGCCATGAGCTTGCTGAATGCCGTCACGACGAAAATGAGTTGTTCTTCGCAGAGGCGCGCCTTGTGAACGAGCAATTTGCGTTTTTCGCTTTCGCGCCGATACACACTGACCAGATTTTCGGCGCTCGGCCGGTTCTTTCGCGAACCACGTCCGCCCGAACCGCGCTGCTTTCCCAAAAACCGCCGTCGCTCCATCAGTTTCTTGATGTCCCGGATTGAAGCTTGGTTGAGCTGCTTCTTTTCGTAGGCTTTCAACAACGCTCGTTGCGTTTCAACGCCATCTGTCTTGGCAATATCTATTGCAACGCCCAACGGAATTTTCCCGTTCAGCGCCGCTTCCAGCAAGCGTTCCTCGCCGGCTTTTTTCAAAGCAATCAAGCCAATAATTGTCGGGCGGTCTATGTCCAGTTTTCGTCCGATGTCACTATTATTATCTCCCTGTGCTTTCAGACGATGGATTTCGTTGATTAACTCCATCGGCGACGGCAACCGCCGGGCCATGTTCTCCACCAGGCTGCGCAAGAGCCGGTCTTCCTTGCTAATTTGCACAACAATCGCCGGAATTTTTTTGAAACCTAGAGCCATGAATGCTTCGAGGCGCCCCTGTCCGAATACCAAGTCAAAACCCTCGCCTTCAGCTTCATCCGTGGCACGAGAGCTCACTTGAATCGGTTTTTTCAATCCCAGTTTCCTGATGCTTTGGACAATCAATTCAAATTTCTTTTTGTCCCGATGGCGTGGGTTCAGAATCCGAATCTGCTCCCCAATCCTTAGCCAGCTGAACGATGGATGCACTGGAGGGTGAAGTTTTCCGGAGGGGATTTTGAACAAAAGTTGTGGCGGCAGGTCGGTAACACATGCCGGCGTTAACCAAACGTTC
>Ga0187881_10004582_pt1 | contig 11122 bp, 7 predicted proteins | sample June2016WEW_19_1_2_FD_133017 | JGI IMG/M metagenome (GOLD analysis project Ga0187881, IMG submission 133017) | Peatland microbial communities from SPRUCE experiment site at the Marcell Experimental Forest, Minnesota, USA - June2016WEW_19_100 | ecosystem: Environmental > Terrestrial > Soil >...
AGACCGCAACCGAACTGGACTCGCTGAAGAAGTCTTGGCCGTCCTCCGGTGCCTCTCTTGCCGCGGACACCTCGAGGACAGCGGAATCGAATTGGCCTGCGTTGGCTGCGGCAGGAAATATCCACTGGTGAATGGCATTATCCGCTTCGTGGATGAGCAGCGGTACGCGGGCAGTTTCGGCTTTCAGTGGCACGTGCACTCTCGCACGCAATTGGATACCAACGAAAGCAACCGCTCGGAACGAGCCTTCCGGCGGCGCACTGGTTTTCGACCCGAGGACCTCGCGGGAAAGCTAGTCCTAGATGTGGGATGTGGGATGGGTCGTTTCGCGGATGTGGCCACCCGCTGGGGAGCACATGTGGTAGGCATTGATCTGAGCCTGGCGGCAGATGTTGCGGCGCGAAACCTGGTGGGCCGCGAGGCGACGATATTCCAGGCTGATGTTTTTCATCTTCCTTTTGCGTCCGAGAGTTTCGATTTTATTTACAGCATTGGAGTTCTTCACCACACTCCAGATTGCGAACGAGCCTTCAAGATGTTGCCTGGATTGCTCAAGCCGGGCGGGCGAATCGCAATCTGGCTCTATAGCGGATACAACAACTGGTATAAGATGAGCGACGTGTACCGCAAGGTAACGCGGCGGATGTCGCCGAGGCTATTGCACAAACTGTGCTATGCCGTCGGTCCGCTTTATGGCATACATCAGGTGCTGAGGAAGATTCCGCTGGTGGGGCGGCCGGCAAGTGGGGCGCTGGCGTATATGGTCCCGATGGCCTTCCACCCGGATCGTACCTGGCGGGTCCTTGATACGTTTGACTGGTATTCGCCATGGTATCAGTCGAAGCACACGTATGAGGAAGTCTTCCGCTGGTTCGAGAGTTGCGGTTTGGACGATTTGAGAGTCATCGAACAGCCCATCGCCGTGCAGGGTCGTCGGCCTCTTCTCAGAGAACTATCCACCTCTCGGAGCGACAAGGAGATCAACCAGTGTGTGGGATAGCCGGTGCCGTTGGAAGCCAGGGAGACGTCGTTGACGCTGAAGACGTGCATCGGATGTGCCAGACGATTATCCACCGCGGACCCGATGATGAAGGGATCTATACGCACGGTCCGGCGGGACTTGGAATGCGGCGTCTCAGCATCATTGACTTAGCTGGCGGAAAGCAACCCATTCACAATGAAGATAAGACGGTTTGGGTGGTTTTTAACGGCGAGGTCTATAATTTCCCGGAACTACGAAGCGAACTAGAAGGCCGCGGTCACCAGTTTTACACCCGCAGTGATACCGAAGTGATCGTTCACCTTTACGAGGAGACTGGCGCGGATTGCGTTAAGAAACTGAGGGGCATGTTCGCGTTTGCCCTGTACGACGAGAAGCGACATTCGCTGCTGCTAGCACGGGACCGCTTGGGGAAAAAGCCGCTGCATTATGCTCAGCACAATGGACGTTTGCTGTTCGGCTCCGAGATCAAGACAATACTGGCGGTTGCTCCGGAACTAGCGGAAACAAATACGGAAGGACTGCTGCAATACTTCTACTTCGGATATGTGCCCGATCCCCTGACGGCTTTTCAGAACATCAATAAGTTGCCGCCCGGATGGTTGCTGGAATACTCCGGAGAAAAGATCGATGTCCGTCAATATTGGGATGTGCCAGCTTACGGCACCCAGTCTTCGGTGTCGGAAGAAGAGTGTTTGCGGGAACTGGAGCACCGGCTTGCAGAGGCGGTTCGAGTCAGGCTGATCAGCGATGTCCCGCTGGGTGCCCTGTTGAGCGGTGGGGTGGACTCCTCCATTGTCGTGGCGCTCATGGCGCGGGCCAGTACGACGCCTGTCAAGACTTTCTCCATTGGCTTTCACAACGAGCAATTCGACGAAGCTAAGTATGCGCGTATTGTCGCCGAGCGGTTCGGCACCGACCACCACGAGCTGATTGTTGATCCCGACATCGAGCAGACTCTCAACTTCCTTTCTGGAATGCTGGAGGAGCCTTTCGGCGATTCTTCCATGCTGCCGACCTATCACGTGTGTCACATGGCGCGGCAGTATGTAACGGTCGCTCTTTCCGGGGACGGCGGCGACGAACTTTTTGCCGGTTACGACCGCTATTCAGTGATCATGAATCGCAAGAATTCCGACTGGATACCGGAATGGGTGGGGAAGATTTATCGCGGCGTCATTCATGATCGCACGCCGCGAGGCATGTATGGCCGCAACCGAGTTTGGAATTCTCTGCTGAGCGTTCGCGACCGCTATCTCGACGACGTTTCCTACCTCCCAGTTCTGCATCGGGAGCGCTCCGTATTCACCAGCGAGTTTCTGGAGGCAGCAGCCATGCTTCCCGATCCCCTGAAACGATTCCAGGACTACTATGACTCTGCGCCCGCCGGCGATACCTTGAGCCGATTGATGTATCTCGACATCAAGAGCTATCTCGCCGGTGACATTCTTACCAAGGTTGATCGAATGAGTATGGCGACCTCGCTCGAGGTGCGGGTGCCAATGCTCGACCACATTTTTGTGGAATGGGCCGCCGGGCTGCCAAAGCAGTGGAAGTTTCGGAATGGAGCGAGGAAGTATATTCTGAAAAAACTCGCCGACCGTCTTGGAATTCCCTCCGAGTTGTTGCACCGGCCGAAGCGAGGATTCCAACTGCCTCTGGTGGACTGGATGCGCAGTGAGCTGAAACAGCAATTTTTTCAGGTGCTGCTGGAGTCAAGAACGCTGCAACGCGGATACTTCAGGCCGCGAGCCGTGCAGTCAATCGTGAATGAGCATCTGAGCGGACGGCGCAATCACTCCGGGATTCTTTGGCGCATGCTGGTGCTGGAGTTGTGGCACCGTAACTTCCTCGAAGGCAAAGCGTATGCGACCCGCTCTTCCAGCGCCAACCCTCCACGCGGAGCCGGCGAACGCCCGGGAACGGTCTCGGCCACGGTGAAAGCAACGTTCTAGCAAAAGACAAAGCCTTTCATGGAAAACGCTACCCACCCAGCCATGTGCGACGCCACCTCGGCCCCTAGCCGCAGAAGCAGAACTCCCGTGTTTGTCCTGGGATCTCCGCGTTCCGGGACTACGTATCTCTATCACGTGCTACTTTCTGCGGGAAATTTCGCCGTCTATCGGGCCGAGTCCCAGGTATTCCATTTGTTGGAGCCCAGATTTGGCGATTTGAGTATTGCGGCGAACAAGCGCCGTTTGCTGCACGCGTGGTTCAATAGCCGCTTGTTTACAGCCACGGGGCTGGCTCGGGAGCAGCTTGAAAAACCAGTCATGGAGGAATGCCGTAACGGTGGTGACTTCCTGCGCATCGTGATGGAAGAAATGGCCCGGCAACAGGGAGTAGGGCGCTGGGCCGAATGTACTCCGGATCATATCTTGTATCTTTCCCGCATCAATCAGACGATTCCGAATGCGCTGGTGATTCACATCATCCGGGATGGACGCGACGCGGCGCTCTCGATGGAAAAGCAGGGGTGGCCAAGGCGCTTGCCCTGGGACCGCGCCCGCGGGCGCATGGCGGCAGGCCTGTACTGGGAGTGGATTGTTAAGAAAGGCCGAAAAGATGGAGCGAGACTCGGGTCTAACTACATAGAAGTTCGATATGAAGACCTGATCGCCAAGCCCTTAGAAGTCTTGGCGCAGCTCAGCACTTTCATCGACCAGAAACTTGACTATTATGAAATTCAGAGAGTCGGGATCGGTTCGGTCAACCGCCCGAATACGTCGTTCCAGAGGGAGTCTGGAGATGGCAGCTTCAATCCAATCGGGCGTTGGAAGAATCTCTATTCTCCGGAAGAGACGGCCATGTTTGAAGGATTGGTGGGCAAGACTTTGCTAGATCTTGGCTATGTTCTCGAAACCGAGGACATTCCTAGAAAGCTAAGTTTAAGCGCGTTCCGCTTGCAATATCTCTCTTATTTCGAGACGAAGTTTCGTCTCAGAACGAAAACTCCCCTGGGAAAGTTTCTGGTGACCGGGGACCTTTCTAAGATGTAATAACACAGAAACCAATGAAACAAGCGACAAAAGTTCTGCTGATCGGTAACTATCCTCCGCCGATGTGTGGCTGGGCGATGCAGACCAAATTAGTAGCGGGTGAGTTGCACCGGCGCGGGCACGTTTGCGAAGTACTGAAGATCAATGAAAACCGTCAGGTGAAGAGCAACGAATACGTCGACGTACAAAGCGGTCCTGACTATCTCTTGAAAATAATCCGCTACACCTTGCGCGGTTTCCAACTTAACGTTCATGTGAATGGAATGTCGAAGAAGGGATACTGGCTGGCGCTGGCCGCGGCCTTGGTGGGACGTTTGGCGGGCAGACCGACGCTGCTCACATTTCACGGTGGACTCGAGCAGATGTATTTTCCACGGCATGATCGCAGTGCTATCCATCAGGCGTTTTATCTGCTTTTTCAACTAGCGGGCGAGACGGCTTGCGATAGCAACGATATCAAGTCAGCAATCGAGGGCTACGGGATTTCACCGAACAAGATCAGAGCGATTGCGACGTTCTCCCCGCAATACATGCAATTTGAGCCTGTAGCGTTGCCACGTCAGACTGAGAAATTTATAGATAACCGTCATCCAATCATATTTTCTTATGTCTCGTATCGACCGGAGTACCGGTTGGAGGTGATGCATGAAGCGATGTTGCGTTACTGGCAAAGCTATCCTAACGCCGGGATCATCTGGCTCGGCTTCCCAGAAAAGGAGCTTTCTATCGTCGAAGAGTCCGTCAGAAACTGGCCAGAAGCGGAACGCAAAAGCTTACTCCTGTTGGGGAACTTGACGCACGACCAGTTTCTTACTCTCTTAACTCGTAGCGACATTAATCTGAGGACACCCGCATGCGACGGAGTTGCGGCCTCTGTCCTGGAGTCGCTTGCGTTGGGGATCCCAGTAGTCGCGAGCCAGAACGGAAGACGTCCACCGGGTGTCTTGTGTTACCAGGATACCGACGCTGATGATATGTGCGCGAAACTAATCTACGCTACAGAGCATCTCGAAGAACTAAAATCGAGTCTCCGCACGAATTTGCCAAAGTCGATTGAAAGAAGTGGAGAAGACAACGTCAGTGTGATGGCAGACTGGCTGGCAGGCGAAACGTCAATCCGCAATTGTTCTGCAGTTGCAGTGGCCCGCTGAGCATCGGCTATTCAGCGCACCCCAGTGGTCGCCTGGTCGATTGCATCGAGATCTGCGCCCGGATCTTTCTGGTCGTCCGCCGCATGCTTGAACTTGCTTCGCGGAGACAGGTGATAGTCTCCTCCGTTCCCGTCTGCATAGTTGAGAAAGCCTACATCCGCGATACTCTTCGCAGTTTGGTTACCCTTCGGCCACCCTCCTCCTCCACCGACAATGACATTGCCGCGAAAGCTATAGGAGGAGAAGCAGTCATGCAGGACTGCTTCGACTGTCCTGACGTCCGGCATCGCTGCGCAATTTTTTTCCATCCCACCACCCGTCGAAAATAGCGGCTTAGTGCCGATCGTAAAGATGTTGTTCGTAATCGAGAGTCCTGACATCCTCGGATCGTTACGCGGACCACCCATAATGAATAGCGTATGTGGAGGAAACGCCGTGACGTGGTTGACTTGGACGTCGTGAAGTCGCGGCGACGCGGACTCTCCCGGCGTCATGGAAATCTGCGCAAATGCGCCGAGCCCATTGTAGAGATCAGGTCGGATGTCGTCCAGAACGACGTCATGAATGCTGTAGCGCCCGCCATCCTTCGCTGCACCTTTGCCCGCGAGGCCGTTTCCAATCTGAAAGCCCGAAGCCACATGCGTGATCTTGCATAAACGGATAGTGACATCGGTCACCTGGCAAGCCGGGCACACATTACCAAATCCTATGGATTGGTTCTTGGGCGACAGCAAAACAGCGAAGCCAGCCTGGGTGAACCCGCCCCAAGTGTTTTCCAGGATGTTGGCTTCGAGCAACACACGCTGAGCATTCTTGAGCTCAAACAAGTTCTTGACAATGAATGGACTGCCATCGACGCCGCCGACGAATCCGGGCTGACCCTTCATCCAGGTCAACGGCTTGAACAAGTGGTTACGGCGGATTTCGATGTCGGTCGGCACGGCGGTGGCCTCGCCGCCTCCCATGAGGATAGGTTCAGCGGCGGCCTCAAGGAAGTTGTTTACGATTTTGTAAGGGCCCATGGGGTCATCTCCCAGCCCTCCAGCGATTGCCTGCGAGTCCAAGCACTCGCCCGTTTTCGCCACGCAATGGAAGTCCGAGAAGTAGGAATCGACGACTGCCACGTACTGCAGATGACTGAGCATGATTCCCCGCACGGTCTCATCGTGGGCGGTCCCATGAATCCACATGCGATCAAAGACGAGATGGTCAGCGGTGCCCTTGTTGGGGCCAATAAGGTTATAGACGACTGCCGACGTTGAGGTTCGAGTGACTTCCAGGCCGATGAAGCGATAATGGTTTGCTCCGGAAGCAATTAAGATAGATCCAGGTCCGCCTTTTCCATTGAATTCGATCTTGGCCAGTACGTTTTCTGTGGAGCCACACTGCAAAGCAGGTCGACCCGGAAGAGAAGCGACACCGGCATAGCAAGGAGTCAGCCTGGTATTTTCCGCAGGGAGCTTCGAGTCGGGGGCACTGGTTCGGACGATGATCCAATGCGAGTCGTCGCAATTCTTCTTTGGTAAGACAAGACTGCTGAATGTAGCGCCTGCTTCCAATTGAATAGTGTCTCCACAGGTTGCATTCGAAAGAACCTGGGACGGATCCTCCCCCGCGCGTACCAGCAACGTTTTGCCCGGCGCACGTGTGGCGCGCAGAGAACTGTCAACATAACTCCTTGGCAACTCGGCAGGACCATCAAACTTACCGGATACAGACGCTTGTGCGCTAGATGCTTGACCGAAAGCCAGAACCTCCATGCGGTAAGGGCAAGGCGATAATGTCAGGATGCTTGCCAGCGAAAAGCTCAGCGTATGCGCCGTCAAATACCTACGGGGAGGATTCATAACCAGGGGAAAAACCTTTCGTCTCAGGAGCCGAGAGGAAAACTGCTGAACACGCTCTAGTCAAGCAAGGTTAAGCAATGATCTCGGCTTCACTCTATCAGATTTCGAATGGTTCCGAGAAATGTCCCGGTGCTGCTTCCTACGGAGCGTCGGCCATTGAGGTCCGCCAGGAGACATTTGCACGCGCGATTTGCCGTAATGAGCCGCCTTCATGGAGATGCTCCACCGACGAGAGATTGTTCGATTCGCTGTCGAATGTCCACAAAGTATTCATTTCACGTTCCAAAAAAGGTGCAAGCTCGCGCGCGAATTTGGAGGTCAGGTGATTGTTGTCTCTAAACACGACCTCGCCGCCGATTATGGACTGGCAAAACGCACCCGCACAGATTTTGTCGGCAAAATCCAGAAGTCTCGCGTTCTTAAGTCCGCGAGTGGCCGCGCTCTCAGCCTGGCGTGCATCTTCATTGAGCGCAGCCTCTCTGGTTACGACGCAATCCCGAGCTGACCAACTGTGGGCGGCTGCACGCGACAAGCAAATCGGCACGTCAAAACCAGCGCGGGGCACATCGGAGATGGCGAGTGTTTTCAGTCCGCGCGAGTCAAAGTAGGAGATAGTCGACCGTAGGCCTTCCTCCCATTCCTGCGCTGGGACGAGGTGATTTCCCACTCTTGTTTGGCGAGCACGATAGGCAACAGGCCCATCCGACTCGGAAAGAATTACCAGGCTCGGGTGCAATTGCAGAATCCGCTGCATGGCCGCTTCACGCCACGACCAGCATTCATCGTCTTGGCGCTTCAAGGTCACACTCTAAACCTGCACACGCGCGGCCGGACAGGACGACTTGAGCAGCGTAAGCAAACGCCAGTGCTTATCGTTGGCAATGCTCTCGATGGCCGGAAACCAATGTTCTGCATGCGAGTCGCCAAAAAGGACAACTGCTGTGCCGGAGTTACGATCGCCGTATTCGCACTGTGATAAAGTCGCAACTCCGGCAGGCGCGAGGCAATGGCTGTCAAACAAAGGCCTGGAGTCCTCCGGGGTTGGCAGCGTTATCGACTCTCTCGTATTGTCGGCGATCTCTGAGCCTCGCGCCATTGGTGACCTTGAAGATGGTAAAAAATGACAGCTCCGTCTCGGGAGCGTTTAAGCCCAGACCGGATGGAGCGAATGATCCTAGAGTCATGGTTTCACCGTAAGGCGTTCTTAAAATCCCCCAAACAGGGTATTTCCCCCATGGAGATTGAGGTCGGCCAAAACGCAGCATTCTGCGTCCTCGCGGGCCGTACCGTAGTTCGGAGATGCGGGGGTGTTTCTTTGCTGAAAGCCGTGCCTTCAAGGGTGATTCGGAGAGGGAGCAACGTGGGCGGCGAGTGACGGAATCTTACTCAACGCCCGCAATCGCAGCTTCTATAGCTTCTACGTCAGCCCCCAAATCCTTGCCATCCGTGCCTGCGTTCCGATAGGGACTGGTACTAACCAGTTGGTAGTTTCCACCGTTACCGTTGTTGTAGTTGACGAATTGTGCGGCGCTGCTGTTGGCGGGGAAGAAGTTTCCTGGAGGATACTTGCTCGGAGGATACTCGGCTGGAGTTGCGATGATGGCATTGTTTGAGAACGTGTACGGCTCGAAGCACCTGCCCAGGGAAGTCAATGGCGCACTGTAGTAGGCGCAGTTCGTTGGGCCTCCGCCAACAGTTTCGGTAGGAACCGGTCCAGCATTGACGATGTTATTTGTGAACACGAAGTTGTTCATGACGGGGTTCACGCTAATGTCGTCGCCCAGGTTCAGCATGACGCCCGTTTGTAGCGCGGTGACGTGATTGATGGTAACGCTTTGCAATACGGGCGCCTTTTTGCCCATGGAGACCTGAGCGAAATTCCCGTATCCGTTATATTTTGTTGCGTCGAGATCGTCGACAATCAGGTCATGGATACTGTAGCGTTCACCAGCTAGGGCTACGGCCCCTCGAGAATCACCATTGGCAATTTGGAAAGCACCACCCGCATGGCTGATTGTGCCGTAGCGAATGGTAACGTCTGTAACCTGGCAGAGGGGGCACACGTTCGCTGTACCGGAGTCCTGATTCTTGGGAGTGAGCAGCACCGCGGAGCCATGCTGGGTGAACCCGCCCCAGTTGTTCTCCAGAATGTTGCCTTCGAGCAACACGCGTTGAGCGTTCTTGAGCTCAAACAGGTTCTTGACGATGAAGGGGTTGCCGTTGACGCCGCCAACATAGCCCGGCTGGCCCTGCTTCCAGCTCATTGGCTTGAACATATGATTAAAGCGGATTTCAATGTCAGCAGGTGTCGTGGTGGCCTCGCCACCGCCCAGCAGGATGTTTTCGCCGGCAGCTTCGAGGAAGTTATCCACAATCTTGAGCGGTCCAGAAGCGAGGTCCCCCATACCCCCGCCGATTGCCTGGGAATCTGTGCAGTCGCCCCATGATACGCAATGGAAATCGGAGAAGTAGGAATCTACAACCGCAGCGTAGCTGGTGCCGCTTAGCATGATGCCGCGTTGGGTTTCGTCCTGCGCGGTTCCATGAAGCCAGGAACGATCAAAGATCACGTGATCCGCAGCACCCTGGTTCTGACGAGAGACGAGATTGTGGACAATTCCTGTAGCCGGAGTTCGAGTGATTTCCAGACCGATGAAGCGATAGTGGTTCGCGCCATCCTGCAAGAGAAAAGGCCCGCTCCCTACTCCTGAAAACTCAATTTTCGCCATTACGTTGTTGGTGACGGTGCAGTTGAAGGCAGGTCGTCCAGGAAGAGAAGTAAGGCCGGCGTAACAGGGAGTCATTCGTGTCCCCTCCGGAGGCAGGCTGCTGTCCGGCGCGCTGGTGCGGACAATTACCCAATGGTTGTCATCACAGCTCTTGGCCGGCAATGTGAATACTCCGCTAAAGGTTGCGCCCGCCTGCAGTTGAATTGTGTCGCCACAATTGGCGCTGTTCAGGGCGGACTGCAAATTCTCCCCGGCGTGAACTGTGCTTGTGCGCCCGGGGGCTGGGGTGTCCGACATTGCGGACTGGACATAGATAAGAGGTAACTCCGCCGGACCATCAAATCCGCTGGCAGAAAGTGTCGAGACCGTTAGGCTAAACGCGGCGGTAGCGCTGTGCCCGGAAGCGTCGGTCACTTTTGCGATGAAGGGATACGAACTGGCGAGCGCGGTTATCCCCGTTATGGCACCGCTGGAAGCTTGCAGGTAAATTCCTGAAGGCAAGACGCCGCTTGCGATACTCCACTGGTAAGGAAGCAGGCCACCGGTCGCTGAGAGCGTAGCAGAATAAGGCGTGTTGGTATTAGCTTCGGGGAGCGTCGAGTTCGCGATCGTTAATGCACCTAGAGGGTTGACCATTACCGTTACAGCCTTGTGCCAGCTAGGATTGGCCGCACTTGTGGCCGTTATGGTCACAGAGGTATTGCTGGTCACCTCAGGAGCGGCAAAGGCTCCGCTGCTGGAAATCGTCCCTGTGCTGGCGGACCAAGTCACGGCCGTATTCGGAGTTCCGCTGACTTTGGCCGTGAACTGCTGCTGCCCCTCTGAAATCAGGCTCGCGATGCTTGGCGAAATCGAAATTGTGGCCCCGGTTTCGCCCGTCGATGTATTGTTTGATGTGCTACTGGCACCCTGCGATGGAGTGGCGCACGCAGTAGTTAAGACTGCAATGCAGAGCAAGAGTGAAAGAACGAGAAAATTTGGGATAAGGTCTTTGTCAGCGCGATAGGCTTTTGCCATACCCGAGCGCCCGGTGTCTCGCATTGGGGGTAACCTCTGAACCGAGTTTGGGGACCGTCGTTCGAGTCCTAAAAGCACTCTAGAAAAGGAAAGACAATATGGGCAGATAACGCATGGCCAAGACCTTTCAGGCCACACTGGTACATCACGGATGTCCCATGCACTTTCGCGTTCGAAGGCTCGGGCCGGTAACCGTGCGGGCTGCGGGTCGTCCAGGGCAATATCTGTCCCAGCGACCAGAACAAATCGCGGTGGGCGAGGGCTCGATGATCCTAGTAGTACTACTGTGTTATAAAAAGGGAGTTCCACAGAAAGGACAACCCGAGAGTTGCCGGAGCAGAACTCGGGCGATGGTTTGACGGAGTGTGGCAATGGACCA
>Ga0187881_10004583_pt1 | contig 11122 bp, 9 predicted proteins | sample June2016WEW_19_1_2_FD_133017 | JGI IMG/M metagenome (GOLD analysis project Ga0187881, IMG submission 133017) | Peatland microbial communities from SPRUCE experiment site at the Marcell Experimental Forest, Minnesota, USA - June2016WEW_19_100 | ecosystem: Environmental > Terrestrial > Soil >...
CGAGATCACGTACCCGGCCGCGCGGCGCAGGATGGTTGACCTGCAGTACACAACCCGGCTGGCGCGGCAGCTCAGGACGCAGTCCGAGGCGGCAGAGCAGGGCAGGGATTATCACACCAGCCTTGGACTGGTCAACCGCTACCTGGCCATCGACCCTGGCAACAAGGACATGGTGGACCGTAAGGTGGCGCTGGAGAGTCTTGCGGCCCGGCAGGCGGCGCCGCCCGCTCCCCCCAAGCCCGCAGGGGAGGAGGCCGGCTCCGTGCTGAGCGCGCAGGCGCTCATGCAGAATGCGCAATACTACTTCGACCGCCGGGACTGGTTTTCCGCGCACTACTACGCAAACAAGGCGAACTTGCTCGACCCGCGCCGCACCGACGCTTTGCGCCTGGCCGCGCAGGCGTCCGGCAAGCTCTCTGAGGCCGCAACCCCTGGTCCCGGAAACGACGCGCAGAGCGCCGCGCTCTACCGGCAGAAGAGGGACGCCTACCTGCTTCTCAGCGGGGGCGACTACCTGCAGGCATACTACAGCTTTGTAAAGCTTGCCGCGCAATATCCCAGGGACAGGGACATTGCCACCTACCTGGACAAGGCGAGCGAAGAGCTCAGCAGCGTCTCCTTCTTCCTGGACGAGGCGCGCCAGGTGGAGCCCCTCCCTGGCGTCGAGCGGATCCTTTTCCTCAACCGGGTGAGCCCCGACGGGATGGAGGCGGTGGCAATCGGGCGGATGGTGCGGGCGAGGGAAGGAACGTATTTTCTCGGCGTCGAGGCGGTACACTACACAGCGGCGGGCAGCGTGACCTGGCATTTCAGCGCCCCGTACGGAAAGCTCCAGGACGGGACCATCATCATGCGCTGCATCGACAGGAGCAACCCCCGCCTCCAGTACCTCCCCGTGTACTCCCAGGGGGCCAGGCCTGCGCAGGAGAGCGCTCTCCTTCGGGTGCAGCCCACGGATGACGAAATGCAGTTCCTCTCCACGCAGAGGGATGCCCTGGCGGATGCCGGTCCGGTGGATCTGTGGCGCCTGCGGGACTCCCTGGGATCCTTCGGCCTGTCCCGCGGGGCGCTCACCGTGGAGCTTATCATGAAGCTCGTGATGCCGTTCGCGTTCCTCATCCTCTCGCTGCTGGCCCTGCCGTTCGGCTGGGCGTTCCGCGCCCGCTCCGGCGGCGGCGCGTCCGGCCTGGCCGTCCTGCTGGTGCCCCTGGTTCCGATCGTTCTCTCCGTTCTGACGCTCCTGTACGTGTACGCCCACCGGGTAGTCCTGGGGTTCGTTGTTCTTGCATTCGGATTCACTGCCGCGCTGGTGGTCGGCGCACTCCTGGAGTTCTTGCTGCTCGCCGCCGCGCTCGTTGTCCTGGCCGGGCAGTCGGGCTCCTGATGGCGATTGCCGGCAAGCTCATCGGCGCCCTTATCGGCTCCATTGCGGGGCCGTTCGGGACCCTGTTCGGCGGGCTCATCGGGCATCTGTTCGATCGGGCCGTGGAAGAGCGGCAGATGCTGGGCTCTGCGCGGCGTCCCCGGCTGGGACGTGACCCCTGGGGAGGGGCGGATCCCGTCTCCCAGGCGCAGATCAATTTCCTCACCTGCCTCATCGGGCTTTCCCTTGCCGTGGCTGAGACGGACGGGGACGTGAGAGCTTCCCACCTCCAAACAATGAAGGAGTTCTTCCGCCGCAACTTCTCGTTCCCGTCAGTGGACCAGGAGCTTCTCCAGAGGCTGATCGACGAGATGTTCGCAAACCGGCAGCGCATCGATGTGCAGGGGTTGTGCGCGTACTATGCCGGGGTCTCCACCATCGAAGGCCGGGTCCTCCTGCTGCGGCTTCTGTTCCAGATTGCCCGGTCGGATGCCTTCGGGGTGAGCGGCAGCGAAGAGGAGCGCATCCGTCGCATTTCCCTCATGCTCGGAATGGATGACAGCGCATTTCGCAGCGTGCGCGCCGAGTTCTTGGGCAACGGTCGGGCGGCCTGGGAAGTGCTGGGCATATCGCCCGAGGCCGATGTGGAGGAGATCAAGGCGGCCTACCGGCAGATGGCGCTTCAGAACCATCCCGACAGGGTGGCCAACCTCGGCCCCGAGTTCGTGAGGGTAGCCGAGGAGAAGTTCAAGGCAATCCAGGAAGCGTACGAGGAGATCCGGCGGCAGAAGGGGTTCTGATCCGGCCAGCAGCGCGCGAAGCGCGCTACGGCGTATCCGCCGAACGGGTACTCCCGTATCCGGTAGACGCCTTTATCGGGATCAGTCGTGCCATTGCCCTGAAAGACGCTCACGCGTCGCACTTGCGGATTCGGGCGCCGAGACTCTGCAGCCTCTGCGTCAGGTTCTCGTAGCCTCTTTCTATCTGGTAGACGTTCTGGATGGTGCTCCGTCCCTGGGCGCACATGGCGGCAATGAGCATGGCCATCCCGGCCCGCACGTCGGGGGAGAAGAGCTCCGATCCTACAAGTCTGGACGGGCCTGTCACGACGGCGCGGTGGGGATCACAGAGGATGATCTTCGCCCCCATTCCGATGAGCTTGTCGACAAAGAACATGCGGGATTCGAACATCTTCTCGTGGATCAGGACCGTTCCCTCCGCCTGCGTGGCGGCGACAAGCGCAATGCTGATGATGTCTGCCGGAAACCCCGGCCATGGGGCGTCGTCGATCTTGGGAATCTGCCCGCCCATTGTGGGCACCACTTTCAGGCTCTGCGTTGCGGGCACCCGGATGGTCTCCCCCGAGGTCTCCCAGGTGATCCCGAGCTTCGCCATCGCGATCCTCGTCATACGCAGGTTCTGCGGGGCTGCGTCTTCGATCTCCAGCTCTCCGCGGGTGGCCGCCGCGAGGCCGATGAGGGAGCCCACCTCCATGTAATCGCTTCCGATGCGGAACTCCGTTCCGGAAAGCCGGGCAACGCCCTGGATGGACAGAATGTTGGATCCGATGCCGTCGATCCGCGCGCCCATGGAGACGAGCATCCGGCAGAGGTCCTGAATATGCGGCTCCGATGCGGCGTTCTCAATGGTGGTCGTGCCCTCCGCCAGAACCGCGGCCATGAGCACGTTCTCGGTTGCCGTGACCGAGGCCTCATCAAGGAAAATCGGGGCGCCCTTCAGCTTGTTTGCCAGCATGGTGAAATTGCTGCCCAGCTCCACCCGTGTCCCGAGGTCCATGAGCGCCAGGAAGTGGGTGTCCAGCGGCCGTCTGCCAATTCCGTCTCCTCCGGGAGGCGGCAGCAGGACCCTGCCCTTGCGGGCCAGCAGCGGGCCGGCAAAGAGGATGGATGCGCGGATCTTCTGCGAGAGATGAGGGGGTATCTCATCACTCGTGATGTCCAGACAATGGAAGCGCCACCTGTTGTGGTCCAGCTTTTCAGCCGAGCAGCCCAGGGCCTTGAGGATCTCGATCATGACGTGCACGTCCTCGATCTCCGGCAGGTTGGACAGCACCACGGGCTTGTCCGTGAGGAGCGTGGCCGCCAGGCAGGGAAGAGCGGAGTTCTTGTTCCCGCTGGCCTTGATCCGGCCCTTGAGGGGGAAGCCGCCCTCTATCTCGTAATGGCACATGGCGGCCATTATAGCATTTTCTTTTCTTGTGTCCTTGGTTTCTGTACCTTTGATGCGAGCATCGTCATGCCAAGGCGGCGCGCGAAAGTTCATGAGCGAGAGGAGAGTAATCATGTCTGAATTGAAGGACCTGTTCCAGACCGCGGATTGGAAAAAGGAAAAACACGCACCCGTCATCGAGGCATCCGAGACCGTGAAGAAAGGGGAGCCGGTGGCCGTGAACGTGAGCGTGGGCAAGGAGATTCCCCACCCCAACACCACGCCGCACCACATCCGGTGGATCGAGGTCTTCTTCCATCCTGACGGGGCAAAGTTCCCCTTCCAGGTTGCCCGCATGGAGTTCAACGCTCACGGGGAGTCGCCGGACGGACCTGACACCAGCAGCGTCTACACCAATCCCGCGCTTACCTGCTCCTTCAAGACCGAGAAACCCGGGACGATCCTGGCGTCGTCGTACTGCAACATCCACGGGCTGTGGCAGAGCTCGAAGAAAGTCCAGCTCGGCTAGTCCTCAACACGACGGAGGGACAGCGCCATGCGTCGAAATGCAAATGCATGGCCGCCCAGGACCAGAGCAGGTGTCTCCCGGGTCACACGGAAGCCCAGCCTCTCGTAGAGACGCTGGGCATCCGGATTGTCCGTCTCCACGTCCAGAACCATGTCAGCCAATCCTGCGCTTCCGGCCTCCTGACGGGCCCGGGCAATCAGCAGCGCGCCGATTCCGCTCCCGCGATGGCGCGGATAGACTGCGACATTGCTGATGTAGTACTGGTTTCTGCCGATTCGACCTATCGTTGACTGCATCTTCAGGAGGGCAGGCAGGCGGCGGATCATGTCCGCCCGCAGGACGCTCAAAAGGCCGAGCCCGGTGCGCGGATCCTGGGCGGCCTTTGCCGCGCCCGCATAGCCCAGAAGCATCCCGCGGACGTCGCCCTCCCCCTCCGCCACCCATGCATGCTCGTGGCTGAACAATGTGCCCCGCCCGGCCGCCATCTCCTCCACGGCCTTCGCAATCCCAGGTCCGAAGACAGCCGGCAGGAATGTCTCCGCGGACAGGAGGACCAGGCGAGCGATATGAGGCGCATCCGAGGATTGCGCCGGACGGATCCGGAAGCTCACCGTTCTTGACACCTGATTGGGCGGCTCGTATTGTAACACATTCGTATGTGAAAGGAGAGACCACGCATGAAGAGGCTCATCACGTCGATTGCGGTTTTGGCCCTGCTTGCGTCGGCGGCGGTCACCTGGGCCCAGGCCAAAGACACCCTGGTGTACGGCACAACCGACAAGGTCACCGACATGGACCCGGCAAGCGCGTATGACTTCCATACATGGGAGATATTCCAGAACGTCAGCTCGGGTCTGCTCGCATACACCCCTGGCACCACGGACATTGTCCCCGCCCTGGCTTCCAGCTATGCGGTCAACAAGGCGGGAGACGAGTACACTTTCACGCTGCGCAAGGGCCTGAAGTTCTCCAACGGCAACCCGTTCAACGCGCAGGCCGTCAAGTGGAACATCGACAGGGTGGCCGCGCTGAAAGGAGACCCCGCCGCGCTGGTGACCAATTACGTGAAGTCCGTCGAGGTTGTTGATGACTACACGGTGAAGTTCCACCTGACCGGACCTGTGGCCTTCTTCAACGCCCTGGTCGCTACGCCGACCTACTTCCCCATGGACCCAAACGTCTATCCGGTGGACAAGATCGTGAAGGATGTCGGCGAGCTTTCCGGCGGAGAGATCGCAGCCCTGGGGCCGTACAGCCTCACCTCCTTCAAGCGGGATGAGGAAGCGGTGTTCGAGGCAAACCCCAACTACTTCGGAAAGCAGCCCCCCATCGCAAAGATCATCATCCGCTATTTTGCGGACGCAACCACGATGAGGCTTGCGCTGGAAAAGGGAGAGATCGACCTGGCATTCAAGTCCATGAACCCGTCAGACGTCGCGGACCTCGTGAAGGGCAAGAAATACAACGCCGTGAAGGTCCCGGGACCTCAGATCCGCTATCTCTGCTTCGAGACCTCGGAGAGCGTGTTCAAGGAGAAGAAGCTGCGCCAGGCGGTGGCCGCGCTGATCAACAGGCCTGAGATCAACCAGAAGGTCTACCTCGGGGAGAACGCGCCCCTGTACTCCATGATACCCATGGGCATGAGCTATCACAGGGACTATTTCAAGACTGCGTGGGGTGACGGAAATGTCGCGGCCGCAACGAAGATCCTGAAGGGCCTCGGTTACACCAAGGACAAGCCGTTCGAGTTCGACCTGTGGTACACGCCGAGCCATTACGGCGATACGGAGGTGAATACGGCTGAGGTCCTCAAGGCGCAGCTTGAGAAGACCCCACTCGTCACAGTGAACATCAAGTCGGCGGAGTGGGCCACCTACAAGCAGCAGTGGGACCAGAAGCAGATGCCGTCGTTCCTCCTGGGATGGTATCCAGACTACATAGACCCCGATGACTACACCAACCCGTTTGCGGGCACCGAAGGATCGCGGGGGATGGGCATCTTCTTCAGCAATCCGGCGTGGGATGCCCTGTTCAAGCAGGAGGCTGAGAGCGCCGGCGCCAAGGTTCGTGATGCGGCCTTCGCAAAGCTCCAGAGGATGTGGACCGACGAATGCATGACCGTTCCCATCTTCCAGGGCAACCTGTACGTCTTCTCCAGGAAGGACGTGACAGGCGTAAAGATCGGACCCACCCTCATCTTCAACTACAACCAGCTGAAGTTCGTGAAATAAGAGCGGGCAGCCGCGGTCGGGTCCCCTCGCGGGGGCCCGACGCCTTTTCCCTCCCATGAGACACCTTCTCAGCTACATCGTCACCCGCCTCCTCCTGGCAGTCCCCATGATCTTCATCATGCTGACCCTCATCTTCGTGGTATTGAGGATCATGCCGGGCGATCCCGTGAGCGCAATGCTGGGAGGCCATGCCCCGCAGAAGGTGATCGACCAGAAAAAGCTCGAGCTGGGCCTCAACAAGCCCATCGCCGTGCAGTACGTGCGGTACCTCGGCCAGCTCCTGCGCTTCGATCTGGGGGAGTCCATGATCTTCAAGCAGAAGGTCAGCCAGCCCATCATCGAGAAGCTCCCTGCAACGATCGAGCTCACTCTCTTCGGGCTCCTTGTGAGCCTTGCCATCGGGATTCCGCTGGGCGCATACGCCGCGCAGCGCAGGCGAACCGGGCGGGACTACGCGGCCCGGCTGTACGCGAATGTGGCATACTGCATTCCCGTGTTCTGGATGGGTCTCATGCTGCAGCTTGTTTTCGGGGTGTGGCTGGGCTGGTTTCCCATTGCCGGGCGCACCGGAGCGCGCGTCGATGTCTCGGCCTTCGGCAGGACGGGGTTCTACATCATCGACACCCTTCGCGCGGGCAAGGTCGCCGCTTTTGCCGACGTGATGTGGCACCTCGCCCTTCCCGCGATAACGCTCGGGGTGGTGCTGTCCGGCATTTTTGTACGCCTGACAAGGGCGAACATGCTGGATGTCCTGAAAAGCGACTACATCCTGGCCGCGCGCGCGCGGGGCATCCCTGAGCGCAGGGTCGTGTACAGCCACGGCCTTCGCAACGCCCTGATCCCGGTGGTCACCATGCTCGGCCTCCAGTTCAGCCTGCTCCTTGCAGGGGCAATCCTCACGGAGAGCACGTTCTCCTGGCCTGGCATGGGCAGGCTGCTCTTGGAGCGGATTTACCTCCGGGACTACCCGGTGATCCAGGGAGTGATCATCGTCTACACGCTGTTCGTGAGCGTCGTATCGCTCCTGGTGGACCTCCTCTATGCGGCAATCGATCCGCGGGTGAAATACTGATGAGCGGTCAACCGTCCAGGCGCGCCCCGGCGGCCAGATTCTCACCTTCTTCCGGCCTCGCCTCCCTGCTGGGGTGGTTCTCTTCCTCACGCAGGAAATACGGCGGGGAGTTGTGGATTCTCACCGCAGGCGCGCTCATCATTGCTCTCATAGTGGTCATGACGGTTTTCCCGCGCGCCTTCACGCGCTACAGCCCTGTCGATCAGGACGCCGGCGGACAGATGACTCCGCCCAGCCGCGCGCACATCATGGGCACGGACAACCTGAGCCGTGACGTGTGGGCCCGCGTGGTCTACGGAGCCCAGACAATCCTCGGTGTGGCTTTGGCCGCGGCTCTTGTCTCCGCCCTGATCGGCATCCCCCTCGGCCTTCTCTCGGGATTTGCCGGCGGAATCTTTGACCGGGTCCTTTCCCTCATCATGGATTCCATGTACTCGTTTCCAGGCCTGATCCTGGCAATCGCCTTTGCCGCCATGCTTGGTCCCGGGGTGATCAACATCACGCTCGCGGTGGCAGTGGTCTACATTCCCACGTATTTCCGCCTGGTGCGCGGCCAGACCCTTTCCATCAAGGAGGAGGTCTACGTGGAGGCGGCCCGGGCAATCGGCGCGCGGCGCTCCACGATCCTGGGACGCTATGTTTTTCCCAATGTCATTGCGACGGTTGTCGTCATTCTCTCCCTGAACATTGCGGACGCGATCATGACTGAGGCCGCGCTGTCCTACATCGGCCTCGGGCTTCCCGCGGGGATCCCCGACTGGGGCATGGATCTCTCCATGGGAAAAAAGTTCCTTCCTTCCGGCGTCTGGTGGATGATCACCTTCCCGGGTCTGATGATCATGCTGCTGGCCCTGGGGTTCACGATGCTCGGTGAAGGCCTGGCCGAGGTGCTCAACCCCCGGCTCCTGGAGAGATGATGAAAACCGGCGCGGAAACGATCCTCCGGGTGAACGATCTCTCCATCTGCTATCCGATCTCCATCGGCGTGGTGCGGGCAGTGGAGGCGGTCTCATTCACCCTGGCAGACGGAGAAGCCCTGGGTCTTGTGGGGGAGTCGGGCTGCGGCAAATCCACCCTTGGGCTCTCCCTTCTCAAGCTCCTGCGCCCGCCCGGCCGTGTGACGAACGGCAGCATCATGTACCGGGGGATAAACGTTCTGTCGCTGGACCGGCGCTCTCTTCTTGCGCTTCGCGGCCGCAGCATCTCCATGATTTTTCAGAACCCGCTCACTTCGCTGAACCCGCTTTTCACCGTCAAGCAACACTTTCTGGAGACAATCCGGTTTCACGATCCGTCGATGCCGCGCGGCAAGGCGCTTGCCGCCGCGGCAAAGATGCTTGCCACGCTGGGCATCGAGGAGAAGCGGCTCGGGGAATATCCCCATCAGCTCTCCGGCGGGATGCGCCAGAGAATCATGATAGGGCTTGCGCTGATCATGAACCCCGACATCCTGATCGCTGACGAGCCTACCACCTCGCTGGACGTGATCGTGGAGGCGGGGTTCACCGAGCTGCTGGCCACCCTCCGCAGGGTCTACAAGCTCTCCATCATCCTCATCACGCACAACCTGGGCCTGGTGGCCGAGATAGCGGACAGAATCGCGGTGATGTACGGGGGAAAGATCATGGAGATCGGTCCCGCAGAAGAGATATTCGCGCGGCCCCTGCATCCGTATACTCAGGGACTCATCAACTGCGTGCCGAACATCAGGCTGGACCGCAAAGAGCTGGTGACCATGCCGGGCAGCCCTCCGGACCTCGTGACGCCTCCTGCGGGCTGCAGGTTCGCTCCCCGCTGTCCCAAGGTGATGCCCGTCTGCGGGGAACGGTTGCCTGATCTCATGGATCATGCCCCCGGGCACAAAGCGGCATGCTGGCTCTACGCAAGGAAGGCCGGGGAGTGAGCACGCTTGTTTCCGCCGTGGACCTGGTGAAGGACTTTCCCCTCCGCGGCTCCCTCTTCGATGCCTTCTCCTCCCGAAGGAAAGCCGTCCACGCCGTAGACAAAGTGAACCTCTCTGTCGATGAGGGTGAGGTGCTGGGGCTGGCAGGCGAAAGCGGCTCCGGCAAGTCCACCATGGGGCGGCTGCTCCTGCGGCTCCTGGAGCCCACCTCGGGCCGCATTGAATACGCGGGCCGGGACATCACGACTCTGGACGCCAGGGAGCTGGCCGCCTTTCGTTCCCGGGCCCAAATCGTTTTCCAGGACCCCAACTCCTCGCTTTCCCCGCGCATGAGCGTGGGGCAGGCAATCACGCATCCCCTCCAGATCCACGGAATGGGGACTGCTGCCAAGCAGAAGGCAAGGGTGCTGGACCTCATGGAAAAGGTGGGGCTCTCCCCGGCGGAGTTCCTCTATCGCAAGTATCCCCACCAGCTCTCCGGCGGGCAGAGTCAGAGAGTGGTGATAGCCAGGGCCCTGATCACGCGACCCGACTTCCTGGTGGCGGATGAGCCCATTGCCATGGCCGACGTATCCGTTCGGGCGCTCATTCTCCAGCTCATGCAGCAGCTCAAGCAGGAGATGGGGCTCACCTATCTGTTCATAACGCATGACCTGGCAACGGCGAAGTACCTGTGCGACAGGATCGCGGTGATGTATCTGGGCAGGATTGTCGAGCTGGCCAGCCGCGACGAGCTGTTCAGCCAGGCCCACCATCCCTACACCAAGGCGCTCCTTGCTGCGGTGCCCGTGCCGGACCCGCGCGCCCGCCGCGACAAGAACCTTCCCACCGGTGAGATCCCCAGCGCCATCGATCCGCCCGCAGGCTGCCATTTCCACCCGCGCTGCCCCTTTGCCAGGGCAGAATGCCGCCAAGCGCGCCCGCCTCTGCGCGAGGTTTCGCCAGGGCACCTCTCCGCCTGCATATTACAGTGAACCTGGGCGGCTCGCCGTTTCCGGGGGCTGTCAGTATCTTCATTTCATGCGAATAGAACGTCGTATTCGAGGCGCGGTCTGTCTCTCTGTCCATCCCCATGGATGCGAAGAGCACGTGCAAGAGCAGGTCGCATTCATCAAGTCCCAGCCGAAGCCGGAGCGCGGACCGCGGAAAGTGCTCATCATTGGTGCCTCCACGGGGTACGGCCTCGCTTCACGCATCACCGCAGCATTCGGAAATCGGGCCGACACCATAGGGGTGTTCTACGAACGGCCCGCCGATGAGGAGCGGACGGCCTCCGCGGGATGGTACAACAGCGCCTTTTTCGAGGAAGAAGCACGCAAGGAAGGCTTGAACGCCTGGAGCCTGAACGGCGACGCTTTCACGGATGAGGTGAAGAGGCAGACTCTGGAGCTGGTGAGCAAACGGACAGGACCCGTTGACCTTGTGATCTACAGCCTGGCAGCCCCGCGCCGGGGAAATTACACCTCGTCTCTGCGTCCCATCGGGAAGCCTTTCAGCGGCAAGAACGTGAACTTCCAGACCGGCCAGGTCTACGAGACCACGGTTCCCCCTGCAACGGAGGAGGAGATCCAGGGGACGGTCGCGGTGATGGGCGGCGAGGATTGGCGGCTGTGGATTGAGGCCCTTCGGGGCGCAGGGCTCCTGGGACGTGGGGCAATCACGCTTGCATATTCCTACATCGGTTCCCCGGCCCTGGCTGCCATTTACCGCAAGGGCACGATCGGCGCGGCAAAGGAGCACCTGGAATCGACGGCCCGGGAAATGGACCGCGATCTGTCCGCCATTGGCGGCAGGGCGCTCGTTGCCGTGAACAAGGCCGTCGTGACCCTGGCCAGCGCAGCCATCCCGTTCGTGC
>Ga0187881_10004590_pt1 | contig 11108 bp, 8 predicted proteins | sample June2016WEW_19_1_2_FD_133017 | JGI IMG/M metagenome (GOLD analysis project Ga0187881, IMG submission 133017) | Peatland microbial communities from SPRUCE experiment site at the Marcell Experimental Forest, Minnesota, USA - June2016WEW_19_100 | ecosystem: Environmental > Terrestrial > Soil >...
GCGACGCGGCGGCCCACAATGATCAAGTCGCGCTCGACTCCATAGAGCAGCGCGACGCGCGGCAGGTGGCCCCACGTCTCGAATCCGTGCTTGGCACACAAGCGCAGGCTGGGTTCGTTATGCGCCCAGATAAGGCCCACCAGGGCCTTGAGCCCGAGCGCGGGGGCGCGCTCGATGGCCCGCCGCATCAGGAGATCACCAAGCCCTCGGCGGCGATGCGTCTCCGCCACGTAAACGCTGAACTCCGCGGTGGGCTGGTAGGCGGGCCGGGGATGAAAATCGCTGAAGCTGAACCAGGCGCAGACCGCGCCGCCCGCATCGTCCACCACCCAGATCGGCCGCCGGTCCGGTGCATGCGCTCGAAACCATGGCACGCGGCTCTCGATGGTCACCGGGGTGGTGTCGGCGGTCACCATCCCTCCCGGGATGACAGAATTGTAGATCGCCACGATGGCGGACAGATCGGCCTCGACGGCATCGCGCACGAGCGGGAGTGGGTCATGGAGTGGCGGCATTGACAGCAGGTTTAATGTTCGCCGCTTCCAAGTGGCTCAATTCTTGGCTTCCGGCGGAGGCTGGGTGAACTGCATTTTCCCCACGATATCCAGCAGCCGCTGGCGCAGGATGGTGTTCTCCTCCTCGATCGTCTTGTGGAAGGTCGAACGCTCCAGCACGCGCTCGGACAGCTCGGTGCTGATGACGAAAACGCAATTGTATTTGACAAAGCAAAGGTTGCCGCGCTTGGCGACCAGCGGCTCACGCGCCATCCCCAAGGTGACCCGCTGCGCGAAGAACGAGCCACCCGGCAGAAGCGTGAAAATCAGCAGCGAGCCGTCTTGGTACTTGGGCAGAAAAGCGGCGTTGTCTTCCATGGTGGCGCCGGGGAAGCGCGCCACAAAATCGGGCATCACGAGCGTGGTGAAGAAGTAGACGAGGAAATCCTTGGCGCCGCGCGTGTCATATTCCCACTTGAGCTCCCGCGAGAGCGGAAATGCCCCGATGCTGATATGCGTGCTGAAGTCGTCTTCGAAGGTGGCGACGTTGGGCGTATCCGAGATGCTGCCGCCCAGCTGGGGCAGTATGGGGATACTAATCTTATAGATGCCGGTGGGTGAAGTGTAGTAGTCGCCTTCGATCTTGCCGTAAACCTGCGGTGGGGGAGCCGGCGGTGTTCCCAGGCCGCTTCCCGGTTGCGGTGCTGTTTGCGCCGTCAGGCGGGGCAACAGGCACAGACTCACAGCCAGAAAGACGAAGGAAGCGCGGATTTTCATGGGCCAGGCTCGATTGAATGACAGTAACGGTTCATTTCAAGTCCCTATGCACAGAGGATATGCGTACTCATACGACTCGTAATTTCTGCCAAAGTGCCACCGGAATCTGTTCCGGGCGGGCTCGCGGACCGAGACCAGTGGCGGTGAGTTCGGCGAGCCACTCCGCGGCGGCAGCACCGGCAAGACGTCCGCGCAGCAGGGCGGCGATCTGCTTCCGGCGTTGCTGGAAGCAGGTTCGGATCAGGACCTTGGCAGGTGCTGCGAACAGAAAAGGGGCGGGTTTGCGCGCGAGATGCAGCAGGCAGGAATCGACGTCGGGTTGCGGATGAAAGCAGGCCGCCGCCACCCGGTGTCCCGGCGCGACGTCGCAGGCGGCCTGTAGAAAGATGGAGATCGCGCTGAAATTTTTCGTCCCGGGTCGCGCGGTGTAGCGGTCGGCCGCCTCGCGCTGAATCATCAGGACCATGCGGGCAGGCAACGGTCCGGAAAGCACGGCGTCCATCCAGGGAGTGGAGATGGCGTAGGGCAGATTGGCAATGATCTTAAAATCCGCGGCGGCGCGCCCGGCGGGCAGCCCCGCCAGGGGTTGCAGAACGGCATCGCCTTCGCACAGATGCAGCCGTCCCGGAAATTCCGGCACGAGGGTCGCCGCGAGGTGCGCATGCAGCGTACGGTCTTTCTCCACCGCCCAGACTTCGGCGCCGGCGGCCAGCAGGGCTGAGGTGAGCGTGCCCAAGCCGGGACCGATCTCCACGATGATGTCGCCCGCCCGGACTTCGCCGAGTTCGAGCGATTTGCGGACGATGTTGCCGTCGACGAGGAAATTCTGCCCGAGAAAGCGCTTCGGCTGGTGTCCAAGGCGGGCCAGCAGGTCGCGGGTTTCGGTGGGCGTGAGGGGCATGGGAAACCTTCAATCGACGTCAACGGGCGGCGCGAAATTCCGCGATGAGCTTCGCCGGGTCAGGCGCCTTCATCAGGGCTTCGCCCACGAGGATAGCGTGGGCGCCGGCGGACCGGGCCCGGGCGGCGTCGGCCCCATTGAAAATGCCGCTTTCGCTGACCGCGACGACCTCGCGCGGCAGGAGCGGAATGAGCCGCTCGCTGATGGCCAGGTCGGTCTTGAAGACGGTGAGGTCGCGATTGTTCACGCCAATGAGCTGGGCATCGTGCCGGAGGGCTCGCTCCAGTTCGGACTCGTCGTGGATTTCGAACATTGCGTCCAGTCCGGCAGCGGCGGCGGCGGTGTGCAGCACCTTGAGGTCCTCGTCGGCCAGGGCGCGGACAATGAGAAGGATGGCGCTGGCTCCCGCCTCGCGCGCCTGCAGCACCTGGATGGGATGAACCATGAAATCCTTGCGCAAGCAGGGCAGGGGATGCGTTCCGCCCACGTCCGGGAAAGGAGACGCCGTGCGAAAGCCGGCGATCACGGCGCGCAAATCATCCAGCATTCCGCCGAAATATTGGAGATCGGTCAGAACGGAGAGCGCCTCGGCTCCGGCCGCTTGATAACGGCGGGCCTGCCCGACCGACGAGGCGCCGGTTTTGATCTCGCCGGCTGAAGGCGAACGGCGCTTGATCTCGGCGATCACGGCGAGCTGGCCGTCGGCGCGACGCAGCGCGCCCGCGAACGACGGCGGCTTCGGCCGGGCGGTCCCGGCCCGGACCAGCTCGGCTTCGGTCACCGACCGCATCAGCGGGGCGATCTCTCGGCGCTTGTGCGCCATGATTTCGGCGAGCTTATCCATGAACGGCCCACGCAATACACAGATCGGACGGAAAAGCAGGCCAAATTCAGCTTTGCTTCCGGGTCCGCCGTGTGTTCCGTGGGCAGCAGAATGAGTGCCATTGACGATCTGCGCCAAACCGTAGCCCGGCTGCGCGCGCCCGACGGCTGCCCGTGGGACCGCGAACAGACGCACCAGACGCTCGCACGCTGCCTGATTGACGAATGCAGCGAGCTGCTCGACACCATTGACCGCCGGGACCTGCCGCACATGCGCGAGGAACTCGGCGACGTGCTCGCGCAGGTGGTCTTCCACGCGCAGCTCGCCGCGGAACGAGGCGATTTCAACTTCGATGACGTGGCCCGCGAAATCAACGAGAAGCTGGTACGCCGGCATCCGCATGTCTTCGGCACCGGTCACCTGAACACCTCCGAGGAAGTGCTGGTGCAGTGGGACGCCATCAAAAGGGTCGAAAAGCAGGCCGGCCGCCGGACCGAGCCGCCGGTTTTCAAGCACCTGCCGCCGCAACTGCCGGCGCTCATGTTTGCCGAGGCCGTGTGGAAGCAGATGGAAAAGAAAAAGCTTCCGGTTGGCGGTCTGGTTGACACGGCGGAGATCGGCCGGCTTGGCGGGAAGCTGACCGAAGCATCACTCGGCCGCATGCTTTTTGAGCTCGCCGCCGCCTGCGGCCCGGGAAACCTCGATCCCGAGGGGGCCTTGCGCCGCGAAACGGCCCGCTTGATGGCAGCGGTGGAGGTAAGGGCTAAGCGGGAAGGGGTAAGGGCTAAGGGCTGAGCGGCAAGTTGAAGCCGTAGCCGAATCCTGAGTTGAATTTCCTCACGCAAAGTCCGCCATGGACCAGCCATCACTCCGCCTGGTGCGGAGCTACGGCCGGCAGGCGCCACGGAGAATCTCAGGGAAATCGACCCCTCCAGACCTTTGCGGGCTTTGCGTCCGTTGCGTGAGGTCCAAGAGGGATGTCGATGCGCATTGGCGTCGGGCATGAAGCCCGACCTACATAAACTGACCCACTACCGTAACACAGTATTCTTGGCTTCCTGGCTTCGGAGTTTAGGCTGCCAGCCGTCCATGGAAACGTTGCCGAAGCCGTTGGAGCCGCTGCCGACGAAAATCGTCGAGGAATGGCTCGCACCGTTTCTTGATTATCTCGAGAAGGAGCGCCGTTACTCGCGCTACACGGTGCGCAACTACCGGCAGGCGTTCGAGGATTTCTGGCGCTGGCTCGTGCGCAACGGTCTGGCGGACCGCGGCCTCGATCGGCTCGGTGTGCGCGAGATGCGCGACTTCATCATCGAGGGGCAGCAGCGGTTCAGCCGGCGGACGCTCCACAACCACGTCTCGGGGCTGCGCGCGCTTTGCCGGTTCTGGCTTCGGCGCGGCCGCCTCAAACGCAATCCACTCACCGGCGTGCCACTGCCCAAGCTCGACCGCCCGCTGCCGAAGTTTCTCACCGAAAAACAGATGACGGATCTGCTGACGGGACCGCTGCGCCTGCTGGAAGACCAGCGGCTGGACGCCTTTACGGCCTGGCGCGACCGGTTGGTCATGGAATTGCTCTATGGCGGCGGCCTGCGGGTGAGCGAGCTGGTGGGGCTGAACTACGGACAAATTGACTTCGAACGCGGAGTGGCGCGCGTGCTGGGCAAGGGGCGCAAGGAGCGGCTGTGTCCGCTCGGCCGGGTGGCCATGGCGGTTCTGACGAAATGGCGCGGAGAGTTCGCGCGCGACCGGTCGCCGGAGGCGCCGGTGATCGTCAACGCCCGCCACGAGCGCCTGCCGGTGCGGCAGGTGCAGCTACGGCTCAAGCGCTACCTGGCGCTTGCCGACCTGCCGATGGACATCACGCCCCACAAATTGAGGCACAGTTACGCCACGCACCTGCTCAACGCGGGCGCCGACCTGCGCCTCGTCCAGGAACTGCTCGGTCACGTGAACCTGGCGACGACGCAGATCTACACCCATGTCAGTGTCGCGCACCTGAAGAAAATCTACGAGCAGGCCCATCCCCGGGCATGAAAATCCGGTGGCGGGTGGACGGGGGGGGTACCGGTCAACCCGGCGGCGACTCGAGGCTGATGGGCTCGGCCTTCGCCTTCCAAATCCGCTCGCAGTAATCGCGGATCGAGCGATCCGACGAGAAGTAGCCCATCCGTGCGGTGTTCAGGATGGACATGCGCGTCCATCCCTCCCGGTCGAGGTAGGCGCGGTTGACGCGCTCTTGGGATTCCACGTAGGAGGCGTAATCCGCCAGGACCATGTAGGGATCGCACCCGAGCAGGGTGTTCACCAACGGCTGGAAGAGATCGGGCTGATCGGGCGAAAAGAATCCGGTGGCGATCTGGTCGATGGCCTCCTTGAGGTGCGGGTCGGCCTCGTAGTAATCGCGCGGCTGGTAGCCGCCCGCCTTGAGCTTCGGCACCTCCGCCGCAGTCAGGCCGAAGAGGAAAAAGTTCTCGGGGCCAACCTCGTCGCGAATCTCGATGTTGGCACCGTCCAGCGTCCCGATGGTCACCGCGCCGTTGAGCGCGAACTTCATGTTGCCGGTGCCGGAGGCTTCCATGCCGGCGGTCGAGATCTGCTCCGACAGGTCCGCCGCCGGATAAATGCGCTGGGCGTTCTTGACATTGAAGTCCGGTACGAACGCCACGCGCAGGCGGCGGTTGACCACGGGATCGGCGTTCACCCGCCCGGCCACGGCATGGATGAGTTTGATGATCAGCTTGGCCAGGTAGTAGCCCGGCGCCGCCTTGCCGCCGAAAATGACCGTGCGCGCCGGGACGTCGGCTTCCGGTTCACGGAGCAACCGATTATAGAGCGTGATGACGTGCAGGACGTTCAGATGCTGGCGCTTGTACTCGTGCAGGCGCTTGACTTGGAGGTCGAAGAGGGTGTCGGGATCGACCTCCACTTCGATGCGTTCACGGATGAAATTCGCCAGCATGGCCTTGTTGTGGCGCTTGGCCTCGCGCCATGCCTGGCGGAACTCCGTCTCCGCGGCCAGCGGCTCCAGGCGATGCAATTCGTCGAGATCCCGGATCCAACCGTCGCCGATGCGCCCGGTGATCAGCCCGGACAACCGTGGGTTGCTCAGCAGGAGAAAGCGGCGCGGCGAGATGCCATTGGTGACGTTGGTGAATTTTTCCGGCGTGAGCTCGTAGAAGTCGCGGAATCCTCCCTGGCGGAGCAGCTCGCTGTGGAGCCCGGCCACGCCATTGACCGTCCGGCTGCCCACCGTGGCCAGGTGCGCCATGCGGACATAACGCACCCCGGTTTCGTCGATCAACGAGATCCGGCTGACCCGGTCGTCGTCGCCGGGAAAACGAACCCGAACCTCGTCGAGGAAGCGCCGGTTGATCTCGTAGATGATCTCGAGGTGCCGGGGCAGGAGACTGCCAAGCAGGGGTACCGGCCAGCGTTCCAGCGCCTCGGGCAGCAGCGTGTGGTTGGTATAGCCGAAGGTGTTTTGCGTGACTTCCCAGGCTTTCTCCCATGTCACGTGATGCTCATCGACCAGCAGACGCATCAACTCGGTGATGGCGATGGCCGGATGCGTATCGTTGAGCTGGACGGCGAACTTCCGGTGGAAATCCTCCAGGCTGCGGGCCGTCTGGAGATGCAGCCGGATCATGTCCTGGAGCGCGCAGGATGCGAAAAAATACTGCTGCTGCAGGCGCAACTGCTTGCCCTGGGGCAGGTCATCGTTGGGATAAAGGACCTTGGTGATGTTTTCCGACACCATCTTCTCCATCACCGCGCCGTAGTAATCGCCCGTGTTGTAGGCGCGGAAGTCGAACGACTCAGCCGCCGTGGCGCACCACAGGCGGAGAAAGTTGGCCGTGTTGACGTGGTAGCCCAGCACCGGCGTGTCGTAGGCCATGCCGCGCACCACATGGTGGGGCACCCATCGCACCCGGTACTCGCCGTTGTCCTCATAGGCCTCGGTATGCCCGCCGAATTTCACATCGAAGGTCAGCTGCGGGCGCGGGAGCTCCCATGGATTGCCCAGGCGCAGCCATTTGTCCGTCAATTCCACCTGCCAGCCATCGCGGATCATCTGGTCAAAGATGCCGAACTCGTAACGGATCCCGTAGGCGATCGAAGGAATCTCCAAGGTGGCCATGCTGTCGAGGAAGCAGGCGGCCAGGCGCCCGAGGCCGCCATTGCCCAGACCGGGCTCCTCCTCCTGCTCCATGATTTCCCTCAAATCGAGCCCCAGCTCCTTCATGGCTTGATCGGCGGCCTCGTAAATGCCGAGGTTGAGCAGGTTCTTGCCCAGCTGGGGGCCCAGGAGGAATTCCGCAGAGAGAAAGCAGACGGTACGGCTCCGGCGCTCGAAATAGGTCTCCGCAGTGCGGATCCAGCGCTGCAGCAGGCGGTCCCGGATCGTATAGGCCAGGGCCATGAACCGGTCGTGGGGCGTCGCCACTTTCGGAAACCGCCCCTGCACATAAAACAGATTGTCACAAAACGCCTGCGCGATGGCGTGGGGACTCAAACCCGTGCGAATGTCTTCGGGGCCGTGGGGAGCAGGTGCGGGCGGCGCTTTAAGGATCTTCTTCATGGCGGGGATGGCGCTGGAAAAGCCGTTGATGGCCGGTCGGTTTGCGCGGAGACCGCGCAGGATCGCGAAGCGATCGTCAGTTTGCGCCGGGCGCCGCGAAGCTCAAGCTTGATAGATGAGGGAATGGATCTGTCCGTCCAAGCAGGAGCCTGACGTCCCGACTCGCAGCGCGTTTCCGCCTCCGTTCTCCCACCCAGGCGCGGCAGGAGGCGCACATTCCGGCTTTGCGCCGGCCGCGGGCCTGCCATCATACGCCCGTCTGGGTTTTTTGTTGGCGGTTTCGTTCGGCGCGGACCAGATTCCCGCATTAGTGACCGTGGGCAGCGTTTGGGGCGTCTTGTATCACGTCAGGTTGACGAACGGCTATGCGGCGAACGACGAGGAAGAAGTCATGAAGGACGAACCTTTCAACCGGCACATCAAATCGGCTCGCCGCCGCCAGCGTGCCGCGGGAGTGCTCGGCGGCAGCGAGAAACGATTCCAGCTGCTGGTGGAAAACCTCGCGGACGCCATCGCCTTGCTGGGTCCGGACGGTCGATTCCTTTACGCCAGCCCAGCGGTATCGCGCATCAACGGTTACCCACCGGAGGCCTACAAGAGCGCCGATGCGTTTCAGATTGGCATCCCGATGACCAGCCCCACCTAAGACAGGAATTCACGCAACTCCTGCAGCAGCCAGGCGCGACCCGTTCCTTGCAGGTCCGGATGCAACATCAGAACGGCTCCTGGCGGTGGATTGACGCGACGGCTTCAAACCAGCGGGAGGAACCGGTGATTCATGCCGTCGTCGTGACGTACCGCGACATCACCGACCGCAAACGGGCGGAGGAGGCGTTGCGGGAGAGCGAGGCGAGGGCGAGGGCACTCATGGAATCTCCGGTGGATTCCGTTCTGCTGGTAGATCCCGATGGCATCATCCTGGACGCGAATCGAATATTTGCGCAACGCATGGGACGATGTGTTGACGAATTGATCGGGAAGCGCGTCTACGATATCTTGTCGCCTGAATTGGTGGAAAGCAGACGAGCGCGTGTTGACGAGGTTGTTCAACAGGGCGCCCCTATCCGCTTTGAGGATGAGCGCGCGGGAATGCACCTCGACCAATCTGCCTTTCCAATCTTTGGTTCGAAAGGGAATGTCACCAAGATTGCCATTGTGGCTCGCGACCTCACCGCGAGCAAGCGGGCGGAAGAGGCATTGCGGGAATCGGAAGAGCGGTATCGCCGGCTGTGCGGTCGCACCATCCAGTTGCACGCATACCGCGATCTTCGCAGCATGCACGTCCAGCCCGAGTTTGATCACTTCGACCTTGGCTACCGTAGCAGCCTCGGTATGGTTCTTTACGTTAGTTGCATTCATAAGGCCGACAGGTTGGCAATTTTTTCGCCGCCTGTCGGCTCATGTCATCTCTGACCCTGGCCCCAAAAGGTGAGTCCGATCAAATACCTGAAAACCCGGCCACCGGGCGGAGGGGTCAAGCCATGAACATTCTCATCGTGGACGATAATGAGCTGAATCGTTACCCGTTGCAGGTGCTGCTAGAGTTCAACGGCTACACGGTCGTTACCGCCGCCAACGGGGCCGAGGCGTTGGAGAAGGCGCGGCAAAGTCCGCCCGACCTGATCATTACCGACATCCTGATGCCGGTGATGGACGGGTTTTCGTTGTGCCGCGAATGGAAGCGGGATGAGCGGCTCAGAGACATCCCGCTGGTTTTCTACACCGCCACCTACACCGATGAGAAGGACCGGGAATTGGCACTCAATCTCGGCGCCGCGCGGTTCATCGTCAAACCGGAGGGCCCGGAGACCATCCTTCGGACGATCAAGGCCGCCATTGCCGACCAGAAGCACGGCACCCCGGCGGCCCCGCGGAAACCCATTCAAGACGAGGCGGTTTTCCTGAAGGAGCACAGCGAAGCGCTCATCCGCAAACTGGAAGACAAGATGGAGCAGTTGGAGCAGGCCCGCCGTGAACTGGAGCGCGACCTCACCGCGCGCAAGCAGGCCGAGGCGGCGCTGCGCGAGAGCGAACAACACTATCGCACGCTAGTGGAGGCTGCGCCTGACGTGATCTATGTGATTGCCGCCGATGGCACGCTGACCTCACTAAGTCCTGCCTTTGAAAAAATCAGCGGCTGGCCGCGGGCCGACTGGATCGGCAAACCGTTCTTACCGCTGGTCCATCCCGGCGACCAGGCGCTGGCCATGGAAACGTTTCAGCAAGTGCTGAGGGGCGAGACGCCGCCCGTCTACCAGTTGCGGATTCTGTCCAAAACGGGGGACTATCTGATCGGCGAGTTCACCAGTACGCCGTATATCGAGCAAGGCCGGATCGTCGGCGAGTTGGGCATCGCCCGCGACATCACCGGACGCAAGCGCGCGGAGCAGGCTTTGAAGGAATCGGAGAGCAGGCTCCGAAGTATCATTGAGAGCAGCAAAGATGGCATCATCTTTTTCGACGGAAGAAACCAAAAGATCCTCTTCGGAAACGGCGCCATGGCTGAGTTGCTGGGATGCTCCAAGGAGGACCTGGTTGGCCGCTCCATTCCATCCCTACACCCCTCAGGAAAGTGGGAAAGCGTTGAACAGGAATTCCAGAAACATGTGAGTGGTGAGCTTTCATTTTCTACTGGGATTCCCGTCCTCCGCAATGACGGCTCCGTCTTCTATGCGGACATCAGTTCGAGCCTCATAATGCTTGATGGGAGATACTACTTGTCGGCCTTCTTTCGCGACATCACCGCGCGCAAGCGGGCGGAGGAGGCGCTGCGCGAGAGCGAGATATGGTATCGCGAACTGTTCGATGCCGAGTACAACGCCATCTTCCTCGTCGAGTGCGGAACCCAGCGGCTGCTCGACGCCAACGCGACCGCGATGAAACTCTACGGTTACAGCCGTGAAGAGTTCCTCCGGATGACGGCCGCGGATGTCTCCACGAAACCCGACAGAATGCGCAGGACGATCGAGGCTGGCAACACGCACATCCCGCTCCAGTGGCATCGCCGGAAGGACGGGACGGCTTTCCCCGTTGAAATCACCGTCAGCTTCTTCGAGCACGAGGGACGCCGGGTCCACGTGGCCGCGATTCGCGACATCTCGCGACAACAGCAGCACGAGGCGGCCGTTCGGGAGCTGTCCGGCCGGCTCATGCGCCTGCAGGATAAAGAGCGCCGGCACCTGGCCCGGGAGCTGCACGACACCACGGCGCAGGAACTGGCGGCGATCAGCATGAACCTCGCGGTGGTGCGGGCACGGACCTCGGAACTGAGCGCCGATGTGCGGACGATCCTGGCGGACACGGCAATGTTGACCGAACGGTGCGCCAGCGAAATCCGCACCATGACCTACCTGCTGCATCCGCCGGTGCTCGAAGCGCTGGGCCTGGCCGGCACGGTGCGCGACTACGCGGATGGCTTTGCGCGGCGCAGCGGGATCCGGGTGGATCTCGAAATCTCCGACGAGTTGGGCCGACTGTCACACGAACGCGAGCTGGCCCTGTTCCGGGTGCTGCAGGAGAGCCTCGCCAACA
>Ga0187881_10004593_pt1 | contig 11107 bp, 8 predicted proteins | sample June2016WEW_19_1_2_FD_133017 | JGI IMG/M metagenome (GOLD analysis project Ga0187881, IMG submission 133017) | Peatland microbial communities from SPRUCE experiment site at the Marcell Experimental Forest, Minnesota, USA - June2016WEW_19_100 | ecosystem: Environmental > Terrestrial > Soil >...
CGCTTTTGCATACTCCATGCCGAGCATGAAATTGGCTGGGAACTTTTCGAATCCTCTCCTGGCAACATCGAGGGCATCCTGGAACGAGCTCAGCTCTAAATGCCGGCGGGCAAGCGCCAGCCATGAGCGCCACTCCTCCGGTGCGAGTTGCAGGGCTCTTTGATAATCCTCGATCGATTTCTCTCCCGTCTTGTTCAATAGTTCGGCACGGGTCAGATAGAACGGGCCGTAATCAGGAGCCGATCCGCATTCTTTCATCAATCCGGCAGCCTCGTCATAGCGCCCTTTGCTCCAGTAAATCAAAGCGAGGTAGTAAAAGGATTTCCAGTCACGTTTCTGGGTCAAGGCCCACTGGAAGACCGGCATCATTTCATCCCGATATGGGAAAACTCCCTTTGCAGAAGCCTGCGTCGCTTTTGCCAGGAATTCTCTGCTTGCGTTCAAATCTTTCTCTCTGGCCAAGTACGCGCGCCAATAATCGATCAGCGGATGTGAGGGGGAGAGACGAAGGATTTGATCTGCTTCCGGTGCTTGGCCGATGCCCGTGTAATAGCCGGCCAGCTCCATGTACGATTCGTAAGGAAGTTCGGATCGGATGAGAGAGGTCAGCCGGTTCTGATTCCGCGTTGAAGCATCCAGGAAGTATGCTTCGGCCATGGCAACATGGTTCAGTGGATCGATATCGAGGATTTCGTCCTGAGTTTTCAGTGCTTCCTGCCGCCGGCCCAGTTTGCGTTGTGCCACCGCCATCGCACTCAAGGCAGGAATGTTGGAGCGGTTGAAATCCAAAGCGCGACGTGCATACGCCATCGCATCCTCAAAACCCGCTTCTTTGAGATCGATCTCAGCGATCACAGTGTAAGCCGCCGACCGATACTCAGGTGACCGGGCCGCCCAGCTTAACGCCTCTTTGGCGGCAGTCAGGTTGCCAAGTTGCCTTAGTACGGTCGCGCCCACGAAATTGGCGCCGGCATCATACGTGTCGATCGCGAGCGCCTTCTTTGCCCAGGTCAAGGCCTGGTCATATTCCGCCCGCCGATAATGGAGCTCGGCCAGGCGCACCAGCGCCGGGACGTTGAGCGGATCGTCCTTGATGCATTCCGTGTAATATTCGCGGGCCTTGTCATAATCCCGGAGCAATTCCTGCTGCCGCCCCAGCAAATACATTTTATCGGCGGTGGCGTTTGCTTTTTCCGGAGGGGCGACCACGGGGCGCTGGAAATCTGCTCCCCGTTCTGCACCGGAGTGCCACAGCTGTTGGCCTCCGAGTGAAACCCCAATGTCGGGTTCCGCCGCAGGAACGGGGACCTCGCGCTCAAAAATCTGCATCGGAGCCAGGGTCAGCGGTTCGCGCAGAAGCGTCGCCTTGCCTGCGGAAACAACCATATCCGCATGGATAGGGCGGAGGGCATTCAGCGAAATCCGCATCATGCCGCCGTCCCTGGACACGTTCATGGCGACATCAGGATTCGCAGCTGCCAGACCGCCGATCTGTTTGAATGGGAACCAGACTTCCCTCCAGGTGTCCGCGGCATAGGGCATAAACGCCGCTTGGGTAAAAGGCGTGTCGTTGCCACTCGAAAGCGCTGCCTGCGAAAATTGTCGGCCGGCCTGGACCTCGACATATTGTCCATCGTGATCTGTCAGGAGATCTTCCCATATTGCTCCGGAGCGCGAAAGCGACCAGATCCAGATTTTCCGCCCGGGCATGTCGTCATAATTGGACCAGTGGCCAAATCCGAATCCGAGGTCATGCCAATAACCTCCTGAAAAATCCGCATAACTTCCCAGGACGTGGAGGGATTTATGACCGCCAAAATTGTGATTCTGGTAGCGCGAAAGATCGATGCCATTTTCGTTAACCGGCCACGGGTGCACATCCCCGCCGTGGCCGATGTAATAATTACCCGGGTAATAAAACTGCAGATCATCGCGCGCGTGCACCGCTGCATTCATCCAATGGTAATACGATTGCTGCAAAGAGGTGGGGTTGTACCAGAAGCTTGTGGTCTCGAACTCGGCAGCATCTCTGGGCAGGCGGATCTGCACGCGCCACTGAGTGCGGCTGGGCAGATCGATGCCGCCGACAAAGCAACTCACGCTGCCGTCCGCATTCTCTTTGAGGACATAGTCGACCGGAGTGGCAGTGGACGGCGTATGCCCGATCAGTCCGAAATTGAATTCAATGCCGCCCGAGGTCCATGGCCCGCGCATGGCAACATCGCGGAATTTCATGACCTGATTTTGATAGATAAAGTCCTTCCCGGTCGATTTCTCAATGGCTCCCCAGATCTTCCCTCCGGCCTCGGGCAGAATGAAGACTTTGATAAAGTCGTTCTCCAGGCTCACGACCTTCCATTCCTGGTCCCGCCCTTCGTTTGAGAATCCGTCAAAGCGGAAGTACGGATAAATTGCCGGGTTCTTTCGCGCCAGTATCGGTACCGGATCCGGGTCACCGAACGGATAGGTTTTGATGACGCGCTTTTCTTCAGAGATCCTGGCTCTTGACCGGGTGATCCCACATGAGCTTGTCATCCCGGAAAGAACAAGAAGTGTCAGCAAAACCCCTCTTCGCATCATCCCATTCCTCCTCACTTCGCCGCGACTGCCATGGGCCAATGGTCGATCACAGCCGCGATTCTATTCCAAAACGCGGTTGTCAGGCATGGAGTTTTCCTACACTTCCCCTCCGGCGGCAGGTCAGCTCCTCGTTCTCACAAATTGTCATGCCCTAGCACCCTGAAAGAAAAACTCCAACGTGATGATCATGCTGACCCGGCGATCCTCATCAAGCCTGATGGCCGCTTGATGGTTTTCTATTCGGCTCATGGCGGGGACAAGATGTTCTATCGCGTGTCGGTAAAACCCGAGGATATATCGGCGTGGACAGGCGAAGCCTCGATTCTGACGAACACCACGGGTCCCAACGGCTTTACCTATCCGAATCCCTACACGCTCAAGAGAGAGAAAAACCGAATCTATCTCTTCTGGCGGGGCGGGGACTTTCAGCCGAGTTTCGCGACCTCGGACGACGGCACGAACTGGTCTGATGCACAGACCCTCATCGCCGGAACTGAGGTCTACAAACTGTCGCTGCCTGTCGCGAGGCGTGTCGCTTCCCCGAGGATTCAGCGAAAGACGAACTGAAGATCAGGTTAGCAGTCAAAAACATCTCATTTCGCCGCGCCGGGCGCCGGAGAATCTGTAGTAAATGTGTCAAATACCGCGTTCCTGGCTATTTAAGCTCATCTTCCCCAGGGTCAATTAAGCCATTTGCCGCATCGCTTTCCTGCTCGCGCAGCAGCGCCTTGGCAGCTTCAAGCTGGGATTCCAGAACCCAGATCCGAATCGCGGCGAGCCCGTCCACCGTGAACGGATAAAGGTTGTGGGGAACCTGGGTGAGAAGGGCGCAGTGGATATCGGACTCTTCAAGGAGGCTTTTTACTATGTTTGCTTCCGTTTCACTCTGGGTAATCATCAAGACGACGAGTTTGTCGTGATCCAAGTGTTCTTCAGGATTGGTCATATGAACTTCCTCAGCTGAAACTGTTTAGCATTTTTCTGAGATTTGGATCGCATCATCGAAAGGCAAGACAAACCTCGAAGACTCAAAGACTCGAAGAATCTCGAAGTGGCACAGAAGCCGATGTCTTCCGACCCGGCAGGGTTTCTTGGAGATTCTTGGAGTCTTCGAGTCTTTGCGGTTGATTCCGTCGTTGATCCGAAGACACCGTATCCTCGTTACGGCTAAACAGTTGCCTCATCCGATAGCACACTCCATCGCGCCGTTAACAGTCACTTCCTGGCCGACAGGTCGTACACGCGCACGTAATCAACAAGAAATTGGTCGGGCAACTGAGCCTTGGAGATATCTCCGCCCCATGGCCCGATTTCATCGCTCAGCAGCATGTATTCCGGGACCTGACACACGCCGCTTGCGGATGTCCGCCAGGTCTCCTTGCCGTCGACATAGAATATGTATTCATCAGGCTTCCACCACAAACCGAATGTATGGAAACCTTTCATGACTCCCGGCACACCGACCTGGTTAGCTTCCGATTTGTGCTCTTGCCCGTAGCCGTCCCAGTGGAGTGTGTGCTGCACATGGTCATCCAGCCATGGCTTCTCCATGATATCGATCTCGGTGCCCCTCCGCCCTCCATCACCCACCTGGTTGACGCCGGGACCTGTGATCCAGAAGGCCGACCAGTGGCCAGACTGCTTCTGCAGCTGGATGCGGGCCACATAAAGGCCGAATGCCTTTTCAAACTTGCCCTGCGTGGTGATGCAACCGTCGAGGTATTTATCAGCCTCCTTGATTGTATGGATGACAAGATGCCCGATGCCATCCAGAGCGACGGTCTTTTGGTCCCACCAGCCGTCCCGTCGCCTCCCGTCCGGTCGGTAGACCCATTTTGATAAGTTCAGTGCCGTCCCATCGAACTCGTCATGCCAAACGAGGTTCCAGGTCATGCCTTGCGGCGGCGGCGGCAATTCGTCTGTAATGTCGGATTGCGTTGCACCTGGATTGTTGATTTCGCCGTAAACCACCGGCGGCGCCCCAGGAATTGAGAAAACCGTCACTAGCGCGAGCAGCAGCAGGGTAGTCAGTCTCAAGATTGGCCTCCGTGGCTATATGCGTTCGAGGATGATCCTGCTCAGTTGTGAGCTGCTCTGGCAAGATTGTACACCCGCGCAGGGATGCCGAGGCAGACAAATCCCAGTCCGGCGGGTCCGGAAAGGACATGCCATGACGCACCTCTTTGTTGACTGGCGGCCAGGAGAAAGCTTATAAGGGCGCAAAAAGGTGGTGCGGTCATGCCGGAGTTTTCCTTCCCTTCGTCACATAAAATGACACGACGGAGGGTCCTTCGCCTTGGAGTTGGAGGTGTTGCGGCACTGGCTTCGGGCGTGCGGCATGAAAAGACGCTTGCAGGGGCCGCCAGGCCCAACATCCTCTTGCTCATGAGTGACCAGCACCGCGCCGATTGCCTGGGCAGCGATGGAAACAGGGTGATCCGCACGCCGAACCTCGATCGCCTGGCGCGCGAAGGCGCCCGTTTTCGCAGCGCGTATTCATCGGTCCCATCCTGCACACCGGCACGGTCGGCCCTGCTGACCGGCTTGTCCCCGTGGAATCACGGGATGCTGGGTTACGGGCGTGTCGCCAATGAATACCGGCACGAGATGCCACGGATGCTGCGCGAGGCGGGTTACTACACCCTGGGCATCGGAAAGATGCACTGGTATCCTCAGCGTAATCTTCACGGGTTTCACAAGACCATTCTTGATGAATCCGGCCGCGTGGAAACACCCGGCTTTGTCAGCGATTACCGCCAATGGTTCCACGAACAGGAGCCCGCTCTCGATCCGGATGCCACAGGGATAGGCTGGAACGATTACCAGGCCAAACCTTATGTCCTCCCCGCGCGCCTTCATCCGACGCAGTGGACCGGTGACACGGCCGTCCGGTTTCTCGAAGAGTATCAAGGCACGGAACCGTTCTTCCTGAAGGTCTCTTTTGCCCGGCCGCACAGCCCATATGATCCACCGGAACGCTTTTTCAAAATGTACGAGGACGCCGACATTCCAAAAGCAGCGGTCGGGGACTGGGCGGAGCGCAACGCGGAACGCGGCAAGAAGCTTGCCCCCGACACGTGGCGTGGGGATCTCGGCGCCGGGCAAGTCCGTCGGTCGCGTCAGAGATACTATGGGGCCGTCAGCTTCGTCGACGAGCAGATAGGCAGGATTCTCAGTGTCCTGGAAAAGAGGGGCTGGCTCGAAAGTACTTTTATCCTGTATGCCTCTGACCATGGCGACATGACGGGAGATCAACACCTCTGGCGAAAAACATACGCCTACCAGGCATCATCCAGAATCCCGATGCTGGTCCGCTGGCCCGATAAACTCCTCGATGCCAGGCGGGGCCAGGTTTCGAGCTTCCCCGTCGAATTGCGGGATGTACTGCCGACGTTTCTGGGCGTCGCCTCCGTCGCCTTCGCCGAAAACAGCTTCGATGGCCGCAACTTGCTCTCGCTCGTCTCAGGAAAGACGCCGGCCTGGCGTGAATTCATCGATCTCGAGCATGACCTGTCCTACGACCGTTCCAATCACTGGAATGCGCTCACGGATGGCAAGTTCAAGTACATCTTTCACGCCCTGAACGGTGAGGAACAACTTTTCGATTTGCAGACCGACCCGATGGAGCTTCACGATCTGGCCGGCAGCCCCGGACATCGGGAAACTTTGAGCTTCTGGCGCGACCGCATGATCCGGCATCTCTCGGAAAGAGGCACACCTTTCGTTGTCGATGGCAGACTCGGGTTGCGTCCGGAAGCACATCTCTACAGTCCCAACTACCCGGGGACAAGCAACGAATAGCCATTTCATGGCAGGCTATCAAAACGGCCGGGCAATGGACGAAACAAGCCATGACACGTCGAGATCCTTTCACGTGCTGGTGAAGCCCACCGGGCCTCTCTGCAACCTGGATTGCGCCTACTGCTTTTATCTGGAAAAGGAAAAACTGTACCCCTCCGCCGGACCGTGGAGCATGACGGATGACGTTCTGGAATCCTTTGTGCGCCAATATATCGAATCACAGGATGTGCCTACGGTGAATTTCGCCTGGCAGGGTGGCGAACCGACCCTGATGGGTATGGATTTCTTCCGCAAGACTGTGGAGCTCCAGCGGCGATATGCAAACGGCAAACGCGTTGAAAACTCCATGCAGACAAACGGCGTGCTGCTGAACGATGCCTGGTGCGAGTTCCTGGCGGCAGAGCAATTCCTCGTCGGCATCTCGATCGATGGCCCGCGCAAAATGCACGATCGCTATCGCGTGGACAAGGGTGGGGCGCCCACTTTCGAAAGAGTGATGAAGGGGCTGGAGTGTCTTCAGAAACACCATGTCGAATTCAACACCCTGACGTGCGTGCAGCAATACAACTCCGGCTACCCGATCGACGTCTACCGGTTCCTCAAAGCGATCGGCAGCCGCTTCATACAATTCATTCCCGTAGTCGAACGCATGGCCGCGGCGGCCCCTCCGGAAAACCCGACCCTGACCTCCCCATCCAGTCAGGTCGAGGCGCGGGTTACCGATTGGTCGGTCGAACCCCGCCGGTTTGGCAAGTTCCTCTGCGCGGCTTTCGACGAGTGGGTACGCCGGGACGTCGGATGCTATTACGTCCAGCTTTTCGATGTCGCACTCGAGAGCTGGCTCGGCATGGAACCTTCTCTTTGTGTTTTCCGCACAACTTGCGGCGACGCCGTGGCCCTGGAGCACAACGGTGATCTCTATTCGTGCGATCATTATGTCTATCCGGAAAACCGGCTGGGAAACATCATGGCAACCCAATTGCGCACGCTGATGCGTTCGCCCGCGCAGCGCCGCTTCGGCAGCAACAAACTCGACACCTTGCCGGCCTATTGCCGGAATTGCGAGGTGCGGTTTGCCTGCGCCGGCGCATGTCCCAAGCACCGTTTTATGCGGACGCCTGACGGTGAGGAAGGTCTCAATTACCTGTGCGCGGGATATAAGACGTTTCTAAAGCACATCGACCCCTTTATGCGGTTTATGGCTGCTGAACTTCGCAACGAACGCGCTCCGGCCAGTGTCATGGATTGGATCAGGGAGAAAGACGCGGCGGATGCCGTGAGAATGCGGACGAGGCGCAATGATACCTGCCCTTGCGGCAGCGGCAGGAAGTACAAAAAGTGTTGCGGAGCGAGCTGAAAAATCGGAGGACGCAATCATGACTTCAACAGACGGGATCACCAGGCGGGAGTTCATGGCTTCGTCAGTAGCTGCAACGGCCGCGGTTGGGCTTCGTCCGGCGCCGGCCGCCGATCGCAAGCCGAATATCCTGTTCGTGCTGGCCGACGACCTCGGCTACGGCGACCTGGGATGCTATGGGCAGGAGCGAATCCAGACTCCCAATATCGACCGCCTCGCGGCCGAAGGGATCCGATTCATACAGACCTATGCAGGCAGCACGGTTTGTGCCCCCTCGCGCTGCAGCCTGATGACCGGGAAGCACACCGGACATGCCACAGTGCGAGGAAACGCGCGCCCTGAACTGGGCCTGGCGCCCAATGAAGTTACCGTGCCCATGATCCTCAAAAAGGCGGGATATAACACAGCCCTTTTCGGGAAATGGGGACTTGGCGGGCCGGGCACGGGCAGCGCTCCCAACAATCGCGGCTTCGACGAGTTCTACGGATTTCTCGACCAGCTGCACGCACACAACTCCTATCCGGAACACCTCTGGGAAAATCAAAACGAGGTGTTTCTCACCGACAACTGGTTTTTCCGGCGGAAACTCTTCGCCAACGATCTGTTCACGGAACATGCCATCGAATTCTTGAAACGCCGCCGGCAGAACCCCTTTTCCCTTTACCTGGCTTATACCGTTCCACACGCCAACAATGAGTTGGGCTCATTCACCGGCAACGGCATCGAAGTGCCGACCGATGCTCCGTACTCGGATCGCGACTGGCCACAGCTGGAAAAAAACTACGCCGCCATGATTACCCGAATGGACACGGATATTGGAAGAATCCTGGATCTGCTGCGGCAGCAGGGGCTGGACGAAGATACCATCGTGTTTTTTACCAGTGACAACGGTCCGCACAGGGAAGGCGGCCACAATCCTGAATTCTTTCGCTCTGCCGGCCCGCTGCGCGGCATCAAGCGCGATCTCTACGAGGGAGGGATTCGCGTGCCTGCAATCGTGCGCTGGCCGGGGAAAGTCACCGCGCGCAAAGTCGACAACACCCCGTGGGCGTTCTGGGATTTTCTTCCCACCGCGGCTGAACTGGCTGGACACAAGCCGCCTGGCGGCCTGGACGGCATTTCCATCGTTTCCGCTTTGCAGGGAAAAGCGCTGAAGCCGCGCGACTACTTTTATTGGGAATTTCATGAGGGAGGATTTGCCCAAGCGGTGCGAAGGAGCGACTGGAAACTCGTGCGCCAGGCGGGCAAGGCTCTCGAGCTTTATGATCTTTCGAGCGATCTGTCGGAACGTAGCGATCTGGCAGCCCAGCTCCAGGACATCCTCAGCAGCCTATTGAAACTGTTCACCACTGCCCGCACTGATTCCGACAGATTTCCGGTGAAGTCCGGAAAGTAGAAAATCTTGGTGAACGCATCTTCGTCCATTTGATCCGTGGATTGCCATATTTGAGACCAGATCACTTACGCAATGCGGAAGCAGGATTGCAGCTTGTTTTTGTTATCCACCGGCATCGCCGCCTAAAGGCGGCCCATGATGATCGTCCCTACCCCGACCCGAAATAGATTAATTCATTGTTCAACCAATTCCACGCGCCTGTTCTTGGCTCTGCCTTCATCAGTCTTATTGGAGGCCACAGGCGCCAATGGTCCAACTCCGTAGGCTTTGAGTTGTGTTGAGACGATCCCATATTTGGAGGTGAGGGCCATTACAACAGCATCTGCCCGCGCCTGTGAGAGCTTCATGTTGGAGTCTATCCCCCCCACGTTGTCGGTATGGCCCACCACATTGACTTTCAGGCTGTTGTCGCCTTTTAGCAGTTTGGCGATCTGCTCCAGGGCAGCCTCCGATTCGGGCTTGATAACGGATTGGCCTGTGTCGAAATAAATGCCGTAAATGGCGGCATGGCCGGTGTCCCTTAGATCGTTTGAGAAAGCTTCGGCGTTCGCGGCAATCTCCTGCGCCATTTCCTGCTTCTCAACTATGAAGAGTTGGCAGCCATCAGTCCATGCGGTGTCGATTTGGGCCCAGATCTCCTTCCCGCTCTTGGCAATCTTCAGGCTGGTATACCTATCGTTCTCAAAGAGAACAGTCCCGCCAATCTTCTTGATTGCCTGCTGGTAGTTGCGAATGATAGCCAGTCGGGACGGCGCTTTAATGCCCTCGTTAATCTCGTACCAGATCCTGGTGTAGCGCCCCTCGACGTTTACCAGCTTCCCCTGCTCGGCGTAGAAGGTGTATTGGTCGAAATCCTTCTCTTCGCATTCTTTGATGTGGAAGTCGGACAGTCTGGTGAAGAGTTGATGATCCTTGCAGCCCTCGGCATCTTGCTGGGCGGCCTGGGCAACATCACAGGTTAAAACGGACAGATACATAAGATTCAATAAGATGATGGTGGCTCTTTTCATTTTCGTTTTTCTCCTGACTCCGCAGAATATCAGCAATGGGTGTCATCTTCGGAATTCTATGGCAGTAAAGCGCTCCGACAATTCAGAATACTCCTCAGTCTAACGTAAAGCGGCCCTGCTGCCGCTGTGAAGAATTCATCGGGGGAGGGGGAACTCTCTCATTCCGGCACCACCGACTCATGGATTCAGCGACCGGAAGGACGGAAAGGCCCGGCGGCAAAGCTTCAGTGCTTCCACTCGTCTTGCCCACCCTGGACGCCATCGACAGAGAGATTATGTTAACTTCCCGGCCCCTCCTAATCACAGCAGTGGGCTATACTGGCAGGATTCTACACCCGGAAAGGAATGGCGGGGCAGACAAATCCACCGTCCCACCTCTGGCCTTGCTGTCGTCCTACGACCACTGACTATGCATCTCAGGATATTGATCGTCCCCCGATCATTATTCCCGCGAAGTCCCGGTCGCGTCAATAACCCCTCGCACGTCATCCAGCCCGAGTTGGCCGTTTACCGCTGGCGTAGGTGGTTGATGTGAGCAATCGACGCGAAGCGCGTATCTTGGGAGCTTGACTCTCAGCCGACTCGGGGAATCGAAAATCATGTGGGTGGTTGCGGCGCGACTTCCACTCCAAGACGTCGCGGAAGCCCACGACATTGTCGCGCACGGCGATGTGATCGGCAATATGGTGCTCGACATCGCTTGATTGTCGGTTTGAATCGATCGATGCCTGGAGACTCCCATCAAGTGTTTGCTTGAACCGCGTGGCAGCTTTAGATTCACCTGGTACTGGATCAGCAACCCGATACCAACTTTCCGTCTATCGCCGATGACAATAGCAGGGGGTTGATACGGGGGCTGGACCAGGCAACTGAGACTCGTCGAATATTTCATTCGCCGATAACGTCAAGGCGGCCCTGCGAGTGCTTCCGCACGCGATGAAAGAACAGGGCAAGCGGTATGCA
>Ga0187881_10004611_pt1 | contig 11057 bp, 11 predicted proteins | sample June2016WEW_19_1_2_FD_133017 | JGI IMG/M metagenome (GOLD analysis project Ga0187881, IMG submission 133017) | Peatland microbial communities from SPRUCE experiment site at the Marcell Experimental Forest, Minnesota, USA - June2016WEW_19_100 | ecosystem: Environmental > Terrestrial > Soil >...
CCATCGAGACCGGCGCCGCAATCGGGGTGGCCATGGAAGCGGGCATCATCGGCTTCGGTGACGCGGAAGGCGCGAAAGATCTGATCCGCCAGATCGGCCAGGGTACATATCTCGGTCGGATCCTCGGCCATGGGGCCCTGCTAACCGGAAGGGTGTTCGGCGTTCGGAGGATCCCGGTCGTTAAAGGTCAGGCCATTCCGGGGTACGACCCGCGAGCGCTCAAGGGGAACGGCGTCACCTATGTCACCTCACCCATGGGAGCGGACCACACGGCAGGGAACGCGTTCGAGACCTTGAAGACGCTGGACCCTCTGAAAGCGGAGGGGCAGATCGCTGCCTCGAGGAAGCTGCAGATACGGGCCGCCCTGATGGATACCCTGGGGCTTTGCCTGTTCGTGAGACCTCCCTTTCTGAAAAAGCCCGAGATGTTCGCCAACCTGTTGAAAGGTCGCTACGGATGGGAAATGACCGTGCGTGACGTCGTCGGACTCGCGTACGACGTGATTATGACGGAGCGGGAGTTCAACAAGCGGGCAGGGGCATCGGAAGAGTTCCATCCCATACCTGAGTTCATGCAGGACGAGCCCTTGCCGCCCACCAACGCCGTCTTCGACGTGCCGGGCGCCGAAATGCGTGCCATGTGGGTCGGTTATGAACCTGCTGACCAGCTTTGAAAGAGAGGAGCGAACGGCGTGGAAATCGAGAACAGCATTGTTGTCGTAACCGGGGCGGGGAACGGAATCGGGGCTGCCATCGCTGAAAAGCTGTTCGCGGAAGGGGCTCTTGTTTCCCTCTGGGACCTTGATTTCGAATCAGTTCAGAAGCTCGCCAGGACGCTCGACCCGAAGGGCAACAGAGCCGCGGCCTACAAAGTCAACGTCACCATCGAGGAGGACGTTATTACCGCCGTGGGGCAAACGCTGGACAGGTTCGGCCGGATCGACGTTCTTGTCAACAACGCCGGCATCTCCCGTCACAAGCCAATCGAGGAAATGAGCGTGGAGCTCTTCGAGCAGGTGCTCTCCGTGAACCTCACGGGGCCGTTCATCTGCTGCAAGACCGTGGCGCCAGTGATGAAGAAGCAGAACCGGGGCAAGATCATCAATATCTCATCCCTGGGAGGGAGGACGGGCAGGCCGGGCGTCGGAGCCAACTATGCAGCCTCGAAAGCGGGCCTTATCGGGATGACAAAGTCACTGGCCCGGGAACTGGGGATGAGCAATATCTGCGTAAACGCGATCTGTCCTGGCCCCATCCTCACCGAGCAGACCAGGCAATACTCAAAGGAAGTGTTCGCTTCCTGGAACGTAGGGCGCGCCGTGCCAAAGGACGGGATGCCGGCTGATGTCGCAGAGGCGGTGGTCTTCTTGTCGTCTCGGAGGTCCGATTGGGTGACCGGGGTATCCCTCGATGTCAACGGCGGAATCTACATCAACTAGAGGAGAGCTCAGCATGTCAGGTTTGAAGGTCGTGGACTTGAACAAGGTGGAGCCGGAGCGAAGAACCCCTCCGCGCGCCTCATGGCTCCTCATCTCCGAGAAGACGGTTGGCTCGAAGAACCTCGCACTTGGCGTCAATGAGACCGAGCCCGGTTCCATGGTCCCAGAGCACCTCCATGAAAGCGAGGAGGAGGTGATGCTCTTCCTCGAAGGGGAGGGCAAGTTCATCACGAAGGATGAAGAGATCGACCTGAAACCCGGGATCTGCGTGTACAACCCTCCCGGTTCCCCCCACAGGATCGTCAACACGGGGACGACGAAACTCAAGTTCGTGTGGGTGTACGCGCCGCAACTGAAGAGCCACAGGATTTCGCAACCATGAAGAGGAGACAGAACATGTCGAAATGGACCCTGCCGGCGAAAGAGGGGCACATGGAAAAGCCCAGCAAGATCTACTTCCAGACCATGACCAAGTATGACGTCGAAGAGAGGCTTGAGAAGGACGACATCATCCTGGTGCCAGTCGGCTCGACGGAGAACCACGGGAAGGCAGGCCCGTATGGAGAGGACACGTTCATTGTCACGAGGATCGCAGAGTTGGTAGCGCAGGCCACGGGCTGCACCGTTGCGGAGCCAATGTGGTATGGATCGCATCCCTTCCACCACATCGGCCAGCCGGGAACCATCCCGCTTCCGGACAATGTCTTTGCGGACCACATCCGGGCAATGATCTCGGGGTTCTGGAATACGGGCTTTCGGAAGCAGATTTTCCTGAGCATGCACGGCCAGGAATATGCCCTTCCTTCCGCTATCCAGGAGTGGGGCAAGAGGTACCAGGTCCCGGCCATCATCATTTTTCTCGACCTGCCGCGAATCATGGGCACGGATCTGAAGGACAAGGCGCACGGCGGGCCCTTCGAGACACCTTTCCAGCACGCGGACGAGGCCGAGACCTCCATCTCCATGGCGCTGTTTCCTGAGATGTGCCAGCTCGAACACGCTGAGGACACGAAGCTCGGCGGCTTCCTCCCCCCGGGGCACGTTGACAGGGGCGGAGACATCTACGGGAATCCTATCCCCGGCCATTGCATTGTCGGAGGGACCGGCATCGAGTGTGTCGCGTTCCCCGAAGGCGTCCTCGGCAAGGCCACCTTGGCAGAGCCCACCAAGGCGTACAAGGCGATCGAGAACGTCCTGAACTACATGGTGAAGCTTCATGACGACATCATGGCCAAGTTCCCCGTCGGGAAGCTGCCGGAGATCAGGCTCATGACCCAGAGAAGCGAAGAGGAAATCAAGTCCGTCCTGCTCGGCCCGACCAAGGGGGGTCGGCATCTCTACACGCTTGCCTGGCCGAGCTAGAGCGAGGTCGTCGAGGAGAAACCATGAGGAGCGGCATTTTTCTGCAGACTATCATCGGCGGGATCGGAATCGGCAGCCTGTATGCGCTGATCGCTCTCGGCTACTCGATGGTGTATCGCTCCATGGGTCTGGTCAACTTTGCCCAGGGAAGCATCTACATGGTCGGCACGTACTTCGGGATCATCTGGTACGCGGGCATCGTCATGGGCTTGCACGTGCCATATCCCGTTGCGCTGATCATCGGGATTCTCCTCAACGCGATGCTGGGCGTCCTCCTCGAGCGCATATTCCGCCCTCTGGCAAAACTCGACCTGATGTTCATGCTCCTGGGGACCATCGGCCTCGGGTTCGTTCTCGACAACCTTTTCGTCATTATTTTCGGCGCTGAAGGCTTCGCCGTCACTTCCCCGCTGCCGAATGCGCCTCTCGTTGTCTTCGGTATCCGGATCCTGCCTCAGATGCTTCTGCTCATCGGGGGATCCGCCCTGCTCATGCTCGGCTTGCAGGTGTTCTTGAAAAGGACACGCTCCGGCAAGGCAATGCGGGCTTCGGCCATGGACAACGAAATCGCGAGCACGATGGGCATACCCGTCAACCGGATGAACGCGTTGACTCTTGCCATCGGATCAGGGCTGGCCGCGGCGGCAGGGATCCTTGCCGCGCCCATTGTCTACGTGAATCCCGCAATGGGATCCGCAGTCGGGCTCAAGGGGTTCGCGGCGGCCATCCTCGGCGGGCTCGGCAGTATTCCCGGCGCGATTGTCGGAGGCCTTGTGTTCGGCGTCCTCGAGGCCGTCTCCGCCGGCTACATCTCCTCTTCCTACACACGGGGAATAGCGTTTCTCATCATGGTGGTCGTTCTCATGGTCAAGCCTTCCGGCCTCGTCGGCGAAGTAACGGTGGAGAAAGTGTAGGAAGCGAAATTGAGCAACCAAGCGGCTGTTCTGACAAGAAAGAAACTGAGCATAGCGAAAGCCGCGGCGATCACGGTTCTGGGGTGCGCTTTGCTCGCGTTTCCTTTCATTGCTCAGAATCGCTACCAGGTGCATGTCATCAATACCGCGGGCATCTATATTCTGATCAGCCTGGGGCTGAATATCGCGATGGGCTACGCCGGACAGTTCAATCTTGCCATGGGAGCGCTGTGGGGCGTCGGTGCGTATACCGCGGCAATTCTCAACACGAGATTTGGGATCCCATTCTGGCTGAATCTGCCCGCTGCAATGGTTGCCGCCGGCCTCATGGGAGCAATCGTCGGGCTGCCCTCATTCAAGGTCCGGTCTCATTATCTTGCCATCGTGACAATCGGCCTGGGCGAAGTCATCAATATCATTCTTGTGAACCAGCAGGGTCTCACCGGTGGCGCTGACGGTATTGCCCGCATCCAAATGCCGAGTTTCTTAGGGATTCCAATCAATACGGACGAACGGTATTACTACCTGATCCTGGCAGTCGTGCTCCTTGGCTTCTTCGTTGCGCGGCAGATCCTCAAGCACAGGATCGGCCGATCGTTCCGCGCAATTCGTGACGACTATCAGGCAGCCAAGGCGATGGGTGTCAATATCGCGTACTACCAGATCCTTGCTTTTGTCATCAGCGCGGCATACGCCGGAGCGGCTGGGGCTCTGTTCGCACATCTCAATACCTACATAAGTCCCGATATTTTCGAGTTCAGTTCCACCTTGTTCATCATGACCGTGACGATGGTCGGAGGAATGGGCAGCCTCGCCGGCTCGATTGTCGGAGGATTGGCCCTACCGATTCTGCAGGAATATCTGCGAGTCATCAAGAATTGGCAGCTGGTGGCTTACGGCATCGCCATCATGGTGGTCGTTCTCTTCATTCCGGGCGGAGTCATTCAATTGATGCGTCGGCTGAGAGGTTCTCGGGTGTTTCGACGGTTCTTGGCGGACAGGTACGCGGAAGAGAGATTCCAGCCGGAGGAAACGAATGTTTCTGGAAATTGAAGGCCTTTCAATGCAGTTTGGCGGTCTGAGCGCCGTGAAGGACGTTTCGATAAAAATCGACGAAGGCGAGATACATGGCCTCATCGGCCCCAACGGATCAGGGAAGACCACGACCTTCAACGTCGTCTCCGGATATTACAAACCCAGCGGAGGAAAAATAACCTTTGAACGAAAAAACATAACCGGACTGCCTGCGCACAGGATAACCGCTGCGGGCTTTGCGAGAACTTTTCAGAACTTGCGGTTGTTCAAGAGCATGACGGTGCTCGAGAATGTTCTCGTCGGAATGGGGCATCATTCAAAAACGGTCTTGTGGCAGGAGATACTGAATCCCATCGCGGTCCGACGCGAGGAGAAGGCCTTTGTTGAAAAGGCGATGAGACTGCTCGATTTGCTCGGGATCGCCAAGCTCGCAGAACACCCCGCCACGAGCCTGTCCTATGGCCATCAGCGGCGCGTGGAGATTGCACGCGCGCTTGGAACGGACCCCAGGATCCTTCTCCTCGATGAGCCTGCCGCCGGACTCAATGACGTAGAGTCCGAAGACCTGCGTGAGACTCTTATCAAGATTCGTGAATCAGGCGTGACAATCTTCCTTATCGAGCACGACATGAAGCTCGTGATGGGGATGTGTGACATCATCACTGTCCTGGACTATGGAAGAAAGATCGCTGAAGGAACGTGTGAACGCGTCAGCAACGATCCGGTCGTCATAGAAGCCTATCTCGGGAAGGAGGAACAGCCATGATGGTGGTCGAAGCCCTCCACACGTACTACGGGAATATCCACGCAGTCAAGGGAATTTCCTTCGAGGCACGCAAAGGCGAGATCACCGCCATTATCGGCGCCAACGGAGCGGGAAAGTCGACGTCCATGAAGACGATCTGCGGCCTGCTTCACCCCCGGAACGGCAGGATTCTGCTTCATGGGTCGCCCATTCAGAGATTAAGCGCTGATCGCATAGTGCGTCTGGGCATTGGATACGTTCCCGAGGGAAGACGAGTCTTCCCGGTATTGACGGTGGATGAAAACCTGGACATGGGCGCGTTTCATCGGTCCGACGCGTCAGAGATCGCCCGGGATAAGGAACGGATGTATGAGACTTTTGCAAAGCTCAAGGACCGCAGAAAACAGCTCGCGGGTTCGTTGAGCGGCGGCGAACAGCAGATGCTGGTGATCGGCCGCGCTCTGATGTCGAGACCACAGCTGCTCCTGATGGATGAACCATCCCTTGGACTGGCGCCGCTGCTCGTCAGGCAGGTATTCGAGATCATCGTCGAGTTGAACAAACAAGGCTTGACGATTCTCCTGAGCGAACAAAACGCGCGGAGTGCTTTGAAAATCGCGCATCACGGAATCGTGATGGAGACGGGCAAGGTACGGTTCGCCGGTACCGCACAGGATTTGCAGGAAAATCCCGTGGTGCAACGGGCGTACCTGGGCGTCGGATAGGTCCTGCGGGCAGGAAACCGCGAAAGGAGGTGCTTACGGCCAAAGAAGTATCGGACATCTCTTGTGTCATGGAAACCATGAAGGGAGGATCAACGTGAAACGAAAGGGACTGATCATCATTCTGGCGATTTGTGTCGCAGCGACAGTTGGTGTTTCTTTTGCCGCAGCTACGGGTACAAAGGAAGGCGCCAGTGCCACTGCAGCCCCTGCGGTCGGGTCCCAGCCGATCAAGATAGCGATCATCGGTGCGATGAGCGGGACGAATGCGATCCTAGGGGATTGGATGAAGAAGGGCGTCACACTTGCCATCGAGCAGAAGAATGCCGCGGGCGGCATCCAGGGCCGTCAGATTCAACTCGTCGTCTATGACGACCAGGCCAACCCGACGATATCCGTCGGCCTGGCCCAGAAGGTCGCCACCGAAGACAAGGTGATGGCGGCATGGGCCACCACCAACAGCAGTTCTGCGCTGGCGGACCTGCCGATTTTCCAGAGCTACAAAATTCCGCAGCTCACGTTTGGCACGAACGTCACGATTACGCAGCAGGGCAGCGCGTACATTTTCCGACAGTGCCCTGCCGGACCTGCATATGAGGATCCCCTGATCGACTATATGCTGAAACTGGGCAAGACGAAGTACGCCATCATCGGTGACAACTCTGCCTACGGCAAAGGCGAAACCGCATATCAGACCGCTGCTCTCAAACGCAGCAACGTGACGCCGTTGGATACCGAGGCATATGGGATTGACGACAAGGACTTTACTGGTCAGTTGACCAAGATAATGCAGACGCAGCCTGAGGTCCTCTTGCTATCCGCCTCTGAAGTCGCCGGCGGACTCGTGGCCAAGCAGGCACGGCAACTTGGTTTCACCGGGATCATCGCCGGTGGTTCCGCCATGGCTACTCCTAAGTTCACGGAGACCGCAGGCGATGCGGCTGAAGGGGTCTATTTTACTTCTCCGTACCCCGGCAACGACGCCAATGAGCGCACGGTCGCGTTTGCTGCGGCTTACAAGGCGCGTTGGGGGGAAGACGCGGAAGAGCATGGGGCCAACAGCTATGATGGCGCCAGCATGCTCCTGCTGGCCATGTCGAGGGCAAACCCTTTGACGTCGGAAAACGTAGCGGCCGAGATGCACAAGATCTCCGGCTACCAGGGCCTCCAGGGGGTTTTTACGTATGATGCCACAGGCGAAGGCATACGGCTGACGAACGTGGGTGTCATTAATAATGGCAAACGCGTGTTCTTGACCAAGTAGCCGGGCATTCGTTCTCTCGGAGACGACGCATCGTCTCCGAGAGAACCAGGAGAGATCGTGATGAAGGCTATCGTGAAATACGAGGACACGGCAGGCGCGGTGAAGGTGATGGATCGGCCGAAGCCGCAGGTCGGCGCCAACGACGTCCTCATCGGGATCAAGGCAACCGGAATTTGCTATTCCGACATGTCGATCGTGAAGGGCGAGTACAAGGGAAGAAAACCTGTTCCAATTCCCGTCATTCTTGGACATGAAGCGTCGGGGATCGTTTCAGCCATTGGAAAGAACGTGCGGAGCGTGGCCCCAGGAGACCGGGTGGCCTTCGAGCCCCTGAACGGTTGTGGGCAATGCGAGAACTGCAAGAAGGGCTTCAAGAACATGTGCACGGACTGGAGCCACGTCGGCATTACCTGCGACGGAACTTTTGCCGAGTTCGTTGCGGTTCCCGAGATTCTAGTTCACAAACTGGGCGCTACCATATCCTTCGCTGACGCGGCAGTGCTGGAGCCGTTGAGTCTCGTAGCTCGTTCGCTCGAGCATGTCGTACCCGTGGCCGGTGAATCCGCTGTCATCATTGGACCGGGTTCAATCGGCTTGCTCCATCTCCAGGCGCTGAAATCATCTGGAGTGGAAAAAATAATCGTAATCGGGATTGACAAGGATGCAAAGAGGTTCGAGATTGCCGAGTCTCTCGGGGCTACCCGCGTGGTATCGCTGCAAAGGGAGGATCCCGTCAAGGCGGTGATGGACGCCACCGACGGCCGCGGCGCAGATATCGTCATCGAGACGGCAAACCATTCGTCCGTTTGGGACATCATCCTGGACGTGGTCGCGGCAAGGGGACGCATTTCCACCTTTGGCCTATATCCCGAAGCTAAGATCAAACCGATCAGTCTGCTGCGAAAGGGCGCTACCATATTTGGTGACGTCGCGCTGTTGCCCAGGCACTTTATGCGCGCAATCAACTGGCTAGAGACGAAGAAGGTCTCTGGCGAGAAGCTCATCACAAAACGCTTTGCTCTGGACGAGGTGAATGCGGCCTTTCAGACCTTCTATAGCGGTGAGACAATCAAGGTTCTCTTTGAAGTTTGATGATCGATTCGCCATGAGAAACATGCAGGAAAGGGGCGTTTCCAAAGTGAGGAAGATACTGTCTATGAATCCATTTACAATGGAGGTGAATGGAGAGTTCGAGCTCGAATCACCCGCGAAGGCATGTGAAGAGATAGAAAACTCACGGGAGGCATTCAAGGCATGGAGAGCTTTGGAGGCTGCGGAACGTGGGAAATACATCGCACGGTTGGGTGATGTCCTGCTTGCCGGAAAGCGCCGCTACGCTGAAACGATTACTCGGGAAATGGGCAAGCCAATCAGGCAGTCCCTCACGGAGATAGAGCGCAGCGCGAACATCTGCAGATACTTCGGTGAGCTCGCGGAAGAGCTTACCCGCGACGAAGTCGTACAAACCGGGTTTCAAAAGAGCTATATCTCTTTTGAGCCCCTCGGCGTGATACTTGCCATCATGCCGTGGAATTTCCCGGTCATTCAGCTTTTCAGGTTCGCTATACCGACCCTAACTGCCGGGAACGTTGTTGTCTTGAAACCGGCCTCCATCACGCCCCTGTGCGGCAAGGCCATCGAGAGCATTTTCACGGACGCCGGGTTCCCGGAAGGCGTCTTCAAGACCCTTCTCATCGATTCCGCAACTGCGCTGGACCTGGTCAAGGACGACAAGGTCGATGGCGTATCGCTGACAGGGAGCCATGGCGCCGGCGCGCAGGTGGGGGCAGCCGCGGGCGGTCGAATAAAAAAGACCGTGCTGGAGCTCGGAGGGTCTGACCCATTCCTCGTCCTGGATGACGTGGACGTGGACGCGGTAGCCTCCATCGCGGTCCAATCGCGTTTCGTCAATTGCGGCCAGAGCTGCGTCGCCTCCAAGCGCTTCATTGTTATGAAGAAGGTCGCACAAGAGTTCTCCGAGCGCTTCATTTACCACATGAGAGCCTTGAAGGTAGGCAACCCGATGGATGAGTCCACAGACATCGGACCTCTTGCGACGGCAGAGGCAGCTGATGAGCTCTCACGGCAGATAGCGGACGCCCGGCAGAAAGGCGCGACGGTGGTGGATGGGCCTCCGACCCCCTCGCAGGGGAGGTTCTTCCGGCCGGTTGCGCTGCTCGAGGCGACACGAAACATGGCGGTTGCCCGGGAGGAAACGTTTGGCCCCATTGCCCCGATTTTCGTCGTCAAGGACGAAGAAGAGATGGTCGAGCTTGCGAACTCGACGGAGTTCGGACTCGGAGCGACGATCTGGAGCAAAGACATCGAGAAAGCGCAGCAGCTTGCCCGGAGGATCGAGTCGGGGTTCGTCGGCATCAACAAGCAGGTGAAGTCAGATCCGCGTCTGCCGTTTGGGGGGACAAAGAAATCCGGCTTGGGGCGTGAGCTCTCACACTACGGTGTGCGGGAGTTCACCAACGTGAAGACCATCATCGTCGAGGGCCCGCAGTAGGCTGCAGCGACATAAAGGTGAGGAATGATGAGGAATATTGCATTGCTGGGCAAGCTTCTCGGGGGTTTACCGTTGTAGCCCTTCTTGTGCCGGCAGTTGGATACGTGGGGTTGAGGGGCGCCAGCAGCTTAAACAGAACTGTCAATAATATCGGGACGAATCATCTCCGGGCAGTCCAAAGCCTTTTGCAGGCCACAGAGGCCCAATCCCAGATAATCGCCGCCGAAAACATCCTCATGGAAAAGGGCCTGGACGCCGGGAGCGTGCAAAGCAATTTCATGGCGTTCGACAAGGCGAAGAAAGTCAATGATGAATCCTTCGCAGTCTACGAATCTCTTCCCAAGTCGAAGGAGGGACAGGATCGTTGGAACCAGCTCAAGGTCGTGTTTGATGCGTGGTGTAAAACGCATCTGGACTTCGCTCATATCGCCCAAGCTTACTGGAGCAGCCCCTCTGATGACGCATACAACGACTTGAAAAACCAGGTCCCGCAAAACAGCGAGGCGTTTGCTCCTTCCAACGGCTCCTGCATAGTCTTGTAGAGACCAATATACAAGAGTCGAACCTCGCGGTACGCGGCAGCCGGACAACAGGTTTTCGGGTTGAGATAATGTCTATTGCCGGCATGTGTGCCGGGGTCATCCTGGCCCTTCTCCAGGGGGTTTTTCTTTCTCTGTCAATCGCACGGCCCCTTGCCAAAGGGATGGCTTTCGCGAAGATCGTTTCCTCAGGGGACTTCACGCAGAAGCTGGACATCACGGGCAAGGATGAGGTGGGCGTGCTCGCTGCCGCCCTAAATGCGATGGTGAAGAAGCTCGGCGGCGTGGTTGACTCCATCCAGCAGAGCGCGGAAGAAGGGGCTTCGTCGAGCGAAGAGATCAGCGCGACCGCGCTGAGCCTCGCGGATGGCGCGCAGAATCAAGCCTCTACGATCGAGCAGACCAGCGCCTCAATGGAGGAGCTCTCGGCGTCAGTGGCCCAGGTGGCGGAGAATGCGCAGTCGCAGGCAAAGGCCGCTCGGCAAGGCGCAAGCTCGATGGCAAGGGTGAACAGGTTTATCGAGG
>Ga0187881_10004622_pt1 | contig 11030 bp, 10 predicted proteins | sample June2016WEW_19_1_2_FD_133017 | JGI IMG/M metagenome (GOLD analysis project Ga0187881, IMG submission 133017) | Peatland microbial communities from SPRUCE experiment site at the Marcell Experimental Forest, Minnesota, USA - June2016WEW_19_100 | ecosystem: Environmental > Terrestrial > Soil >...
AAATCCCGGCCGTCTCGGTCGCCGGGCAGGACGCGGGCGGGCTTCTGGACCAGCGCGACCGAGCCCTTCAAAACCTCTCCCAACTCGTTGACACCGCGGTTATCTATTCCGCAGATGGCACCGCGTCCGTGACTACCTCGGCTGGGGCAATGCTGGTGGCAGGCAATGAGAGTCAACCCCTGACCGTTCAGCGCGAGACTGATTCGGGGATGCATGATGTCTTCTCGCACGGGACCGACATCACGCCGGCGATCGCCGGCGGAAAACTTCAAGGTTATCTCGATGCCCGTGATGACATTATCCCCTCGACGCAATCTAAGCTCGACAACGTGGCCACGAGTTTGATAAGTGCAGTGAATGCGCAGCAGCAAGCGGGCTATGATCTGAATGGTTTACAGGGCCAAGACTTTTTTGTTCCTTTTACGCCCACGAATCCTGGTTCAAATGCTGGCGCAGCCACGGCCATGGCCCTGGCGCTGAACAATCCTGACCAGGTTGCAGCAAGCTCAGACGGCACCGCCGGAAACAACCGCAACGCCACCGCGCTGGCTGAACTCCAAGACAAGGCCATCGTTTCGGGTCAAACACCGGGAGATCATTATTCGAACCTGGTGTTCCAGGTTGGCAATGCGGTTTCCAATGCTTCCGCCGAACAAGAAGCTGTGAGTTTGGTATTGCAGCAACTCACGAACCAACGGTCTGCAGTTTTCGGAGTTTCGCTGGACGAGGAAGCCTCCAACTTGATCCTTTACCAGCGCGCTTACGAAGCCGCCGCGCGGGTCATCTCCATCGTGGATCAATTGACTTCCGAGACTATCAACGTGTTGACAGCGGGCTAAGATGCGCCCCCGTGTCAATCCCAATCTGTAGGGCCTAACACTCAACGAATTGGCGGAGAATTGTCAATGAGTTCTTGGATTTCCCGATTGGCGATACGAGTGACACCCAGCAGCCCGGTTTTCATCGAGTCTCCCTTCAGTGCTCCCTAGTTGAATCCGCCTAAGACCTCCCACTCTTTAATCATCGAAGGTCTAACGCAGCACACCCCGCCCGCGGGGGATTGAGCGGCGCTTCCCGTCAAGCTGTCATTGTGCGGATCTGGGGTTGGTTGCCGGGTTCACCCACCCGACATGGAGTGGTCCGCTACAGGCATTCCAGTCCAAGCTGGAGGATGGGGAGCAGTTACACGGGATTTACTTTTTGATCCCGAAAACGGCGAGCATTATACAGGGGAATTATCAGGGATTCCCGGAACCCCTGCCAGAAGCGACAAACTAGATGTTCAAGAGATAATCGGAAGCCTTCAGGTTTCCGAAGCGCACCGTATTGACGCGCTCTCCCACAACATTCGAGAAGTATTGCAGGATGGTCGTCAATTTCAATGCGGCCGAGGTTTCGTGCAACCGCAGCCAATGACGCGTGACGAGGGAAACATACAGTAGCTTGAAGTATAGGATCAAAAGACGCTCTTCGTAGCTATAGCGCTGGTAAACGTTGGCAGCGTTTTTGAGAAGGTACGTGAGAGCCAGGAAATCACACTTGAGCGTCACGGTGAGGCGCGAGTATTCCACGGGAGATCCGAAATCTTCAATGGCCTTCCGGACCGAGGGGAACTCCAACCGATTGGCATTCACAATCCTTTGGTAGAACTCCTGAGTAAACCGCCGTCGCAAGAGCTTCGGGCAGACGGCCTGGAGGTAAAAGAAAAGGAGCCCCGTAGACACAACCACGATCAGAGGGAGCACGAACATGGCTCACCTCACTGCAGATTTCTAATCGGGATTTCCGTTTTGGGTCCCCGAGAGGCTGGCGGTACACTCTAGGGTTCCCATTTTTGCAGCTCCAGGCAATGATTAAAGCAACCTCGGCGGCGGCGTGTCTGTTCAAAATTGCACACTTGGGCGGGACTTCTCTTCGGAACCCGGATCTGCCGCTCGTGCAGCCGATACCTCGGACACCACTCCATCTCTTGTGTCCTTTCGGACGGATCTGTTTGCCACCCAAGCTTCGGCTACCCATTGGCAACTGCAGCGCCGCAATACGCCGCAACCTGCTCCCAAAGAGGGGCCGCGGCGGGCTGGGTGATGAGATCATCGAAGCCCAAACGTTCGTCCAGTTCACGAACCAGAATCAAGCCGCCGTCGGAGGTGACACGGGAACCTTGGAGATCGACCTTGAGAGAGGCGTCGAAGGAGAGCTGAAAGGGCTGATTTTGTATCTCACCCATTGGGTACTGACCTCCGGAGCGTCTTTGTCTTGTTGGCACCCGCATGAGTATTGATGACGGCGACGATCCGAAGATTCGGAGGTACAGCTCAAAATGGAAATGGGGGGTTACACGCCCCGAGTCAGGACCCGCGCAGCGCTTTGCTTGACTTAATTCCTTAGTGCAGGGTATTTTAGATGGTCAGCTTTAGGCTGTGAAATCACAGTAGGGAGCATTGCGCTTTGAAACGTACCTTTCAACCGAACCGCCGGCGCCGTGCCAAAACGCACGGCTTTCGCATTCGCATGAGAACTCCGGGAGGTCGCAATGTCTTGCGGCGCCGTCGTCAGAAGGGCCGTCATCGCCTGAATCCCTAAAGAGTTCGTTTGACCTCTCAAGCTTTCCCCAAGACTTTCCGGCTGCTGCGCCGAAGCGAATTTCGGCGCGTTTACGACGAAGGGCAGCGCCGGAGCACGTCACTATGCACGGTCTTCTTCCGGTCCAATGGGCTGCCGCACTCCCGTCTGGGGGTTACCGTGCCGGCGCGCCTGGGGAGTGCCGTGCTGCGCAATCGCCTGAAGCGGCGCGTGCGCGAAGTGTTCCGGCTGAATCGCGCGAACCTTCCGGGGGGCTGGGATATTCTGGTGAATCCCCGCGAAGCCGTAGCGAAGGTCGCCTTTGCAGCGCTCCAGCGGGAATTGCTGCGCGTGTTTCCCAGCCTGCCTCCACAGGGAGGCCAGCCTCCGCTCCCCTTGTCAGAGGGGGCCTCGTGAAGTTCCTCGTGCTGGGATTGATTCGCTTTTATCAAACCTGCTTCTCACCCGCACTGCCCTCGGCTTGCCGTTTCTACCCTTCCTGTTCAGCTTATGCGTATGAAGCGGTCGAGAAGTGGGGAGTGTGGAGAGGCGTGCGCCTGGCGCTCGGACGGCTGCTGCGCTGCCGGCCCTGGGGCGCCTACGGTTGCGATCCGGTGCCATGAAAAGAAGGTAACAGGTGACAGGGAAGAGCAAGGTGATAGGTGACCGGGAAAAACCGAAGCAAAAGACCGCGGGCGCGAAACCTGACACCTGGCGAATGACACCAATTATCTGTTCCCTGTACCCTGTAACCTATAACCTGGAATCTGCCTGTGAGCCTTGACCAAGAAAAACGTGTAATCGTCGCGTTTGCGCTCTCCTTTGTGATGCTGATCCTGTGGCGTGTCTTTTTCGTCAAGGAGCCGCCTCCGCAGCCGAAGAAGGCCACGCCCGCTGCACCCACGGCGACTGCTCCAGGACAGCCGGCAGCGGCGCCAGCGGTGAGCACGGGGCCGCAAGCGAAGCAGGCTACGTCTCGCGTGGCGCTGCCGGTCACGCAAGGAAACAAAGCGGGAGATATCGTGGTCGAAAACGATCTCTACCGCGTGACGTTCTCGACACAAGGCGCCGTTGTCAAGAGTTGGGTGCTGAAGAGATATCGCGACGCGAAGGACAACCTGCTCGACACCGTCGACGTCGCGGCTTGCCAGACGCTGGGCTTCCCGATGAGTGTGAGCATGTCGGACGCCGCGCTCAAGGCGCAGATCAACCAGGCGATCTACGTGGCCGAGGCCGCCAAGCTCGTCGTTGGCCCTGAACCTGCCAAGCTTTCCGGGAGCACCTTCGCGCCTCCCGTCAGTCTCACCTTCACATACAGTGATGGCAAGAACCAGGTGGTGAAGAAATTCACTTTAGGCGCCGGTTACGAAGTGCACGTGGAAGTCAGCGTCTCCGACGGCCAGCGTTATCTGCCGGTCGATGTCATGTGGCCGGGCGGCTTCGGTGACCATACGCTGGCGCCTTCCGTGATCGAATCCGTCAGCCAGGCGGTTTACGGTTCGCTGGGTGACCTCAACACCTTGTCGCAGCGCAAAGTGAAAGAGGACCGTGTCATTCCCGGCCCACTGCAACTGGCGGGACTGGAAGACAAATATTTCGCGGACATCTTCCTCCCCGACGCGCCGGATCAGGTGGCTTTCCGCGTCGCACGGCAGGAGTGGTCCCCGCCCGATTGGACCGAGAAGGAAAAGCCCCGGCCACTCACCGCCACGCTGGCGGAAACGCAGCCCAAGCCGCTGGCCTTCCGCTTGTTCGTCACGCCCAAAGACCTGGACGTGCTCCGCTCAGTAAACCCTCCGCTCGACTCGCTCGTGGACTTCGGTTGGTTCAGCATCGTCGCCAAGCCTCTCTTTATTGCGCTGCGATACATCTACGACCACTGGATTCACAATTACGGTTGGGCCATCGTCCTGCTGACTCTGATCATCAATCTGGCGATGTTCCCCCTCAAAATCAAAAGTCTTCGCTCTGCGCAGGAAATGCAGCGCATTTCGCCGATCATCAAGGGCATCCAGGACAAGTACAAGCAATACAAGTTCAACGACCCGCGCAAGCAGAAGATGAACGAAGAAGTCATGAAGGTCTATAGCGAGCACCATATCAATCCTCTTGGCAGTTGCCTGCCCATGCTCCTGCAGGCTCCTTTCCTTTACGGCTTTTACCGCGTGCTGGATCTTTCCATCGAACTTCGCCATGCGCCCTGGATTTCCTGGCTGAAAGACCTTTCCGCGCAGGATCCACTGTACATCTTGCCGGTTGCGATGATTGTGACCATGTTTATCGTGCAGCGCATGACGCCCATGACCACCGCCGACCCTGCTCAACAACGGATGATGATGATCATGCCCCTGATGTTCGGAGTCATGTTCTTCCGGTTTGCCAGCGGCATGCTGCTTTACTGGGTCACCAGCAACGTGGTGGGAATTGGGCAGCAACTTTTTATTAATCGTTATATGCGCGCTCCGGACCCCCTCCTCGCTCCTCCTCGCAGGCCTGCAGTGGCCAAGGAGTGATTCGCCATGGACAGCGACCACCCGCCCGCCGAACACGCGATCGAAAACCACCTGCCTTCGATCGAATCCTTGCTCCACGAAGTGATTCGACACGGCCGTTTTGAGCTGGGGTTCTCCATTCAGAAAGGCGCTGCCCTGGCGGATGACTTGGAAACGCCGGAGTACGTGGTGGATTTTTCCGGGCGGGACGCCGACCTCCTGCTGGAGAGGAACGCCGCGCTTTTGAGCGCCATCGAATACTTGGTGTTGAAGGCGGTCCGCCTGGAAGAGGAACATTTCGGGAAAATCACCTTCGATTGCCAGGAGTGGCGGCGGCTGCGCAACGAGGAGTTGCGCCTGACCGCGCAGGTGGCGGCGGAACGCGTGATTGAAACCGGCGACCCTCTTACCCTCAGCCCCATGAGCCCGCGCGAACGGCGCATTATTCACCTGACCTTGAAGGACCGCCCGCAGGTCCGGACGGAGAGCGAAGGAACGGGAGCCGAGCGCAAGGTGGTGATTATTCCTACCAACCCTCCCTCACGCCGCGCTCACCGCTGACCAGCGAATCCTCTTGGGAGGCGTTACGAGGAAACCTTCCCCTTCGGCTACCAAGAGACCCCTCACCCGCCCGCCCCCAGGGCGGGTGCCCTCTCCCCACGGGAGAGGGTTGAAAGCGGAGATGATTGCGGCGGACGCCCTTTGTCGCCAGGGTGACAAAGGGCACTAAACTTGGATCAGGCCTCCCCTCGCCCCCTTGGGGGAGAGGGGCCGGGGGTGAGGGGGTTCTGATCGAAGGCGGAATGGTTACCGCGTAATGGGTCGTTATGGTGAGTGAAGACACCATCGTCGCGATTTCCACTCCTCCAGGTCGCGGCGGCCTCGGTGTGGTGCGGCTTTCGGGCGACCGCGCCATCGAAATCACCACGAGCCTGATCAAATTCCCCAAGTTGCCGCTCGACACCCAACGCGCGACGCTAGGGACCTTCTCAGAACTCGACTCCGGCCGGGCGCTCGACCAAGTGGTCGTGACCTGCTTTCGCCAGCCGCATTCCTACACCGCGGAAGACGTGGTGGAGATTTCATGCCACGGCGCGCCGGTCATCCTGCGCTATCTGGTGGAGTGCTGTCTCGAGCGGGGCGCACGCGCCGCGGAACCCGGCGAATTCACCCTGCGCGCTTTCCTCAACGGGCGCATCGACCTGACTCAGGCGGAGGCGATCCGCGACCTCATTGAGTCGCAGACGCTCTACCAAGCCCGGGTCGCCGCGCAACAACTCGAGGGTTCCGTCTCTGCGCGCTTGCAGCCGCATAAGCAGGTGTTGCTCGACCTGATCGCGCGTCTCGAGGCCGGCATCGACTTCGCCGAAGATGATGTGGCGGTAATCGAGTGGCAGGAGATTCTGGCGCGCCTCGATCGCAGCCGCGCTGACCTGCAGAAACTCGTCGAGGGTTACAAGTACGGGCGCATTGTTCGCGAAGGATTGACGCTCGCGATTGTGGGCCGGCCGAACGTCGGCAAGTCGAGCCTCTTCAACTGCCTTTTGAATGAAGAGCGCGCCATCGTCACGCCCGTTCCGGGAACTACGCGCGATCTGGTCGCGGAAACTGCCAATGTGGGCGGCATTCCCTTGCGCTTTGTGGACACGGCCGGCGTTCGCGAGGCTCTCGACGCGGTTGAGAAGATTGGTGTGGAGCGGACTTTCCGCGCCATCGCAGATTCTGCTTTGCGACTCTTGGCGGTTGATGCCTCGGAGCCGTGGACGGAAGAAGATGCGCGCCTGCTTCAGAAGCTGCGCCCTCTGGGTGCACTGCTGGTTGCCTTGAACAAGTCGGACTTGCCGCCGCGCGTCTCACCCGCTGAACTCGAAAGCATCGTGCAAGCGGATTTGGATGCGGGCGTCTCGCCGCCACGGCTTGTCCACACTTCGGCGCTGACGGGCGCGGGAATTCACGAACTCAAAGAGAAGATTTTGGAAACGGCGGCGCCCGCCCGCGATCTCGGGCTGGAAGGCGAGTTCATCACCAACTTACGGCACCAACAGCTTATCCAGGATTCACTCCAGGGCCTGGCCAAGGCCCGCCAAGCCGCTGAGCAGCGGCTGCCGCACGAAATGCTCTTGCTCGACCTCTACGACGCACTGCGGCCCCTCGACCTCATCACCGGCGCCACCTACGCCGACGACGTCCTCGACATCATCTTCAAAACATTTTGTGTGGGGAAGTAGACGGAGGTTGTGATCGGGAGATCGGGTGATTGAGTGATTTGCGATTTTCGAAGTCAGCAAATTGGTTCATCTTCCCACCTGACACCGCCGATAGCCGATCTGGAGAAGTGTGTCACGAAGGGGTTTGGCCGTCGGCGCGCGCTCGCTCCAGGAATGGGAGCAAGGGCGCAGGCGTCCAGAAAGCGCGGTGCGCGCCTACTTGACGGTGATTGATAGAAACCCGGAAGCGGTGGAAAAAGCGCTCATGAACGAGTCGTGAGTTGCGAAGGGCATCGGGCATGAGAAAGCCCCACGGGCAGGACGGCGCTGACCGTGGCTGCCCGCTTGCTCCCCCTAATCCGGCTCTGTTAATGTTAGGGATGGGGGGAAATGTTCAGAGAGCGGATAAACGGCGGAGGGCAAAAGGCAGAGCCGGATACGACGGCGGCGAGGAGGGGACGTGCGCCAGGTGGTGCCAAGAATATCAGCTAAAGCTGCGCGGCGGGTAGAAAGTTGGCACTGCCCTGAAAATAGCCGGAGCTTTCATTGGGAACAAAGGGGTTAGCTCAAACCAGGCTATTTTCGTGCATCATGGCGAGCCGAAGGCTCATGATATCTGCGCTGAATGTCAGTGGGAAGACAGATTCGATCTGAAACCTCGGAGTGAGACGTCATATGAAAGAGTTAGAGCCGATGAGCATCGGCGCGGAGATTATAAGATATGAAAAGGGAACCCCAATACTTCCAGTTGGAGCATCCACCCAATGAAGTCGTTATTTGTGATCACATGGCATGTGAAGAGGTGGCTGACCACTTGGATGTAGACAGTCAGGGGCGTGAACGTCGCCTATGTGCTTCGCATACGAGCAGCGACAAGCACGCCTCGCGGCTGCCAAAGCGTAGGCCGGACCCCAACCTTCCGTACAGCGCACGCCCTCTTGCCTAGCCACGGCTGGCTGGCGCAGAGCGCAGCTCTGCGCTTCAGCGTGTTATGTTAGCGCTGGTCATGCCTACCCACAAACGGCATTTTGCGCGCGGACGGTTGCAGCTCCTGACCAGCAGCATCTATCGCCCCACCAAGCTTTTTGAGAGTGATCGGCTTGCCCGATATCAGTCTTTTCTGTGGGCCGCAGAGCTGGGCTCTGCGCCAGCGGGCGGCCCACGCTTAGAACGCCGCTCACGGTGGCGGAGGAGCACGTCAATGACAAAGCAGGAATGGGAAGCAGCGCACGAATTCTGGAATCAACTTCGGGAATGGCTGCGAAACATTTGCGCCACGGAGAGGCTGAAATATGCGGAGAAATCTCCGAACGAAGTCGAATTAAGAACCCAGGGTGGCCGTGCGTTGCATGTTGAATTCGATCCAAATAATAATCTCCGCCCCCTAAAGTACACCTTGGAACCCGGCCCTCAAGTTGAGCTTCAATTCGTACTGGCCGAAAAAGCGTATTTTCGTTTCTGTGGTGTCAACTATCCTCCTGATACTTTGGGACGGGAGATGCTCAGAGATCTCCGGGCTGAATGACCGCAAGGCCTGCCGTTCGTGGGCTTGCCCGGCGGTACAGGCAGTTTCGCCTTAGCAAAGGAGACTGACAATGGATACAAGGCAGATGAAGGCTGAGAAGGCCAGCATACTCAAGGCCGACCTCAAACGCGTTGCGGAGCGTGAGGGGATCGACCTATCGCTTCCCGATAACAAGTTCACGTTGTGGGTAAGAATGGGGGAACAGGAATATGCATGCCGGGAGCATGCTTCCTACCCTGACAAGATTTATCAGTTCTTGGGGCAACAACACCTGTTCGGTACAGCAACGACACTTATCCTCGAGGAAAACGGGGAACGCGTCAGACTCGTTAGCTGTGAGGTTGGCTAGTCGAAAGTCACTTGGCGAGTTTGCGGGAGACCCTGTCGAAGTCGGCTTTATCGTCGCGGCAGTTAGCAACCGGATAGACTTTGCATGAATCCAGAGCCGCTTTGTACTCTTGCAGCGCCGATCGGAGTTCGCCCTTCTTCTCCATGGCCTTTCCAAGCGACGAATGGGCGTACTCGTTGCGGGGGTCCAGGCGACTGGCTTCACGGAATTCTAAGATAGCCCCTTCAGTGTCTCCTCTATCAAACAGGCATCGGCCTAGGAAAGTGTGGTAGCGGAATTCGTCTGGCTTGAGACGGACAGCCTCTCGGAGTTCCGGGATGGCTTCCCCGTAGTCCTTGCTGGCGGACAAGCAATTCGCCAACTGGAAATGGGCTTCTGCGTATTCGGGTTTCAACTCCAAGGCCTCACGAAATTCCTGCAAAGCCAACTGGTCGTGGTCTTTCACCGTGGTATCGTGGCATAAATCCACCCCCAGCGCCCTGTGAGCTTCGGCGTAGTCAGGCCTCTGATGAATTGCTTGGCGGTACTCGTTAATTGCTTCCCTGTGTCCCTCAGCGTCGGTATCGAGTGCCCTAGCAAGGTCAAAGTGGAATTCGGGCTTTTCTGGTCTCAATTGGACTGCCTGACGGTATTCCTGAGTGATGCGTCTCTCACACTCGCTTTCTTCACCAGGCTGGGTAGTCTGGGGAAATTCACGGATTTCATTTAATACGGTATCGAATTCGAAGTCGGAGCATCCTGATTCCCGCGCGTGACCAAGGGCATTGTGGAACTCTGGGTTACTTGGCTTCAATCGTACGGCTTCGGTGTACTCGCGAATTGCCCCGTCGAAATCGTGCTTGTCGTAAAGGGCTTTACCAGCTTCAGCGTGCGTTTGCGCTCGGTACATATTCACGGACCACCACGCCCCTGTACCCCCCACGGCTAGAGCAACAGCGGCCACAACCCAGAGGGCCCAGCGAGACCATCTCGATTTCTCTTTGACATTCACTCGCCCCGGCTGGACGCGGGATTGACGCTCTGTAGCGGACGCCTGTGCCGGAACGAGCGTCGAGCGCTTCGTCAAGGACCCCCGTTCCGGTGGAGCAGGCTGAGAATCGATTGCGGCGGCCTTGGCGAACTCCTGTGCAAATTCCAACACCGAGCCGTACCGCTGATTGCGGTCCTTGGTGAGGGCTTTCATCACTACGCTTTCGAGTTGGGGCAGCGCGGGGAGGTCGGGTTTGACGGCGCGGAAGGGCGGTGGGTCTTCCTGCATGTGCATGCGCAAGTATCCGACCGGCGTGTCGGACTGAAACGGCGCGCGGCCGGTGAGCATTTCGTACACCACCACGCCCAGCGAGTAGATGTCCGACCGCGCGTCGAGTTCATCGCTCCTCATGCCGGAAGCCTGCTCGAACGACATATAAGCGGGCGTGCCGAGCACCATGCCGGTCTGTGTGTGCGTGGTGGACTCGCGCAGCTTGGCAATGCCGAAATCGACGACCTTTACGATCGTTTCGCCTTCGTCGCCCCGCGTCAGAAAGATGTTATCGGGTTTGAGGTCGCGATGAATAATGCCCAGCTTGTGCGCGGCGTTTAGCCCCCGCGCCGCTTGCTGGAGAATTTCCGCAACCTTGGGCAAGGGAAGCGCGCCACGCCGCGTGAGCGTCTGGCGGAGAGATTCGCCTTCGAGAAACTCCATGGCGATGTAGGGCGCGCCGTCATCGGCCTGGCCGGATTCGTAAATGGTGACGACGTTCGCGTGGTGGATGCGCCCCGTGGAAGCCGCTTCATTCTGAAAGCGCAGCAGGTAGTCGGGGTCATCCAGCAGCTTGCGGCTCAGGACTTTGAGCGCCACCGGACGGTTGCCCACCGCGATCTGCTCGGCGAGGAAGACCGCACCCATGCCGCCC
>Ga0187881_10004625_pt1 | contig 11022 bp, 8 predicted proteins | sample June2016WEW_19_1_2_FD_133017 | JGI IMG/M metagenome (GOLD analysis project Ga0187881, IMG submission 133017) | Peatland microbial communities from SPRUCE experiment site at the Marcell Experimental Forest, Minnesota, USA - June2016WEW_19_100 | ecosystem: Environmental > Terrestrial > Soil >...
GGGGCATCTGCTGCGTTGGCGCTCCTCGACGATATACCCGTATCGCCTGCGTCGCGCCGCCTTGCATCTGCCCCTGCGGCGCTCGGAACGCGGCCTATTGTACTTTCACCACGGGCTGCTAGGGGCTCAGGCTCCCTGCGCGGGATAGTCTCCGGTTTCCCGTTTGCTGTAGAATGGGGAGCGCACGTTCTAATCTGTTTTCGACATCAAGATCTATGTATAATAGGCGCACGATGCTACCTGGGGGATTTACAGGATCGCTCAAAGTAGAAGTGCGTCTTCTCGACGCGATCGAACTGTTCCAAGTCTGCGCGGCCGATCGGGAAAACTCAGACGCCTGGCGTGAGTTTCTGCGTCGATACACCACCAAAATCAGGTTGTTTATCAACGGCACGTTGCGACAGGTTTTCGGATCTTCAGCCTTTCAGCCGGGCAGCATCCAGGAGAGCGATCTTTTTCAGAATGCAATTGTGCGTCTGGTCGAAAATGACTGCGCGGCGATGAAGCGGTTTTCCGGAACATCGGAAAACGATTTGCTGGCTTATCTGGCCGTGATTTGCCGTTCCTCCGTGCTGGATACTCTGCGGCGCAACAATGCTCTCAAACGCAGGCATATTGCCGTGGAAAATGACGAAGCCGTTCTGACCGCAGCCGGTCCCCAGCATAGGAATTATTCAGAATTCGAACGCGCTATCCTGGTAAGCGAGATTGTATCCCTTGCCCGGCATACGATCGATTCCAAATCCGGCCATGTCTCCAATCGCGACCACCTTGTGTTCAAGCTTCATTTTTTCGATGGGCTTTCGTACAGCCAGATTGCCCAATGCAAAGGAATAAACCTCTCGAAAGCCGGTGTAGAAAAGCTGCTGAAGCGAATGGTGGGTCGAGTTCAGAATCTCGTCTCACCAGGCAAATCTGAGGGAACACTGCAATGATCGATCACAGGTTGGTGGAAAAATATTCGAAAGAAACCTGTCTTACTGACGAGGATCTTTACCGCTATATCTCCAGGCAAGCAGACGCCGAAAGAATCAGCCTGGCAGAAAGCCATTTTGCAGCATGTTCCGCCTGCCGCCGGAATCTCGCGAACCTGATCGAGATCCTCCATCCGGAGGGCGAGCAGACGGCGGAAATTCCCGAACCCTCAAAAGCCGAACTGGACAGGACTATTGAAGCAATCCAGGACATAGCACGAAAAGAGCATTTCCGCAAAAACCAGATCCTGCGCTGGATTCGATGGCCGATGGCTGCCGCTGCCGCCATCACTCTTGTCGCTTTGTCCCAGTTGGCAATCAAGCAGCTGCAGGAAAAAAACAGATCCGAAGCGTTCTTTTTGCAGGCTAGAACAATGCTCGAGCAAAACTATACGGGCACAAGCCCCGACAACCTGCGCCTGTCCCTTCCTTTCAGCCCGAAGGCCGCAAACCGCGGTGACTCCGGTTCCGAGTCTCTTCGCAGTGCCGAAAATCTCTTCTTTCAGGCGCTTGCCATCCGGGAAGACATGGTCGAAGCGCATCTGGGGCTCGGATTCATCTATTTGAATGAATCGAAGTTTGCCCGCGCACGCAACGAATTTCAAAAGGTTCTGGATATCAGGAAAAGTCAAAGCCAGGCTCTGCTTGGCCGGGGTGTTGTGCAGTACGAGGAGGCCATTCAGGGCCCGGATCCTCTCCAGCGGGACGTTTTGCTAAAAAGTGCGCTGAACGATTTCGACGCTGTGTTGAAAATGGATCCTGATTTGGCAGAGGCGCGCTACGACAAAATCTGGTCCCTGTTTGAATCCGGGCAGCACAAGCAGGCTCTGCAGGAAATCGAATTGTACTTCTCCCATGATTCCGGCTCGGTCTGGGCGGAAGGGCTGAAAGCCTTGAGAACGAGAATCAAGGCAACTCAATCCAGCGCCGTCGAAGAGGAAGTCAACAGAGCCGCGCGCGCAAGGGACCGCGCTGCTCTCGTGGAGCTTTCCCGTCAAATTCCCTATCAGATACCGCCTGCCATCTGGTCGGCAATGAGACGCGGCCTTGCGGGAGACAACGAACCGGCAAAAAACGGAGACCCAAGTTCTGAGGATCTGCACTGGGCGGCAGAAACGATGGAAGCCGCCTACAGCGAGACAACCGGGGATCACAGTTTCAGGGCTTTCATTGATTACTACGATGGGCTTTCTCCGCCGGAACGGGAGTTGAAAAAATCTTTGGACCGGACATTCCAAAACCTCGTCAAACTGCACCAGAGCGGCAAATTTGATCCCGTATTAAGCGGCAGCAAATCCCTAGAATCCCAATACGAAAAAATAAAAGACTGGTGGCAACTGGCCAACCTGCATCATCTGCGTGGAAACTGTCTATATCTGGGCAAAGCGGATTTTCATGGCGCCGAAGCCGAGTATCGCAAGATGTATCAAATCGCCGACCGGTTGAACATGCCGGATGAGACCGCTCTGGCTCTAGAAGCTTTAGCCGTTATTTACAGTGTACAGAATAAATTCGACCAAAGCTTGGCCAGTGCGGAAAAAGTTAGGAATCTTGCCAAGAAATATAAACTGGATTCCTGGCAAATTTCCGCTGGCATAAGCTTGGGAAAACAATACCTCAATTTGGGGCATTTCCAACAAGCACTCAATGAATATGCTGCAGCTCTGAATCTCGCTTACCGCCTGCTCGATGGATTGAAGATAATCGAGGCTTTGGAAAATTCCGGCATTGCAATGGATCGCCTTGGCCGCGCGAAGGAGGCCGGAGCTTTTTACAGGCTTGCTTCTCTGCAGCAGGATGAATTTCTGAAAAACCTGGTACTGAGCCCAACTCCCAGGCTAACGTCACGTCGTTTCAATCTTCTTTTTAAGCAGGGGGATCTCGCATTACGGAATGGAGATCTTGCCGTGGCGGAAGCGTTTTTTCAGGAAGTATTAAAGTCCGCTCCGCCCGGGATGAGCGAACTTGAAGCCCGGAACCGCATCGGCCTCAGCGAGGTTCTTTTGCGAACAAAGCGGATCCGGGAGGCTGAACAAATATTGGAACCCGTGATGCCCCTTACCGGATTCAGCCAATACCCCGAAATCGGATGGAAGGGCAATTTTTTAAAGGGCAGGTTGCTCGAGGAAACCGGCCGTTCCGAAGAGGCACTCCAGTATTACCGCCAATCCATATCGATTTTGCAGCAGATGCGGCAGCAGATAAAACCGGAGGACCTGAAACAGAGTTTTCTGATTGACCGGTATGATCCGTTCAAGGCAGCAGTTGAATTGCTTTTTCGGTCACGCGGAAACGAGCAGGAGTTGGTGAAATTTGTGGATGAGGCAAAATCAACAACACTGAAAGAGCATCTGAATCCAGTGAATTCCACAGCCCCAGGGAAACCCCAAGAACAGTCATTTGCAATCGTCGAATACTTTTTCACGCGTGACAGGCTGCTCATTCTCGCAACAAACAAGGGAAGAACCCAAACTGTCGCCCGGGATATCTCGAGCAATGAAATTTACCGCCAGGTTGGAAAATTCCTGGAGTCCGTCAGAAAAAATGATTCCAGCAACTTCATCAGAACAGCGAAACTGCTCTACGGGGAGTTGATCGAACCGATAGAGAACTCTGCGATCAATGCCTCCTCGGGCACACTTGTAATCCTGCCTGATGGCCCGCTCTATTTGTTGCCCTTTGCCGGTCTGCAGGACAGGGCCGGCCGGTTTTTAATTGAAAAGACCCCGATTGTTTTTGCTCCCTCCAGGAGCGTTTTTTACCATTGCCTGAACTTGCACAGGGGATCTGCTTCAACGAGGGATGACCTGCTGCTGGTCGACGGATCGGCAGGGTTACTGAATGCACAGGATGAGGTAGCGTATATCTCTTCTCTATATAAGAAAAATGCCCTAATCCGCAGTGCAAAGGACGTAGCCACCTTTGCCCGAGAAGCAGAAGAAGCGAATATTTTCCATTTTTCAGGTCATGCAATCATTCAACGGGGCCAGCCCGCCCTGCTGCTTCAGCGGTATCCCAAGGAGGTTTATTTGGATTGCCAGCAGATTCGAACATGGAGAATGCCGCAATCAAAGCTGGTCAACCTTGCGGGATGCAGCACTGGGATTGGTCCGATCTCGGATGGCGAGGCACCATGGGGGTTGATTCCGGCATTCCTGGATGCGGGATCTCCCGCAATTCTTGCGAGTCTCATGGAAGTCGATGACGCATCCACCAGTCGCCTAAGCTGCCGGTTTTACGATCAGCTGCGGAAAGGGGTTGGAATAGCCAAGGCACTGCAAACCGCGCAGCTCGCATTGCTCGACTCCGTTCGTACACCTTCAGACACTAAGCCCCAGTCCTGGACCCCCTATATTCTCGTCGGGAATCCGCAGTAGCTGCCCTGATTTTTTCCAACCTCTCGAAAATAGATTATCAAGTAGGCGATTAGCACCGTCCTTCGTTCTTGATAAAGGAATGATGATTTGAACAAGAACGCGTCCACGTTGTTGTCGCAACATGGACGGATTAAGTTACAACCCTATCTCGGGGAAATGAGATGATCGGAAGGTAAAGGTGGCAATTGCCTGCCCCGTTCATTACCTTATCCTCAATATCACTTCTTGCAATCCCGAGATTTTTAAAACCGGAGAAAAGAAATGAAAAATCTGAAAGCAGTTTTTTATCTTTTGGCTTTGGCATGGTTGGTTTGCATTTTTCTTCCCAGTGGCGCATTGGCTCAAGATGACGACCCCCCTCCTTGCTGCCGCCTGCAGTTCGTCCCAGTAAATCCTGTTCTGGATTATGGGATTCTAAGCGACCTTTACTTAATAGACCATCCAGACGATATGATGATGGCAGCTCCCCTTCCGAATCCGAAAACTTCCAGTTTCGCTGGGTCAACAACGACACAATCAACCATAAGAAACAGTTCCGCAGTGTTGCCGGCCAGCGGAGCATCTCGCCAACCCGGATCGAGCGTAAAATCCGGTGACGTAGGCCGAAATAAAAGGAGTGGACATGGGACTGACTGATGAATTGCTATGTAAGGAGATGCTCCTGGACATCATTCATTACGAGATGCGTTGTGGGCGTTTGAGTCCGGAGATGAAATACCTGTTTGAAAGACATCTGAAGGAATGTCCAACCTGCCGTCACAGCATTCTTGGATTTCAGCGCAATTTGCCTGAAACCGAGGTTGTGCGCAATTTCGGATGATTGGGCCGCCACCTGGCGCTTTCCCGTCCGGAAGGCGCCAGGCGCAATTTCAGGAACGGCCAAAACCTGGGAAAGTTATTGTGGCAACCTTTCGGGCAGACCGATTCTCCAAGGCGTAGACGTGTGCTCTTTATGATCTGACAGAATTGGCGTGCAATCCGCTCGTCCGGTTCAACCGCTACTCAGTGGTTGGAAAAGGCATAATAATACGGAATCGGCTCCCGGCGCCGGGGGCGGTGTTCACCTCAAAACGCCCGCCCAGAAGGCTGATGCGCTCGCTGATAGTCACCAATCCAAAACGCTCGGCGCCGCCTGGCTGGGCGCGAGACTGGTCGGAGTAAAAATCCGCCCCGTCGTCTTCGACTACCACCTGCAGTTCTTTTTCTCTAATAGCCACGTGCACGCGGGCGGACCCGACTTTCGGGCGTTTGGCAACGTTAAATAGCAGTTCCCGCACTGCCTGGAAAAGAAAGGTGGTCAGTTCTTGCGAGGCAGGGGGTATTTCCGAAACGCTGACGGTCACCGTGAACCCGAGTTTCTGGTGCATCCAGCCGGCCAGCCACTCAAGCGCGGGAACGAATCCCTGGCGCAAAACAGGAGGACTGAGGTCAGCATTCAACGCTCGACACGTTTCGATCGAATTGTCGATAAGTCCGCGGATTTCCGAAGCAGCCGATTGCAGATCCGTCGTGCCCCGTTCCATGGCCGTGAGCTGGGATTTCATGTTCACAAGTGTTTGCTGGAGGCCGTCGTGCAGGACGCGAGCCAGCCTCTCCCGTTCCCTGTATTCAGCCATCATAAGCGCCGCCCTTAATTCCTCCCGTTCCCTTCGCAATTCATTCTCTGCCCGTTCGCGGCGTGGGATACATCCCGCGATCACCAGAAGCTCGCTGGCATTTCCATAAGCGGTGATGAGTCCCCCCGTCAGGCGCAGATCCACGCGTTGTCCATCTTTGCGGATTATGGCCGTCTCCATTTCGCACGCTTCACCCTTCAGCGCCGCTTCGAGTGTATTGACGCTCCTTTCCAGTTGGTCCGGTGCGCATAACTCCTTGAACGTCAAAGTCTTTAATTCCTGGGCGCTATACCCCGACATCTGTTCCGCGGCAGTATTAATGGCCACAAAATGCCCATCCTGATCGAGCAAAAAGACCCCGTTGGTTTTCTCTGCCAACGGCACGCGATGGAAGTTTTTTTCTTCGTACATGGTCGTTTCCTATAGATTCTGATTCAGAACAACCTGGCCCCTTCTCTCCATAGAAGGGTACACTCGCCACATATCTACAGGAACGCAAGTTGAGGGAAATCGCCTACCGGAAAAAATGTTTTTTCTTCTCGGGAGGAAAAAGCCGCCTGTATCCAATGAAGTCTTCTCCAGATTGAGCAACAGTTTATTCCGGTCCCTTTCTCTTTTGTCCCCAGCTGAAAAATAGGATTTGTCTTTGTCAAGCCGAAACCCCGGTGTAGCCTTCTTCGTATACAGTCAGACGCAAGGAAATTTCCTATGGCCAACGGGAGGGATATCAGGCTTCTGTACGTACGTGAATTGCGTTCGGCTCTGCGCGAACGCAGTATCGTCATCAACAGTATCCTTTTACCTCTTTTCCTCTATCCCCTTCTGCTGTGGCTTGTTTATACCGGGATCTCTTTTGTGGGCGGTCAAACCCAGGGATTCAGTTCCCGAATTCTTCTGAAGAATTTGCCGACAGCACTGCGGGGGAACGTGAAAAATCAACCTGGGAAACTCTGCTGACAGCCGCAACGCCCCGTAGGAACGTCATCGTTGCCAAATATCTGTACGTAGCAACGATGACATCGGTGGCTGCGGTTCTAAACGTGGCGGCGATGGTGTTGACGATGAAATCCATTCTGGCTCCGCTCCTGGGCGGAAGCAGCGAGGGGTTGACCTTCACCATCCCGATGCGCTCCATCCCGCTAATTCTGCTGGTCACGATCCTGCTGGCGATGTTTATTGCAGCCGGCATGATGATTCTTGCCTCGTTTGCACGAACCTTCCGGGAAGGCCAGTCGATGGTGACACCCTTTTACATCGCCACGTTCATGCCTGTGTTGTTTATGCAATCTCCCGGGATTGAGTTCACCCCTAAAATGGCCCTCATACCCATAGTGAACGTTGCGATGGTTTTCCGGGAAGCGCTGACAGGCGGGGCCGTGGCAGCCATGGATATCGTCGCGGGAGAGAAAGAGCGGGGGTCGATCGAGACAATCCTGACCACGGCGGTCAATCGTGGCGAGGTGGTGGCGGCAAAACAGCTGACGATTCTCATAGTGGCTTTGACGATCACATTCATACAGGTTGCAGAAATTCTAACCTTTGTGACCTTCAAAGCCATTTCGCTTCCCGCAAATTTCGTCATTGAGGTGCCGCCGGTTGCTGTCCTCACGCTTCTGTTCCTGTTCATTCCTGTTGCCGCTTTTATCTCCGCCGTTCTGCTGATGCTTTCCGCATATGCAAAGTCCTATAAAGAAGCCCAGTTATACTTTTTCCCAGTGTATCTGCTGAGTTGGGCTCCTGCTCTGGCAGGAGTATTCCCGGGAATTTCGCTGCGCTCGGCGATCGTCATCGTTCCTTTGGCCAACGTGAGCGTTGCCGTCCGGGAGATCATGGTCGGGAAATTTGATTGGCCCATGATCATCCTCGTGTTCATTGTCATGACTGTGACGGCTGTGTGGACCGGACGGGTCTCGGCGCGGATGCTGAACCAGGAAAGAATAATCACAACGGGCGAATTTGACGCCGCCGATCTTCAAGGCGGGCCCGCTCCATTTCAGAAGCGTGTTTTGCGCTGGTATGCGCTGATAGGAGTCATCCTGTTTCTCGTAGCTTTGAATGTGCCTCAGCTGGCCACCTTCCGGAGACAGTTGATCTTCAACGAGCTGGTCATTTTTCTTGGCGGCTCTCTTCTGATGGTCGCCAGGTACCGGCTGAATATCAAACAGGCATGGGCTTTGAGAGCGCCAAAACCCGCAGTGTGGCTGGCGATCCTTTTACTGATACCCTCGAGTAACATCATGGGAGTCGGGATCTTCCGTCTCGCCAATCTCGTCATACCCGTTCCCAGTCAGGTTATTGAGCAGTTTGCGAGCGATGTTATGCCCAAAAACATTCCCGCCTGGCAGATGATTCTGTTCCTTGCGATCCTGCCGGGCATCTGCGAGGAAATAGCTTTCAGGGGGACCTTGCTCTATGGCCTGCGGCGCCGATTCCGGCCGACGGGCCTCACGGTGGTAGTGGGAATTATTTTCGGCTTGTTTCACGTCTCTCTCTTTCGAATTATTCCCACAAGCTTTTTGGGAATTGTTCTGACGGCAACGGCTCTTCTTACGGGCTCGATTTTTCCGGGTATGCTGCTGCACGCAGGCAATAACGCTTTCGCCTACGCAGCGTCCATGAAAGATCTGTGGATTGGACACCTTGCCTGGTGGGTTTACCTATTGGCAGCCCTGGTTTTCATCGTCGGCTTTGTGATTCTGAACCGGAGCCGGACGCCGTACCCGGACCTGCGGGATAGAAGGGCTCAGCGGCTTTCCGGCTAAATCCTCTTGCTTCCCGGCACTCCGCCTTCACGCTCGTGCGCCATTACTATGCTCGTCTGCAGCGGCACGCTGCAGGCCAGCAACGCACGCTGGTCGATGTTTATCCCATTCCCCTCTTTTGTAATTGCGGGCGGGTGATTGCTTGCGATGAAACAGTAAATAAGATGTCCGATTTCCAGAAGCCCAACGATGCAACAGTGGCTAATGGATGATATAGATCGGAATGAACTCGGGAATGGGCGCTTTCGGGCCCTACAGCCGGGCGAACGCGGTCATCGGACGGACGTGGACCTTGATGAGCATCGTATGGGGTTACGCCAGACGCAAGAGGACCTTCTGGACTTCGCAAGGCAATAATTACAGCTACAACAACCTGTGTATGGCAGAGAACGAAGAGCGCAGCGTCTGGGAACCGTTTCACGTGCAAAAAGGGCACAAACAGGAAGAAAGCGTCATCAGCCTGTTCCGGGGATGGAATTTGTTGAACAGCATGGGCGCGGCCGCCAGACGCTCCTGGGGGGAAGAAGTCAAACTCCAAATGCAAGCGCTCCCCGCATTGTATTCAGGCGCCACCCTGATTCTGGATCCAATGTTGGCCCGGCATTTAAAAGAGAATGAGGGCCTTCAAACCAAGCTCGATGTTAGCCGGTGGGTTTCAGAAAACGTCAAGATGACGGCGAGGCAATTTTGGGAAAACGATATCATCGACATGCTGGTTGCTCCGCTGGCAGCCAGCGGAGTGCAGCCATACGCCTCGTGGAAGCAATTACCTGGCGACGCTCTGATCGCGCCGTACCACAGGCCGGAGAAGGTCAACATTCTCGTAGTGGGCGGAGAAACGAGTCCGCTGTGGAAAATTTCCGACTTCGACTATACGACAACCGCATCGATTGATAAGTGGCGGGCCAAAGCGCCTGCCGGCGCCCAGCACAAGGGCGATCAGGAGGGGCAAGAGTCGGGGAGCGCGTACGAAGCACCTGAAAACTGATAATTAGCAAATAGGGGGACTTGTGACTATTCGGATCAATCCAGGAGTCGTAAGAACAACGCTCGAAATCCGCTCTATTCGTGGGGAATGGGGATTAGGAGTTTGAACCGGCTGCCTTGACCTGGCGCAGTATCAATTTCCATACGGCCGCCCAGGACGGCGAGGCGCTCGCGTAAGCCCGACAGGCCGTATGTCAGGTTTCCTGCTGCGGGACCGAGAATATTCGGGTCAAAGCCCACTCCTTCATCTTCGACGACTATTTGAATCTGCTCGTCGAGCCGGCTCGCCTGTACGCAAGCCGCCTTTGCGCCTGAGTGTTTCACAACATTAAACAGCAGTTCCCGAATGGCCCTGAACAGAAAAAATGCTATGTTCTCAGGCAATGCTTCATTTCGTCCAGACGCTATTACCTTGACGTTAAGCCCGTACTTATCGCGCATCCATTGGGCCAGCCACTCCAGCATGGTTTTCAAGCTTCCCTGCTGCAGAACCGGCGGGTTGAGCTCGGTTGCAAGCGAACGTGAAGCTGCGGTGGCTTCTTTAATAAGGTTGCCGACCGCTGCCGTCGCTTGCGGCACATTCTGGCCGGATTCAACAAGGGTAAGTTGGTATGTTGCGGCAACGAGAGTTTGCTGCAGATCGTCATGGAGGACTTGGGCGATCCGCTGCTGTTCCCGCTTTTCGGTCAGATTCAATTCTGCCGCCAATTTGCGGAGTTGCTCTGCGCGACCCTCGGCCTCAGCCGTGCGTTCGATCAGTGCTTCGTTGAGCGACTTCAGTTCTTCCTGCGCCCGCTTGCGCTCGGTGATATCACGACCGGTGGTGGCGAAGGCCTCCACCTTCCCGGATTTATCGAACATAGCTGTGGCGGTCAACCATACATCCAGTACCCGGCCGTCCTTGGTGAGACGCTGCGTCTCGAACGAGACGATTGCATCGCCTTGCAGAAGCCGGTTCATCAGGTCGACATTTTCGATCGCTCTGCTTGCAGGCGCAAGCTCGCGGAAGTTGATTCTTAATGCTTCCGTCTCACTCCACCCGTACATCTTCTGCGCGCCGCCGTTCCAAGCCTGGACATTGCCCTTTAAGTCAAAAACAATGACTGAGTCATTGGAATCCATCATGACCGTGGCCAGCCGACGGATCTGTTTCTCGGCCCGCCGCAGACCTGTTACGTCCCCGAACGTCACGATGACACCCTCCACCTGATCCTTCTGTGTGCGGTATGGCATGAGGCGTATCAGGTAAAAAGAGCCATCGGCGTGCTGGACCTCCCGCTCGATAACATTCGCCTCCCGGGCTACC
>Ga0187881_10004644_pt1 | contig 11000 bp, 6 predicted proteins | sample June2016WEW_19_1_2_FD_133017 | JGI IMG/M metagenome (GOLD analysis project Ga0187881, IMG submission 133017) | Peatland microbial communities from SPRUCE experiment site at the Marcell Experimental Forest, Minnesota, USA - June2016WEW_19_100 | ecosystem: Environmental > Terrestrial > Soil >...
ATCTCGTGGTTGGGGTCAGCAAGGAGGCGCTGCAGGGTGACGATATTTTCCGGGAACTGGGGCAGGGTCTCCACCTCGTGGACAAGGATCTGCGTAAGGGCGTCAAGCTGCTCCAGGTGGACCTCGGAGAAGGGGACGGTGATTGTGGCCACCGTCTCACCGCCTTCCAAGTCGATGCTGAAGCAGTCCTCGCTGAGGCCGATTTTCTTCATCATCAGCACCAGGATGACGATGCCAAGGCCGGCCCCCTCTGAGCTGTCCAGCACCGTTGCGAACGCCTCCTCCAGGGAGGAGAAGGCCCGCGAGCGGGCAAGCCTGTCGAAGACCCTGATCTGCTCCTTTCTTGTGATCTCGACGTTGTTGCGCACCATGATGTTGAGAATCTTGCCCTGCGTATGGAAGACCACCTTGATGTACAAACCCGCTTCCTTCTGCTTCTGCAGATAGTACTGGAGGTTGTCGAAGGTCTCCTGCTTGAAGGTCTTCATTCCCTGCTCGTAGTCCTGGTCTTTGCCCAGGTCGAGCTTCTTCTCCTGGAAATACACGCGCTTGGTGTTGGCCTTTTTCGCATTGACGGCAAGCTCTCGAAGGCAGTATGACAGGGGCTCCTTCAGCTTCTCCTGCCCGAGCTCCACCAGGAAGTTTTCCAGCACCTTGTCCAGGTAGATTTCCGTCTCATGGGGGAGCGTGTATGTCTTGAACGTCAGGGGGATTGCGTCGTGTGCTGCTCTTTTTATCTGCTCAACATCGATTTCCGTGGACATGTGTCCCCTCGTGAGCGTCTGGATGTAGCCCCAGGGTAGTGGATCAAGGAAGGGCTGTCAAGTGAAAGGAGGTTTGGCGGGACTCTGCGCCAGGCCCATGAGCCTTCGCAGGATTTCCAGGTGCTCCTTTTCCATGGCACCAAGCACTTCAAAGGCCTTCCTGACCGCGGGGATCCTGCTCATCCGCCGGAGGTTGCCGTAGAAGATCAAGGTCCGCTCCTCGTGTTCCAGCGCGGATGAGAGCTCGCACTCCCAGAGCGCAAGAGACTGCGGATCCAGCGGCCTGATGTCGGCGAGGCCGGAATACAGGTGCTCCCTGAGAAGGGTCTCCAGCTCCGGCAGGGAGAGTCGTCCGGCCGCAGTGTCTTCCAGAATCTTCCTGTGCAGCTCTTCTTCAGCCAGCAGATGACACAGCCCGGCGTCCAGCGTATCACTGCCGCCTCGGCCCTGCCCGGCTTTCGAGCGCAGTCCCCGGTACGCCGCGATGGACTGCGCCTCGAAGGCAAGCGCGCTTTTCACCACTCTCTTGAGAATCAGTTTCGAGAGCAATCCCGCCATGACCATCCCCGCATCGCCTCCACCAGGGGTCAGACGCCGACGCCAAGGAAAATTCCCTACTGCCGCAGCCGCTTCACGAATATACGAGATTTCCGCTTCAGGTCGTAGGCCAGGCGCTTCTTCTCGGGAAGCGCCGACACATCGGCTTCGTGGAACCCGAGCTTCTCGAACCAGTCAGCGGTCTGAGTGGTGAGAGCGAACACTGACTCGAGGCCCTTCTTCTGCGCCCTTTCACAGAGGAAGTCCACGATTTTCGGCCCGACGCCCAGGTGGTTGTACTGCTCGTCCACGGCAATGCCGGCTATCTCCCCCGTGCCTTCAGGGTATTCATGCAGGGCCGCGCACGCGTGGACAGAGTCGTCCACCTCGAAAACGATGAACTCCGCAAGGGCCTCCTCCAGCTGCGACTCGGTGCGGGGGAGCAGGATCCCGCGCTCCACGAACGGCTGCATGATGCGAAGCACGTCGGAGATGTCGTTTGCCGTCATGGGGCGGATTCCGCCGTAGCGGTTGGAATACACCATGGTGCCCGAGCCGAGGTTGGAAAATGTCTCCTTCAGGATCACCCCCTGGTTGCGTCCGTTAAGGATGTGGACGCGTTCCACCCCGCCGGCGCAGGCGCGCCTGGCCCTGCGCAGGATCTCCAGGTCCGCTTCCCTTCCCGGGTTGGCGGCAAAGAACTCATCCAGATCTGTGAGGCTGAAGTTGGCCAGCCGGCCCCCCGGAGCAATGGGCACCGTCTCAGGCACCTGGAAGGACCCGGCGTCGTAGCCGGCGCGCGAGGTGACGAAGAACAGCTTCTGCGCCCCGAGGCTGGTGGCAACCACCACGGCAAGCTCATTGGAGGAGATGTTGTACGGCTTTCCCACGGAGCTCCACCCGATGCAGGGGAAAATAGGAACAATGCCGTCCTCGAGGACCTTGCGGAGCATGTCGACGCGCACGTTCTCAACGACACCCGCGCTCTGGTAATCCACCCCGTCGATCACGCCCATGCCGCGCGCCCTGACCCAGTTGCCGATCACCGCCGCCACCCCGTTGGCCGACAACGTGGTCATGACCCTGTTGGAAACGTCGAAGGCAGCCATCTTGATGAAGGGGATTGCCTCTTCGCTGGTGATCCGCACGCCCTTGACGAACTTCGATTTGATGGAGTAGGTCTTGAGAATCTCGTTGATCCTCTCCTTGGCGCTGGGCACAACGGCGATGCGGATTCCCGCCTGATGGAGGATGGAAAGGTCCTTGACGAGCGATGAGAACAGGGTGTCATTCATCACGGTGAAGTCGATCTTCACCACGAACGTTGTGCCGCGAAACTGCCTGAGGTAGCTGAAGACCTCCCGGATCGTCTCCACGTGCTCCCGCAGCCGGTCGTTTTCCATGAGCCGAAGCGTACCCGCGCCCGTGTGCGGAGTCAACGGAGCCGGCGCAGCGCGCCAGGTCGTCCCTACTTCCCGTTGTTTTTCAGGATCTTCGCCACCTTGGGGGCTCGGATGCGGTGCACGTTCGGAAACCCCGAGCCGAGCAACGGCCGGCCGTAGTTGTAGAAGTCCCAGGTGGTGTTGTTGCCTTCCGCGGTCAGGAACTCCTTCGGCATGGTCTTAGTCTTGGCCGCAATCTCTTCCAGGGGAACGATGCGGTAGTCGACGGAGTAGTTGCCGGTCCTCTGGATGGTGATGGAGCCGTCCACATCGTGCCAGATGGCGAATTGCGCGGCTTTCTCTCCGACCTCCCGTGCCTCGTGCGCGTCCACATCGGAGACCACGCCAAGGTACGAACGCTGGGCGTATCCGAGGGTGTCGGCGCGCACACGCTTGATTTTCAGCTTTGTCTTGACCAGGTCGGAGAGCATGTCGCCAAGCGCGCCGGACCCGGAGAGCTGGACGTTGCCGTGCGCATCCGCTTCCTTGCTGCCCGTCAGCCTGGTCATGAAGGGCTTCCCGTCCTTGTCCAAAACGCCTTCGCTCACAGCAACCAGGCAGCGGCCGTGCGCGTCCATAGTGGACTTCACGTCATGGAGAAATTGCTCTTCGGAGAAGGGCCGCTCGGGAACGTAAATATGGTGCGGACCGTCGTCATCGTACTTGCGTCCCAAGGACGCGGCGGCGGTGAGGAAGCCTGCGTTCCTTCCCATCACGATGCCGATGAAGACTCCGGGAAGCGCCCTGTTATCCAGGTTGTATCCCATGAAAGCCTGCGCCACGTAGCGGGCGGCCGAGCCGTATCCAGGTGTGTGATCGTTCACCACAAGGTCGTTGTCAACGGTCTTTGGAATATGGATGCAGCGCATGTCGTAGCCTGCCGTTTCCGCGTTTCGGTTCACGATCCGCACTGTGTCCGCGCTGTCATTACCCCCTATATAGAAGAAATAGCGCACGTCGTGGGCCTGGCAAACCTTGAAGATCTCCCTGCAATAGGCTTCGTCGGGCTTGTCACGCGTGGAAAGCAGCGCGCTGGAAGGGGTCCCCGCAACCTGCTCCAGGTTGTGCGTGGTTTCCTGCGAGAGGTCCAGGAAATCCTCTTCCACGATCCCATGGACGCCGTTTGTGGCTCCATAGACCCGGGTCACTTCGGGGAACTTGCGGGATTCCAGGACTGCTCCCACCAAGGACTGGTTGATGACAGCGGTGGGCCCACCGCCCTGCGCGATCAGGACTTTGCCGGTCAGCTTGGCCATACGATCGATCCTTTTCGGTAAGGGTATGAAAGTTGTCGGCTGCCGCCCCGGGATGGGGAGCCTCCGAACCAGCCCACTCTAGTCGGAAGGCCTCCGCTCGTCAAGAACCTGCCGAACGTGTGCGATTGCAGGCTCGCGTGGTATCTTAGAGCGTGGAAGAGGAGACGCAATGACACGAAAGATCATCCTGACGATAGTGTTTCTATCAATTACCATAGCCTTTGCCGCGGCCCAGGCCCTGACAGTCACGTACCTGGACGGAACCGTGGAGATTCAGACGGCAAAGGGTTGGAAGGCACTGGACGTGGGCAGCGCGGTCCAACCTGATGCCCACATCCGGGTGAGCGACGGCGGAACGGTGGAGCTGGCCCGCGGGGCGCAGCACATCTCGATCATCAAAGATGGCAGCTACACGGTTTCCGACCTGCTCAAGAGCTCAGCAAAGCCGGGCGAATCGGGGGTCGGGGTTTCCCTGGCAAAGAAGCTGCGCTCAGTGGCGTCAGGGAACGGCCAGTCCTCCACAACCGTGGGAGGCGTCCGAGGCGCGGCACAGGGTGACAAAACCCAGGGGCTTACATGGATGGGAGACGATGATGAAACCTCCACAAAAGTCAGGTCGCTCCTGGACAAGAACCGCTACAAGGAAGCGGAGGCCGAGATCAAACAGGCGTTGAGCGATACCCAGGACGACATGAAGAAGAACGATCTGAGTTTCCTTCTGGCTTCGGCCTACTACGGCGAGGGAGAAAGCGCCCAGGCATACCACACGCTGGTCGCGCTCAAAGACAACTCGGCGTCCATGTATTACCCGGATTCAGTCGTCCTCAAGGCACAGATCCTCCTTGACAATCAGGCCTATGCCGACAGCGCGGCTTTGCTCAAGGATTTCCTTGCGGCAAACCCCGACAACCAATACGCCCAGGTTTGCTACCTCTTGAGCGCCTATAGCTACAAGGGGCTTGAAGACAAGCAATCCGAAAAAGACGCGCTGGACAAGGGTTTGGCGCTGGATCCACAGAGCGATACCGCAAAGCAGATTGCAAAGATGCAGGGCGAATGACCCGCTAGACTGTTGGATCATGGACAAACAGCTACCGGAAGGTGGCTGTTTTTTTTGAGCCCGGCCTCCTTTTTAATCCAACAATATAAGTATGGCATAGCAACTTTTTTTTTAATAATTGTTGATTTTTATAGTCAACAACGCTATTTATTTCTACTAAGGTTGTAGTGAGATGGAAAGGGACGCTCACAAGTCAAGGACAAATGAAAAATGGCTGTCACCACTACGCCCAACTAACTCCAATACAACAACTTTCTCTAATGGACGGCCAGACGGAAGACCAGATGGACGGTTCACGTTCATCGCCAGGCAAGAGGCATGCCTGAAAGGAAGGGGATTATGCCAAAGCGCATAAATCTGTTGTGCATTCTCCTGATTGCTCTGACAACGGTCCTGGGTTACGCGCAGGACAAGCCGAAGCTTTCGCCTGCACCGACCCAGGGGGCCACCAAGGCGGGCGGCCCCGGCTTGACGCCTGACTTGTTTTCAATCTCCGTGTCACCGGGAATGAGCATCCCGCTGTTCTCTGACTCCGCCTACTTCGACCTTGGCGGAGGCGCGGACCTAGATGCGGAGCTGAGGATGCCTTTCTTTCAGGCGTTGTACGTCGGCGTGAACTTCGACTACACCTATTCGCCCATCCGCCGTGTGACCTCGCTATCCACGATTGACGGCGGAGCCGTGGTCGGTCTGAGCACCGAGCTGTTCCGAAACTTCATGGTCAAGGCCTTCGGGGGCGGCGGCTACTTCGACGGCTTCCTCAACGACGGCAGCGGGACCAGCGGGTCCAATCCGTACGTTTCCGGCGGCGTCGGCGCATCCTATTTCATTACGTCGAACCTGAGCCTTGGCGTGCAGGGCACATACCGCTACTTCTTCGGCCTGATCAACGACGTCGCGGTGGCCATTGGAACGACCTACCGGTTTGGCGCGCCCAGCGGAGGCGGAGGCCAGTCGTACGGTCCCGGAGCGAAGCCCACGCCGCTGAAGGGAAAGGTGGTCAGCGGCATGGACGCCAGCTCCCTCACCCTGTCTGACATCTACCCCGTGTTCTACAGCTATTACGACGACCATCCCATTGGGACCGCTGTTCTTCACAACGCGGAAAGAGCGGACGCCGAGAACATCAGCATCAGCGTGTTCGTCAAGGAGTTCATGGACAACCCGAAGACCACCACGATTCCCGGCAAGCTGCAAGCCGGGGCTGACATGAACGTCGACTTGTACGGGCTGTTCTCCAACAGCATCCTGAAAAACTCGGAAGCAACCAAGGTTTCGGCGAACATCACGATAGACTATACGATGAACGGCCAGCAGCAGGAGAGGCAGCACGTCGAGACCCTGCGGGTCCTGGACAGGAACGCCTTGTCGTGGGACGACGACCGCAAGGCGGCCGCCTTTGTCTCAGCCAAGGACCCAACGGCGATGCTCTTCGCCAAGAACGTCCAGTCGATTGTCCAGGACAAGGCAAGCGCGTCCCTTGACCAGACCCTGCTCCTTGCCATGGCCATCCACGACTCGCTGACCTTGTACGGTTTGACGTACTCCCTGGACCCCATTCCGACGTTCACATCGAACAACCAGGTCGCAGACTACATCCAGTTCCCGCTGCAGACCCTGCAGTACAGGGGGGGCAAGTGCAGCGACTTCTCCGTGCTGTACGCTTCCCTGTTCGAAGCTCTGGGAATCGAGACCGCGTTCATAACCATCCCGGGGCACATCTACGTGGCGGTTGCCCTGCAGATGGGAGCAGATGACGCGCGGAAGTTCTTCCAGCACCCGGACGACCTCATCTACCAGAACGACAAGGCCTGGGTCCCCATCGAGATCACCCTTCGGGAGGGCGGTTTCATGAAGGCATGGGAGCTGGGCGCCAAGGAATGGCGGGAGAACCAGGGCAAGAATACGGCGCGGTTCTATTCCATTCCCGAGTCATGGAAGGTCTACCAGCCCGTTGGCTACTCCGGCACCACGGCGGACATCAAGATCCCTTCTGACACCAAGATCGTGGCCCAATACACCAAGGAAGTGCAGAGCTTCGTGGACAGCGAGATGGGAGAGCAGGAGGCCATTCTCAAGGCAGACATAGACAAATCCAGCAACAAGCCGAAGGCCATGAACAACCTCGCCGTCCTGTACGGCAGGTTCGGCATGTACTCGAAATCGGAGAAAGGCCTCCAGGACATCATTGCGAGCAATGAGTATGTCCCAGCCCTCGTGAACCTTGGAAACATCTACTTTGTGAAAGGCGACATGGACTCCGCGCTGAAGTACTACCAGAGGGCGTACAAGAAGGCCCCCACCAACGCAACCGTGCTTCTCTGCGTTGCGCGGGCCAGCCACGCGGAAGAGAACTATGCGACGGCCAAGCAGGCGTACGGGGAGCTCAAGCTCCAGGACCCTGCCCTTGCGCAGAGGTTTGCATACCTCGACCTGCGTGGTGAAGAGGCCACGCGCGCGGCCGACGCCGCGCAATTGACAGGAGTTGTCATATGGCAGCAGTAACAATGAGAAAAATTTTCAGGCCCCTGATGCTTGCCGGAATTGTGGCAATCATCGTGGGCTGCCCAATGGACCTTGCGCTGAAGACGACCATCAAGGGTCTTGCGGCGCCGCCCGACGTCGGGAGCCCGAAGATGATCTCTCCCGCCAGCAAGACCTTCCAGCTGACGTGGGTGGATCCTTCTGACAAGGATATCGACCACATCGAGCTGTCGTTCGTTACGCCATTCGCGACGAATGCCCCCCCTGCCAATATCAACGTCGCTGTGGGAGTCCAGAAGGCGACCGTCAACGTGCCGCTGAACGGGGTGTGGTACTTCATCACGATCAAGACAGTGGACAAGGCGGGGAACAAGTCTCCTGGAAAAACACCGGTCAACTTTTTCAGCAATATTTTTGGCACTTCAAAAACCGTATACTTCACCTCGGGCCTGCCGGTGTACCAGCAGTACTACAGTGTAAGCGGGGGCGCCCTTCCCGGAACGCCGTCCAGCTATTATGCCTATACATACAGTGGCGGCAACAGCGGCAACAAGACAAACTCTTCGTATTATACGGGGACATATCCGAGCGGGACTCTTTACGCCTACGATGCCTATACGTACGACACGAACGGCAACATGACCAAAGACGCGTACTACTACGGCAGTCCTCCTGTTCTGCAGTATTATTATGTCTACACGTACGACACCAATGGAAATATGACGGCGCAGGGGAATTACAGCTCAACCGGCGTGGAGAGCTACAACAGCACATATTCATACGATTCAAACGTCAACCTCACCTCGGTACAGCAGTACAGTTCACCAGGAGTTGAAACTTCAACCGACACGTTTTCATATGATCAGAACAATCGCCTCGTAACGGTAGTTTTCACCGACCTCACAAATAGCGCCAACAGCGGCAGTTACACCATCACATGGAACTCAACCACGAACTTTCCATCAAAGATTGTCATCGCGTCGAGCGGTATCTCGGAAACACTTACTTACACAGTGACGCAAACATCTTTCACGCAGACGTCGAGCTACTCCACGTCCACCTACTCGTCCAACTCCACGTATACTCAAAACTTCAACTCATACGGGCTTGAAGTTCAGGATACTAGCAACGGCAGCTACACCAGCAGCGGAACGACAACCACGTATAGCGACACCTACACCTACAACTACGACATCAACGGAAACAAGACAGACGAGGTTGATTACTACAACGGCACTGCCAACAGTCACTATACCTGGCCGCAGTATTATTGATTTGGTTCTCAGACGCTTGCAGTCGAAGCCCGCGGAAGTCCCGCGGGCTTTTTATTGAGCCGCACGCCCGCGTTGTGGGGCTTCTTTAGCCCGGCGTGCCCGTTGGAGAAAAGCGGCAAATGGGATACTCTTTGTTCAGGCGGCCTCTCGCGCAGGACTGGCAAAATGATGGAAGTGCTGATCTTTACGATAGACACCCATCGCTACAGTGTGAGGAAAGACCAGGTCGGCTCCGTGGAGAAAGTCGGGGCCGTTCACCGCCTGCCCTTCCTGAGATCAAGCGTCACGGTCCTTGCGGTGATCGGAGACCACACGCGCACCCTCGCGGACATCGCCCCATGCCTCGGGCACAAGCCCGATGCGGGAAATAGCGGCGCTGCGGCGCTCGTGATGTCGGATGAAGGGCAGCTACGGGGCTTCCTGCTCGGCAGCGAGCCCGCCGAGCTTGCCCTGGAGCCGGAGGCGGTTATTCCGTTGCCCGACTACCTCCGGATCCCTTTCCTCGAAGGCTTCCTGATCCAGGATGAGGAGCTGCTCCCCGTCATCGAGGTGCGCGCCCTTTTTGAGCATGTTGCGCGCCAGGGAAACCCTTCCATGACCTCCGCGCCTGCCCTGGCGGCAGCCCTGGAAACAGCGGCTGGGAGCGCGGCCACCCTCAAGCTGATCAGCGCCGGCGGAAGCCTTCTTGCCCTTCGGGCGCCGGAGCTGCTTGCCAGCGGGGGCCACAGGATATCCAGGTTCCCGCTGCTCCCGTCCGACATAGACGGCGTCACGCTGCATGAGAAGCAGGTCCTTCCCGTTGTGGATATCGCCCGCCGGATCTGCGGTCATCCTGTGTCGGGAAACCCCCTTTTCTATCGGGCAAGGGTGGGAGGCGAATCCTTTGGCCTCCTTGTGGATGACGGTGGGGAGGAATGGGGACCTGCGGAAACGGAGGTGAAAGACCTGCCGTTCATCTGCCAGACGCCGTGGTCAACCAAGGCGGCCTTGCATGGAGGCCAGGCAGCAGCGATTGTGGACCTTGCCGCGCTGCTTTCCAATTCAGCCGATGTCAGTGACGCAGAGGCGCTTTCCACACGTTATCGACCGGAATCGAGCTTCCCTTCCGTTTTCGGCCGCCAGGACGTCGAGGTGATGGAGCTTCTGGTCAAGGGACGGCGGCTGGCGATTCCGAAGGTCGAGATCATCGACGTGATCCCCTGCGCGCCGACGTACGCCGTGCCTCGTGCGCAGGGGATCGTCGCCGCTGTGGCCAACGTGGCCGGAGAGCTCCTGCCAGTGATCGATCTTGCCCGGATCATGGGCGCAAGCTCTTCGCCCGCTGCCGGGTGGAGCATGATCGTTCTGTCAAACGGCACCTTCCGCGCGCTCATCCTGTCCGAGAGTGCCCCTGAAACCCGGCTCTTGAAGCCAAGTGTTCAGCGGGACGTGCCTGTCCATCTCCCCTACCCGGTGGTATATGGCTGCTACACCGAGGGAGAGGGAATCAGGTTGATCCTCAACGTCCACGCGCTTGCCCTTCATTTCGATGAGTCACGCGCCGCGGAGATCCTGCCGCCGCTCTCCCCGGCGGAAATAACGCGGGAAGTGCAGACCCAGCGGCCGGAAGAGGCGGAGCCGGAGACTCCGACAGCGGCGCCCCCGGCGGAAACCAACCCTCCGCCGGCAGCGGAGGCGGTGCGCCAGGATGCAATCACGGCTGAACCTGCGCTGGACGAGCCATTGTTCCAGGAAGTCTCCTTGCCGGCGAGTGAAGAGCAGACCCCAATTGCCGGACCTGAGGCGGCGGAAAAGGCTTCTCCCCCTGATCCTGCCCCTGCTGTCGCCGCGGCCCCCGCAGCGGAGCCGGAGCCCGCTCCGGTCGTGCAGGAAGAGGAGCTGCTTGTGGAAGAGGTGCATGTCCGCAAGCAGGTGGTTGTGGAACAGCCGGCCCACCGGGGACGGCGCATGCTGGCCGCCTTCGCTGCAAGCGTGATTCTTATTATCGGCTCTATCGTGGGCTTCTATTTCTCAGGCCTGGTGCATGAGCCAACGGCAGCGCGTGAGGCCTTGCCGCAACCGGCAACAGCATCGGCGCCGGCACCTGCCCAGCAGGCGGTCGCACCCGCCGCGCCTGCCCAGCAGGCGCCCGCCGCTCCACCCCAACAGGCCTCCGCGCCTGCTGCAGCTCCCCAGCCCGCAAA
>Ga0187881_10004650_pt1 | contig 10992 bp, 8 predicted proteins | sample June2016WEW_19_1_2_FD_133017 | JGI IMG/M metagenome (GOLD analysis project Ga0187881, IMG submission 133017) | Peatland microbial communities from SPRUCE experiment site at the Marcell Experimental Forest, Minnesota, USA - June2016WEW_19_100 | ecosystem: Environmental > Terrestrial > Soil >...
GGCGGAGGAAGCCCTGCATGACCACCTGGCCGGACATCGTGCCGACCACCGAGGACGACAGCCCCGCCGCCAGCAGCGACAGGGCGAACAGTACGCCGGCGGCCTTGCCCAGCAGCGGCTGGAGCGTGAGGTAGGCCTTTTCGATGGCGTCCACGTTCACCAGCCCGCGGTCGTGGAACGTGCAGGCGGCCATGATCAGCATGGCCACGTTGATCGCCCCGGCCACGCCCAGCGCCAGGACCACGTCCAGCACCTCGTAGCGGAACAGGCGCCTGGCCTGCTTGTCGTCCTGCGCCACAATCCGCCCTTGCATCAGGGCCGAGTGCAGGAAGATCACGTGCGGCATCACCGTGGCGCCCAGAATCCCCGCCGCCAGCACCACGCTGTCGCGCCCGGCGAAGCGCGGCGCCACCGTACACCAGGCCGCCTGCGCCCAGTCCGGCTTGGCCAGGCCCAACTCGATGAGGTAGCAGAAGGCGATCACGCCTACCATCGCGGTAATCACGGCCTCCAGCGGCCGAAAGCCGAAACGCTCCAGCACCAGGATGCCGAATGTCGCCGCCCCCGTCACCAGGGCGGCCGCCCACAGCGGCATGCCGAACAGCAGATACAATCCCAGCGCCGCCCCCAGGAACTCCGCCAGGTCGGTCGCCATGGCCACGATTTCCATCAGGGCCCACAGCGTCCAGACGAGCCATCGCGGATAGTGCTGGCGGCACAGCTCGGCCAGATTGTGATGCGTCGCGATGCCCAGCTTGGCCGAGAGGGCCTGGATGAGCATGGCGACCAGGTTGCTGGCGACGACCACCCAGATCAGCGTGTAGCCGAAGTGCGCCCCGGCGGTGAGGTTGGTGGCGTAGTTGCCCGGGTCCAGGTACGCCACGGAAGCGATGAAGGCCGGGCCCAGGAACGGCCACAGGCGGCGCAGCCCGCGCCGCTGCGTCCGCCCGGAGAGAATCTCCGTCGCGGCCCCAGTGGCGACTGGCCCGGCGGTTTTTGGGGAATTGTTGGTCATGGCCGGCCTGCGCCCTAGAATACCTCGAATCTTTCGGAAATCACGAGCAAGGTCGATCGGATCGAAAAATGGACGGCGCATCCTTGTATTGGGCGTGGGCGTGGGCAGGAAACCTGCTGCTGGGAATCCTGGTGGGGGCCTTCGGCACGCTCATCGGCGCCGGCGGCGGGTTCATCCTCGTGCCGGTGCTCCTGCTGCTGCATCCGGACCGCAGCCCCGACAGGGTGGCCGCGATGTCGCTGGCCGTGGTGTTCTTCAACGCCTTCTCCGGCACGGCGGCCTACGCGCGGATGAAGCGCATCGACTACCGCGCCGGCGTCATCTTTGCGCTGGCGACCGTGCCGGGGGCGGTCCTGGGGGCCTTGACGACGGCGTTCCTGGCTCGGCGGACCTTCAACGTCATCATGGGCGTCGTGCTGCTGATCGCGGGCGCGGCGCTATTCTTCTGGCCGACGCCGCCGGGGCGAAAGGCTAGCCAGGGGCCGGCCGCCGCTCCGCTGGACGGCGAAACATTCCTGCGGGCCAAACCCTACAGCCTCAAGCTCGGCATCGCGATCAGCCTGGTTGTGGGTTTTGTGTCCAGCCTGCTGGGCGTCGGCGGCGGGATTATTCACGTGCCGGCGATGGCCTATGTGTTGGGGTTCCCGGTGCACATAGCCACGGCCACCAGCCACTTCATCCTGGTGGTCACGGCCTTGACCGGCACGCTGGTGCATATCTTTAAGGGCCAATTCGGCAATGTCGGGGAATTGGTACCGCTGGCCGTGGGAGTCATCGCGGGCGCGCAGGTGGGCGCCTGGGTCTCCCAGAAAGTCCATGGCCACTGGATCGTCCGCGGCCTGGCCGTCGCCCTCGCCGCCGTCGGCATTCGTCTGCTGACCATGGGCGTCTGAGGGGTAGGGCGCGTCGCGTGGCTGGATGTGGCATAGGGGCCGAATCTTCCGCACAGAATCTTTGCTTTGCCGAGGGTCGGGGGTACGCTACAAGGCAGCTCAAACCCATGTCGTGGCTGCGGTCCACCGATGGAAAGGAGATGCTGCCATGATTCAGATTGCCCGGCTCGTGCTGATCGCTGCGGCCGTCGTAGCCGTCTTGGTGTTCATGGTGTTGATGCGAAGGCCCATGAAGGAGATGCTTGGCGCCAACAGCAAGCTCCTGCTGGCCCGGCGGTTTTATATGCGAGCAATGGTCCTGATTCTTGTCTTTGCCGCCTTGGCCGCCGTGGTAAACCCCAGCGAGTTAAGTGCGGGCAAAGACGGCACGTTGGCGTTCATGGATTACGTCTGGTGGGGCGTGAAGGGGCTGGAGCCGGCCCTGTGGGGTATCGCCCTGATCTCTCTTGGCTATGTGGCGATTGTGACCATTTTGTATGCCGTCTTGGGGCGAACTCGTGACGAATGAACAATACCTTTACGTATCGTATTTCAGCGCGATAGCCCTGGGGATCGTTTTGGCGGTTGTCACGGCGGCCTTGCTGCGCCGCTCCCACCACCAGGCAATGGCCGCGTCGGCCTTCAAACAGGTGGGGGCAGTCCTGAAACGGGCGTTCCCCGCTTGGCTGATCTTGGCTGCCCTGCTGGGCTTCGCTTCGGTCAGCTATATTGATTGCAATCACCACAACTATGCTCAGGTTGTCGCAGACCGTAAGTATCTGTTCGAGTGCTCCCGCCTGCACGCCAGCAGGATGTTGTATTGTTTGGTGGGCGCCCTGATGGCCTATACGATGATGCTGACCGTTTTGCTCTGCATTGTGCCGCGCGGCCAAAGCGACCGGCGCTCGGAGAATAAATAGGGCGCGCCCTTGGCTGCGTGTTGAGTACGGCCCTAGTAAGTCGCGCCTTCGCCGACATCGTGGGGGTTGCGATCGTGGTCCTCGATCGGGCTTAAGGGCAGACCCTTGGAAGGCCGGGCCGACGCTGCTAAACTAATCGGTTTGACTTACGGGATAATCCCGAGGAGCTAACCCTGGACGCGACGATCTTGGCGATATCGGTGACGGAGCTGCCCGCCCGGCTGGGCGAGATTTTCTATACCGTCATCCTGCCGATGTTGCTGCTGTCGGGCATCGGCTTTGTCATTCGGCGGTTCCTGGGGCTGGACATGCCCACGCTGACGCGGCTGAACTTTTACTTCGTCACGCCGGGGATGGTCTATTTTTCCGTCGTCAGCGCCAAGCTAACAGCTGGGGAGGTGGGGCTGATCATCGCCGCCTCGCTGGTGACGATGGCGCTGGTGGCGGCGGTGACGATCCTGGTGGCTCGGCTGGAAAAAGTTCCCCGCGACCAGCACAACGCCATGCTGATGACCACCGTGCTGAACAATTCGGGCAACATCGGCCTGCCGCTTCAGGACCTGGCCTTCCGCGGCATGGGCCTGGGCGCCGCGGCCATGTCGTATCAGGTCTTCGCCATGCTGGTGCAGAACGTTTCGCACTTCACGCTGGGCGTGGTGCTGGCGGCCGGGAAGGCCCAGCGGCCGTGGAAGGAAAACCTCCTGCACGTGGCCAAGTTTCCGCCGCTCTACGCCCTGGCCGTGGCGCTGATCACGGTCTTTGTTCGCAATCAGTTGGGCGAGCACGCTCCGGCGGCGGCCAAGGCGCTGGCGCCGTTCTGGGAGGTCGTGAATCAGTTGCGGCTGGCGTACGTGCCGGTGGCCCTGGTGGCGTTGGGGGCGCAACTGGCGCTGATTCCCCACGGGGCCGATCATTATCCCGTGCCCACCAGCCTGATCCTGCGGCTGGTGGTATCGCCGCTGCTGATGCTGGCCCTGATCTACGCGTTGAACATCCACGGTTTCCTGGCCCAGGTGCTGCTGATCGGCTCGGCCGCCCCGTCCTCGGTGAACTCGGCCCTGCTATGCTCCCAGTTCGACAACCACCCCAACTACGTCGCCAAGACGGTGTTCTACTCCACGCTGCTGTCGGCCGTCACCATGACGCTGGTCATCTTCCTCGCCCAGGGCGGCTTCCTGAAACAATTGGCGTTGAACTAGCCGCTCCGCCGGCCCGATCCGGATGTCTGAAAGATTATATGGTTGTCGCACGTTTGGACTCTCGTCAACAGCCACGATGGAGTAAAATCAGGTCTGTCTTGAGCCTCCTATCCGTAGCCCCTTACAGAGGATAGGTCAAAGTCGCGTTGTGGCACGTGCCGGAGGTGTAGATTTTAGGAAGCCCGGAGAGGTCGGCCGTCCACGTCCGCCACCGACCGCCAGTTTGAGGTGATCTTATGTCCCGGATGCGAAATTCCTCGAAGGGGGGGTGGGGTTCCGTTTTGATGGTCCTTGTCGTGCTCGCCTTTGCCGGGGGGACGGAAGTTTGGGCGTTGCCGACCTTTTCGGGGGCCGAGGGCGCCGGCGCCAACTCCACCGGCGGGCGCGGCGGCGACGTGTATCACGTGACCAGCCTGCTGGACGACCCGTGCGGCACGGTCGCAGGTTCGTTGCGGTACGGCGTCAACCACACTCCCTCCAGTGGCAGGACCATCGTCTTCGACATTTCCGGCACGATCACGCTGAGCACCCGGCTGAACGTCTACAAGAACAACCTCACCATCGCCGGCCAGACCGCCCCGGGCAACGGCATTCAGATCGCGGGCGAAGGCATCCAGGTCCGCGGCACCAACGTCGTGCTCCAGCAGTTCCACGTCCGGCCCGGCTACAAGGACCCCAACAACACGCGCGACGCGATCTGGGTGTACGACACCTCGCGCGACGTCATGGTCGACCATATTTCCGCCTCCTGGTCCGACGATGAGACCATCTCCGTGACCGGCGATTCCGACCGGGTCTCCGTCCAGTACTGCATCATCAGCGAATGCCTGAACTACCAAGGCCATGGGTATGGCTCCATCATCTCCATGCCCACCGCTTCCTTCCACCACAATCTCTACGCCCTCAACAAGAGCCGCAACCCTGCCACGGGTAACAATGGCGGAGTGCTCGACTTCCGCAATAACGTGATGTACGACTGGAGCTATCGATCAGGTTACGACGACCCCGGCAATGCGGGAAACCTGAACTTCGTCAACAACTATTACAAGTACGGCCTGGATACGCCCGCCGGCACGCGGATGCTAATCTTCGGCCACACCTCGACGGCCACCCGAATGTACGCCAGCGGCAACTATGTGTACGGGTATCCCGCCGTCACGGCCGACAACTGGGAAGGCAACAACGGCTACAACAATAACGGTGGCATGCTGTACGGCTCCGGCGTTTCCGAGGCCATCGTCCGGGTCAACACGCCCTTCGCCGCCGCTCCCGTGTATACCCAGACGGCGGAGGACGCTTACAACAATGTCCTGGCCAACGTCGGGGCCTTTGCCTGGAACCGCGATTCGGTGGACGCCAACATTGTGGCAAAGGTTCAAACCGGCACGGGCCACATCATCAATTACGAAACCGATGTCGGCGGCTATCCGACCTACGCGCAGATTAGCCGCGACGCCAACTTTGACACCGACCACGACGGCATGTCCAACGCCTGGGAGCTTGCCCACGGCTTGGATCCCAACGTGGCGAATAACAACGGCGACATCGACAACGACGGCTACACCAACCTGGAAGAATACCTTATGGACCTGGCCCCCATCGCACCGCCCAAGACGATCGTCTGGGCCGGCGGATCGGCCGGGCGCTATGAGCTGATCGGCAATTGGGACATCCCCTGGCAGCCCACCGTCAGGGATCCCGTCGAGATCGACTCCGGCAAGGCCACCGTGGCCTATATCAACCAGGAAGCCGGCACGCTGTGGGTCGCCAACACCACTGGCGGCAGCGCCGAACTGGCGGTCACGGCTGGAAGCCTGAGCATCGGCAATGCCCTATATGTGGGAAGCGCCGACAACTCCGCCGGTACGGCCACCATCAGCGGCGGTGCGATGAGGGTGGGCGGCACCTTCACCAACTGGTCGGGCGGCAGCGCGATCACCGGCGGCGGCACCGTGGCCCTGGGCAGCGGTAGCGTCGCCCGAGGCGTCCTGAACATCACCGGCGGCAGCCTGATAGCTGCCGGACCGATCGTGATGGCCGGCGGCTCGGCCAGCACGGCGCAACTCTACGTGGCCAAGGCGGCCTCCGTTCAGGTCGGCGGGCTGCTCATCAACTCCGGCAGCGGACGATCCACCCAGGTGTCGATGGAGCTGGACGCCAACGGCAATAGCCTCATCAGCTCCAGCGGCGCCGTGAGCCTGGCCGGGGCATTGAACGTTCAGAGCCTCAATAGCTACCGGCCCAACCAAGGCGATGCGTTCACCCTGATTACCTCCACCGGCATGAGCGGCAACTTCAGCAGCCTCACCAGCAACCTGGTCGGCCAACTGCTGCTGGATCCCAACAATCCTGCCGGCGGCTATTGGCCAATCTTCCGCAGCGCGACGGTCGGCACCAACTATGTGGTGACCTTCCAGGGTGCCATGGCTGGCGATGCCACCGGCGACAACAAAGTCGACAGCAGTGACTTTGGCGCGATAGCCCGCAACTGGGAGCAGAGCGGCAAGACTTGGTATGACGGCGATTTCAACGGCGACGGCACCGTGGACAGCACGGACTTCGGAGCGCTAGCCCGCAACTGGGGCCTGACGGGCCTGGCGCCCGCCGCGGCGCCGCCCGAGGAGCCCATCCCCGAACCGGCCACGCTGACGTTGCTGGCCGCGGGCGCCCTGGCACTGGCGCGAAGACGCAGGCGGTAGAAGATTGCTGACGTTGCCTAATCTGCCCATGAGTGGGGGGGGATGATTTTGAACGCGGCGGGACTTCGGTCTCGCCGCACTTTTTTGTCCGATGCGAGGGGCGGGAGTCGAACCCACACCCCTTTCGGGACCAGGTCCTAAACCTGGCGCGTCTGCCAATTCCGCCACCCTCGCCGGTGCGATTCAATTCAGATTATGTCCATCGGCGGCGGGGATGCCAAGGCTTTAACACCAGGCATTAGGCATCAGGCACTACGACCTTCGACCTCCGAACCTGCCTGCCGGCAGGCAGGCTTCGACCTCTCTTCTAAAGCAAGTGCACGGGGTCTACGTCGGGGATAATCTCGGCCGGCAGGTCGCGGGCGAGACTTTCCATCTGCGGGGCCAGGTGCGTCTGGATGACACCGGCGGCGGCCGTCAGCAGCACCTGGAAGCGGAAGAGGTTTTGAATCTTGCGGACGATGGCCGGTTGCGGCCCTTGGATGTCCACGGATTTTCCGGCCAGGAGCTGCCGCAGCCGGCCCGTCAGCGTCGCGGCGGAAGTCTGAGCCTTGTCGGCGTCGGCGTGGCGGACGATAAACCGCGAGATCCGCGTAAACGGCGGCACGTTGGCCTGGCGGCGGAGTTCCAGCTCCCCGGCCGCGAATCCGTCGTAATCGTGCCCGATCGCGAAGCGAATGGCCGGGTCGTCGGCGTGCAGCGTCTGGACGATGACCTCGCCTGGCAGGTCGCTTCGCCCGGCTCGCCCAGCCACCTGCACGATGAGCTGGAACGTCCGCTCGGCCGCACGGAAGTCCGGAATCGCCAGCGACGTGTCGGCCGAGACCACGCCCACCAGCGAGACGCGCGGGAAGTCCAGCCCCTTGGCCACCATCTGCGTGCCCAGCAGGATGTCGAGGCGCCCGGCGGAAAATTCCCCGAACACCTGGCGGAACTGGCGCGGCGAGGTCATCGTGTCGCTGTCCATCCGCGCCAGCTTGGCCGCGGGGAATTTCCGCGCCAGCTCGCTCTCGATCCGCTGAATGCCCATCCCGAACAACAGCAGCTTGCCGCCGCAGGCCGGGCATCGCTCCGGCAGCGGGACGGAATGCTGGCAGTAGTGGCACAGGGCCAGTTGCGTCGCCTGGTGGAAGACCATCGCCCGCGTGCAGCGGTCGCAGCCCAGCGTCCAGTGGCACGAGGGGCAGAACACGTAGCTGGCGTAGCCACGGCGATTCATCAGCAGGATGATCTGCTCGCGGCGGTCCAGGGCGGCGGCGATTTTGAGCGTCAGCGTCTTGCCGAGCAGCTCGATCCGGCCGGGGGTCATCTCGCGGCGGAGGTGGACGACCTGGAGGGTGGGCATCGGCAGGCCGCGGACGCGGTGCGGCAGGCGCAGCAACTCGTAGCGGCCCTGGCGGGCGTTGTGCAGCGATTCCAGCGACGGCGTGGCCGAGCCCAGCAGCACCGGCACGTCGGCCAGGCGCCCGCGCATGACGGCCACGTCGCGGCCGTGATAGCGCGGGGCGGTGTCCTGCTTGTAGGTCGGCTCGTGCTCCTCGTCCACGATGATCAGGCCCAGTTTCCGCGCGGGGGCGAAGATGGCGCTCCGCGGCCCCACGACCGCACCGGCCAGGCCGTCGCGGATCTGCTGATAGTGGAACGCCCGCTCGGCCGCCGACAGGCCGCTGTGCAGCACGGCCACGCGAGGCAAGCGGGCGACCAGGCGGGTCAGCGTCTGGGTCGCTAGCGCGATCTCCGGCACCAGCAGGATCGCCTGCCGGCCCGCGGCCAGGACCTGCCGGATCGCGCGGATGTACACCTCCGTCTTGCCGCTGCCGGTCACGCCGTGCAGCAGCGTGACGGAAAATTTGCCGTCCAGCTTGGCCGACAGGTTCTTCAGCACCGTCTGCTGATCTTCATTCAGCTCGAAGGGGTCCGCCGCGGCCGTCTCCGACAGCGCCGGCAGACTCACGGGCCGGTCTTCCAGGCGCACCAGGCCGCGCTCGGCCAGGGGACGCAGGCTGGCGCGGCTGGCGCCGCTGTGGCGGAGCAGCGCTTCCAGCGTCAGCGGCTCGATGCCCTGCTTGGCGGCCTCCAGCAGCTCATCCAGCAGGCGCTTCTGCCGCGGGCCTATTCGCCCCGTCCATTCGTGGCGGTCGCGGCCGGCCAGGTACACGACCGTCTCGCTGCGCGGCGGGTGCTTGCCGACCGAAGACGGCACCATGGCCGCCAGGACGATGCCCAGTGGCGTCAGGTAATAGTGGCTGATCCATTCGCCCAGCTTCCAGAGGGCCTCATCGAACGGGCTTTCGGCGTCGAGCGCCTCGGCCACAGCTTTGAGCTTGTGCGGACCAGCGGGCAGATCGGTGGCGACGACGAACCCCAGCGTTACCTTGTCCCCGCGGCCAAAGGGCACGCGGACCCGTTTGCCTCGCTCCGCCCGGCCTAGCGATTCCGGCCAGAGATAGTCAAACGTCCGCCACACGTTGGCGGCCACGGCCACGGAGACAATCAAGCCGCCCTGGGACCTGCCTGCCGGGGAGGCAGGCTGACCCTGCGACTTGCCCTGAGGTGCGCCTTGCTCTTGCTCTTGGGGAAAAAGCTCCGCCATGCCCGCGATGCTACCGCCCCCTTGCTCCCCTTGGCAACCGCCGGTCGCTAGGCATTGTGCTGCGGACTCCGCGGGAAGCGAGCTTCCCGCCCTACGCTACTTGACGATGCAAGCCAAGCTGGATAAGAAATAGCATCTGAACTCAACTTCTTCGATACGACAGTGTCAGGGTATGGGGATGATGAGGTAATAGCATGGGCAACGAGGACAGACCTCCACCAACCGTCCCAGCCGTACCGGTGCAATCCACTGCCTACGACCCGACGGCTTACCAGATACAGTCACTCGACGGCATGGGTGTAGAACTCACTTACGAACAGCTTTGTACTCCAGAAGCAGTCCGCCTGCTAATCCACAATCAAAGGGTTACTTTGTCTCAGTTAAAGAAAGCTGAAGGTGATCTTACAGCGGAGCGAGAACGTCTGGAAGTGATCCGAAAAGAACGGGAAACTCTGAAGGTGGAGGTTGCTAAACTAGAGTCTACGCGGTCTCTAACGCTGGTAGAAATCCCAGTAGGGATGATATCCGGTTTTGCCATCAACCTTGTTCTAATTGAGACATTCCGGACTATAGGTATTGTGCTTCTTATCATTAGCCTTGCGATTTTTCTGATGATTCGTGGCGGAAGTTTAAAGAAGTGGTTCCAGAGCAGCAGGCGACAAGCGGAGAATGGCAATGCCTGAAAGAATTATAACAGGACAAATCATCAGGATTCTAGACTCGGAAACGGTTATTGTGAACCTTGGTTCAAAGGATGGCATAACTGATTCGGCCATCTTCTGCATACTTGGAAAACCCGAAAATGTCTTGGATCCTAAAACTAACGAAGTGCTTGGTATAGTGACCCTTGTGAAGGCTAAGGTGAAAGCCTCTCGAATTTACGAGAAGTTCACGATCGCGGTTTCCCGATGGACAGAAAACTCTCTTAGATGGTTCCCAGACTTCGCGTTGATCAGGGGTGAACAGCAGCAAGTCGGAGTCAGACAGCTAAACGTAAAGCCTGAGGATGTGCAACCATGGGCATCTCAGTCTGAGGAAAAGATTGTGGTTGGCGATACTGTTGAAGCAACTGTCAATCTGCCTGAGGCACAAAAAAAGCAGAAGGACACGCTGGGCGCCTACCAAAATCTACCCGACAAGATACGTACTGCGGAACCAAAAGATGATAAAGCCCAACAAGGCTCCTAACATACCTCGGATCAGCAATTGTGTACGGCACTTTGTCCATTACCGTTAAGGCGGAGATGTTTGGGGTACACCAAGCAAATTGCTAGCTTGCGGGATATTAGTCTCACGTTCTGCACAGCCGGGGGCGGTTGTGCCACACCAGCCCGCTGTTGATATCGCTTGGCCCATAGGCTAACCTTATTTCCCAGGCCCGTATGAGAAAAAGGGCGGGAGTCGCGCATGAGTCAATCGCCGGCCGACAAATCAGCCAACCCGGAGAATCCGGACCCCATCGCCGGGAGTAAGATCCTGGTGGTGGACGACAACGCTCAGAACCTTGAGCTTCTGGTGGCGTATCTGGACGGCTTGAACTGCCAGGTCGTCACGGCCGTCGACGGCCTGGACGCGTTGGAGAAGGTCAAGGCCGAGACCCCCGACCTGATCCTGCTGGACATCATGATGCCGCGGATGAGCGGCTTTGAGGTCTGCCGCAAGCTCAAGAGCGCCCCGGCCACGCGGGACATCCC
>Ga0187881_10004656_pt1 | contig 10983 bp, 7 predicted proteins | sample June2016WEW_19_1_2_FD_133017 | JGI IMG/M metagenome (GOLD analysis project Ga0187881, IMG submission 133017) | Peatland microbial communities from SPRUCE experiment site at the Marcell Experimental Forest, Minnesota, USA - June2016WEW_19_100 | ecosystem: Environmental > Terrestrial > Soil >...
ATCGTCCAGCAATTTCTTAGCATAATAGAAACTGTTGCTGAAATTCTCGCTAAGCCTCATCGCATCTCATCAATCAAAGATAGATGCCGCCATTATAAAACGCGATGCGAGAAAACTTAGGACGATCTTTCATTAGGTTGGGCAATCAGTCACGTATCTTGAGTTTTCTCAAACTGCCAATGGCATCAAGCCAAGTCTTTAATGCATTCCCGTATGTCAACAGTTTCTCGGGATCCGACTCAGTCTTTAGCACAGTGTTAACTTGTTGAATTTTAGCGAGTAGAGTCTGTTCGGTACTGTCAAGAATTTGATCAGTTACCAGTCTATTCTCGTCTTCTGCGTTCCTTACTATTACGACTGTTCGATTGCATTTTGCGCAGAATGTCTCTGTACCCCTCTTGAAGAGTGGGGTTCCGCATTCTGGGCACGTTTCCTGTAGCATAGTTGCTCCTGACTTGAGAAGCTCGGACATTCGCTTTACTTCGGTACCCACAGCGCTTACCTACAGCGCAATGGTCTTCGAGGTGTATTACCTTGTTGGCGTTCATTCTTAACAAGTTGCGAAAGACTTTAGATAGCGCGAATGAATCCTGTTGGATGAAAGGTATCAGGTCTTGCGGGGATGTCCGCTATGTCAACCAAAGCTAAACGCAAAGAAGAATATGAAAGCCGAATCAAACAGGCTTTGGTTATTTTAAACGACGTCTCTAACGATAATACAACGCCACGAAACATTCGACGAGCCGCAAAAGATGCTTTTGACAAACTACAGGTTCCCGAACTCAGTTTAGGAGTCAGAGCTGCAAATGCTATCTCAATTCTCGACGACATCAGCCAAGACCCCAACATGCCACCTTACACCCGCACTAAGATTTGGCAGGCAGTAAGCGTAATCGAGGCAATCAAAGACTGAAATGACAATGTCAGTTATCCTGGTCTAAACTATTCGCACACCGATAATTGGAGTGTTGCCGGCAATGGATCTAGCGGTGCAGACGTTTGGCATTACGAAAACATTTGGCGACTTCACGGCTGTCGATCATTTGGATCTTGAAATCAGGCATGAAGTCTTCGGCCTCCTAGGACCTAACGGTGCAGGCAAGACAACGTTACAGCGCATGTTAGTAACTGTACTAACCCCCACCGAGGGTACGGCTACGGTAGCGGGAGCAGATATTCTACGAGAAGCCAACCAAGTCCGAGAACGCATAGGAGTTGTCACTCAAGCATCGACGTTGGACCTCGAACTGACGGCACTGGAAAACATGAACCTATACGGCAAATATTATAGTGTACCTCGCAAAAAACGCCAAGAGAAAATAAGCGAACTTCTCGAAGTTGTAGGATTAGCGGACCGAGCCAAAATCCCCGTAGCAGGCTATTCAGGAGGAATGAAACGCCGTCTAGAAATTATCAGAGCCCTCGTACACGAACCAGAAGTCCTATTCCTCGATGAACCTACCACAGGTCTGGATCCACAAGCTCGCGCCGCCGTTTTGGATTATGTCAAGAAGATTCATGAAGAACACGGCATCACGCTAGTAATCACAACCCATTACTTGGACGAAGCTGAAAATCTTTGCGACAGACTTGCAATCATTGATCGTGGTAAAATAGTCGCATTAGGAACTCCGACAGAGCTTAAACGGAAAATTTCAGGCGGCGACATAGTTGAAGCTGACTTCTCCGCCCTTCCCGATACTGCTCTGAAGGCTTTAGAAGGTGCCGATTTTGTTCTAGAGGTCAAGAGACGAGATGGTGGATTGACGATTCTAGTGAAGAACGGTGCCGAAGCAGTTCCGAAAATAGTCGAAATCGTTGACTCGAAAGGAGGAAAACTCCGCACTATAACACTGCGTGAACTCACCTTGGATGATGTATTTCTCAGCTTTACGGGGCGGAGTTTGAGAGAATGATGGGTGCCCTGGCCGTATGCGAGCGGGATATCCGCAAATTCATAAAACAACCAGCAGTTATGGCAGCCTCAATTATGGGGCCATTGCTAACGTTGATCTTGCTCGGCAGTGCGTATGGTGGAGCGATTACGCATGTACCAGTCGCGGTTGTACGAGAAAGCTATGGACCATTTACGTCAAAGTTCGTTGACATTTTACGGAATGAACAAAGCTGTGCTTTTGGTGGAATAAATTGTCAAAATTCCTTTCAATTATATGATGTCGCCGTAATTGATACGGCGCAGGAGATGCTTCGAGAAGGTCGAGTTAAGGGGATAGTCCATATTCCATTGGGCTTTGATAGGTCATTGAGTGATAAGGTAAACGTCATCGTAACAGTATCGTTAGATAATACAGATCCCTTAAGTGCTGCTTCCATTGGAGCCGAAGTTGCGCAAGCAGCTCAACAGCTCTCATCTCAAATACAAATATCAACCGCAAACGGCTCGATTATAACTGCCGATTTGGAGAATTATTACAGAAACGTCTTGTACAACGAATTCATGGCACCCGGAACATTTGTTCAATCAATCATGTTCGTCTCGATTATTGCAGGCGGCGTTCAACTCGTAGTGGATAAAGAAAGGGGAATAATCGAGGGATATTTAGTCACACCTTTGAAAAAATATGAAATCATCGTTGGTGTTCTGCTTTCAGGCGTCATCAAAGCCCTCTTCACATCCATAGCAACATTCGTATTAGCCATAGTAATAGTCGGCATTCGTCCAAACCTAGACATACTAGGAATAACGCTTACAATCTTCACACTATCCCTCACCTCACTGGGACTTATTGCAATGATGACCGCATACGCGGTTAGGTCTTCGTCAGCGGACGTGTATAGGGTTAGCTCATTTCCAATTAACTTAACTCTATATTACACGAGCGGTGCCGTTTATCCGCTTGAGGGGTTCCCGACCTGGATGAAGGACGTCTCGATGATCAACCCCGAAACCTACTCCGTTCATGCCCTACGACTATTGATGTACAAGGGTGCTGGGTTCCAAGCGGTCGCAGGTGACTTTGCCTTCCTCGCGGTCTTCAGTGCCTTAATGCTGGCCCTAGCCATCGTTGTGTTTAAGCGAGGATTGTGACAACGTTAGCACGGATGTTGACTACGATACGTGGCACTTCACCGAACCGACCTATTCGATCGGTTTGCGCTCAAGGAGGTAAGCCCATTATCCGAATGGGCATTAATTTTTCTGCGTGTCATGGCAGTCTTCACCGGGTTGATGATGGCACTAGCCGTAGTCGCGTTTAGGCGCTCACTATAATTGAACCAGGAAAGGTATCGGCTACAATGAATTCGTGGAAGCGTAACCTTAAATCAAGTTTGAGGATATGACGTCAAGCTACTAGTTGGTGTGAGTCGTGAAAGTACAAAGAATTGCCATCATCCTATTGACGTTCTTGATTGCAGTTAGCTTACCTAGCCCAGAACTACCGGTGACGCATGCTATCGGTGTTGCAAACGTTGTGGTTCAAAATGTATTTTGGGGAACTGACCCAATGAGTCCGGGAACTGTTCATGCTGGCGACGTAAACGAGCAACTGTCGATCGTACTACAAAACGTTGGCGACGACGTAGCAAGGGACGTAAGCGGCACACTCTTCCTAACTCCACCTATAGATTACACATACTTCGCAAATGGTGTCCAAAATATAGCCGCTTCTGTGACGAAAGTCGCAGGCGATATGATGCAGGGTACGCAATTCACGCTTATTTGGGTACTAAGTATTGAATCAACTGCCAACTCTGGAATATATCACTGCAATCTTACCCTATCATACAAGTCAGCGCGTGAACTGCAACAAATCAATAAGACTGTTGATGTGGATATCCCAGTTAACCGGGGAGCATTATACATTCAAGCCGTAACTACAAACCCAATTAAGCTATTCCCAGACAGCTACGGAAATCAAGTGACTGTCACGCTTGCAAATTCTGGAACTGGCATAGCAAAGAACGTTCAAGTTTATCTACAATTGAAGCTTCCTTTCATACCATCATCCAGCGGCTCCACCGAAATCTTCCTTGGAAACTTACCTGCAGGACAAACCCAAAACGCAAACTTTGTTGTAGACGTAACAGAGAATGCGACATTCGGCCAATATTCAATTCTGCTAGATCAGGTACTGAATAATAGTCTTGTACCGATCGGACAAGTACCTCTATACGTCGCTGAGAAAGTTATCTTCCGAATCCTAAGCGTGACGCCTTCTGTAATAAATCCTGGCTCTTCTGGAAATGTTATAAGAGTTCAAATAAAGAACTTGAGTAACACAACCAGAGCTGAGTCCGTAAGAGTAGAGTTGGAAGTTGGAAACTACATAACCGGTACCTTAACCGACTTCTTAGGTGACATGGTCCAAGGGCAAGTCTCAACAGCAATATTCACTTGTGACGTCGATAGCAGGGAACCCACAGGTACTTATCCAGTTGGTATTCGATTCGACTGGACACAATCGAACAACGCATTCGCACTCGACCACACGTACCCTGTCACACTATATGTCCAATCAGGCCCAATACCAATTTCACTTCTAATTCTACCAATAATTGCAATTATCGGCATAGTATACTTTGCCAAAAAGAAGAATCTATTGAAGATCCCCAAACGGCCGAAAAAATAACACCCTTCACCAATTCCGGCTTGGAGCTGACGCACGTATGGGTCACCGATGGTTGCTCACAATCCTAGTATTGGTATTGATCTGCGTCACCAGCGCTCCCGCATACGCTCACACAACAATCGGAGACCTGAACAGTTCTTCACCTCTCTACCGCACCAATGACAACGAACTGAACTCTGTTGTAACTTCAGGCAACCACGTTCCAGGACCGTTAGGCTACGTTTGGCCAGGAAGCGGAATGAACACGTATTCAGGAGTTAGACAAAATCCGCCTGGATATCAATCACCCTTCACAAATCAGAAACCAATCCAAGCTGCCAGAGACTCGTACAGCCCTGAAGGTGCAATACTAACTTCAACCGCCGATCACGATAACGTCGGCGATCTTATTTTTGCATTGAACTTCTCAAACCCGAGCTTGAACGGCAATCCCCCCTTCACCATACCCACCAACGCGTGTAAATGCTTCAATTACACGAGTCTTACAATTTACATTCCCGCCCCAGTCTTCGATAGGACGGGAACATTAGTTCAAGACGGCTTCGAACCCACGAAGGCGCTTAGTTGGGATCAAGGAGACAATAGTAACATTGTTACAACTATTACAGATAATTACGGAAACATCTTCATCACTCGCGCTGATCAATATGACCCCTTCGAGCCAGGCTCGTGGATCGTATACATTCAAGGTCCACCATCTGGAATCACGTTCAGCCCAAACAATGGACGTGACAACTGGTATTACGTCCGAATAAATCAAATGAAAGCACCCTTTACTGCCGGCAGGTACTTTTTCAAAATGTTTCTGAACAATTCCTACCCATTACACCGCGGTGATCTAGGTGTAAAGCAGTATATTATGGGTACAATGCCCATGGAGAATTGGCCGGTCCTACTCGTGAAAGGCGAAGTGGATCCTGCAATAATATCTGGCACGATTAGATTTGGAGACCTCAATAGTACACTCTACGGTTTACCAATCAATTTGCCCGGAAGAGTAAGAGCGGTAGGAATAGCAAGCAACCCTACAAGTCTTGAGCCGACCGGTCGCGCAGTAGAGGCTCACGGCTACTTTAACGCCACTGCGAAAGGTCATTATGAGATAGAGGGAGTAGCACCGGGGCTATACACAATCTATGCTTCAGCAGCAGGTATGCCGGAACAGAAGATTGCGACCAACGTTAGAGTTGCACGCGGCCAGTCGCTTCACTTTGACGGATATTTACAAGTAGGACCACAACTCCGAGGTACAGTATTTTCGAAACAAGGTTATGGAACAGTCCAGTGGCCAGCTCAACGGCCTATCTCAATCGTCGTCTATGACAGTAAGTCCTATGACTTACCCAGTATTGTCACATCCTCACCCATCAATCTGACAGGTTCCCCGTATACATCATATGTGATCGGAAACACAACTTTCAACAAGAATGGCTTGTTTAGCGGATTAACGGACTTGCCAGGACTACCAGGCCTAGACCGTCCAAAGGAGGTTGCCTTCCCTTGGGAGGGCCCCACGAGTTACTACTCATATACGACTCCAAATAAGAAAGATCCTTTTGGCTTGTTTAACGGCGTTGGACCAGCACAAGCATGGTGGGTAGATCCACGAAGCATACCAGACCCAAACACGGCTCTCGGATCCTCCTCTTCAGAGTTCACTTTCCAGTTTGGTGATGAAGACGTATATGGCGTTCCTACAAAATTTTCCGGCATGGTGCCACAAGTATTCGCAACTTGGACAGATAGTTTGAGCCCTGGCAGGTATTATGTGAGAGCATTTCTTAATGGCTACGTTCAAACAGGTATCGACGGCACGCTATTTGTGGATTACTCATTCGACGTGCCCTATGTTGGTCCCATGAACGTATACGTGCCGATCGATCTAATACCATCATGCGATGTTAACGTTACAATTCACTTTCACGACATACCTGGCTCATTGGTGGAACGACGGGTTCAAGGACCCGACCCCGCTCGCTACCTTATTTCTGAAGCATTCGCTAGGGATGGAACACTCGCGGCATTCAACTTCACTAAAGTGAATGCAAACCAATCAAACGCTTCAATCCTGTTAAACGGTCTTGGAATGGCAGGGAACCCTAACATTATTTTTCCTCTAACTGACTCTAGAGAACCAATCAAATACTCACTTGCAAGATACCGATCCACAAACATCTATGACTATCAAAACATTTATCAAAATTCCACTGCGACGAGTATGGGCAGCTACGACTATGGACTCCCAACGGACATTTATACGATCCGTGTCTTCATGAGAGGGTACATCCAAGCCCTTCCTCCTGCTAAGTCATTCGATGAATTGGATCAACCATTAACAGTGAATCTCGGAACTGGGTCATGCATCTCGCAGGTGAGTCTCCACATGTATCGAGGCGGCAGTATCAACGCAACAGCGACATCAATCGACTGGCAGAGGCCTACGGTGGAACGAAACTGGGTCTGGAACAGTGCCCCAGTGAATATTTTAGTCTATGACATTTCGTCTGTGAAGTTCATTGATGTGATTAACTTCTGGAACGCTAACGCCCCCTTAAACGGGGAGAACGCTAACCAAAACACTAACCTAAACATGGGTCAGTGGACGATCCCCTCTCAAGACTCCGTGTTCAAGACTTTGCCGTGGCCAGGCTGGCGGGATACCTTCGGACTAAGATCCAGTTACATAATGACAAACGGTTCAGTCCAGGTTGATCGGTTTGGACCAGACCTTCCAATCTATCTCACGTCGGCTTCATCCTTCTCAGCAAATGCGTCTATATCATCAGATCCTGGTCAGACCTTAGTAACTTGGGATTTTGTGCAGGAAAATGTTCATGAGGGGTTTCTATACAACTTCACTTCCTATAGGTATCCTTCAGGAACTGATAGCTATAGGTCGAATATTGCGATCTATCCTGGAACTTATGCCTTGAGCGGATGGACATACGGCTATGTTCAGGATAACGTGATCAATCTTCAACCAGGCGTGGATTTGGGAAATGTATACGTCGCTGTACCTTGGTTGGGTCAGATGGCGGATATTAATCTGAAGCTTATGATTGGAGTTAATCTCACGCTTACAATGATATTCAAGACGGAGCAAATAATCTCTGGAATGCCATACAATTCTTCTGTTAGGATTCGCGTGTTTGATGATGTGGATAGACTTGTCGCAGCGACTACTTTGATCTCGTCTGACGCGGGAACATTATTCCCCTCTCCGAACTCCGCTGAATACAACTCCGCTGGATACTTTGCGAACGGTAACAAGATAGTAAATGCAGCAATACCTGAGGGAACCACCTTATTGACTTACAAGAGTCTCGCAGGCTCCTTCGATTATATTGATCCAAACAGTCCGATAGCGAATGTTCGAACTGTCACGTTGTTCTCAGGAGACCATGGGATATGGGGAAGATCCTCATACCGGGGAGGGTATTCTGGCGAGTGGACTATAATGGTTGATATCGTGAATTGGTCCCAATTGATTTCGAGTTATCCGCCTGTTCAGGGGCTTCTTCAAGGTGAATCACCGTATTTCTTCCCATACAATCATCTAGGTCCATATCAGGAAAAACAATGGATCAAAGTCTCCAACGCCCCTCTGACTGGAGAAGCGTCAGCTGAATTTGAGTTAGATTTACGCGGATACGTTCAAGCAACGATACTGGGAATGAATTGGGATGATAGTGTGAGAACTCTGAGCTGGGCTAGTCTCCAAATCGTCGACAGCTCGAACTACCAGTATTACTGGTACAGTTGGGATGGGTGGGTTGACGGTTACCTGAACCCTGGTAGGTATCAAGTGACCATATCAGAGTGGAGTAATAACGCAGGACACCTACCGATTAAATTCGTTTTGCAAGTAGGTCCTGGTCAACAGGCGTCCCTGAATTATATTCTAACCGAAAGCCAGATTCCAATCCTGGAATTGCCAACACTTCCTCTGAACCTACTCTGCCTCTCTAATAGCGTATCTAATTCGGGTTTATTTGATGAAGAAACGTAAATGATAACACACACGTGATATTGTTGATCAGGAAGCAACCATCTAAGAGTTACGCGAGTAGAACAAAGAAACTATAAACTTTCAGATCTCATTTCTTTAGAAGGACAATTCATTCATGTGAAAGGTAGCGAACTTACATTGTTCGCACTGAGAGCTTTAAGGCAATAGGCACGAGGATTAAGCTGCAGATCGTGAGTATTAGCAGATCACCTCCAATAGCCGGTAACCCAAGGCCAAGATAGATTACCCTTCGAAGGGCGTCATTACCATAGGACCATGGCAGAGCTAATGCAATTGCTTTCCCTTGAGGGGCAAGCAGTAATGGCGACTGGCCTGTGCCCGCCAGCGTGAAGAGCGGGAAAGTCATAGCTATTTCAAGAACGGTTAAGGTTGAGGAGCTGCGAATTCTTGATGATATAACGAGACCGAGGGAGAGGGTGAACATGGCGATCAAGATGGTAGTCAGGAAAACTAGGATTAGACTGCCACGAACTACAAGGCCATTCAGGCTCAGAATGATTAGCATGAGACCAGTGCGAAGAATCGTGAGAACTATTGTGGCAGCCATCTTGCCGTTGTAAATGGAGAGCATACTTATGGGGGTAAGAATTAGTCTTGGAAATGTACCACGGTCACGTTCTCTGCTGATAGCGTTGACAGTATCATCAAACGCTCCTAACGTGACAATTATCCCCAAGAATCCTGGCATAATAATATCTCCGTTTGGGGGACGACCTGAGTTTGGGATAGTAATAATCTCCACTGAACCCTCCTGCACTTGAAATTGTAGCTCCCCATGCTGTGCCTTTTGCAATAGTAGTTTAATTGCACTTCTTACTTCGCCATACATGATCTGTGCCGATGTTGCTTTCGAAAAATCCAATTGTGTTACCACATACGTGTGTCCCTGCGCGAGACCTATTCCGAATCCTTCTGGAATCACAACTGCGCCAACCGCAACTCCCGCATCTACTTCTCGGAATGCTTGCGCCTGTGTCTGTACAACGTCATGTACACGGATAAGTGATGACGTGGTCAACTCATCCAGTAGTTCAGCTGAAGCAGGGGAATTATCCAAGTTCGCTACGACCGCAGGAATATCGTGAGTTGTAGATCGGAACGCTGAGCCTATGACTATGAAATTACTTATCAGTAAAATCGGAAACATTATTGTTAACACCAGAGCGAGTGGGTCACGACGCAGCTGTTTCAGTTCCTTTGCAGCTATGGTCATTGTATCGCGAAAGAATGGATTCATGTCGCAAGCCTCTCTCTGAATCTGAAAAGCAGGATATAGGAAAATATGTAAAGGCCTACTATGGACGTCACCATGACAGTCAGGTCCGTCGTTAGAGACAGTAAGGGTCGACCTACTAGGATTGTGCGTCGCATGGCATCGAATGCGTAGCTGAATGGGAGCGAGTTTGCAATAACTGCTGCGCCGCCCAATAGTAATTCTTTGTCTATGAGCAGCCCACTGAAAGCGTATAACATCAGAACTAGGAAGAATTCCAAAATAACTACGGCTCTGAGGCCAATCTTCAAAGCTGACACAAGGAAGGCGAGGCCCATAGTCATCAGCGCGATCAGAAGGGATAGCGCGAGAATAGTGCCAATCTGCGTGTTCGGGTGTCCTCTGTAGAGAAAGATACCTAATCCTAGCACTGTGAATGTGCGTATAGTGCTTAGAATGAGGTCGAAGACTGTTTTTCCTAAAATCATTGAACCGATATTCATCGGGCTTAGAATGAGACGGGCGAACGTTCCTTCTTCACGTTCACGCGATAAGCCACCCGCGATCTCATAGAAGACAGCGAAGATTTGCACAATAGCTAAGATTACAGTAAGCCCTATGTTAAATCCAGGGAATGAGGTTCCCCTCCTTATTATTTCAACTCCTCCAATTCTTCCGCGCAAAAGTTGGAGTTCCGACACTATTGGTTGAACTTCAATGCGCGGATCGAAGTTCTGAACGTAGTTTGTAAGAGTACCAGATACCTGTGAGGTAAAACCTGGTTCAGAATCATCAGTATAAAGGATGATTCTAGCTTGAGTGCTATTCAATTCACTACTCTGCAAGATACCTTGAAAGCCCTTCGGGATTACTATGACAGCGTAATATTTTTTCAAACCCAAGCCAGCTATAGCCGCATGCTCATCACTAGTCTGAGTTAGACGATGAAAGTCTTGAGAACCTGCCAGTGTCTGCCACACACGCGCCGAAGCCAGCGTATGATCATTGTCAACAAGAACCATTGGTATATCAGCCGTAGGAGAGTAGGAACTTCCCGCACTGCCTCTACCCGCTCCCTGTGCAACAGTGAAGAACAAGGGTATGAGTAGGAGGGAAATTAGAACTGAGGCACGATTTCTCCTGAATTG
>Ga0187881_10004690_pt1 | contig 10921 bp, 7 predicted proteins | sample June2016WEW_19_1_2_FD_133017 | JGI IMG/M metagenome (GOLD analysis project Ga0187881, IMG submission 133017) | Peatland microbial communities from SPRUCE experiment site at the Marcell Experimental Forest, Minnesota, USA - June2016WEW_19_100 | ecosystem: Environmental > Terrestrial > Soil >...
CAGAAAGGACGACCGCGCCCCGTCGGGATATGAGCTCACCGTGAGCGGCCTCGATATCGTTCAAAACCCGGCAGACGACTACCCCATCTCAAAGAAGGAGCACGGTATCGACTTCCTTCTGGAGAACAGGCACCTGTGGCTGCGCTCCACCAGACCGGCAGCCATCATGCGCATCCGGGACCAGGCCATCATGTCCTTCCGATCGTTCTTCCACGAGAGGGGATACCTGCTCATCGATACCCCCATCCTTACGGGCTCCATTGGAGAGAGCGCGGGCACGCTCTTCACGGTCCCCTATTTCGATCTGGGCAATGCCTACCTCGCGCAGACCGGCCAGCTGTACCTCGAGGCGGCGTGCATGGCGTACGGCAAGGTATACAACTTCGGCCCCACTTTCCGGGCGGAGAAATCCAAGACGCGCAGGCACCTCACTGAGTTCTGGATGCTGGAAGCCGAGGTCGCATACTTCGACAATGAGGACAACATGCGGCTCCAGGAGGACATGGTGAGCCGGGTGGTCTCCGACGCGCTTGCCAACTGCGCGGCGGAGCTTGCCGTGCTGGAGCGCGACGTGAAGCCGCTTCGCAAGGTAACGGTTCCTTTCATCCGGATGGACTATGGCGATGCGGTGAAAACTCTCCAGGGCAAGGGAAGCTCAATCCAGTGGGGGGACGACCTGGGCGGGGAGGATGAGACTATCCTCACAAAGATGCACGACAAGCCGATCTTCGTCATGAATTATCCCAGGAAGGCCAAAGCATTCTATATGAAAGAGAACCCGGCCAACCCTGAGACGGTCCTCTGCGCGGACCTCCTGGCCCCGGAAGGCTACGGGGAGATCATCGGCGGTTCGCAGCGAGAGGACATGCTGGAGAAGCTCCTGGCGCGCATCCATGAGGAGAAGCTGCCGAAGGATGCCTACGGCTGGTATCTCGACCTCAGGAAGTACGGCTCTGTGCCGCACTCAGGATTCGGGATCGGCCTGGAGCGCACGCTGGCATGGATCTGCGGCACCCAGCACATCAGGGAGTGCATACCGTTCCCCAGGACCATTTCGCGAATCTACCCGTAGCCATGGATGCGTAGCACGCCGCAGGCGTGCGGAGGGCGGCAGCCGTAGCGCGGTACACCGCGCGGAGGCGAGAGCCGCGAGGGCGAGCGAGTACGCATGTCTCCCTCTTGACAATTCGACTAAAAGGGACTATTAGTCGAATAGACGATAGGTTCAGGAGGAGAAATGTACGGCAAAACGTATAACGAGCAGAAACAATCAGTCGTCCAGGCTGCTTCTGTCGTGATCCAGCAATTCGGTTTCGATAAAACGACCATGAGCGACATCGCCAAAGCCCTCAGAATGGGAAAAAGCTCCCTCTATCACTACTTCACCAGCAAAGAGGACATCTTTGTGGAGGTCTTCAAGAACGAAGTTGCGGAGCTCCGCGGAGAGTTCCTCCGAGCAATAGACGCAGAGCCGACTCCGGAAGGCAAGATCCGGGCTTACATCCAGACCCGCACGGAGATGTTCCGCAGGAAACTGAACCAGCACCTGGAGTTCGTGGAGGCCACCACGGAACGCTACGACCTGCTCCTGAGGATCCACCAGATGTTCGATGATGATGAAATAGCCATCATCTCCGGCATACTCCAGCAGGGCGTGACGGAGGGGCGGTTTTCCATTCGCGACATCCGCACCACCTCCACGGCCATCGTCACCGCCTTCCGTGCCTTCGAATATCCGTTTTCCAGGAACCTGCAGCCCTCGGACCTGGAAAAGAATCTTGACTCTCTGCTCGAGGTCCTGTTCAAGGGGCTTCTCAGAAGGTGACGCCGTGAAGCGTCTGACTGCCTTTGTCTTTCATCACCGCTTGCCCATCATCATCGTCTTCACCGCGGTGACCATTTTCTTCGCGTATTGGATCAAGGACATCAGGATCAACAGCAATGTCGTCACCTATCTGCCAAAGGAAGACGCCGCTGTCCAGCTCTTCAATCACCTGGGCGAAAAGTTCAAGCAGAACGACCTGCTGCTGGTGGCCGTGGAATCAGAGGACGTTTTCACGGCACGAACGCTCCAGGACATCGACCGCCTGACGCAGGCTTTCCAGGGCGTGGAAGGCGTCTCCTCCGTTCTCAGCCTCGCCGACATGATGGACATCCGCAAGGCGGCTGATGGCGGCATCGAGATCGGCAGGCTCTTCGATCCGGGCAACCCGCCCATCACACCCCTGCAGCTCCAGGACCTGCGGGCCACGGTCATGGAAAAGGAGAGATACCGGGGCGGCATCATCTCAAACGACGGCCGCACCACGTTGATCGTCTGCCAGATCAGGTCAGGGGCCCAGACGGACGCCATCGCAGCGCGCATCATGGCGGCGGCCCGTCGCAGTGGGGTCCCGGAGAAGCTTCATTTCGGCGGCAATCCTCTCCTGGTCACCGAGCTGTGCTCCATCATATTGCATGACCTGCGGATCCTGATCCCGATTGTGTCGGTTCTTATCATCCTCACCCTTTTCCTTTCCTTCGGCACGGTTCGCGGCGTCCTCATTCCCCTGGGATCCGTGCTGATGAGCACTGTCTGGGTCCTTGGCCTCATGGGACTCCTGAAAGTGCCGCTGACTCTCGTGTCCAACATCATCCCCGCGCTCCTGGTGGCCATTGGGACAGCTCCCTGCATCCACATCCTCGGCAAGTTCGACGAGGACGTGCGCCGCTACGGCAGCCAGGGTGAGGAATCCCGCTCCGCCTTCGCGGAGGTGGGGATACGCGTCGTCCTTGCCGCCCTCACCATCGTCCTGGGTTTTTCCTCTTTCATCATGGGTTCCTACCTCACGACCATCAGGGATTTCGGAATCTTCGCCTCTGTCGGCGTGCTGTTCTCTCTGCTCATCTCGATCCTGTTCGTCCCGGCCGTGCTTGCGTCTGTCAGAGTCTCCCACCCCGGCCGCGCACGGGGCCATTTCATCTCTCGGCTCATGGCGGGATGGGCCGGCATGGTGGTCCGGCGGCGGAAGCTCATCATCATTGTCAGCGTGATCGTCCTGGCTCTGGGGATTGCCGGCATCCCCATGATCGGGCGCGAGTCTGAGTTCACGGACTTCCTGGACCGGAACAACCCGGTCCGGCTCACCGAATCCCTTCTGCAGCGCGAGTTCGGAGGCTCGCGTCCGCTGCAGATCGATTTCACGGGAGATCTGGCGAATCCCTTTGTGCTCAAGGAAATGCTGCGGCTGGAGAAGTTCATCGCAGACCGGCATCTCGCAAGCAACCCGATATCTGTCGCGGACCTGATCGCCGAGATGAACCAGCTCATCGACAATCAGAAAGCCATTCCCGATGACCGCGCCAAGGTGGCCAACCTGATGTTCATGCTGGAAGGCCAGGACATCGTGAACGGACTCATGAGCGATGACAAGGACGAGGGTCAGATCCAGGCCATGGTGGGTCTGCTGGAAAGCCCGCAGCTCAAAGGGATGATCGCATCCCTGGACACGTACATCGCTTCGATGGACAGGGAGCTGGTAGAGGTCTCCATGGCCTCCCTCTCCCCGGAGGACCGCCGGCTGGTGATGCAGTATCGAGTGCGGAGAGGCGATGACCCTGCGGAGTTGTCCCAGCAGAGCACGGCCGTGCCCCTGAAGCTGTTCAAGGGGCTGTCCATTGCTGCGAGCGGCAGCCCCGAAGTCATCAGGTTCAAAGTCCGCTACACCGGCATGCCGATCATTTCCTGGCATCTGGACCAGAGCGTCCTGGCAAGCCAGGCGGAAAGCCTGGGGATCGCTTTTGTCTTCATCTTCGCGCTTCTGGCCCTGAAGCTCAGGTCATGGCGCGGCGGGCTCCTGGGGCTGGCCCCGATCATCCTGGCGGTTGTAGTGATGTTCGGCCTCATGGGCTTCACCGGCATCCCGATCAACGTGGCCACGGTCCTGGTTGGCGCCATTGCCCTGGGGATCGGGATCGACTATTCCATCCATTTCAGCGTCAGGTTTTCCACGTACTACCGCGGTCCCTCCACGGCAGGGGAAGCCGTTGCAAAGACCATTCAGACCACAGGGCTGGCCATCATCATCAATGTGCTCGCAGTCACCATGGGCTTCATTGCGCTGCTGTTCGCGAACCTTCTGCCGCTCCGACAGTTCGGGATCCTCACCGCTGTGGCGATGATCGGAAGCGGAGCAGGCGCGCTGACGCTGCTTCCTGCGCTCATTCTGAGTGCACCGTCAGCTTTCATGGGAAAAGTCTCCAAGGAGGAACGCCATGAAAAGATTCATGGTCATCGCATCAGCCGCCGTGCTGTGTCTGGCGGCGACGCTATTCCCAGCGCAGGCGCAGGACAAGGGTCTGACGCCCGCTCAGATTCTGGACAAGGTGGACGATGCGATCAACGGACCGAAGGACCAGAGCTATACCGTTCACCTCGTGCTGATAGACAAGGACGGCGCCCAGAAGACCAGGGAGATGGTCATGCTGCAGAAGGGCCGTGACAAACGCCTGGTGCGCTTCATCGCCCCCGCGGATCAGCGCGGCATCGCATTCCTCTCCCTGCCCGGCGACATCCAGTACCTGTACCTGCCGGCCTTCAAGAAGGTGCGCAGGATTGCCAGCTCAGTGAAAAACACAAGCTTCGCCGGCACGGATTTCACCTATGAAGACCTGGAAGCGGTGAAGTGGTCCAGCAAGTGGGTTGCGGCCATCAAGAGCCAGAACCAGGAGACGACGGTCCTGGACTTGACGCCGAAGCCCGGAGGGACGACTGGCTACTCCCGGCAGCTGGTCACTGTCCGCAATGACAACTTCTATCCCGTTCGCATCGAGATTTACGGCAAGTCAGGAACTCTTTCCAAGGTCCTGGTTCGCGGAGCCCTGAAGCAGGTGCAGGACTATTGGGTCTCCATGGACACCACGATGGAGGACCTTACGAAGCAGCACACAACGCACATGCTCGTCTCCGATCTCACGCTCGACACGGGGATCGGCGATGACAAGTTCACAGAACGGTACCTCAGCCAGTAGGAGGGTCGTCATGAAAGCAGGAACTTACACTGCTGCCATCGCTCTTCTCGTTGTCATGAGCCCGGGGGCATGGACCGAAGGAATTGCGCTGGGAGGAGCAGCTTCAACAGATGACCGGGTATCGACACAAACGGATCCGCAGCTCACCTTCCAGGAATATAGACTGGAGATCTCCGCGGACGCAAAACCTTCTGATACCACGAAGTTCCATGGAGAAGCGTGGATCCGCTCCGCTGGCCTCTCCCCTTCCGTGACCTCGGCCAACAGCCTCTTCTCCGTTGGCGGCGTGGCGCCGGTCTCGCTGGATCTTCGGGAGGCGTACTTCGAGCTGAACGGATTCATCTTCGACAACGTGGACCTGAAAATCGGCCGGCAGCGCATTGCCTGGGGAACAGCGGACAAGCTGAACCCGACGGACAATGTGAACGCGCTCGATCTCAGCGACCCATGGGACTTCGGGAGGCACCTCGGATCTGACGGGGTCCAGCTCTCCGTCTATGCGGGAGGGATCCAGGTAACCGGGCTCGCAGTGGCTCAGTTCACCCCCGCTGTCCTGCCAACAGGGCAATGGGCCAATGCCCTCATGCCGTCTGCGGTGCAGGTGCCGGCGGGACTGACGCTTGGGAGCGTCACCACAAACGTGCAGCTCCCCGGCCTGTCCATCGCAGACAGCGTCACCGCGGGCCTGAGGGTCAAGGGCAATCTCCTTGGATATGACCTTTCCGTTTCCTACCTCTACGGCAGACAGAGCCTGCCCGTCGTCGACAACGTGGTCATCACGTCCCCCGGCCTGCCGGTCGTGAACGCGGCTGCCCAGCTGGTCTATCCCCGCGAGCACGTCTTCGGGGCCGACCTCGCTGGGTCCATCCTCGGCGTTGGCGTCTGGGTTGAAGCCGCAGTCTTCCTGCCGTCGAAGGTCACACTCACTCGGGACGCAAGCGCCCTGGGGATGCCGGTGTCCCAGTCAACAGCGCTGGACAGCACGCCGTATGTGAAATACGTGGTCGGGGGAGACTATACCTTCCCCGGCAACGTGTACCTCAACGGCCAGTTTGTCCACGGGCTTTTCCAAGAAGCGGGCGCCGGCAACCTGGAGGATTACTTCTCCGTGAGCCTCGAGTGGCGGCTGTTCGATGAGAAACTGAAGCTTACGCCGCTCAGCTTCCTTTTCGAGGTGAAGGACTGGAGCGACATACCAGACAACTACGCTCTCCTCGCTGCTCCGTCCATTACCATCCACCCCATGGACAACGCGGAGCTTGTCATCGGCTTTCACTGGATCCGGGCAACAAGCTCGACCGTGTTCGGAGCCTTGAGCGGTCAGAACGAGGTATTTGCCCACGCGCGCTACAGTTTCTGAGGCCTGCCCCAGGACGCTGAGGCGCCTGTCCTTTCACGTCCTTGGTGATGTCCCGCAGGAGACCCGCTTTCGCGTACTCGCTCATGAGCCCGCCGCCCCACGTATGGAACATGTCAGGGGGATCACCGGACTGCGTGAGGGTCGTGAGCTTGGCCATGAATTTCGCAATAGGTTGTTCTACGTATCCCGGCTCTGCACCCACTTCACGGCGAAACGCCGCAGGTCTCCCGCGCCGTCCACCTGAAGCTTCTCCTTGATGTGATCCCGGTAGGCGTTCACCGTCTTCACGGAGAGGTTGAGCATTTTCGCGATCTCCGCCGCTCCGTAGCCCTGGCCGATGCGCTCCAGCACCTCCAGTTCCCTGTCGCTCAGCCGCTCCACCGAGGGCGCCTCGTTCTCCTCCCGCCGGTTGAACATTGTCTCCAGAAGCCGGTCCCGCATGGCCGCCGAGACGTAGATCTTTCCGGAGAGCACAGTCTGGATTGCATCCAGCATGACAGACGCCGCCTCCTGCTTCATCACGTAGCCGCGCGCTCCCGCCTTCAAGGCCCGCTCCGCGTAGACCACTTCATCGTGCATGGAGATGATGAGGATCAGCATGGACGGATGGGATGCTTTGAGGGTCCGCACGAGGTCCAGCCCGTTCTGGCCCACGAGGGAAATGTCGACAAGGGCGATATCGGGAACGCTGCTCTGGAGGGCTTCCTGGGCTTCGGCCGCAGAGCCCGCTTCCCCGCAGACCTGGTAGCGATCAGTGCTCCTGATCAGGGCAACCAGGCCCTGACGGAAGACCGGATGATCATCGACGACAAGAAAAGTGACCGGCTTCGCCATCAGGCCCCCTTCTCTCCCGCGCCGATCCGGCAGGACACGCGCGTCCCGGGCGACAGCCTCTCTATAAGGAGCTCCGCAGCGGCGGTTGCGGCCCGGTAGCGCATGATCCGAAGGCCCATGCCGTCCCCGGTGAGGCGCTGCGGCAGGCCCTTGCCATAATCCGTCACCTCGGCGATGAGGCAGCGCGGCCGCCCATCCTCGCTGCCCAGCCTCACCTCCACCCGATCCGAGCCCGAATGCTTGAGCGCGTTCGAGAGCGCCTCCTGGAGAATGCGGTACACCTGGAGAGCCCTGTCAGTGTCCGTGAGCCTGAACTCGGGAGACACGCGGAGGTCGATGGATGCGGTGTGGCTCCTTCGCGCGGCCTCCACCAGCTCCTCCACTGCCGCGGCCAGCCCGTGCTCCTCAAGCCCCGCGGGGTACAGCCCGCGGGCAATCTGCTTGGCCCTGGCGATGGAATCCGCCAGGAGGTTCCCTATCTGCTCGATGGACGACACGGCGGCCGGGTCGCACAAGGAAAGGTCGCCGCGAAGAACGGACGCATACATTGCGATGCCCGCCAGGTGCTGACACAGGTCATCGTGAAGGTCCTGCCCGATCCTCTGCATGGTCCGGTTGGAGATTTCCAGGACCTCCTTCTCCAGGCCCATCCGCCGCTCGATCTCACGGGTAAGCTCGCTGTTGGTCCGGGTCAGCTCCGCTGTGCGGCGGGCTACTTCCGCCTCCAGGTGACGTTCATGGGAACGCACCTGGTCCAGGAGCAGCGCGCCTTTGAGGGCGCTTGAGACCTGCTGCCGCAAGGTTTCGAATACGGCCGGCTCCGGCACGCCGATTGGAAGAAGAATGTATCCCAGAGGGTCGGTCTGGAAAACGAGCGGCTCCAGCACCCAGACAGCGTCACGCCAGGCCGCACCAACCCGTGGAGGAAGGAGGTGCACTGTGCGAAAACGCACTCCACGGACCGGAAGGGTATCGGCAGACGACGCGCCGTGGGGCGCCATCACCAGGCGCGACCATCCCTTGCGCGGCCCTGGCTCAAAGAGCGCGAGATAGCAGCCGCCTATTCCCAGCCGCTCCAATCCCGTTTCAAGCCGGGACAGCATGAGCGGCATCTCGAAAGCGCCTGCCAGAGAAGAGCTGATGGCACGGAGTGTTGCAAGCCGCTCTTCCGCAGCCACGCGGCGGGCAGCCTGGAGCCTGGTTTCAACCTCACCCACGACAACCATGGCGAACTCGAACAGCCCCTCAGGAAGCGTGCTGGTCCGTCGGACAACGGAAACGAGTTGGCGCCATGCCCCGGGCGACCCACCGGCGAGGATGGTCTCCGACAGCGCGGAGTTCAGGCGCGCGATGAAGGCGTTTGAATCAGCCCTCCCCGCGCATTCGAGAAGATCGGAAATAGCGGCCAGCTCCGCAGGCGTTGCCTCCGCCGGGATCTCGCTGATCTCGGGATCGTAGCCGCGCCGCGGCGGGCACCCGCAGGATTGCCGGATGACGGGTGTACAGCCCAGCACCCTGTCCTGCGCCTTGCCGGTCTCCATCAACTCCAGGAGAACGTCAGCGGCAGCCGCGCCAAGCTCTCCCAGCGGCTGCATGACTGTGGTGAGCGGCGGAGTCACGGCAGCGCCCTCTTCGATCCCGTCGAACCCCACGACCGAAACGTCCTCCGGGACCCTGATTCCCGCTCTGCGCAGGACCTCCATGGCTCCCAGGGCCATGCCGTCATTCATGCACACCAGGGCATCAAAGGAACACCGGGACTCCAGAAGCCTGGAGGCCGCCTGCCGGCCTGACTCCCGAAGGAACGAGCCGGTTGCATCGAGCTCTGCTTCGAAGGGGATTCCCGCTTCTCCGAGGGCCTTGGAGAACGCCTTCAGCCTCTGCTCCGCCTCCGCATGTCCCGCCGGCCCACGGATGAGGGCAAACCGCCTTCGGCCGTGGACACGGATACAATGCTCCACGAGTGAAGCGACCCCACCGGATCCATCCACGGTCACGCTGGACACACCGGGCACGCGAAGCCCCACGGAGACCTGGGGCATGTCGCGGCGTAACGCGAAAAGCCTTTCCAGCCCCTCGGCGTCCAGGAAAGTAGCGATGACGGAGGAAACGACAATGAGCCCGTCTATGCTGCGACGGTCCGCAATCCCGAATGCCGCATTTGCCGCGGCCTCGGACTCGATGGGAGATCCGATTCGATGGCCAAGGAAGCACACCACGCCGACGCCCTTCTGGCGGGCCCGGGTTTCTATTCCCTGCCATATCGCCGTCTGATAGGCGTCATCCAGCTGGGCCGCGAACACGCCGATCACCGGCCGCGCCGATGAGCGGCGACGGCTCACCACCGGGCGACGGTCCAGAAGGCGTTTTTCGGCTGATGATGGATATCGAAGAGAAGCGGCCAATCCTTTCGCCCCTTCACTGGAAAGTCGTCAAGCCAGGTGTGGTCATCCGCTATGCCCCAGAGGGTCACGCCGGTGAGATGGTGCGCCTGGGCCTCATCCCGGAAAACCTTGAAATACGACCCATAGAGGTCCGCCTGAGCTGCGGCCAGACCCGGTGTCAGCTCAGTCAAGGAAGAAGAATCTCGCCAACGATGGACCGAGATATCCAGCTCCGTGATCTGGACCTCCACGCCCAGGGAAGCGAAGCTGTCTATCGCGTGTCTCACGGTGTCCGCATCAGGACCGAAAACCGACCAGTGCCCCTGGATGCCAACGCCGTCCACCAGCCCCATATCCTTGAGTGCTTTCACAAGGGCAAGCGCCTTATCCAGTTTTTCCCCGGCCTCGATGCCGAAGTCGTTGTAGAACAGCTTGACCGCCGGATCTGCCGACCTGGCGTACTGGAAAGCCTTCTGCAGGAACTCAGGGACCCCGGTCCCGTGCTCCAGCGCTCCTGCTGACGTGAACCAGGGACTGTCTGTGCGCCAGATGCCGGGGCCATCGGAAAGCGCCTCGTTTACCACATCCCAACAGTAGACTTCGCCATGAAAATGAGCAAGAAGGGTGGAAATGTGCTCCCGCATCCGGGAAAGGACTTCATCTCTGGTGGCCTGCCCGACCTGCCCCTGGAACACCCAGCCGGGCACCTGGTCATGCCAGACAAGGGTGTGCCCGCGAACCTTCATACCGTGCTCACGGGCAAAGGCCACTATCTGGTCCGCTCCCGTGAAATCGTACGACGACCAGCCATCGCCGCGGATGGGATGAATCCGCTCCCATTTCATGGCATTCTCCGCGACGAGGCTGTCCACCTGTGTTGCCAGGAGGTCGCCCTGGGAGACAAGCGTCGACGGCTCAACCGCGGCGCCCACGGGGAAATAGCTCTTGTAGACACTGGCGAGTGACGCCACGGCTGCCTCCCGGGGAGCCCTTGCCGCCTGTGCGTGGAGACAGGTGCCGAAAGCCGTCAGGAGCAGCGGCGCGGCGGCGGGAACTCCTCTCATGCGGATCACCGTACTCCCTCGCGCCCCGATATGAAACCGGCGGAAGATCGGTTCCCGGGTTCGGAGCCGTCACCAGGCGGCCATAGGTCAAATGGCCGATGGTGTTGGCTCAGGCCGGAAGCGGGCAGCGGCCGCCGGTTACCTCGAACTCCGCGCTGAGAACAGCCGTGCCGGAAAGCTCCTGGCTTCGATTGTCCGGCTGCCTTCCCCCCACGCTGATGCGGACCCGGCCCGGCTCCACGAACCTTGCTCCGCTTTCATCCACGCGG
>Ga0187881_10004696_pt1 | contig 10911 bp, 13 predicted proteins | sample June2016WEW_19_1_2_FD_133017 | JGI IMG/M metagenome (GOLD analysis project Ga0187881, IMG submission 133017) | Peatland microbial communities from SPRUCE experiment site at the Marcell Experimental Forest, Minnesota, USA - June2016WEW_19_100 | ecosystem: Environmental > Terrestrial > Soil >...
GAATCTGTTGGGTCAAGAGTCTAAACCCCTCTCACATTCTCGAGCGCCCGCGTTCCTTTTCCGCTCGACGCCGCTTCAACCAGACTTGGTTTGGAATGGGTTGGTGGAAGCCGAAGGAATTCTTGAGTCGCACTGGCCGGAACTAGCAGCCTTAAGAGGTTGCTGAAGAAAGCGATCGCGGTTTTCCAGCAAGCGCCAAGGTAGTATTGTACCACAGGCTGTCCCGCGCCGGCTGATTGGAAGTCAGCGCGCGGACCAGTTACCAATTCTTCCCGGCAGTTACCGTGTGAGTCCGGAGACAGCCTAACTGGATTTCTTCCAAACCAGGGAATCCAAGCTGAGCGGCCCGGCCCCGGCCAGGCACAGGTAAAGGAAGACGAAGCAGTAGACCACAGCCAACTCCCCGTGGTTAAGAAGGGGGTTGATCCCGTGGGGAAAATGCGCCTTGAAGTAGGCCACGGCCATTTCCCCGCACAGAATAAACGCCACCGGAGAGGTGAAGAGCCCCAAGAGGATCAGCAGCCCGCCGACCAATTCCAGGCCGCCGGCAATCCAGAAAAGGGACATGCCGAATGGAACCGTCGCGCCTTTTCCATCCAAGCCGCCAAAGAAGCCGAGCAGTTTTTGCATTCCGTGCAGAGAGAAAGTGAATCCCACAACCACGCGGAGCACGGAGCGCGCATAAGGCTCGAGGGTACGAATCGTTGACATGTGTTCCTCCACTGTGACGAAGCGCTCTGGAGTGCGGCCCGTCAAGAGACGAGGCAACGCCTTGCCTCTACTTGATATGGCATTGGGCGAGGCCGCGCTTTTCCAAATACTGCTGGTGATATTCCTCTGCTCGCCAGAAAGCAGAAGCGGGAACGATCTCCGTTACGATGGGTTTTTTCAATGGTCCGGCGCGCTCCAGACCTTCCTTAGATGCTCTGGCGGCCGCCTCCTGCCCCGGAGTGTGATAGAAAATCACCGATCGGTATTGAGTTCCCTCGTCGGGACCCTGGCGGTTCAAGGTCGTCGGATCATGGTTCTGCCAAAAGACGCTCAAGAGGTCGTCGTAGGATGTCTTTAAGGGGTCATAGATGATTTGCACGACCTCGGCGTGTCCCGTCTTATCAGTGCAGACGTCCTGGTAAGTTGGGCTGTCGAGTGTTCCACCCATATAGCCGACCGACGTTGAGACGACTCCCGGCGCCTGCCGAAACGCTGCCTCGACTCCCCAGAAGCACCCCGCGCCAAAAGTGGCCGTCTCCATGACCTGCTCTCCATGTCAGGATTTCCAATTTGATGCCGTCCCCAGCCGCAGAAATATTGTGGCGCGCCGCCGACAAGAATGCAAGGCGCAATTGTGTACTGGTGGACCGGTTCCAAGTCATTCCCACACGAGGAGGTTTGCAAGCGGATCGTGCGCCCGTAGGAAGGGGTGATCCCGAAGCAGGCCAACGTGATTGTGCTCGCTGATCCGCCGTAGCGGCTGATTGATTGGCTATCTTTTGGAGTGTAGAATGTGGTTGTCTCGATGGAATCCATACACGCCTGGAGCGAGGTTGGCGGCTGATCGATCAGGGGCCGGCTGGCTAGGGATGGACGGGCTACGTACCGCCGCTCGAGTGATCCTTGTACTCATGGTGTCCGCTGGAGGAGGAGACTATTCTTGACGATTAACTGATCAGACGTGCCGTGACGCCGATTCCCGCGCAGGCTTTGGCGAGCGCCGCGTCAGCAGTCAGCAAGGGGCAGCCCTGCATGGCGGCCACCGCCACGTGCAAGGCATCCAGGGTCTGGAGCGGGACTGTGAAAGTCGCGAGCCACTCGCGTGCCTTTGCAAAATGTGCGGCCTCCACCGCAAGCCGGGTGTAAATTCCTTGCTCGAGATGGGATTGAAAGACAGCGAGGATGCGATGCCCGTCCGCCCGGCGCATTTCGCGGGCGCGCACCTTGCGGGCGAGCGCGGACACCAGTTCTGCTTCTACGAGCCAGCTAATCGCCCGCTGGTCTTCTTCGTGCAACGCCTGTTGCGCCCGGCGACTCAGCGGCTCGGGGCAGTAGTAGGCAGCCAGCACGCTTGTGTCGATGTAAGTCAATAGCGGCTGCTCCGGCGGGCTTCCCGAATGTCCTGGCTCAAGGCTCGTCCGCGAAGTTTGACCGAGGCTCGAAGGCGGCTCAGGTCAGGAAGGGGCGGGGCCTTTCGCTCGGGCCGGACGATTTTTCCGACCTCGACGCCCAGGCGCAGGACCACGACCTCATCGCCCGCCTGGACTTGATCCAGCAAGCGGCGCAAGCCTTCCCGCGCTTCCCGGACGCTGACCTTATGTGTGCCCATGCAGTGACTCCGTGTACACCTAAAGTGTACACGGGAACGCGGATTCCGCGCAAGGAAAAGCACAAGTGAAAATCCGACCTAACAATGACCCCGAAAGATTGATATGAGACCACACCAGAAAACGCCGAGTTATTCGATTTGGTTGATGCCCACCGGGGAAGTTCGCCAGCGGTTGGCAGGAACGATCCTCGATTTGAGCCGGGAATATGCAGCGCCAGCCTTTGAGCCTCACGTCACCTTGGCTGGCGGCATTGTGGGGCCGGCGCGGGAGGTCGCGTCGAAGATGGCGGAATTGGCAAGGCGAATCCAACCTTTTACAATTCGCCTTACCGAAGTCGATTTCCTTGACGAATACTTTCGCTGCCTGTTCGTGAGAGTGGCGACGACTCACCCCATCATGAAGGCGAACAAGGTTGCGCGGGCCGTCTTCAGCCTCGAGAAGCAGCCCGCCTTCATGCCCCACTTCAGCCTTCTGTACGCCGATTTGCCCTCAGGCGTGAAAGAAAGAATCGTCGCTTCCCTTGGCCGGCGGTTCGAGCTCGAGTTCAAGGTTAGTGGACTTCACCTCTATCTCATCAAGAGTGAGCCAGCGGCTTGGCGGCGCGTGGCAAGGGTTGGACTGGGGTTGTGAGAGCCGGTTTCACGAATTGACCCAACTCGGTGTGGCTTCTTCCGGCTCGGCATCCTGCGCCGGCTGCGTGGAGCGGATGGTGAGCCAGTCGGCTTGAGCCTTGTCCCAATCCTGGATGACGAGGCCTTGTTCGTCGTCACTCATTACCCGTCCGTCACCCGTCGCTCTTTTTTGCTCGTCACTCGTCCCGCCACGGCGGGTCACCCGTCACTCTGCTTCTTTTTGGGTGGTTCCCAGAGCTCAATGCGGTTGCCTTCGGGATCCATGATCCAGGCGAAGCGGCCGTAATCGTACTCCTCGCGCCTTGGATCGACCTCCACGCCTTCTTCGCGGAGCGCGGCCAGCAACCCGTCCAAATCTTCCACGATAAAGTTCATCATGAAGCTGGAGCGGCTGGGGTCGAAATACTTCGTATCCTTGGGGAAGATCGCCCAGACGGTCATGCCGGATTTTTCGGGATCGTCGGCTCGACGCCAATTGAAGACCACTGCTTCCTGTGCCTGACGCTGCAAGCCCAGATGCTTCTCATACCACGCATAGAGTTCGTCAGGATGGTCAGCTTTGAAGAATACTCCGCCAAGCCCGCTAACTCTTCTCATATCGATTATCCCCTTTGCTTTGTGTAACATTCCCGCCTTCTGAGCTTATCTCCTTTGTAGTCAATAAGATTCCCGCTTTGTCGCCACTTTTCCACAGCGGCCCTTTGTTTTCAATAATATTCCCGCATTGCTCGTGCAAAAAAGAATTCTTTTTCCTGCTTCCCGCCCAGCCTGCGATGGACAGCCGACCCGCCGCGCCGAAGCAGTTTACAGTGAATACCGACGAAAGGACTGCCTTTTCCGGCCCGCATGGACTTATTGTCTCCAGAATAGGGAGGGGTTCAAAGGTGGCCGAAGTTCCCCGGAATATCCACCGCCGAAGCATACGCTACAACAATAGCCGACGGAAGGGAGTTTGTCAAGCCTTGAATTGAATCCTAGTGTCCTGAGTCAGAAGTTCGCTTACAAAGCCCTCGCGCGGGCGGTCTTTTCGCAGCCCCGTCAGGGGCGGAATCCCGCGGACGCGGGACCAGCGCAGGCCCTGGGGGAGGGCCCTCACCCTGTCCCGCGTCTGCGGGACACCCCTCTCCCGGTCGCCACACGCGACAGAGGGGACGGGGGTGAGGGAGGGCTCGCTGACCCACGGCTCGCGCCGTGGGCTACACTCTTTCGCCCCGACAAGTCGGGGCTGACTTCATCAACGAACTTCTGACTCAGGACACTATCGCAAGCACAAGATGCAGATCGCACCCGGGTGGTGGTGTCATTTGGGCCCTTTCGAAACGCCGGTCATTCCCGGCCCGGCGGCCCCATCACCGTGATGTCAGAGAGAATCAGTTCTCTCATGGTTGCTACGGGTTCGTTTTTTCCGAGGCACTGGCTTGGGGGAGCACAGGTGCTTGACTTCGATCTGGTGGCCTTGCGAAGTCCAACGTTTTGCCAGCATTTCCGCCACCAGGCGACGATGACACTTATCGGGTTCAGCCTCCGAGCAAAGAAGCGCCACCTTTCCTTCAAACGAAAAGGGATCCACTGCCTGGAAAACTGGCCTTTGCCTCATCAGTTCCCGAAAAGACTTCTCGAATTGCGCCCAGTCGCGCGTCTTGCGGTAGGCGTCACGGATCTCCGGGCTGGGAGCGAAGATGGGTTGATAGTCGTAGGCGATTCCCAAGATTCGATCCAGGAAGAAGGCCAGGTCGGGATACTTCGCAAATCCGGCGAGTTGCCCGACGCGGTTCTCCCGGATGTCAATCAGCTTCTGCACTTGGGCCTCTTGAAGAAGCCGGAAGAATTCCTCCGCCGTCTTCTTGGTGAAGCCGATGGTGAAAATCGTTGAGGTCATTCGTGGCGCTACCAAGTGTCGAGCGCGAAAGGCTTGACGCGAAAGGCGAACCTTTCCGCTTGCAGTCGGTAGGCATCCTCCAAAGCATCGGTACGAGCCTGGGGGAAAAGCGTGTTGGCGGCAACGGCGGCAAAGCCGTTGGCCGCCAGTAGCCGGTTCTCCGCGGCTTCTTGCGTTTCAATTCTCGAGTCCTTGCGGATGTGCAGCGGAAGGACTCCAAGCTTGACGAGTTCAGGGCAGACCATGAGAAAGCGGTGACACTCGAGCGGGTCTTCCTCCGCGCACATCATCGCCACCGAGCGGCCCTCCAACTCCTTCAGAAGACGCTCCAGCCCCCTCTGGAAGGCGTAGGATTTGCGGCGCACCTGATAGTCAACCAACCCGTTGGGGCGATAGGCATCGACGTCGTCCGGGCGCCCCCCAGCTCCTCTCCAAAGAAGAGGTAGGAGATGTGTTCGTCGCCCAGCAGCTTCTCGAACGCCGGCTGGCTAAAATGCGGCAAGCGCGCGCTCTGCTGCACGCTGCGCACATCGGCCACTAGCTCGACTCCGAAGTCCTTGAGCAGCTTGGCGAATTGCTCGAAGTCCAAGATCGAGTGCCCTACCGTAAAAAGTGGCTTCAAGCCGCCGGAATTGGTTGGGCGAGAGTTCTCAAGCTGCACCCCGACACCTCCTTGTAGCGCATCTTAGCAAAAACCGGCTGCCTGGGCACCCACTTTCCTGGCATTACTTCAGACCTCCTGACCGCCAAAGGAAATTATCATGAGCCGACTTTGTAAATGAGGCGCAGGTCCGCGCTACGCTTTCTCTAAAGGTGTATGATAACGTCCTTTGTCATACACTTTGTTGGAGAGAAATAGAGAAGGGTTTTTCCATCGCCCGCCGCGCGGTAGTCCCGTCCCACTGTGCTTGTCTTCCGGTAAACTCGCTCAAGTTACATTCCAATTGCGCGTAGGTATATATACCTACGCGCATTTGGTCTTAGAAATAGCTCAAATTACTCTCGGGATTTCATTTTTGCACTTTACAACTAAACTTCTTGACTAGACATTGGTATATATACCAATGTCTATCACGGAGATAAAGGGAGCTCGTAGCTTACGGCCAACCACCATCCGATCTGCTGGAGAGACAGGGAAGGGTGCAGAGGTGGCCGACGTTCTCTGGAGTATCCGTTGCGGAAGCGTACGCTACACACATGGCCTACTTAAGGGAGTTTGTCAAGCCTTAAATCCAGGCCTCCCGACCCCCAAGGAAATTAACGTGAGCCGACTTTGTAAATGAGGCGCAGGTCCGTGCCTGGGAACAGGGTCCCCGCAGCGTTGAGTTCATCGCAGAGATGAGGTACTGCCTCATCATGCGCCGCCTGCGTCAGATAGTGCAGGCGCACGGTCAAGGTTTTGTTTTGGGCGTCGGGAAACAGGTCCACTTCGGTGTTGTAGATTTGACGGAGCAAAGCCCGTGCATCCTCTGCCCGACCACTGGGACGCTGCCCTGACAATCGACCGCGTGCACTCGCCAGCCGATGCGAACGCGAGGATTTGAAACTGAAAGCCGCGGACCAACAAATCAGGTCCGCGCTACCTCGCTGCAAAAGGATCAAACCTTGGAATACAGGGACGAAACGAGACCGTTGAGCCGAGATTCAGCGGTCTCGAGCGCGTCAGGCGTGCGCGCGATCATGCAGGCGTCGACCGCCTCGAGCAAGTGTTGCAATTCACGCCGTGTCTTGCAGAGGGGAATGCTTAGCTCTTCAAGCAACTCGTCAGAAACCTGAAAGACATCTCCCGGGCGTGGGCGGTGGCCTGTTGTCAGCAACTCCTGAGCGTAAGATGAGTTCAGGAAGGCCAGCAGATACCGCATCACCGTTGGCATCTTGACCTCGCGTCCCAGCAGCTTGCTCAGCCACCCTCGAAACTCGTTATAGGCTTGGCGGGTGCTGTCGCTCACCGCGAGGCAGACGCAGGAATCCTGAACTCCGATCCCATCTTGATCGAGGGCGAAGCGGATGTGGGGCGTCAGCCGAGGTGAAATGATCTTAGGCTTGCCAAAGATCACTTCCGCGTCGCGCGGCCAGATGAACTCGTACCATTCACGGCCAAAGTCGCGCACGTTGCGTTTCTTGAACGTCCTGCCTGAAAGCTGCTCGTAGAAGTTCAAGAGATACTCTGCCGATTTGGGGTACTTGACCAGTTCCAAGGCGTCCCGGCGATGCTCGAAAAGCCGCTTGATACTGATGGGGTTGATGCCGTACTGCCGGACCCACTCTTGTTCGAACTTGTCGGCGGGGTGCTCAAAATCGAGGGCATCGAGTACGGGCGGCTTTTTGCAGGCGAAGGCGGGCCGCCAGCGACCCTCTTTGTCACAGGCGTACGGATACAGGATGACATTGCCTCCCCATTCGGGTCGCCATGGCGTGGTTTCATGTCCCTTGATAATCGGGTAGAGGAGCGCCTTTTCGAGCCCGAGTTCGTTAGCGCGGCCTTCCTTCATGAGGAAAATTGACAGGCAGCCTTCGCCGCCGACGGTCACGCCCTGGTTTGGCTCGAGCAACTGCGCCACGCGCGGCCACTCGGGACGCGTTAGAATCTTGAATTCCTTGGGCGCCAGCAGCCACCGGGCGCCACTGAACTCGCGCAGCCGCGTGAGTGGAAACCGAAAAGCCGTGACGAAATCTTGCTTAAGGGGATCACCCGACTTCTCGACGAGTTCAATGCAGCGCCGCACCAGGGAAACGACCTCGGCGCGCCGCTCGGGTGTGCCCATCCCTCTCGGCCACGACTTCTTGGAGGACAGCAAGACGATCGCCTGTTCGCCGTCGTAGGCGGGACGCTTGTCAAAGACCCCGATGCAGGGGATGTTCATTGCGCCGAAGAAAGCCTGCCCAAATGGGTTCAGATCAATGAGGTAACGGAGGCTGGCCTGCTCGGCCAGCTTGCGGCGGAGGCCCATGATGTGAATCGGCTGGCCACGCTCGTACTCCGTGTGCGGGCCTGCCCAATTCTTGTCGATGAAGCTCCCCTGGGTCACGAGCGCGACCGTGCCTCCGGATTTCAGCCACTTGAGCGCGCGGTCGTAGAACAAGCCGTAAATATCCAACTTACCCGTGTAGGTATCGCGGTATTCCCCGGCAAGTTGCGCTTTGTAGTGCTGATCGAAGATGGGGGCGAGGTGGCCCTTGAGAATGCCGCCCCAAGGCGGATTTCCAGCGACCAAGTCGAACTTTTGACCTGCCATTGCCCGGTAGCGCTCGCGAGCGTGATGAATCAACTGGATACGCGAGTTGACGGGGAGGTCAAGCTCATGCTGTCCCGCGTTTTCCCCCGGCGTCAGCAGCGAGTTTCCTGAGAAGATGGCAACGTCCAGTCGGAAGCCTCGCCTCTGGGGGCGCACCCGCGCATAGAGGGGCAACACCGCGAAAAGAAAGTTGATAAAGGTCAGGAACGTTGCAAACGGATGAATGTCGATAGCGTGGATATTCTTGACGATAATCTGCAACATCCCGTAAGCCCGTTCCCAATCCGGGAGGCCGCGAGCGTGGAGGTGGTGATGGCATACATGGGACTTGTCGTTGAGGTGTTGCAGGAGCCGTTGCAGAGCGCTAACCACAAACGCGCCGGAACCCGAGGCGGGGTCGATCACGGTCTTCTCGCAGAGTTTTTCGACGTCGGGGTTGTAATTAGCGAAGTCCAGAGTCAGGTCGACGAGTTCCTGCGGGGTGTAGAAGCCGCCCAGTTGCTGGCGTTCCTCGGCGGGCAAGTAATGCTGGTAAATATCCCTCCAGATGTCCAGGTCGACGCCGCTCAGGTCGTAAACGCTGAGGAGACGGAGCAGTCTTTTGTTTGAAACGTCAAGTTGCTCCTCGAAGGACTGCACCCGTTCGAGTTCGCCTTCGGTGAGCGAGTCGCGGTGGATCACTCGCCACCAGTCGAACTCGCCCGACTCGTAAACGCTGGGGGCGAAGCCCGCCATTTCAGAACGCAAACCCTCGATGGCTGACAGCGAGGGAGGTTCTGACCGAGGCATAACGGTCGCGGAGTCCGCCGTTGGGGCGAGGATGCCTTGGAGCACTTGCCCGGAGATTCTCTGTTCAAAGATACCTTGATCTTCTCCGATTCGGTAAAGCAGCAGCCGGGCCGCACATACGTGGGCTGTCTGCGTCGCGTAATTCCAGACCGCATGGTCGTAGAGCAGCCAAAGAAGCTCCAACCGCTTATCGGGGGTTGATTTTTTCTTCTTCCGCTCAGCGTAAAGCGATTCGGAAACTGTGGCGGCAACTTCGCGCGGGAATCCCAAGTCGTCACTCAAAAGGCGCGCGATCTTCTCTGCCGATGCTTCTTCAGCGGCCAAAGCCCTTTCCACCTGCCGATGCAGTGAGTCGGGGGGCACGATGTAGCTGCGTTCGCACCACAGTTGGAAGCACTCGCGGGCCACGCCCGCCACTGCCGGACCAGCCTCGCCGGCCCGGAACCGGTTGAACATGTTAAAGAAGAGCTGGCGAAAATCCGCGACTTGGTCTCGGATGGCCCCGCTAAAGGCTTCAATGAAATGCGGCTCGTGGCGTGCCAGCTTGTGGCGATGTGAGCCAGGCGGCAGCGGGGCACTCAGATCGAGGTACAGAGTAGCCTCGAGCGGTGCAAAAAAAGCCTCAGCCTGCGAGGGCGTTGCGTTGTTCAGTGCCAGCTCGTAGCGATGACCGAACTTTGCGCGTGGGCGTAGATCTTCGAAGAGCACCCCCGGCTCGGTCGTGGTGACATCTTCGAAATGGTCTGCGCTGATTTCTTCGTCCTCCGGGAGCATGCTCTGGATGTCGTATCGCTCCCAGAAAGAGCCATTGGTCAGAAAGGCTTGCCTTAGGCTTGGATAATGCCGGAGACGGGCGAAGAAAGCCCGATACTCAGTGCCGGCAGTAATGTGCCCCGGCTCTTTGGTTTCAATGTACACGACCGGCTGATCTTGTGGGTTGAGCAGAGAGATGTCGTACTTCTCGCCAGAGAGTATGAACTCTGGCGGCCAGCCCAGAAGCTTTTCTAGCAGAGCTTCACACATGCGGGCGCGCAAAGGCCGCTCGCCGCCCTCGCCGGGCACTTGCATTCTCGCCTTCGCCCGGCACCAATTCAGAATTTCGTGTAGTGTTGAAGTGATTTGTTCGCCGTCCGGCTTCACGGGGACAGTATATCCCCGATCCTCGCAAAGGCTCAAGGCACACGTTGCCTCTTTCCGTAAGCGGGCTAGCGCACGTCTTGTTGAATCTGGGCTTCCCAATTGGAAGGCACGGGCGTCCAATCGCGGGTGAACACGTCGCTGAAGGTCAAGCAGACCAGGATGGCGAGCCAGAGGAGGGAGGAGGCGACCACGATCCGCAGGAGGTTAGAACTCCAGCGAAGATGCATGAAGAAAAGGACTACCAGCGAGGCCTTGCAGACGGCAATCACCAGCGCCGCGACGGTGTTCCATTTGCCCAGGTTAATGAACGCGACACTTGTGGTGAGGCCGGTAAGCACGATCAGTGCAGCGAAAACCAGGATATAGAGCTTCTTGGGAACAACGTGGCCCGGCATCAGTAGCGCCCTCCGATCAAGTACAGCAAAGGAAAGAGGAAAATCCAGATGATATCCACGAAGTGCCAGTAGAGGCCCGACATTTCAACGGTGTTGTAGCGCTGCGGTGAGAATCTCCCCCGCCAGGCCATGATGATGAGCACCGTGAGGACTCCGATGCCAATCACCATGTGCAGGGCGTGGACGCCGGTCATGAAGAAGTAAAAACAGAAGAACAATTCGAGGTGTCGCGAGTCAGGCCCATCAAAAGTCCAGTTCAATCCCGGCACAAGTCCTTCGCTGAAGTCGTGCCGCCATTCGAAAGCGAGTTTGACGCCGACGAACGTCAGTCCCAAAAGCAAGGTAAGCAGCAGAAAGGTTACGAGCGCCCCCTTTTTCCCCAGTTGGGCAGCGCGCACGGCCAGCGCCATGGTCAAGCTGCTGCACAGCAATACCGCTGTATTGAAGGCTCCAATGCGGACGTCCAGCAGACGGCTACCAGCTTCGAAGGCGGGCAAATAAAGGTTGCGGAAAATAATA